>Ga0182739_1005103_pt1 | contig 10531 bp, 11 predicted proteins | sample eDN5th30CBELigBY_FD_128873 | JGI IMG/M metagenome (GOLD analysis project Ga0182739, IMG submission 128873) | Enriched backyard soil microbial communities from Emeryville, California, USA - eDNA 5th pass 30_C BE-Lig BY (version 2) (version 2) | ecosystem: Environmental > Terrestrial > Soil >...
CAGTACCCCCAGCATAAAGAAACATAGTAATTTTTGTTTCATGTGTTTGTGAATTTGGTTAAAAAAATAAAAATTGAGAATAGTTGAGAATAGTAAGAATGAATGCGGCGGTTTACTCGCCGGGTTTGATGATAAGTGAATAAAATCCTAACTGGAACAGAACCGTTACAACGGTTGCTGATGATAGGATGGCAGCTAGTTTCTTTCCATACATGGTCTTCACGGCAACCTCAGATGCTATGCGCCAATTTTAAACCGCAATGCTGGCGTGACGTACTGTTAACATCTCCCATAAATCAATACGATTTATGGAGCCAGTGATTTATTTACAAATAAATCAGGAAGAATACCAATCAATGCGTGCTTAAAACAGTGCTTTATGTGTGACTAATTCTATCGCTTCTGCAAAAGTACGATGTTTAGCCATATAACCAAATTATTAACAGGGAAAAGTTAAAAAATGTTAAGATTGTCAGGCAGTTTCCAATAAAATTTTTGTTACTTTGGTCGTAAAATTGTAAAGACAGCCATGCGTGCAAAAACCATTTCTATCATTGTGTTGACCGTGCTGGTTACGGTTATCCTCATGAAAAACATGGACGAAGTCAATTTCTGGATATTCGGCACACGGTCTGTTCCTAAACTTGCGGTACTGGGCACGATGTTCTTTATCGGCGCAGTGGTGGGTTTCCTCGCAGGCCGGCCAAAAAAGAAGCCGATGCAGGCGGACCCCGAAACCGACACGCCCTCCTTTGAAGTTAAAAAACCGCTAGATCAAGACGATAACGACTATATTAACTAGTTACTCGGAACATAAAGCAATGCAGCCCCCCTTCGTATCGATAGGTTAATTCGGCGTGGTGCAGTTGGGCAATGGCCTTCGCTACGGCCAAGCCGAGTCCGGTGGACGCCGAATTCTCTGATGCCCGATAAAAACGTGCAAACATCTTTTCAGTATCCAGTGACTGCGATGACCCTGTGTTTGCGATTTCAAAACCATTGCTTGCAACGGCAATCCGGATGTACCCACCTACATGGTTATGGACAATGGCATTTTTTAGCAGATTGGTAATCAATACGTCTGCCAGGTCGGCATTGAAAAACCGTACCAATGTAGCTTCTTCTGTAATTTCAATATTGATATTCCGGTAGTGGAGCAGTTCGGAAAAGTCTTCGGCCTGCTGCCGTAACCGGGCGTTGAAATTCAGGTGCTCACCGGTGGCAAACTGCCGGTTTTCAATTTTCGAAAGCAATAATAACGACTTATTGAGCCGCGTCATCCGCTCCAGGTAATGGATAGCGTTTGCCAATTGCTGCGCATCGTCGCCTCGCGATTGTTCGAGCAACAGTTCGAGTTTGTTAATAGCGATCGCCAAAGGCGTCTGTAACTCGTGCGAAGCATTCTCGATAAATTGCTTCTGCTGTTGAAAAACGGCGATATTTGCTTTAAGCAACTCCGCTACCGTGTTATTCATGTCCTGAAACTCCGTTACCTTTGTCTGCGGTGGATTAAACGTTTTATCCACACCGAGCTTAAACCCCCTCAGTTCATGCTGCAGCTGATAAAACGGACGCCAGATTTTGCGGAGCACCCGGTTGTTGATAATAAACGCACTTGCAATCACCGCCACATACAACCAGAGCAAAGCATGTAGCAGGTCGCCCACCAAGTCTTCGCCTTCCACCATAGACGTGATGATTTTCAATTCATAATATTGCTCATCCGGCGTGGAAAAATAGGTGGTAAGCATACGTACCACTTCATAATCCTCTTCATACTCCATGTACATAGCCGTATCGCGGAAATCTTCCGTAGCCTGCAGCGCCAACTTGCTCGAAATAGGCCGTATCGCGTAGTTACTCTCATCAAAACGGTTCTTTTGAAGGAGGGTTGAATCACGACTCGCCTTTTTGATAATGAGCATCTTGTAGTTTTCAAGTCCATCGTCGATACTATCATACACCTCTTCCATCATGCTGAAATAGAAAACCACCGCCCAAATACTCAAGATAAAAATCAAAGACGCAGAAAGGTACAGTAACGTATGGTTAAGGAGCTTCATCTAAACGGTTAGCTTATACCCTACCCCATAAATGGCCTGGATCTCCAGATTGGCTCCGTGGTTTTTGAGTTTCTTTCGGAGGTTCTTTATCTGGGAATAAATAAAGTCGAAATTATCCGCATTGTCCATGTGGTCACCCCACACGTGTTCTGCCAGTGCCGACTTGTAAATAAGCCGGTTCTTATTGACCACGAAGAATGCCAGGATATCGAACTCCTTCCGGTTCAGGTGAACATCGGTACCGGAGACATCCAGCGTCCTTGCATCAAAGTCGAGTTCCATGTTGTTCAGTCGGACAACGTTGCCGCCTCCCAATGCTTTGCGACGTATCACCGCCTTAATCCGTGCATTGAGCTCGGCCAAGTGAAATGGCTTCGTTAGGTAGTCATCGGCACCCAGTTCAAGCCCTTCGAGCTTATCATCCAGTGAATCTTTGGCAGAAATGATGATAACGTTATCCCTTTTCTGCTTGGATTTCAAAGTGCGAAGTAGATTAAGACCGTTGCCGTCAGGCAAACCGACATCGAGAAGGATGCAGTCGTAATCGTAAAGCGATATCTTCTCCGTAGCGGTCTGGAAGTCGGGGGCAAGTTCCACGATATACTGTTCCTTATTCAGAAACTGGGCGATGTTGTCGCGTAACCCCTTTTCGTCTTCTACAATGAGTAACTTCATTTCCGGCTAATTTGCAATTAAACAAAGATAGCGCGAAAATCTGTAAAAAAGCTGAAGCGGGATGCTGTTAGTCCTTCTTTTTCAAGTCGTTTTTCACGTCTCTCGCGGCTTCGCTCACTTCGTCGCCTACTTTCTTGGCGGCGTTCTTTACATCCCGGGCTACGGCCTTCGATGCTTCCTTTACTTCTTCCTTGGCATTGTTGATACCAGACTTCACCCCTTCCTTTGCCTCGCTAAACGTTGACTTGGTTTCCTCTCCCAATTCGTCCGCTTTCGCTTGGATTTCATCACTTGCCTTTTCCGCACTATCTAATGCGGCATCGAGTTTCTCGCCGGCAGTGTCGCCGTGGTCGTGACTGGTGTGGTCATGGTCGGCGTGGTCGGCCGCGCTATTTCCGGCTATACCATTGTTACAGGCGGTAAATGCCAATGCCCCTACTAAAAGAGCTACTCCTGCTATTTTGTTCATACCGTTATAAAATATTATACAATGTCAGCAACAATCATTATGCCGGATAGTTTTTTAACGGCCCAAATAGTTCGCCGTTCAATAAATCGTGCCTTTAGCGGCCTCCAGTGTATTCTTCAGCAGGCCCACTATGGTCATCAGGCCCACGCCACCGGGAACCGGGGTGATCCATGACGACTTCGGGGCGACATGCTCAAAATCGACGTCGCCATATAGCTTATAGCCCGATTTGGTTTGGCTACTCTCCTCACGGTTAATGCCGACATCGATAACGATGGCGCCTTCCTTTACCATATCTGCGGTGATGAAGTGTTTTTTGCCGATAGCCGCTACCACAATATCGGCCCGGAGAACTTCTTCCCTTATATTCTTCGTACGGCTGTGAGTCAGCGTTACCGTACAGTTGCCCGGCGCGGTATTGCGCGCCAGCAGAATGCTCATGGGGCTCCCCACAATATTGCTGCGGCCCACCACTACCGCGTGCATGCTGGTGGTGTCAATGCCGTAATGATCCAGCATCAACATAATGCCATATGGGGTAGCCGGAATGAAGCACGGCAGGTTGCGCTGCATCCGGCCCAGGTTTATTGGATGGAAACCATCCACATCCTTGCGATAGTCAATCGCCTCGGTGATGCGATCGGCGTCGATGTGCCTGGGCAGCGGCAGCTGCACGATGAGCCCGTCTACGCCGGGGTCTGCATTGAGTTCCCCGATCTTCGCAATCAACTCAGCTTCGGTAATGCTTTCGTCATAGTGTATATTGGTCGACTCGAAGCCCACCAACTCACAATTGCGCATCTTGCTTGCTACGTACGTTTCGCTCGCACCATCGTTGCCAACCAAAATTGCCACTAAATGGGGTTTCCGGCCGGTTGATGCCAGAAATTCGGCTGCATCCCGCTTGATGTCTTCCTTAATTTTCGCTGATACCAGCTTTCCGTCGAGTAGTTGCATATCTTAATCCAATTTCAACACTGCCATGAATGCCGACTGCGGAATTTCCACATTCCCCACCTGACGCATACGTTTTTTTCCCTTTTTCTGTTTTTCCAGCAACTTACGTTTCCGGGAGATATCGCCGCCGTAACACTTTGCCGTTACGTCTTTGCGCAGCGCACGGATATTCTCGCGGGCGATGATCTTGGCTCCAATCGATGCCTGGATGGCAATCTCAAATTGTTGCCGGGGCAGGAGCTCCTTGAGTTTCTCGCAGATCTTCTTTCCGAAATCGTACGAATTGCTCCGGTGGATAAGCGACGACAGCGCATCGACCGGCTCACCATTGAGGCGGATGTCCAACTTCACCAAGTCGGATTGTCGATAGCCTATTTGGTGGTAATCAAATGACGCATATCCTTTGGATATCGTCTTTAACTTATCATAGAAATCGAAGACGATTTCGCCCATCGGCATCTCAAACACCAGCTCCACCCGGTCGGCCGTGAGGTACGACTGGTCGACGATAACGCCACGCTTCTGAATACACAGCGACATCACAGGCCCCACAAATTCGGCCTTCGTGATGATATTCGCCTTAATATAAGGTTCTTCAACAAACTCTAGCTTGCTGGGATCGGGCAGGTCAGACGGGTTATGCACATGGATTTCCCCACTATCCCTGGTAAGGTAAGCCTTGTATGATACGTTTGGCACGGTAGTGATTACCGTCATGTCAAACTCCCGCTCCAATCGTTCCTGAATGATTTCCATGTGCAGCATGCCCAGAAAACCACAACGAAAACCAAAGCCGAGCGCAGCAGACGACTCCGGCTCAAACACCAGCGATGCATCGTTGAGCTGCAACCGGTGCATGCTCTCGCGGAGCTCTTCGTAATCTTCTGTATCTACCGGATAGATACCGGCAAATACCATCGGCTTCACTTCCTCAAACCCCTTGATAGCTGTTGTACTCGGGCGGGCGGTATGGGTAATGGTATCGCCTACTTTTACCTCACGCGCTTCTTTGATTCCGGAAATGATATAGCCCACGTCACCCGTGCGGATAACCTCTTTGGGCTGCTGGGTGAGTTTCAGCGTGCCGATCTCGTCGGCAATGTATTCTTTACCAGTAGCGATGAACTTTACCTTGTCGCCTTTGCGAATTTCGCCGTTCTCCACCTTGAAATAAGCCATGATGCCCCGGAAGGAGTTGAACACAGAGTCGAATATCAATGCCTGCAGCGGCGCTTCCGGATCACCCACAGGCGACGGCACACGCTCAACAATGGCATTGAGGATATCCAGCACCCCCAGCCCGGTCTTACCCGACGCCGGGATGATGTCTTCCCGCTTACCACCGATCAGATCGACAATCTGGTCCTTTACTTCTTCGGGCATGGCGCCCGGCAGATCCATCTTATTCAGTACAGGAATGATTTCGAGATCGTGCTCAATAGCCAGATACAGGTTGGATATGGTCTGTGCCTGGATGCCCTGGGAGGCATCGACGATGAGCAATGCCCCTTCGCACGCCGCAATGGAGCGCGACACCTCATACGAGAAATCCACGTGCCCCGGCGTATCGATAAGGTTCAACACATATTCCTGGCCATCCTTGCTATAATTCATCTGGATGGCGTGGCTCTTTATGGTAATGCCCCGTTCGCGCTCCAGGTCCATATTGTCCAACAGCTGGGCTTGCGCCTCCCGTTGCGTGATGGTGTTCGTGTACTCCAATAAGCGGTCGGCCAGGGTACTCTTTCCGTGGTCTATGTGCGCAATGATACAGAAATTGCGGATGTGCTGCATACAAATCGACTTCAAGCGGCAAAGATAGCTTTTTGGCAGGATATTTTTTGACAAAGGTGTGTATATTTACGCTGTAACAGTTGGTTCCCAATCGCAGCGGAGAGATCGACAAATTCCCTATTATATTGCATCGTGATTATATTGCATATAAAAGGGAACTGAGCGAAGCGATTTTATTGATGCCAAAAAAACAGACAAAATATCAATAATTTATCTAAGTTTGACCTAGGAACAATGCAAACACCATGCAACTGGCTATTATTTTAACGAGCAAATACCGGCTGCTGAGTTTGGCGGCTATCGTTGATGTCTTCGAAACCGCCAACCGATTCCTCCGAGAAGCAGCGGAGCCCGAACGGTACCACCTTACCTTTGTCGGGATGACCGAAACCAAGGCACTTCCGGACGGCATCAGCCACATTCCGTATGAACCGCTTACCAGCGGGACGTTTTACGACCTGATATTCGTGCCTGCTTTCGGAGCAGTAGACTTAGCCCAAACCGTTGCGGAAAACAGCAGTTTTTTTTCCTGGCTTCATGAGCAACACGTGCGCGGTGCCACACTGGCCAGCAATTGTACGGGAGCATTCCTATTGGGGGCATCGGGGTTACTCAACGGCAGGCAAGCCACCACCCATGTAGACGCGGCCGACAAACTTGTCGCCAGTTTTCCTAAAATTAAACTCCTTCGGGATGCGGTGGTAACGCACGATGCCAACATCTATACCAGTGGTGGCGCCACAAGCGGTTTCCACCTCATGTTGGCGCTGATACAAAAACATTGCGGACGGGAAATGGCCGTTCGCATAGCTAAGGTGTTTTCCATTGATATGGATCGGGATAACCAAGCGTATTTCGGTCATTTCGCTCCAGCAGAGGCACATGATGATGAACTGGTAATGCGGTTGCAAAAGAAAATAAAGACCGAATTCAATGCCATCAGAAGCCTGGAGGAAGCCATCGTGGATATTCCGGCCAGTAGACGCAACCTGGTACGGCGTTTTAAGCAGGCCACAGGGATGACGCCCATTCGCTACCTGCAACGCACCAAGATCGAAGCAGCCAAAAAACTGCTTGAAAACACAGAAAAGGGCTTACTGGAAATCATGCTGTCTGCCGGATATAACGACATGAAAAACTTCCGGCAGCTGTTTAAGGATAATACCGGCATGACCCCAAAGGCGTACCGGGATAAATTCGCCATGCGGTTCGAGCCGATTATATAACGGAAAACGAATACGAGATGATACGGATAGTGATATGCTTGATCATAGGAGGTTTCTTTACTTCATGGGCTCATGCACAGATTAAACCCGGTAAGGAGAAAATCGTGATAAATCTCCCTTCCGAATACCGATGGAAAAGCAAAAAAATACCGAAAGATACCAAAGGCATTCGTGGCACGGCTTATACCATAAGGGGCAAAGCGGCCGATGATGCGGCTGTGAAGCAGGTCACCGTTACCACGATAGACCGAAGGTATTATCCGATGAAAGCGGAGGGTTCTCCGGAAGAAAAATGGGCATACGAGAAGGCCGGCTGCCCGGAAGCCACGCTGGACGTGGTCGACAAAAAGGTGGTGGATGGCCACACTGCCATTCTGTACACAATTAAATCCACCAAGCTACCGGAAGGCGAATGTGGATCGGCAAACCTGATCACTTATGTGGTGGAAGGTCCCACGGCCTTACATACCGTTGAGCTGTCCATCCCTGACGAACATTTTACGCCCGAACGGTATAAAACATGGTGTGATGCGCTGATACAGAGCCATATCGAGTAGTGCAGTGGTTCGCCAAATTGCATTGGCACCATCATTGTGTGAAAAACCAGACGATGCACCTGCAAAAGACAGGATAATTAATAGATATTTCCTATGTTTACACCAGCAAAATTATTGAATATGAAAACCATAAGTAGCTATATACTAGCAGGATTCGTAGGTATATTAGCCCTATCAACCCAAAGCTGCAAGCCAAAACAGGTCGTTTTGCAACCGGCCGCAGAGGTGATAGAACGGGAGGCTCCTGCCGAGCGCGTGGTCTCGGAGACACCCAAGGAGGCCCCCAAAGAGGCCCCTACAACTGTGGCGCCGGTACCCACGACACCGCCGAACTACGATTTCAAAAACATCCAGTTTGAATACGATTCGCATGTGTTGAAGACCGATTCGTATGCCATTCTCGACCACATTTCGAGGGAAATGCGTAAAGACGCCGGTGCGAAGTTCATCGTTGATGGCCATGCCTCGATCGAAGGTACCGCCGAATATAACATGGAATTATCCATCGATCGCGCAAACGCCGTGAAACTTTACCTTGTCAACTCAGGTATCCCGGCAGATAACCTCACGATAAACGGCTATGGTGCTACCCGGCCAACCGCATCGAATGATAACGAAGCCGGACGGGCACAGAACCGACGGGTGGAAGTCAAGCACGTGGATTGATTGAAGGAATGACGGAACTAAAGTATAACCAGCGTGGCGTATCCGCTGGCAAGGAGGATGTACACAACGCCATAAAAGACCTCGATAAGGGATTATTTCCGCAAGCTTTCTGTAAGATCATCCCCGATATCCTTGGTGGTGATGACGCGTGGTGCAACATTATGCACGCTGATGGCGCGGGGACTAAATCGTCGCTCGCGTATGTATACTGGAAAGAAACAGGCGATCATTCTGTATGGCGGGGTATTGCCCAGGACGCGATTGTGATGAATCTCGATGATTTATTGTGCGTGGGCGCCACAAATAACATCCTGTTGTCTTCCACTATCGGCCGTAATAAAAATCTCGTCCCCGGTGAAGTCATCGCTGCCATCATTAACGGCACAGAAGCGATTCTGGCCGAACTCCGCGATTTGGGTATAGGCATCCACGCGACTGGCGGGGAAACTGCCGACGTAGGTGATTTGGTACGTACCGTTATTGTAGACAGCACGGTAACCTGCAGGATGAAGCGCGAAGACGTGATTTCAAATCACCGCATACAGGCAGGAGATGTTATCGTTGGATTAGCCTCCTACGGCCAGGCCAGCTACGAAGAGGGGTACAACGGCGGCATGGGTTCCAATGGATTGACCTCCGCGCGACACGACGTATTCAATAAAACAATCGCGGAGCGGTTTCCCGAAAGCTATGATCCGGCCGTGCCTTACGAACTTGTATTTGCGGGCACCAAAGGGCTTGCGGACAACATCGAAATACCGGGTTACGGAACGACTACGGTCGGAAAACTAGTGCTTTCCCCCACACGGACATATGCTCCTGTCATCAAGCGGGTGCTCGATAGCTTCCGCAAGCAGCTACACGGCATGGTCCATTGCAGTGGTGGGGCCCAAACCAAAGTCTTGCACTTTATCGATAACCTTCACGTAATCAAAGACAACCTGTTCGATATCCCGCCGCTATTCAAACTCATCCAGCACGAATCGGGTACCGACTGGCAGGAGATGTATAAGGTCTTCAACATGGGGCACCGCATGGAGCTCTACGTGCCTGAAACCATCGCGGGCGACATTATCGGCATTGCGGGCGAGTTCGGCATCGCGGCACAGGTAATTGGTCATGTCGAAGCCGCCGCCACAAAACAGGTAACTGTCAAGTCTCAGGTTGGGGAATACCGTTATTATTGATGGCTACTAAACGCAAAACGATCGGTTGGAAGGAGATTGTCGACTTACCCGACCTCGATATCTACGGTGTGCCGGCTAAGGTAGACACCGGTGCGCGGACGTCCGTATTGCATTGCAGCCATATTCAACTGATAAAGAAAGGACGTAAGCAATTTGTCGAATTCCGGCCGCTGGACAATATCCGCCAACCGCCAACCGGCACTTACCTCCTGCCTTTTCACAGTGAACGGAAAATAAAGAACTCCTTCGGGCAGGAAGAAAACCGGTATGTCATCAACACCACCGTTTCCCTTTTCGGCGAAACGCACGCCATAGAGATTTCCCTGCGCGACCGATCGGGCATGGAGTTTCCGATGCTGCTGGGTCGGAGTTTCCTCCGCAACAGATTCATCGTCGATGTGTCTCGGTCAAATCTCACCCTCAAGCCGCCCTCAGCAAGCAATAGGGAGAAATAAGTTATATAGCACACGTGAAAATAGCAGTATTATCGACAATCAAAAGCCTGTATTCTACACGCAGGCTGGTAGATGCCGCCCAGTCGCGCGGCCATGAATGTGTCGTGATTGACCACGGCCAATGTTATGTGGGTATCCGGCAGGGACAACCCAGTATCCACTACAAGGGGCAGCACCTCACTGATATCGATGCCGTCATTCCGCGCATCGGCGCCTCCGTTACATTCTACGGTTCGGCTATCGTGCGGCAGTTCGAAGTGATGGGGGTGATATCGGCCAATCCCAGCCAGGCCATCACCCGTTCGCGCGATAAGTTGCGCTGCATGCAGATTCTATCCGGCGCCGGTCTGGGAATGCCCATCACGGGCTTTGCTCGCCGCACGCATGACGTAGACGACCTGATAAAAATGGTGGGTGGTCCGCCATTGGTCATCAAACTACTCGAAGGCACACAAGGCATCGGCGTGGTCCTTGCCGAAACA
>Ga0182739_1005104_pt1 | contig 10530 bp, 12 predicted proteins | sample eDN5th30CBELigBY_FD_128873 | JGI IMG/M metagenome (GOLD analysis project Ga0182739, IMG submission 128873) | Enriched backyard soil microbial communities from Emeryville, California, USA - eDNA 5th pass 30_C BE-Lig BY (version 2) (version 2) | ecosystem: Environmental > Terrestrial > Soil >...
CATCACCGCGGCGGAGTTCCGCCGCACCCCGGGTGTCGCCGACTGGCGCATCACCGCGACCGGTCCGCAGGCGGTGTTCACCGCATCCGGGCTGGCACAGGCGGCGGGTCTCGTCGCCCCGATCGTCGCCGCCGCCGAGCGCTGCGGCATCCAGCCCGACATCGACGTGCGTGCAGAGGGGATCGTGGTGCGCATCCCCGACCGCGACTTCTCCGGCATCCCCGCCACCGCCGGGGAGTTCGCCGCCGCCGTGTCGGAGGCCGCGGCCGGGCTGGGTCTGACGCCCGATCCGTCCCGCGTGCAGTCGATCGGCATCTACGTGGCTCAGCACTCCCAGGCCGACGTCCGGCCGTTCTTCCTGGCCGCGCTCGGGTACGACGTGCTCGGCGACACCGACGCCATCGACCCGCTGCGCTGCGGTCCGCAGCTGGCGTTCAACCCGATCTCGGGGGATGCGGCGGCGCGCGGCCGGACCCATTTCGACGTCTTCGTCCCGGCCGACCAGGCCCGCGCCCGGATCGACGCCGCGCTCGCGGCCGGCGGCCGGCTCGTCGACGACACCCACGCGCCCCACTGGTGGACGCTCGCCTCACCCGACAACCACGGCGTGGACATCGCGCCGTGGCCGGACGCAGCGGAAGGATGACCCCATGAGCTACACCGTCGACTTCGCCGAGGTCTCCACCGTCGGCCTGGAATCATCCCCGGTCGCCGGCGCCCTCGCCGGGCTGCGCGCCAACGAGGCCCGCTACTTCCGGAACAAGTACGAGCACGTGTTCGTCACCGTCCCGGCCGACGAGGACCCGGACACGCTGGCCTGGATCGAGCGCATCCTGGCCGAGCGCGACATCGCCATCGCCTCCCGCCCCCTCGAGGTGAGCGCCTTCGAGGTCGACGGCATCCGCTGGGCCTACGTCTTCTACGAGAGCGGCCTGTCGATCAACGTCCTCTACACGCTCGCCGACGCGGGCAAGCGGGCCGTCGGTTTCAAGCTCAGCGACGGCATGGAGGTGCCCGCCGAGCTCGCCACGAAGTTCAAGTTCGCGCCCCAGAAGTCGAAGCTGGCCGGGACGATCCGGGGGTCGTACTTCACGATCAAGGGCGAGTACTGACGGGGGGATTCTGCGGAGACGGAGGGATTTGAACCCTCGGTCCCCCGGAGGGGACTCCACCTTAGCAGGGTGGTGCACTCGACCGGACTATGCGACGTCTCCCGGTATTGCCTCAGCAATCATAGCCGTACGACCTGCGCTAGTTGTTCGCCACCGAGCACGTGTACTGCGCCGCCGTCTGACCCTTCACTCCCGGGACCACCTGCGGTTTCACGGTCGGCTTGGACGTGTCCGACGGGTCGGGAGTCCCGGTCGGAGTGGGTGTACTGGAGGGTTTCGGGGCGTTCGGATCCGTCGTCGAGCCGCCGTAGGCTCCGATCGCGTTGGCGTCGAGGCCGAGGGGCAGGTCCTTCTTGATCACCGCGAACAGCGCGTCGGCGGTCGCCTGGATGGGCGCCACCTTGCCGGAGTAGATGCCGCCGACTCCGGTGGTCGACGGGTACTGCACGAACACGATGTGATCGAGCGGGATGTCTTTCAGCACCAGAGCCACCGACACCAGGGTGTCGAGGTTGGCGAAGTTCGACGACAGGCTGATGTTCTTGGTCGCGGCGGTCGCGATGCTGTACAGCTTGCCGAAGTCGGTGAGGGTGTCGTCGCTCTTGATCTTGCGCACGAGCGATGACAGGAACACCTGCTGCGAGCTGATGCGCCCGAGGTCGCTGCCGTCGCCGACGCCGTGGCGGCTGCGCAGGAACGCGAGCGCGTTGTTGCCCGAGAGGGTGTGCGTCCCGGGCTTCTTGATCGACAGGCCGGTGTACGGGTCGTGGATCGGCTCGGTGACGCAGACCGGCACGCCGCCGACGGCGTTCGACATCGCGATGACCCCGCGGAAGGTGATGAGGCCGGCGAACTGGATCTTCAGGCCGGTGAGGTTCTGCACCGTGGACACGGTGCACGACAGACCGCCGTAGTAGAGGGTGACGTTGATCGGCTGACCCCCGGCCGGTCCGCCGTTCTCGCAGGCCGGCAGCGGCACGACGAGGTCACGCGGGAAGCTGACCACCGTGGCGCTCTGCTTGTCTTCGGCGACGTGCATGAGCATCGTCACGTCGTTCAGCACCGAACTCTCGTTGCCGCCGATGCCGCCCTGGCCTTCACGGGTGTCGCTTCCGACGAGCAGGATGTTGAATCCGCCCTCGAACGCCCCGATGTTGGGCGGCGGCGCGGAGTCGGCGGGGATGTAGACCGAGTTGGCCTGCAGCTGGTTCTTCAGCTGCCATCCGGCGATGGTGGCGACCGAGCCGGCCGCGACCAGCGACACCGCGGCGACCGTGCCGACGAGGGCGAGGATCGACTTCCAGGCGGCGGACCGCTTCAACCGGCCGTGCCGTGCGATGACCGTGGGACGGGCCGCCGCGGGGCGGGACTTCTCGCTCATCGGATGGATCTCGTTTCCTCGTCGTGGTGCCAGGCGATCGGCGATGTCGGTGGGTGAGCGCGGAGGGCGTGGGATTCGAACCCACGAGACATTGCTGCCCACCGGTTTTCAAGACCGGCTCCATCGGCCACTCGGACAGCCCTCCCTGGATGACCGTGGGCGATTCTAACGGATGCTCGCCTGCTAACCCTGGATGAGGCGTGCGAGCGCCGTCGCCACGCCGTCCTGCAGGTCGGTTCCGGTGCGCTCGGTCGCGACCGCCGCCACCTCGTCGGGCGCCTGGCCCATCGCGACGGCGGCGCCCCCGCCGGCGGCGGCCCACTCGAGCATGTCGATGTCGTTGCGGCCGTCGCCCATGACGATCACCCGCTCGCCGGGAATGCCGAGGGCGCTGCGCACGAACTCCAGGCCGGTGGCCTTGTTCACCCCGTCGGGTGCGATGTCGAGCCAGGCCGTCCAGCCCACGTTGTAGGTGACCTTGTGCAGCCCCATCCGGTCGACGACCGACAGGAAGTCCTCGATGGCATGGTCGGGCGAGATGACGACGACGCGGGTCGCGTCCACCGCCATCAGTTCGTCGAACTCCACCTGCTGGCTGGATGCGGACAGCGCCCCGTCCGGGAACGACCCGGTATAGAGGAACACCCCTTCCTCATCCTCGACGGCGTAGCTCGCCCCCTCGAGGTAGCCCTTGATCGTGGTGAGCACCTCGCGCGGGTCGAACGTCTCCACCCGCACCCGGCTGTACCCGACGGGCGCCTCGGGGTCCCGCGCGAGCACGATGGCACCGTTCGCACAGACCAGGTACTGCGGGGTGATGCCGAGGCGCTCGATCACGGGGAGTGTCATCGACACCGAGCGGCCGGTGGCGAGCATGATCTCGTGCCCGAGCGCCGCGACCCGCGCCACCTCATCGCGCGTCGCGTCGGTGAGGGTGCCGTCCTCGTGCAGCACGGTGCCGTCGATATCGAGGGCGATCAGCGAGCGGCCGGTCATCGGGCGAGAGGTTCCAGCACATCGAGACCGCCGAGGTACGGTCGCAGCACCTCGGGCACGAGCACCGACCCGTCGGCCCGCTGGTGGGTCTCGAGGATCGCCACCAGCCAGCGGGTGGTCGCGAGGGTGCCGTTGAGGGTCGCGACCGGCGCGGTCTTGCCCGACTCGGTGCGATAGCGGATGTCGAGCCGGCGCGCCTGGTACGTGGTGCAGTTGCTCGTCGAGGTCAGCTCGCGGTAGGCGCCCTGCGTCGGAACCCACGCCTCGACGTCGAACTTGCGCGCGGCGCTGGATCCGAGGTCTCCGGCGGCGGTGTCGATCACGCGGTAGCTCAGCCCGAGGGATTGCAGCATGCCCTCTTGCAGCGCGAGGAGGCGCTCGTGCTCGGCCGCCGCATCCGCCGGATCGATGTAGCTGAACATCTCGAGTTTCTGGAACTGGTGCACCCGGATGATGCCGCGGGTGTCTTTGCCGCCCGACCCGGCCTCGCGCCGGTAGCAGGTCGACCATCCGGCGTAGCGCAGCGGGCCGCTCGACACGTCGAGGATCTCGTCCTTGTGGTACCCGGCGAGCGCCACCTCGCTCGTGCCGGTCAGGTAGAGGTCGTCGCCCGGCAGGTAGTAGATCTCGTCGGAGTGGGCGCCGAGGAATCCGGTACCCGCCATGATGTCGGGGCGCACCAGCGTCGGCGTGATGAGCGGCGTGAACCCGGCCTCGAGGGCGCGATCGAGCCCCAGGGTCATCAGCGCGAGCTCGAGCCGGGCGCCGATGCCCTTGAGGAAGTAGAACCGCGCACCGCTGACCTTGGCGCCGCGCTCCATGTCGATGGCGCCGAGCAGCTCGCCGAGCTCGAGGTGGTCGCGGGGTTCGAACTCGAAGGACGGCGCCCCGCCGACGGTGCGCAGCGTGACGAAGTCGTCCTCGCCGCCCGCGGGCACCCCGTCGAGCACGATGTTCTGGATGCGGCCCATCGCCTCGTCGAACTCGGCCTCGGCATCGTTGGCGATCGCCTGGCGCTCCTTGACCCGAGCCGCGAGCTCCTGAGCCTGGGCGACGAGCGCGGCCTTCTCCTCCTTGGGCGCCGCGGCCACCGTCTTGCCGAAGGCGTTCTGCTCGGCCCGGGCCGACTCGAACGCGGTGATCGCGGCGCGGCGGGCGGCGTCGGCTTCGAGGGCGGCGTCGACGTCGTCGAGCGGGGCGCCACGCAGTCTCTGGGAGGTCCGTACCGCATCCGGGTCATCACGAAGCAGAACGGGGTCGATCACGCAACCCATCCTATTGAGCAGTTCCTGCCGGTTAGCCTGGGCGCATGTCCGCCGCCAGAACCGCGCAACGTGCCGCCGTGGTCTACAACCCGACGAAGGTCGAGCTCGCCGAGCTGCGCAATGCCGTAGCACTCGCCGAGAGCGAGGCCGGCTGGGCGAAGAGCCTCTGGATCGAGACCACCGAGGAGGATCCGGGCACCGGGCAGGCGCGCGAAGCCGTCGAGCGCGGCGCCGACGTGGTCATCGCGGCGGGCGGAGACGGAACGGTCCGCGCCGTCGCCGAGGGACTGCACGGCTCGAACGTGCCGCTCACCCTGCTGCCCGCCGGCACCGGCAACCTGCTGGCCCGCAACATGGACCTGACCCTGGCCGATCTGCCCGGGTCGGTGCAGACCGCCTTCACCGGCCACGACCGGCGCATCGATCTCGGCATCGTCGAGGTGGAGCGGGTGGACGGCACCCGCGAGACCCGCGCGTTCGTGGTCATGGCCGGCATCGGCCTCGACGCCAAGATGGCCGCCAACACCGACCCCGAGCTGAAGAAGAAGGTCGGGTGGCTGGCGTACATCCAGCCGATCGTCCGGGCGATGAGCGACCAGCAGCGGGTGCGGGTGCGGTTCCGCATCGACGACGGGCCCGAGCGCACCATGAACGTGCACACGGTCATGGTCGGCAACTGCGGATCACTGCCCGGCAACGTGCTGCTGCTGCCCGAGGCGGCGATCGACGACGGCGTCTTCGACATCGTGGCGCTGCGGCCGAAGGGGTTCTTCGGCTGGGTGCAGATCTGGACGAAGATCTTCTGGGAGAACGGGGTGCTGCGCCGCAACTCGGTCGGTCGCCGGCTCGCCGGGCTGACCCGCGAGGTGCGTGCCCTGCGCTACATCAAGGCCGCCACGATCACCGCGCGGCTGGACCGCGCCGAGGACTTCGAACTCGACGGCGACGACTTCGGCGACGCCATCGCCTTCCGCGCCCACGTCGAACGGGACGGTCTTCTGGTGCGCATCCCCGCCGACCGCGAGATCGAGGGCTCCGATCAGGAGGCCGGGGTCGCCTCCGCCTGACGCGCGGTTCCGACGCGATCGGTCACAGATCCGCGCGCTGCGTTGTCTTCGGCTGTATGAAGATCGTCGTCGTCGGAGGGACAGGACTGATCGGGTCGAGGATCTCGGCCCGCCTTGCACACGAGCGGATCCCGCTCACGATCGCCACCCGTGGCACCGGGGTGAACTCGTTCACCGGTGACGGGCTGGCGAAGGCGCTCGAGGGCGCCGACACCGTGATCGACGTCAGCAACTCGTCGTACACCGACTACCGGGGAGCGCGCGAGTTCTTCTACGCCTCCACGCTCAATCTGCTCAGCTACGGGGCTGCCGCGGGGGTGAGGCACCACGTCGCGCTCTCGGTCGTGGGCACCGAACGTCTGGCGCGATCGGAGGGCGGCTACTTCGCGGCCAAGCTCGAGCAGGAGCGGCTCCTGCGCACATCGGGCCGGGCGTTCTCGATCGTCCACGGCACCCAGTTCTTCGAGTTCCTGCTCAGCATCGCCGACGAGGCGACGCGCGGGGGCGTCGTGCGTCTGGCTCGGGCTCTCATCCAGCCCATCGCCGCCGATGATGTCGCCGATGCGGTGCTCGGGATCGCGCTCGGTCGCCCGACGATGTCGATCACCGAGCACGCCGGGGCCGACCGGTTCCGTCTGGATCATGTGGTCCGCACCCGGCTCGGTGCGCGCGACGATCCCCGCGAGGTGGTCGCGGATCCGCTGGCCACGTACTTCGGCACCGATCTGGCCGAGGAGGACCTGCTGCCGGGCGGGGACGCCGTGATCATGCCGACCCGCTTCGACGACTGGCTGCGCCGTGTCGCCTGAGATCGAATACCCGGACAACGCCGGATACCCCGACGGCATGGGCTTCCTCGACGAGGGCACGGCGAGGCTGGCGGCCGATGCCGGATCCGCCGAGTACCTCGTCGCGAGCGCGGACGCCGGCTCCGACCTCCGGATCGTCGATGACCCCGGCGGGCGGACGTACCGCGCGATCGTGGACGGATGGGAGGTGGGGCGGATCGAATACCGGACCTCGGCCACCGGGACCGCCCTGATCTCGACCTATGTCGACCCCGCCCTGCGCGGCCGCGGCATCGCGACCGCGTTCATCGCGCACGTGCTCGACGAGCGCCTCGCCAACGGTGAGGACCTCACGGTCGAGTGCCCGGTCATCCGCGGATACCTCGCGGTGCATCCCGAATACCGGGTGGGCCTGGCCTGAGCAGAGAGAGGGGGCGGCGCCCGACGGCACCGCCCCCTCCTCGGCGTCACGCGGCGGAACGGTCCGCGGCAGAGGCGACGTGCGCCACGGCCTCGAGGATCACGTCCGTGACCTCCGCCGGCCGGGACACACTGGGCGCGTGCGAGGATCCGGCCAGCTCGCACGAGGCGACCGGCTTCGCGCGCTCGACGAAGAACCGCTCGAGTTCGGCCGGGATGTTGCGATCCAGCTCGCCGTAGACGAACCACGAGGGCAGGCCCTTCCAGGCCGGCGCGGCAGTCGGCAGCGGTTCCGTGAGCGCCTTCTCGGTGACCGGGCGCTGAGTGGCCCCCATCAGCCCGGCGGTCTCCACCGGGACGTCGGCCGCGAACTGGTCGCGGAACATCTCGCGGCGGATCGCGAACTCGTTGCCACCGGTCGCCACCGGATAGGCGTTCAAGGCGTCGCCGAGCGAACTGCCCGGGAACTTGGTGGAGAGCTCGAACGCGTTCTCTCCGCTGTCGGGCGCGAATGCGGCCACGTAGACGAGGGCCTTCACCGCGGGATGCGATCCCGCCTCGGTGATGACGAATCCGCCATACGAGTGGCCGACCAGCACGACGGGACCCTCGATGCTGTCGAGGACGTCACGCAGGTACGCAGCGTCGACGCTCACGCTGCGCAGCGGATTGGCGACCCCGAGCGAGGTGATCCCCTTGTCGTGCAGGCGGGAGATGACGCCGTTCCAGCTGGTCGCGTCTGCGAACGCTCCGTGCACGAGAACCACGGTGGGTGTGTTCATGTCCTTCTTCTCTCTGTCGAAACGGGTGGTGCTTTGCGAGAGGAGACAGGGCAGGACTCGCCGGTGTGACGGGCTCAGCCCGGCACGGCGATCCGGATGCGGCGCAGCTTGTCGGGGTTCAGCAACCAGAACAGCCGCGCGATCCCGTCCCCCGTCGTGCACACCGTCAGGATCGTGACGGGTTCACCGTCGGCGACGATGGCGATCGCGGGTTCTCCGTTGACGTCGGTCTCGACGACGTCGATGCCGTCCCAGAACCAGCGCGAGAAGGCGGCGACGAACTTGACCACGCTCTCGCGGCCGATGATCGGGATGCGGGCGGCGTGCACGGCCTCGCCTCCGTCGGAGTAGCTCACGATGTCCTCGGCGAGCACCCGTTCGAGCTGCGCCACATCCCCTGAGCGGGCGGCCTCGACGAAGAGGGCGAGCAGCCGGCGGTGCTCGGCGGTCGGCACCGTACGCCGTCGCCCGGAGGCGACGTGCTCGCGCGCCCTGCTCACCAGCTTGCGTACCGCCATCTCGGTCGAGTCGAGGATGCCGGCGATCACGCGGTACTCGTACCCGAAAGCCTCCCGCAGCACGAACGCCGCACGCTCGGCGGGCGAGAGCGCCTCGAGCACGACGAGCAGCGCGAACGACAGGGATTCGTTGTGCACCGCCTCGACCTCGGGGTTGCACTCGGTGCCCACCGGCTCGGGCAACCACGGTCCGACGTACGCCTCGCGCCGGACCCGCGCCGAGTTCAGCACGTTGATGGCGGTGCGGGTCGTGGTGGTGACGAGGAAGGCCTCGGGGTGCTCCACGTGGCTGCGGTCGTAGCCGTGCCACTTCAGCCAGACGTCCTGCACGACGTCCTCGGCGTCGGTCACCGTCCCGATCACGCGATAGGCGATGCCGAACAGGCGGGGGCGCAACTGCTGGAACTGCCGCGCGGCCTCATCGAGGCCCGCCGACGGCTGGCGGGATGAGGGTCGAGGCGCCGGCTTCCGACGCAGAGCCAGATTCTCGGTGTGGGATCGCATGGTGCTCCCTTCGATGGCAGACACTCTCGTCGATACCACGAGGGCGTGTCAATAGGGTTCTTTTATTTAGAGTGCTAGGTTTATCCCATGAGCACCGAACCCGAAGGCGCGATCCCGCTGAGCGAGATGGTCTGCTGGAACGTCTACCAGGCCTCACGCGTCATCACCGCCGAGTACCGTCGGCTGCTCGAGCCGATCGGCCTGTCTTACCCGCAGTACATCGCGCTCGCCTGCCTCTGGGAGTACGGCGACCACACGGTGGGCGCGCTCGCCGACCGCCTCAAGGTCGAATACGGCACCATCACTCCGCTGCTGAAGCGCCTCGAACAGAACGGCATGGTGCGCCGGACGCGCAGCGCGCACGACGAGCGCACCGTCATCGTGACGCTCACGCCGGAGGGCGACGCGCTCCGTCGACACGTCCCGGGCATCTACGCCGCCATCCGCGACGCGTTCGGGCTCACCGCCGACCGCTCGGCGAGCGCCCTCGAGGCTCTGCGCGCGATCACCGAGGCCGGTGAGACACGCGACGCCTGACCCGGTCACAGTTCCGGCCGCTGCCCGGTCTCTCTGCTGAGGGCGTCCGCCCTCCGCGGAAGGAGAGATCATGCGCATCGTCATCGTCGGGGGCACCGGCCTCATCGGCAGCAGACTGGCGGCCCGGTTGCAGGCCTCGGGAGACGAGGTCGTCATCGCGGCACCGAGCACCGGAGTCGACACCACCACCGGGCGGGGCGTCGCTGAGGCGCTCGCGGGCGCCGACGTCCTCGTCGACGTCTCGAACTCGCCCTCGTTCGACGGGGACGCCGTGCGCGAGTTCTTCACCGCATCCACCCGCACGCTGCTGGATGCGGCCCGCGCCGCCGGGATCCGTCACCTCGTCGCTCTCTCGGTCGTGGGCACCGACCGGCTCGCCGAGAGCCCCTATTTCCAGGGCAAGATCGCCCAGGAGCGTCTGATCACCGATGGCGAGGTGCCCTTCACCATCGTGCACGCGACCCAGTTCTACGAGTTCGTCCGCAGCATCGCCGACGCCGCCACGGAGAACGGCATCGTCCGGCTCGCGCCGGTGGGAATCCAGCCGATGGCCGCCGACGACGTCGCCGCCGCCCTGGCCGCGATCGTGCACGAGAACCCGGCGGGTGGGGTCGTCGAGATCGCGGGCCCCGAACGCTGGACCCTGGACGAACTCGTCCGGACCGGCCTGCGGGTGCGCGGCGACGCCCGGCCGGTCGAAGCGGACCCGGAGTCCCGGTACTTCGGCGCCCTGCTCGCGACGGACACGTTGCTGCCCGGGGCGGACGCGCGAGCGGCCACCGGGTCATTCGCGCAATGGCTGGCCGATCAGGAGGCCGGGGTCGCCTCCGCCTGACCGCGCTCGGACAGCAGCGCGATCACCGCGAGCAACGTGAAGACGGCCGCCAGCGAGACCAGCAGCATCGGCATGGCGACGTTGGTGAGCGTGTACGCGTTGGTGCTGATCGCGTCCCAGTACCGGTATTCGGCTTCGCCCAGCTCGACGGGGCTCGTGGTGTAGAAGTCGTACACCTGCGCCTGCAGCTCCGCCGCGACCCTGAGCATCACGATCCCGAGGGTCGCCGTGACGGCGGCCACGACGACGATGCCGAGCAGCCACGGCATCCGTTCACGCATCGTCGCGCCTCCGCACGGCGCCGATCGCCAGCCAGAGCAGGATG
>Ga0182739_1005106_pt1 | contig 10530 bp, 7 predicted proteins | sample eDN5th30CBELigBY_FD_128873 | JGI IMG/M metagenome (GOLD analysis project Ga0182739, IMG submission 128873) | Enriched backyard soil microbial communities from Emeryville, California, USA - eDNA 5th pass 30_C BE-Lig BY (version 2) (version 2) | ecosystem: Environmental > Terrestrial > Soil >...
TATCTAGATTGTCCTAATCAGAACATTGATTTAAATAAATGTCAAGAAATTCCTCGGGCTTATCTTTATACAAGCGCTGAAGAGCTTGAAGAGTTATATATGGAGTTTTCAACAAGGAATTCAATTACTTCGAGCACACTTTCTGAAAACAATGAAAGAGTTATAGAGAGGAAACCAGAAGGAAAATGTTTAGAGGATACAAAATTAATTTTACCGCCAAAGGTTCATCTAAAATAAAGAAAAACTACTTCTGATTATTATGAAGCTCAATAAACTTTCAACAATAACTCATTTGATTACCAAAGGAACAATTCCCTTAAAATAGGAAAAACTACGAGAGGGAAAAAAAGTACTTTCAATTTAGGGATTGTAGATATTATGATGTCACTTATACGAGCTCCTTATCTATTACATAACTTTAAATCACCACTTATTCTCACTATGTTATGTGTTTACTAGTACGAAAATAACCAGAAATAAGGCCATATATTTTTCTTTAAATAGATTCTTTCAAAATTTTTTTGGGGGAGGGAAAGTGATGATTAAAATTTTGAGTAAAAAAAAAAGAACCGCAAAGAAATATCTGTAATCTCAAGTTTATTCTATTAGAACCTATCTAAATTTCTCTCTTTAATCTTAGACTTTTGTCAGTTTTTATCTAAAAGAAACTCTTCATTAACAGAGAGGGCCTTAAGATGTTTCTTTTTTAAAAAAGCATTGTAGAAATCCTAGATTACTCGTTATTAATTGCGTTTAAAAATACCGGAAAAACCAAATTACTACTTCGCAGGCGGTCAAACAAATAAACTTACTAATTAACATGTTGAATAAAATCACCTGCTCCTATCACAATACTGCAGCAATCTCGGAAACCGGAGACCTATACATATGGGGTTCTGGTTTAAGTGGGATTCTTGGAGTCGAAAATACAAGCGTACAAGTACTATCTATTTGAAATAAAAAATGTCATAATCTATAAGGAAACTCCTAAAAAGCTAAGTCTTGAATCAATTAACCCAAATTTGAGAGCTATACAAGTTTCCATGGGGCCAAATCATATTGCTGTTGTTGCTACACATAATTTAATGAAGAACATTAATACACAAATGTATATAGAACCAATTCACAAGGTATTGATTACTTTGAATTAAGAAATTAGGAATAAGGGAATAATTCAATATCAAGCTTTAATATATTATTATTTGAGACTTACTTTTATCTTAGGTGATTCTCAAGAAACAGAGAAACTGCTTAGAAGCAGATAATTGGAGTCTACTATCAGATTTGCAAACAAATTCAAATGCTTTTATCACAAGATCAGAATTTATGCATTTTTGGGATTTTATTAACCCACACATTCAATACACAAAAGAAGAAGAAGAGGAACTTTCAAATCTTATCGAATACTTCACTCTACCTGGAAAAAATCTCATCAATATTGCTCAATATATCTACTCTTTAGATAAAAATTTTTTTCCTTCTAATGTTGTTATCACAGCAGGATTGAGTGATAATGGAAGATTAGGTATTGATGAATATAGAGCTGTTGATATGCGAACCTCGACAGTTCCAGACTATTCTCCAGAGGAAACTGAGCTTCCTATTGATATCCTTCGAAATAAATATAGGATTCAAAACCTTGCACAAGTTAGTATTCCTACTTCAATAAAAAAAGTTTCTTGTGGTCATAAGTTTACTATTGCTTTAGATTCATCTGGTGGCTTATGGTCTTGGGGTTATGGAGGACATGGTTGTTTAGGAGATGGAAGCCTTGAAGATAAATGGTCTCCTAAAAAGATTGATTTTTCTGTTTTAGAAATTAGACAAGAACAACAAATCCTCATTGATATTTCTGCTGGCTTTGAACATTGTTTAGCTATAAATGCCTGCAATGATGTATTTTCATGGGGAAAAGGAAAACAAGGAAGACTCGGACATGGAACAGAAGAAGGATGTCTGCTCCCAAAAATCATTAAAAGCTTCTCAGATAATAATATAAAGGTTGTTAGTATTTCTGCTGGACAGCAGCATAGTGCTTGTATTACTGAAAAGAATAAATTATACACTTGGGGTTGTGGAAATAATTATAGATTAGGACATGGAACATTACAAGATGTTCTCAAACCAAAGCTCCTTGAGTATATTGATGATCATTTTATCGCACAAATTAGTTGTGGTTCAATGCATACATTATGCTTAACTACTTCAGGACAAATATATGCTTGGGGATCAGGATTAAATGGACGTCTTGGTGTTGAAATCACTAAAAGCGACGTACAAATGATGCCTATGAAAGTTGCTCATTTAAGAGAAGAATTTCAAACACAGATATTTTCTGAAGTTTTTGCCGGACCCTATCAATCCTTTGCTTTAACAAATACAGGGCAATTATATGCTTGGGGTTCTGTTAAATTTAAAACTCTTGGTATCAGTGGACAAAAGAAAGATGTTGAGATTCCTACTCTCCTCAAATCCAATTTCTTTAAGTTTTATATAAATAGTGATTCAAAGGATAGATCAAGAAGAAGTCGAATAGAAAGTCAATGTGAAAATGATTTTTACGACCTTGCTTTTCAACAAAGAATTCATCCAGAAAATGATCCTTTAGAGCTTGTAAGAGTATTTTGTGGAGAAACTAACACAGTGTTTCTTATGAGTAATGGAGATATTTATATCTGTGGATCTGGCCAAAATGGTCAACTGTGTATCAAACCTCTTGAAAAAGCTGAAGAGTTTGCTTATGATAAACTTTCAAGAAAGGAAATGTTTGCTGAAGGCGAAACAATTTATTTCAACACTCCTTTATACATGCCTATAAATCTAAACAGAAAATTCAAATATGTTGCAGTTGGATTGAATCATATTATCGCAATCACTATCGAAGGAAAAGCGTTTGCCTGGGGTAAAAATACTGAAGCTCAATTAGGTCTTGGTTATATATCAAAATCTGTCTATAAGCCTACTCTTGTCGAAGTTGCTTCAAAGAAATTTACAATGGCTGCTGCTTCTGCCACCTTCTCTGCTTTATTAACAGACTCAGGAGAAGTTTGGGTCTTTGGTTCAGGAGAATCAGGATGTTTAGGAGCTAATCCAAAGAAACTAAAGTATAGTATACAAACTCCTCAAATGATAAATAACATTCCTGCAATGAAATACATCTCATGTGGAAATCAACATATGGCTTCAATCACTACTTGTGGCGATGTTTATGTTTGGGGAAATAATAGCAATGGAAGATTGGGAATTGGAGGAAAAAGTAAAACTCTACCAAGTCCAACCAGAGTTCAATTTTCTGAAAGAAAAATCTTTCAAAAATTCCAACAGGTCGCTTGTGGATTTTTGCATACAGTTTTATTAGATGAAGAAGGAACAATTTGGAGTGCTGGTGTAAAAGCTTACGCAGGTTTCCCTTCAGAAAACTCGTATAAAACACTTGAGGAGCAGGATTATTTCTTACAAGTTCCTGATTTGAAGAATATAAAATTCTTGCAAGTGTCATCAGGAGAGTTCCATGTGCTTGCTTTAAGTGAAGCAAAAGAAGTCTATGGATGGGGAAAAGCAGAATATGGAAAATTAGGAATTGATATACAGCTTTCTTTGGAAGAAAATGACACAAGACTTAGGAATATATTACTTCCTATGAAAATTAGAAGTTTGGAGAACATTTCTTATGTTTCAAGTGGAGTTAATCATTCAGCGTGTGTTAACGAGAATGGAGATGCGTTTGTGTGGGGATCTTCTTTGATGGGAAGACTTGGAATTTCAAAGAGTGATTTAAAGACATTGAAGAAATTGAATAAAATGAAAAATCAACTTTATGCTCCAGTTTTGCATAGTCCTCATAAATTGCAAGAATATTTTGAAGAAGGTAAAAAATGATTTTATTTAATATTTAAAGTGGAATAGAAAGACATAGAAAGTATAAATTATTTTCTAATAAATCTCCTCAAAAAAGTCAAAGAAATACAAGAATAAATTTAGAAAGAGATTTCACACATTCATACATAGGTACTTTTTTCCCTCCACAAAGAAATAATATTTCTTTAGAATCTGATTTTATTGAAGAAGATGAAAATAATGATTATGATGATGAAGAAGAAAGAAAAAGCACTGAACATGCAGACATCAAAGTTCTTACAAAGAAATTTACTGGAGTTTGTGAGGATTCTTTCGAAAAAGCTCATAATGAAAAAGAAAACAATGAAAAGGAAAGTAATGAAAGAGAAACATCCTTAGAAAATGCTGAGTTAAAACTTCATCAACCGAGGAAAAGAAGCGTTTTTTCAATTAATAACGTAAATTCTAAAACAAGTCTTGATCAAGATGCTGAATCAACTGAAGCAGCATTGACTTCTAAACTTAGTATTACCAACTTAAGAAGCAAAAGCCAGAATACTGTGAAGAGTTTGTTCAGTTCAGAGGCTGCATTAAAATCTCAAACTAATCTTGAAGTTGTAAAAGAAAAAAGTGTAATTTCTGCTCATAAGAGAAGTTCGACAAAAAGTAATAAGAGCGCTAAAAGTACGAAAAGCAACAAAACTACTTTCACTAATGTGAGTAAATTCCAACAAGAAAACTATTTACAGAAAATGAAGCAGATACAAACTATAATAAACAGTAAAAATCTATATCAAGTTATAAAATAAATTAATTTATTTAGCTGGACAGTTTGAGCTTCAAAAGGTTATTCAAGAAGAAACTGATAATAACGAAACATCATTATTCTTAAAAGATAAGGAACTAAATGATTTACTTTTAACAACTCTTTGCAACATTGTCAAAAAAGGAAAAGAATTAAAAAGAGGCTTCTCAGCACAAATAGCCGAGACTCAAAATGCCATAGAAGCTTCTTTACGATTATTACCTATCACAATCAGAACCAGAAAAAATACGAATTTACATATTCCAAATTTCATGATGCAAAATATTCAAGTTTATGAAGCAATTATTTCTATGCTTTTTGTCCATCCTTGTTATTTCCAAAAACTTTGGCAAAGCAAAACTATCGATCAAGACTTGCTTCAAGGTTGGATTTTCAAGATTTACAAATCGCATACTGAAGACGCCAGAATATCCAATTTATTGTTATCTTTAGCACTCATGATTATGGAAGATGAGATTAATCAAAGTGATCCTACAAATGCAATTGAAGTTCATGTAAAGTGTTTCTTCACAAAATTGTACCGTTTTCTTATGAATGGACAAAAATGCAACACAAATTTCTTCAGGGAAATAGCTGAACATATTATATTGAAGATTATGATTGAAGAATATGATAATGACCCTCTACTTAAAGAAAGCATGCAAATGAATATGGAACAACTTGATATAAATAAACCAGAAAATTACTATAATTTAGGATGTTGTCTCAATAACAAAAACAGCAAGAAAAGCTCCGTAGAAACAGAGATCATGATTGAAAGACATATGCGTGTTATAAAGAAGATGGAGATTTATTTAAAAAATATATTTTCCCAACCTTCTTTTGGAGGCTCCGGTATGATTTCCAAAGAAATTTGTTATTTTAACAAAAAACTAATTGATGAGTGTAAATATGTTGCTGAACAGAAAGAGAAACTCTTCACTGAATCAACTCCAACCAAAAGTAAAGATAGAATTGAAAAAGTTGTTAAAAATGCTGAATTGCTTGTAATTCAATTATTCTTTAGTGAAATTGGAGAATATCTTCTCGATTCCAAATCTTATGGTATTTTCGCACCAGAGTCATATAAGGAGCTCTTATCTAAAGCAAATTTAACAAGTATCACTAATACAATCACTTCATATTTCCAGCAAAAGAAAATAATCGCCAAAGAAGAATTTGATACACTCAACATTTATCTCGAGGTCAACTCAAGAAAATCTAGTACAATCAAACCCTTGATAAATGGATTAACTGCTTATGGAGACTATGATATCACTTTAGAGAATATTATTCTTCTCACCGAAGAAGCTACAGAACTCAACAGCAGATACAATGCAAAGCTTACCGTTGGTGATGTCATGACAATTCAAAACTCTTTAATTCAATTTTTACAGTACCCAAACTACTTCCCTGCAGGAAATAATGATCCCCTTGTTGTATTGTTAAGCAGTCTTGGATTAGAGCAAATTGATATAAGCAGATTCCCAGATCAAATTCTTCATCACTCACTAAATCTCAAAATCAATTCAGAGTATTTTATTTTCTCATTTCGATAATTATAATTCTTTAGGGTTTTAAAAGAAGAAGATATCAAAGGTTATCAATTACAAATCCACCGTTGCAATTGTTGCCAATTGGTTTATCCAGAATCCCTAATAAGAATTGAAGATCTAAGATTGCTTAGTAATCCAAAATGGCAATGTCATAAATGTAATGAGTTTAATACTTTTGAGACTGCAACGTGTACCAGTTGTGAAAGTCTTATTAAACACCACATTTATCAGCAAAGGTTTGTTTTAAACAAGTACTATATCCCATTTTATGTTTTCTCATTTATAATCAAAGGTTCCTGCCCATCATTAGAAAAACAACTTCAGTAATTGAATATTTGAATTTTGTGCGATCTTATCCTGCTTTGTTTGAAGGTGATGACATCCCCTCTATTCTCTTGGTAATATCTAACAGTTTTTGTTTGTATAATATAATCTCAGGATATGATAAAAACGCTAACAAAAGACAACAAGTTTGAAGAGGCTCATAATTATAAATCAATCTACAAGCTATTGACTTTGAAGAAAAGCGAATTCTCAAAGGAGTTTTGTATTGAATTAACTCCTTCAGTTGACGATGAGGAATGCTATCATGTCCTAAATAACATTCTCATTTATGTAAAAATGATCTATACTTAATAATTTTTAAAATTTATTTTATAGGAAGTAGAGTTACGTAAACAACACAAAGAATATCAAATTAAAGTCGAAGATGTTGTAATGAGATTAGAACAAATGGCTGATACAACAAAGAGGCATTGTGAAGGATTGTAATCAAAATATTTTTAAGTTAAATATTTATTGCTTATTAGAAGAAAAAATATAATGAAGACAGAAGCAAAGGCTCTAATATCAAAAGGCAAATTCAATGTAAAATTCTTTGTTGATAAATAAACTAATATATTAGGGATTTTCAAGCAAAGTCTTCAAGACATCAGTGAGTGTTTTGTCAGATCAATTTCTTAATAAAATTTCTTAGAACTCTCTAAATGAGAAAAATTTGCTTACAAAATTATCCGAAACAGGAAGAAAGCCAATCGGAATTTTCCCTTATGTAGATCTGATTAGAAAAGGAATCCTTGTTTCATTCACTATGCAGAAAAAAACTGCCTCTAAAATGTAAACTATATCTATCACTCTTTACTTAATGTTATTTTTTCAATAGAAATAATAATCTGAAGTTTTATTTCCTGTATCAAAAGGGAGTTGGATTCCAAGTTAAAGTTGTTTTCTTGGGAAGCACATGGATGGATATGTTTAAAGGTCGTCAAAATCAATATAAGGACGAAGTTGCATTGGAAGAGTAAATTAAAGTTTTTTTTTGTGAAGACTAAATCAAATCAGGTTTAAAATATCAGCAGAGCATATTATAGAATTAAGAAGAACTTCAGAATATAATGCAGAGTTTGTTTATATTCTAAAGCTATAATAACTTGAATAGGATTACCTTGGGTTGCTCTACATTTTCCGTGAAGAAATTAGCTGAGTTAATGGATGAAATACTAATAAAGAGTTATCTATCTCGGTTGAGCGCTTAAAAAGAATAAAAAAATCAACCAGAAGAAATTTTTGATAGTTGAAATTTGAAATAAATTCGAGTTAGCTTTAATTCATAGGACTTTATTCATTTTTTTAAAGGGAATTAGTCGTTTGTAAGTTATTAATTTCTTGAGCATAACGGTCTCAGGTTGTATAATATTTCTGTTTAATTCACCACTGTATCAATTCTATATTTAAGTTTAATAAATTTTACCCCAAGCATTTGAGAAAAATAAATGACAACATCTTAGTTGAGTTGAAAAATCAACATATTTTTTCTGAACAGTTTTTGTCAAATAAAAACAAAACAAGAACAAAGCTTTCAAAGAAAGTCTGAAAGAATTTTCAACCCTTGTGAAATACCCTAATCTTTCTGAAAGAAATAGAATAGAAAAAGGTTTCTTGTTTTTATATTTTTATACTTATCTTTGGGGATTGCGTTCTATTTTTTTACAATTGGGTTAGTCGTATGTTATCTTCATATACAGTTTTCCAACCAAAGCAAAATGTTTTTTTAAAGATTAAAAACTGAATTTACTGAAAACGTCATGATATAAATCAGAGGTGAAAACTCTTTTTTCTTCAGTAGATTAATTTTTTTGTTTTAAATAACTGATTCAAATATTAATCTAATAAATCTCTTGTCATCAGTTAAGTCATCTCTGCCTCTGAATTATTTCTTCCAAATAACAAGTTCTATGCATGCAACGAAATAAATTCTTTTCTGAAAAAATAAACAAATTGAAAGGCTTCGTATAAATACACTAAATCTATGTTGGCGAAACGATCTGGTCTTTTAGACCAATAGAAACTTTCAATATTACAAACTGGTCTCAATTATTTGCTTTTTATTTACTAAAATAAGTATGATTCCCCTTTTTAATTTTTAGGTTAGTTCATATTAAACCTTACCTTCAAAACCTCAATGATTTGAATTATTAATATTTCTATAAAATTTTTCCCACATCAAATATATGGAAAAAAATTTCGACTTTGACTTCTTTTCTTTGATTATGAAAGACAGTATTAATATTAGATGAGTTTTTTGACTTAATCGTTTAATATTTTGATAGAAAAAATGTCTCAATTTATAAATAGGCTCATCAAGTTAATACTCGTATAATTCAATTAAAAATATTTATTCTAGTTAAAAGTAGTTGTTTTCCAAAAAGAAATGAATGCTATGGTTGAAACTTACACCCAGGAGGTGTCTAGGGATGCTAATGAAAAACTTTCAATTAAATCTTTCACGATGATGTGTGTCATTGGTAAAGGATCCTACGCAGAAGTTATCCTTGCCCGTAAAAAGGACACTGGAAAAATTTACGCTTTGAAGATTCTGAAAAAGAAGAAGATTGAGCAAAGAAATCAAAAGGAACATGTTCGAACTGAAAGAAATATATTGGTAAAATCTAACTCTCTTTTTTTGGCTTTATTTTGTTAGACTGAAATGCATCATCCTTTCTTAATAAAAATGGCATATGCATTCCAAAATGAAAAGAAGCTATACTTTGCTCTTGAATACTGCCCTGGAGGGGAACTATTTAACTTACTTCAAAAGAAAAGACGTTTTTCTGAAGAACAGTAATCGTCTAAATCCCCCTTTGATCTAATTTCATAGTGCTCGCTTTTATATCTGTCAAATGGTTCTGGCATTAGAACACTTACACAAATATGACATTATTTATAGAGAGTAATCATCGTTTCAATGCTTTCATTAATTATTTTAGTCTTAAACCAGAAAATGTCTTAATCGATTCTGATGGCTACATTAGATTAACTGACTTTGGTCTTTCAAAAACAGGAATTGCAGGAAACAAAGGCGCTTATTCTGTCTGTGGTACTCCCGAATACCTTGCACCAGAAATTCTTTTCCAAAGAGGCCACGGAAAGGCTGTCGACTGGTGGACTTTAGGTAATTATAATAAATTCTATTTGATTTCTATAACTCCTTTACGTTCTTCATCCTCTCTGATTCTTCTTTAATAATATTGTTTCTAATATTATTTAAAGGTGCCATTATGTTTGAAATGCTTACTGGTCTTCCTCCTTTCTATACTCCCAATAGAGAAGAACTTTTCCAAAAAATAAAATACTATGCTCTTAAATACCCACCATATCTCAGTCCCAATGCCAGAAGCTTATTAGATGGTCTTTTCCAAAAAGAACCTTCAAAGAGACTTGGAAGTGGTTCAGGAGGTGCTGAAGAAATTAAAGCTCATCCTTGGTTCCACGGAGTCGATTGGGGAGTTATTTATAGAAAAGAAATCAAAGCTCCATTCATTCCAATTATTAAGAATGATGTTGATGTTTCAAACTTTGATCCTGTAAAATTTGACCTTGAAAAATTTGAAACTAAAATTTCTTTTTTAGGAGTTCACTGAAGCGCCAATTGGCTCACTTGGCTCAATAACAGATACTGCGACTGATATTGATCATAGCTACACTGGTAATTTATTAGTTTTTAATAAAGTGTGAAAGGATTTTTTTAGGCTGGAGTTTTGCAGGAGATAATTTTGAGGCACCAGGACTTGATAGACCAAGCACTATGGAAATCGAATAAATAAAAGAGTAAATTAGCAAACATAAAAGCTGAGAAAAAATTGCTGTATATATAGTTTAAGCCTTCTGATCATACTATCTTTTACTTTCAACTCAACTTCAAAAAAAAGGACAAATGGATTCTGACGAACTTTTTTTTTCTCTGGAAATTAGGGGAAAAATTTGCATTAAATAACCCATATAAATAATATTGGAATATATTGCATGTGTTCAAAAAAAAAAAAGTAAAATAAA
>Ga0182739_1005107_pt1 | contig 10528 bp, 11 predicted proteins | sample eDN5th30CBELigBY_FD_128873 | JGI IMG/M metagenome (GOLD analysis project Ga0182739, IMG submission 128873) | Enriched backyard soil microbial communities from Emeryville, California, USA - eDNA 5th pass 30_C BE-Lig BY (version 2) (version 2) | ecosystem: Environmental > Terrestrial > Soil >...
CTGCACCTGCTGCGCGAGGACAGCGTGGCGCGCGCGGTGGCGGCGTTCCCGGATCCGGATGCGATCGTCGAGCGCAACATCGCCACGCTGGAGAAGCTGGGGCACGCGGGCTGGGAGCAATTGACGGGCGGCGGCACGCCGGAAAACGACAAAGGCGCATGACGGCAGCGGATCTCGCCCTGTAGGAGCGCCCCATGGGCGCGATGGGTTCGTCGATCGGCGGCCTGCCCATCGCGCCCATGGGGCGCTCCTACGGCGGACGTCTTTATTGTTGGAACAGCTGCTCCCGCTCTCCCGGCCCGAGCGTGCGCCACGCGCCCTCGGCCAGTCCGCCCAGCGCCAACCCGCCAACGTGGCTGCGATGCAGCGCTTCGACGTGGTTGCCGACCGCCGCGAACATCCGTCGCACCTGGTGGTAGCGGCCCTCGTGCAGGGTCAGCCGCGCGCGCGCCGGCGACAGCGCTTCGAGTTCTGCAGGCAGCAGCGGTGTCTTCTCCGATTCGAGCATCAGCGTGCCGCTGGCGAAGATCGCGGCCTCGTCGCCGCGCAGCGGCTGCGCCAGCGTCGCCTCGTAGACCTTGGGAAGCTTCGACTTCGGCGAGATGATCCGGTGCAACAGCGCGCCGTCGTCGGTCAGCAGCAGCAGGCCGCTGGTGTCGCGGTCCAGGCGTCCGACCGTGGACAACTGCGGCGAGCGGCGCGCGAAGCGCGGCGGCAGCAGGTCGTAGACGAGCCGCCCGCGATCTTTCGTCGAGCAGGTGTAGCCGACCGGCTTGTGCAGCATCAAGAGCAGGCCAGCCGGCGGGTCGAGCGGTTCGCCGTCGATGCGCACGTCGGCGTGCGCCGGCTCGTCGTCCGTGTACAGCACCTCGCCGTGCGCGTCGGTGACGCGGCCTTCGCGGATCATCGCGGTGACGTCGCGGCGGCTGCCGTAGCCGAGGTTGGCGATGGTCCGCAGCAGCTTCATCGCGCAGCGCCCGTCGTCGTGCGGCCGGCCTTCACCGCCTCGACGATCTTGAAGCCGTCCCGCTGCGCGACCAGCCGGGTGCTGCCGAAGCTGGCATCGAGCACCGATTCGTAGGGCAGGTGGCGGTTGGCGACCAGCCACAGGCGCCCGCCGGGCTTGAGCGCGTCGGCGGCCACGGCAATGAAACGCCGGCCGATATCCGGGCGCGCCGCGTTGCCCTGGGCGTGGAACGGTGGATTGCTGACGATCACATCGAAGCGCTGCGACAGCCCCGCGGTCACGTCGTGCCAGTGGAACGCCAGGGCGGCGCGCCCGGCGAACGGCGCGAGGTTCACCCGCGCCAGTTCCAGCGCGCGCGCCTCGGCTTCGTACAGGTCGAGCGCGGTGATCCCCGGGCAGCGCTGCAGCAGCTCCACCGACAGGTAGCCCCAGCCGGCGCCGAGATCGGCGGCGTGGCCGTGCAGGTCGCCCGGCAGGTGCTCGGCCAGCAGCGCGGACGCGGCATCGATGCGATCCCAGGCAAAAACGCCCGGGCGGCTGCGGAAACGGCCACCGGCGATCGGCCGCGGCGAATCCAGCGCGCGCCACTGCGCGGCGAGCGCCACGTCGCCACCGCCCGCGCCCGGCCGGGTCCAGAACACCCGGCACTTGTGCTTGGAGCGCGACACCAGCGGCCCGGCGATGCGGGCCAGGTCGGCCTCGTGCGATTTCGCGCCGGCGTCGTTGGCGGCGCTGGCGACGATGACGCCGCCGGGCTGCAGGCGCGCCAGCGCGGCGGCGAACAGGGCGCGCGCCTCGTCGCGCTGGCGCGGCGCCAGCACCAGCACCAGCGGGTAACGCGCCTCGTCCGGCGCACGCACCTCGAAACCGGACCGCTGCCGCGCGTCGGCATCGGGCCGGAAGCCCTGCTCGCAGACCAGCCCCGGCAGCGCGCGCTCATGCAGCGGCCAGCCGTTGCGCGCGCGCAGGAACAGCGCGCCTTCGCCGGGCCAGGCCAGCGTGCCGTCGGCGAAGGGAAGCATCAGCGCCTGCAGGGCGGGGTCGGCTTGCGTTGCGGCCATCGGTGTCGCGCAATCCAGCGAGAACGAAAGCGCAATTCTAGTGCGCGCCGGCGCGTCACGGTGCCGGCGCAATCCGAATGCCGGCTTCATCGACAACGAACGCGGCGGCCGGCACGATGGCCACATCATCCCAGCACACCGGAGTCAGCGATGCGCGCACTTTTCGTCGGCGGAACCGTGGACAACAGCGAACTGAACATCGACGGCACCGAGCCGCCGCTGAACTACCCGCCCAGCACCGGCAGCGGGCAATCGCGCTACCGCCTGCACCATGTCGGAAAGCAAGGCGACAGCGCGGTCTATGCGGTGTACGGCGCGCCGGACCTGGCCGATGCCGAGGTCCGGCGGATCAGCGAGGAACGCGGCTACGCGCGCCGCTTCGGCGCCAGCAGCGTGGACACGGTGTCGTAGCGACGCCGGCGGCGCGCGCTCAGGCCGGGCGCGTGCCGTCGTGGCCGGCCCGGCGACGCAGCCACTCGAACGACCACGACAGCCCGAGGCATCCGGCCAGCAGCACCGTCCATTCCACGCCCTGCACGCCGATCGCCGCCTGCAGCTGCGCGGACACGCTGGCGCCATAGACCAGCCCCGCCGCCAGCGCGCACAGCGCGAACACGGCCACGAGCGCGCGCAGCAGCGCCTGTTCGAACGCGCCCGACTGCGACAGCAAGCGCGGCCGCATGCCTTCCGGAACCGGAACCGGAATCGGCGCCGGCACCGGCGCCTCGGCGATGCGCGCGACGCGGGCGGCGAAATCCACTGGCAGCTCGACCCGGGGCGGATGGCGCAGGGCCGCGGCGATGCGGCGATACGCGGCGTCGGCGGCGTCCGGCGATGCCGTGCTCGTGGCGTCGCGCACCTGTTGCCGCGCGCGCTCCTGCGCGGCCCACTCCTGCGCTTCCGATTCGCGTGCATCGCGCGCCATGCCGGGTGTGTCCTGGCCGGGCGTGCCCTGATCCGGCGTGTTCATGCGCTCACTCCGATGTTCGGTTCCAGCAGCGCTCGCAGTTGCCGGCGGCTGCGGAACAGGTGGCTCTTGATGGTGCCTTCGGCGATCCCGGTGATGCGTGAAATCTCCGGGATCGGCAGCTCCTCCAGGTGGTACAGCGTCAGCAGCGTGCGCTGCAGCGGCGGCAGCGCTTCGATCGCCGCGTGCAGGTGGCGGTTGATGTCGTCGTCGGCAATGGAAGCCTCCAGGTCATGGCAGTCGCCCACCGCCTCGGCCAGCGACAGGCCGTCACCGTCGATCGCTTCGGCCAGCGGGATGCGCCTGCGCTCGAGATGGCGCTTGGCCACGGAGTACGCCACCTGCGCGATCCACGACTTGAGCGGCGCATCGAAGCGGTACTGGTGCAGGTAGCGGTGCACGCGCAGGAAGGTGTCCTGGCACAGCTCGCGGGTGTCCTCCGGGTGCCGAACCATGCGCTGGATCACGTGCCAGCACAGCCCCTGGTGGTCGCGCACCAGCTGCTCGAACGCCCCCGGCATGCCGGCGAGCACGGCTTCGACCAGCGCGCGCGCTTCCGGCGCCGCGTCCGCGGCCGGGTCGATGGGTCGGGCTGCCTGCATGACCATGGAGATACGCCGGGCGCACCCACGGTTGCAAGCACCATGGGGCCTGCAACCGCCGGGCATGGACGACATCGGGCCAGCCCCGTTGCAACCGCAGGCCGCACGGCCGTATCCAAGGTCCGCACAAGCCCCGACACCCACCCGGAAACCCCGCCATGAACTTCGAGATCCTGATTCCCATCACCCTGTTCATCTGCATCGCCTATGCGATCAAGGCCGTCGTAGATGCGCGCGTGCGCCGGCAGATGGTCGAATCCAACGGCTCCGAAGCCCTGGTGCAATCGATCCTCGAAGGCGAGGAACTGCGCCGCCGTCACGGTTCGCTGCGCTGGGGCATCGTGCTGGTGGCGCTGGCCGCCGGCTTCGCCATCGTCCAGGGCAGCGGTTGGACCGAGCCCAACGCCGGCACGTTCGCCGTGCTGCTCGCCGCGGTGGGATTTGGCAACCTTGCCTACTACCTTGCCAGCCGTCGTTTGAAGTAGTCGCCACGCGGCGCGCATGGCCGCAGGCGACATCCGTTCCACGCAAACGCGCGTGGAACGCGCATGCCGAAACGCCGCGCCCGCACTGACCACGCGACGGCACGCGCGGGCATCCACGACAACATCCGGGAAAACCATGTTGCCGAGCCGTGACAGATCGCCGATCAGCATGATCGCGCCGCTGATCCTGGTTGCAGTCGCGTTGCCTGGCACGGGCCGCGCCCATGCCGCCACGGCTCGGCCAGATGCCTGCGACCTGGTCGATATCCCTGCAGCCGAAGTCTTGATGCGCGTGCCGTTCGAGGTCGTGGACGGGCGCATCTACGTGCAGGCAAGGGTCAACGGGCGCGGCCCCATGAGGTTCGGCGTCGACACCGGCGCAAGCGGAATGGCCCGGGCGGACGCAAGCCTGGCCTCCTCGCTGGGCCTGGCAGTCAAGGGACAGACGACCACCTCCGACGGCGTGCAGACCGCGAAGGTCGACATGGTCCATCTCGACTCGGTGCAGATCGGCGGCCTGGCCCGGCGGAACCTCGACGTCATCACCCGGGATTACGGCAGCAGCATGTCGCCTGGCGCCACGTTCTCCGGGATCATCGCGCGGGAATTCTTCGGCGATGGCGTGCTGGTCATCGATTATCCGGATCGGACGCTGTCGTTCAGCCGGACGCGTGCGCTGTCGCCTGCACAGGAGAACGTGCTCACCTATGCGCGCGCGTTCCGCATCCCGGTTTCCATTGGCGAACTGAGGACCGAAGGCAACCTGGATACCGGCGCCAACGTGACCTTCGTTCTTCCCCGGGCCCTCTACGAGAAGGTCGCCGCCAACCCGCTGGAGCAGGCCGGGCGCGGCCAGCTCATGAATGGCGGAATCAAGACCGGGCGCTCGACGATTCCCGGGCCCTTCCGAATCGGCAGCGCCACGCTTTCCAACGTCGAGGTGCGTGTCTCGGATGACTATCCCGAGCTTCTCGTCGGGGCACATGCACTCCAGGACCTTGTCCTGGTGATCGACCAGCGATCAAGCAGCATTGCGATCTGCGAATGACGCTTCCGCACCCGGAGGCGTGGTCCGGGCGCACGGTCCAACCCCTGGAGGCTCGCCTCAGCCGTCGATCTCGCGCAGCGTCACCGACGGCGGCGCGTCGACCACGCGGCGCGTGGCGAACAAGCCGGCCGCAAGCGCCGCGGCCATGCCCAGCGCGCCGCCGGCCGCGGCCATCGCCCAGTTCGGCTGCCACGGCAGGTCGAAGACTTCGCGCGCGACCACGCCCGACAGCACCGACGCCGCGATCGCCGCGACCAGCCCGGCCAGCAATCCGATCGCCGCGAACTCCGAGGCCTGTGCCAGCCGCAGCTGGCCGCGGCTGGCACCGAGCACGCGCATCACGCCGCCCTCCTGCAGTCGCTCGTCCTGGCTGGCGCCGACCGCGGCCAGCAGCACCAGCACCCCGGCGGCGAACGCGAACCAGAACACCACCTGGACCACGGTCGAGACCTGGTCGCCGATCGAGCGCACCTGCTTGAGCACCACGTCGATGTCGATCACCGACAGGTTCGGGAAGCGCTGCACCAGTCCTGCGGTGAAGCGCGGCTTCGATACCGGCACGCTGACCGCGGTGATGTAGCTGGCCGGGTAGCCGTCGAGCGCGCCGGGCGAGGCGAGCACGAAGAAGTTGGGCCGGAAGCTTTCCCAGTCGATGCTGCGCAGGCTGGTGATGCGCCCCGTGAATCGCTGGCCGGCGATGTCGAACGTGATGCGGTCGCCAAGCTTCCAGCCCAGCGACGCGGCGAATTTCTCTTCGACCGACAGCTCCGGCCGTGCCGGGCGCGTCGTGCCCCAGAACTTGCCGGCAACCACCTTGTTGTCGTCGCGCAGCGCGTCGGCGAACGAGAGGTTGAACTCGCGCTCGGCGCGTCGCTGCGCCTGCCGCGCGTCGCCGCCCTCGGCCTCGACGCGTTCGGCCACGCTCTCGCCGCGCGCCGGCGTTCCGTTGCGCTCGAGCAGCCGCGCGCGAACCATCGGTACCAGCGTCGGCGCGGCCAGTCCCTGCGCGGCGATGAAGTCGCGCACCGGCTGCACCTGGTCGGACTGCACGTTGATGATGAAGCGGTTGGGCGCGTCCTGGGCGAGCGACAGCTGCCAGCGATCGAGCAGGTCGGTGCGCACGAAGGTCAGCAGCAGCAGCGCCATCAGGCCTAGCCCGAGCGCGGTCACCTGGGCGATGGACGAACCGGCGCGGCGGCTCACGTTGGCCAGCCCGTAACGCAGCGCGCCGCGCAGGCGCGCGCGCATCCGCCGCACCAGCGCGATCATGGCCCACGCCAGCAGCGCCAGCGCGCCGAGGGTGGCGCCGATGCCCAGCAGCATCGCGCCGCCGAGCGTGGCCGAGCCCGCCTTCCACCACACCAGCGCGGCCAGCCCGGCGAATCCTGAGAGCAGCACCGCCCAAGCGGCCGGTTCGGCGCGGTCGAGGTCGCGCCGCAGCACGCGCAGCGCCGACACCCGGCGCAGCGCCAGCACCGGCGGCGCGGCGAAGGCCAGCAGCACGACCATGCCCACCGCCAGCCCCTGCAGCGCCGGCAGCCAGCCGGCGGGCGGGATCGACAACCCCAGCGCCTGCGCCAGCCACGCACCCACCGCCCACTGCAGCGCGAACGCGATCGCCACGCCCAGCGCGGATGCGAACAGCCCCAGCAGCGCCATCTCGCCGACATGGATGCCCACCAGCGTGCGCTGGCTTGCCCCGAGGCAGCGCATCACCGCCGCGCCCGACAGGTGGCGCTCGCCGTGGCGGCGCGCGGCCATCGCCACCGCCACCGCGGCCAGCACCACCGACACCAGCGCAGCCAGGCCGAGGAAGCGGCCGGCGCGATCGAGCGCGGAGCGGATTTCCGGGCGCGCGTCCGCGATGGTTTCCAGCCGCTGGCCGCGCCCGAGCGAGGCCTTCGCGACGCCGGTGAATCGTTCCACCGCCGCGGCATCGCCCGCCACCACCAGCCGGTAACGGATGCGGCTGCCTTCCTGCACCAGCCCGGTCGCGGGCAGGTCGGCAAGGTTGAGGAAGACCCTGGGCGCGACGTTGAAGTAGTCCATCGCCGCGTCGGGTTCCTGCACCACCAGCGCGGCGAGCGTCAGCCGCGATTGCCCGATCGACACCGCATCACCGGGGCGTGCACCGAGCTGGTCGGCGCCGGCACGGCTCATCCACAGCGTGCCGGGCGCGGGAATGCCGCCGGCGTCGTGTTCGCCGCGTGCGTCGTCGACCACGAAGCGGCCGCGCAGCGGGAAGCCTTCGCCCAGCGCGCGCAGGTCGCCGAGGCGCAGGTTGGCGTCGGCACCCTCGCCGACGCGGATCATGCTCTGGAACTCGACCGTCTCGGTGTGTGCGAGGCCCGGCGCCATCGCCGCCTCGCGCAGCGCGCCGGAGATCGGCTGGTCGCCGCGCAGCACCGCGTCGCCGCCCAGCAGGCGGTTGGCCTCGATCGCCAGCGCGCGCTCGGCGCGGTCGGTGACGAAGCCGATCGCGGTCACCGCGACCACCGCCAGGGTCAGCGCGGCGATCAGGATGCGGATGTCGCCGGAAGCAAGGTCGCGGCGCAGCTGCCGCCATGCCAGCCGCGGCAGCTTCATGCGCCCACCAGCCGGCCGCCGTCCAGCCGCAGCACGCGGCTGCAGCGCGCGGCGAGGTGTTCGTCGTGGGTGACCAGCACCAACGTGGTGCCGGCCTCCATGTTCATCGCGAACAGCAGCTCGATCACCGCCTCGCCGGTGTGCGTGTCGAGATTGCCGGTGGGTTCGTCGGCCAGCAGCAGCGACGGCCCGGTGACGAAGGCGCGCGCCAGCGCCACGCGTTGCTGTTCGCCGCCGGACAGCTGGCGCGGGTAGTGCGCGAGCCGCTCGGCCAGCCCGACCTTGGCCAGCGTTGCGCGCGCCGGGCCTTCCGCATCGGCGTCGCCGCGCAGCTCCAGCGGCAGCATCACGTTCTCCAGGGCGGTGAGGGACGGCAGCAGCTGGAAGCTCTGGAACACGAAGCCCACCTTGTCCGCGCGCACCTTCGCGCGCCCGTCTTCGTCCAGCGCCGACATCGGCGCGCCGTCGAGTCGCACCTCGCCGCTGCTGGGCACGTCGAGCCCGGCCATCAGCGACAGCAGCGTGCTCTTGCCCGAACCGGATGCACCGACGATGGCGACGCTGTCGCCGGATGCGATGGAAAAGCCGATGTCCTCGAGGATCGTCAGCTCGCCCGAGGGCAGCGGCACGCGCTTGCCGAGGTTGGCGACATCGAGGGCGGTGCGGCTCTGCGTTGCGGGGGAGGCGGCGTCGGGCATGGAAGATCCGGATCGGTTGGCGGGAAAGGGGGCGACAGCCGCATCCATGCGCCATGAGGCAATTGTGCCCGGGCCGGCCTTGAACCGGCGGGGACAGGTCGCCATCACTACCGAGGCGCGGGCATCGCTGGTTCGTACGGGCTGTTGCCGAAGCATTCGCGCCCGGCTTCTTGTCTTCCCGAACGCAGCGAGGGATCTTTCCCGGAGTGGCAGGATCCCTCGCTGCGCTCGGGATGATGGCAGGAAGATGCCGTCACTCGTCATGCGTTCATCGCCTGCCCCTCCGGAGACGACAGATGAAGTTTTCTTATGCGGCGCCATGGCGGCCGTTTCAATGGGCCATCGGCCTGCTCGTCCTGCTGTTGGCGCTGCCGGCGCTTGCACAGGAGCCGCCCAGGCCCGTGCCGGGCATACCGCCGACGATATTGGTCATGGGCGATTCGCTCGCCGCAGGCTACGGACTGGCCGCGGACCAGGGTTGGGTGGCGCTCACCGCGCGGCGCGTCGCCGAGCGCAAGCCCGATTGGCGCGTGGTCAACGCCAGCATCAGCGGCGAAACCACCTCGGGCGGTTCGGCGCGGATCGTGCGCGAGGTGCTGCGGGTGAAGCCCGCGGTGGTGGTGATCGAACTGGGCGCCAACGACGGGCTGCGCGGCCTGCCGCTGCGCGAGATGCGCCGCAACCTGGCGCGCATGATCGGCGCATCGCAGTACGTGGGCGCGAAGGTGCTGCTGGTCGGCATGCGCATTCCGCCCAACTACGGCGCCGACTACGCCAACGGCTTCGAACAGGTGTATCGCGACCTCGCCGCGCACTTCGACGTCGCGCTGCTGCCGTTCCTGCTCGAACCGATCGCCGCCGACCGCGGCAACTTCCAGGACGACAACCTGCATCCGGTCGCAGGCGCGCAGCCGGCGCTGCGCGACCACGTGTGGAAATCGCTGTCCCCGCTGCTGCAGAAGCCGCAATGAGATCCAACGCAGCGCCGTGTGCGCGGCGAAGCCGCTAGCTCGGTCCAGCGCGCAGCGGCGAATCGCTCCGTTCGGCGATTCCGTACTGCCCCACTGGGAGCGGCTGCAGCCGCAAGCTCCCTCGGTTGCCCCTCGTGAGACGACAGGCTGGCTGCGAGGGACTTGCCGGCCTACCGGTGATTCGGCCGTCACCCTCCACACGCCGGGCAGCGTATCCGGTCCTCCAGCGCTGCTGCCTTGCGTTCCTCGGCGCACGATGGACGCGAGAACGCGCAGATGCGGGACAGAACGCGCGGCTGGACCGCTCCTGCAGACTCCTGAGTTCGGAAGGTTCGCTGTCTCAGCGTGCGCTTGCGCGCAGCAGCGGATACGGATTGATGGCGGTCCCCTCCCACCACCGCTTCTCCGGGCCCAGCTGGAAGATCGCGAAGTGCAGGTGCGGCGCGGAGGCATTCGCATTGCCGGTGCTGCCGACGTAGCCGATCACCTCGCCCCGCCGGATCCGCTGCGTCTCGTGCAATCCCGGGGCGTAGGACTGCAGGTGCGCGTAGTAGTACGCATAGCGGCCGCTGGGCTCGAACTGGTAGACCGTCAGGCCGCCACGGTCGCTGGTGAACAGCTTCTCGACCTGGCCGTCGGCGACCGCGAGCACCGGCGTCCCCGCCGGCGCCATGATGTCGATCGCATCGTGGCTGCGGCCCTCGCTGCGGGCGTCCGTGTAGGTGTCGACGAGCGCGTCCGCGGCGACGCCTCGGACCGGCACGATCAATCCAGCCGGATTCGAGGCGGCGGCGCCCACGGCGCCCACGGCGCCGACGGGCGCCGGCGGCGAGTCAGGACGCGTGGACCGCGGCGTCTGCGCGCCCGATCCATGTTCGTGCGTCGGATTCGCCGTCACGCTTGCAGCGTCGCCGGGATCGACCCTGTCGCCCTGCGCCACTCGCTCCGCCGGCTCCGCGCGGGCGTCTCGCTGCATGCCGGCGTCCCGCGCCGAGCGGGTCATCGCGAAGTACACGACGTTCGCGCCCACCAACACGCCGATCAGCAGGATCAGCAGCGCGCGCAGCACGCAGCTACTCCTGCAACACGGCCGGCGTTCCCGGCGCCACCGAATCCGACAGCAGCTTCGCCGACCAGTTGGTC
>Ga0182739_1005108_pt1 | contig 10527 bp, 7 predicted proteins | sample eDN5th30CBELigBY_FD_128873 | JGI IMG/M metagenome (GOLD analysis project Ga0182739, IMG submission 128873) | Enriched backyard soil microbial communities from Emeryville, California, USA - eDNA 5th pass 30_C BE-Lig BY (version 2) (version 2) | ecosystem: Environmental > Terrestrial > Soil >...
AATAATTTTGCGGCAATTTCAGGACCTGTTTTTTCAGTAAATACTTCCTGATTTCCACCGCCGCCCATAAAGCCATAATGCATTGGGGCAACTTCCTTAAATATCCCTTCTGCTTGTAGCTCACGTAAGCGGTCAATCGGGAACATACAATTGATATCTTTGTTAACATCAGCGTTATCATAACCGCCATGAGATACAATTAATTGATCTGCTGGAGCATCTCCAGGAATTTCTCTAAATGTTGTATCCCCTGCTAGATTAAAACGCTTATCTGATTTTAAATGAACGCCTGCTGCTGTTGCTAAAGCAATGCGCATTTCCTTTAATGGTTTTGTTACTGGTGTAAATACTGGTTTAGGCGTAACTGGAACGTAAATCTCTGATTGTAAACCTTTCACTACGGTAACCATTTTCTCGACCCCTTTCTTATACTGTTTGTCTATTCGCTTCGATTTCTTTTCTGCGTCGTATTGATTCATTTATAGCATAGACGTACTTTTCATCTGGAGTCTCATCAAGAACCTCCGGATAACTCATCATAAAGCCAACCTCTTGACCTAATTGAATATTGTATTGTGAAATAAGCATTCTGCGTGGAATTTTCAATTGTCCAAGACGTCCTTTTAAATCAATCGTTACGCTTGCATCTGTTACTTCTACGATGATTCCTTCATACATTCTCTCAGTAGAGATATATTTTAATTCTGCTAATCTATCCATAAATTCACCCTCAGTTTAGTACTGGCTCCTGATCAGGCTCATAAATTTCCATACGCTTTTTGCTCTTAGGCAGTACTTGCTCGTTGTCGACTAGCTCAATCTTTCTGCCAGTTGCTGTTTCAATGGCCTCAACGTTATTTAATTTAACATTTGGATTCCATTTTCTTTCAGCTGGCTTTACTTTCTCTCCGCCAAGAACGGTTTTTAACATAGCAAGGGCGCGAATCGCATCTTCTTCACAAAGTGTGTTATTTGCGAGAATTTCATTTTCAATACCTTGCATAGATTTATTGTTATCAACCATGTTGTTCATATATTTATTACCAACAACAAGTGCTCCTTGGACAGCAGAATAAGTCATGCCGACCACTTCAATACCGCGTTTACCAATCTCTTCGATATGGGAAGCAAAATCAATATGGTTATTTCCGAAACCTTCAGTGGTTACGATTGCTCCATCAATATCCATTGCTTCAATCATCATGCCAAGACGCTTAGAAACATAGAACTTCTCAGAGTTAGCTTGTGGTGATCCAACAAATACTACACCCACTAAATCAATTTCTTCGTCTGCCATAGCTGCTTCAACTAATGGTTCTCTGAAATAATGGCGTGAACATTCTTTAGATGCAGGTCCAATACATGTTAATGCGTGGATTCCACCATCAAGAACTTCTGTTGGTGCTAACATAACTGGTAGATTTCCTAAATCTACGTTTGGTTTTGCACCTAAGGTACCTACTGGCTCAACTGGCATGATTAAGTTATCATGCATTGCACCTTGTCCCATGATTTCCTTCACAATTAAAACCTTCTTATTACCAGGGCGGCGGTACTGAACAATTTCTTCAGTAAATACGGCTAAGGAATCGTCTGCTTCCTTAAGTGCTTTGCGGATTTCCTCTGTAATCAAATCTGCTGCTTTATGGGCTGCTAGAGGACCACTGCGCTCCATGTTTGTACCTGCTTTAATTGTTACTTGAGCTTTAATGAATATTTCACCTTTATCAGGAGCACCTGGACGTCCCCACATAATGTTCTTATTAAGTTCACCTTCAGATGATCCAAACTCACCAATTTGTACTCCGTTTGCATCTGTACCTGTTAAGACCATAATGGCACCATCAATTACGCGAGTAATTCCATGGCCAAGTTCGCCTTCTTCTTTCGTTGCAATTGGTTGAACATCCATGATCGTTTCGCTGTACATGTCATACATATCAGGTGTAATAATTTCCAATTTCATGTCTTCTACTAGCTCTTCTAATTTAACGGAATCTTGACAGATTTCATCTGCATGGCGCAGTACTAATGTCGTGCCGTCAATTTTAGTAGTTTCTCCAAAAACTACTTTATTAATTGGGAAGTATTTCTTTTGAAGACTGCGGATTCTCTTTGCTTCCTCAGCTTTCTCTTCTATTACTTTCTCTGTAGCACTGCTGACAGAGCTAACAGCTTGTCCAACATGTTCTGTCGGAACAATACTGCTGATACCTTCTACTGTTAAAGGAATTTCAAGACTGATTCCTTTTCCTTCTGCAATCGTTAATTTAATTGTTTTAGCTTGGCTTGTTACCGGTGTTGTTACAACTGGCGCCGCTTCTACTTCTTGTACTGCTGCTTCTGCTTTTACTTCAGCAGTCTCTTCTTGTTCTACTGCTTTCACACCCTCTAATGCATCTGGTGTTAATGGGATAAGAGCATCTAATGTTTTTGTAAGTTTTGCTCCAATTGCTTGCTCAATTGTGATATAATTATCTGGCATCTTCAGTAACCCGCTATCTTCAAGATCTGGAAAAAGGGCTGGATCTTCTAGATTATCGGGTTTAATAATGGTTCCTGCTTCTGTTCTACAGCATAACACTGCAGGGTCTTTGGCATGGTCTTTAGCTGTTTCTACAGTAATTGACATAAATAAGCCTCCTAATAAATTTTTTGCTTCATGTTAATAAAGGGTAGGAAACGAATGCAAATTATTTAACGGTGGCTAATTTTCTGTATAGCTTATGACCTGCCGCACGTAATACGTGATCTGTACTGTGATAAACCGGAACTCCTAACCTAGGAGCTACACCCATGACGGTGTTAGTTCAATCCTGGCACGTTCCTGTAAGTACAACTTCTGCCCCTGCTTTTTTCATGCTTAGGACCTTTTCAGCTTGTCCCGGACATACTCCCGGCAAACTACATCTATACCTTCCGTTAACCTCTACCATTCGTTTACATCTTTCAGCTGCTACTACTTCTGCACCCATTCCGGTTGCAATTTCAGTTAATCTCTCTTCACTGCCACCGCATTCACACATAAGAATCCCTACTTTTCGGGTCTCCTGTGGGAAAGGCATTGCTACGAGAATACCACCTGAAGTTTTTGTAAGCGGTGTATCTTCTTCTCCGTGTCTGCCAGTAAATGGACCTCCTATAACGATTTCTCCATATGGATGAATATATCCGCCACATTGTTCGATATAGTATTTAACCGGCATACCAATTGGCTGGTTCAAAAAGACTGTTGTTCCATTCTGAACTCGACCAGACACTGTTAAATCCTTTTCAATAAATGGTTTACGCAATTCAATTGCTTCAACGGCATGTTTAATTGTTTCAATGTTAGAGACAATCGCATTTGCTGCAATCGGCAATTGCCCTGGCTCTAGCGTGTAACCTAACAATTCCCTTATAATGACACGTTCATCACCAGATGGATACATATCAGGCAAATATTTCAGTTCTACATCCGGCTCATCTTTACATGCTTTACCTAGAGCAATCATCGCCTTTTGATATTTTGTCTTAATCGCGATATAAGCCTTTTTTGCTTTTGTGATTTCCATTAAATATTTTAAACCGCGAACGATAAGCTCTGGCTGTTCTTCCATCAGTTTAACGTTATGGCTTAATAATGGTTCACACTCTGCTGCATTCGCAATGATGTAGCCATTTTCAACCATTGTGTTATATTTCACATGCATAGGGAAACCAGCCCCGCCTGCACCGACAATCCCTGCTTCTTTAATGGCCTCTAAATAATTATCTGTTTCTGGAATTGGAACAAAGTCCTTTGGCTGATCCGGTGCCATCTCAATAACAATTTCACTGTCAGTAATCTCTAGTACTGCTCCAGATACACTTGCATGAATATTTGCACCTAAGCCTTGAGGAACCGCAATCTTTTGTCCTCTTTTTACGATTTCACCTGCATTAACAATTGGCTGACACGGTGCGCCAACATGCTGTCTTAAAAGTATATGAATGATTGTCATTTTTTTCACCTCCTCATTTCTGCTCCATCATATCATCACGAATTGGAAAAAAATATAGTCATTTCTATGATTTTGATAGTTTTCATCAATCATTCAAATATTAGTAATTTTTTTGTCACCATAAAATTGGAAAACGTTTATAAATAAAGAGTTTAAGAGGGTTGTTTATAAAGGATTATATATTCTTTATAACGAATGTGATATTGTGCACAAACTTTCACATTTTAGTCAACCATAGGTAAAACCAATGCGTTTCTCGGTATATTATATAAACCTTTGATAAAAATTGCAGCACCTCAATTCCGCTTACTTGATTTACTTTTCTAAAATAACAATCAAATTGACCCTATCCTTTTTCTTATGCTACTATCTCTTTGGGAGTGGATAGGTTCTGGTGTTCCTTCTAGTCTTCAAAACTAGCATGAGGAGTTAATAGCTTCTTAGGTGGGTTCGATTCCCACACATTCCCGCCATAATCTTTTAAATAAGTTTAGCGAAACTGCTACTTAACGAAATGCCCTTCATTCCTTTAAATGAATGGGCATTTTTTATATGATTTTTTGATCATTACTATTTGGAAGAAAGAACATGGAAGACGGCAATGCCGTCTCCGTTCCGTCCTATTCATAAAAGCTTGCCACTAAACTTCTATTGAATTGATAATGGGCTAAATTAATATGTTAGATTATGCACCTTTGTGATACTCCTGTGGTGACGGTGCTTCAGGAGTAGTAGAAGAAGCTGGTTTAGTACTTTGTAAATACATTGATACTGCAGTATAAAGTACGACTGCGATGATCAACCATGTTAAGATGGTTAGATCTAAGCTGGTAACTAATGTTACAGCTGCAATAACTCCAAGTGTGCCTCCAATCGTTAAACCAAGCGCACCCTTTTTGGAATAACGACTGAACTTAACGAATTCAAAGCTTGCTACAGGCATTAGTGCTGCACATGATGTCATCATAATTGGAAATGCAGCAAGCGGATTTAAGCCTAGCATATAAACCAACGCCATGCATGGTGCGTATAAGCCAATACCTGCCGTCATAAGCGCACCAAGGATAAAGTTACCTACGATACCAATGACAAGAGGTATACCTGTAAGTCCCATTGCTTCATTGCCTTGACCAAGCATATCAAGTAATGATAATTGTTTTAATGCCATAATGATTGCTGTAACTGCAAGGGCAATTCCCATAATTCTTTGAATTTTCCGTTCGGAAAGCTTTGATACCCATTTAGCACCTAACCATGAACCTACCATTGCTGAAATAACCATTGATACAAGTGTTAATGCTTCTACATTAACAACCGTAATAAAGATAACTGCTTCGATAATAACTGGGATTGTGTGACCGACGTTTAATGTTCCAGGCAGCAATTCATCATTTTTTAGGAATTTTGTTACTTTAAAGCCTAATGTGGTTGTAGCATATGAACCAATTCCAAGAGTATCAAGAAAATCTGTAATGACACCGACAGGATATGCAATCCATGCCTTCTCTGGTCCCAGGTTCGACTTGTGCTTAATGATGTCTCGGATAAAGAAGAATGAATACCAAAGTCCTAGACCAATGAGCAGTGTTAAAATTGCCGTAACCATTTCCTACCATTCCTTTCATATTTTAGATTGCCTTACTACCTGGTTCATTGATACGTAATTACTACTCTAGTTAAACAAATAATGTACCAAGGATGCTTTTATATACAAATGGTTCGTCAATTCCAAGCTCCCCGCTTCCAAATGACGATAGTCATTTTTCACCTCCTTAATCAGCTACATCATATCACCAGATTTATTAAAAAAATACAGAGTTTTCCAATAGATTTACGTATTTCACCAATGATTCAAAAATTTGCAATTATTTCGTCACCATTAATTTGGAAAAAGCTGATAAATCAGGGGTTTTAGAGGTTATTTATTTATACCACTATTGTTCATTATAAGGAATGTGATATTGTGCACAAACTATCACAATTTAGCCAAGCATAGTTATTATTTTCTATTTCTGTTGGAATTATATTTGTTTTTATATGATTGAGTTAACACTTTATAACGCACAAATGAATGGTGATTTGGGTTGGAGGGTAATGTCTTTTGCTTGAACTGGAAGATTCCTGTTCTTTGCCATTTTCTAAAGAACAGAAATCTCCGCTCAAATCAAGTTTTTCTTACTTGGCCCTAATATGCTCTTGCCCAGTGAACAATCTTTGTTGCTTCTTTTCCACAATGCGGGCAGACCTTTGATTCAACTGGCTCTTTATTGTTTTCAAAAGACATGCATCTTGCCGTTGCCGTTGTATCTTCTTTGACTTTTTCTTCACACGCACCATCTTCACACCATGGTGTAACAGCAAATCCGCCTTGTTTAATCCGCTGATTAAACACTTCTCTATCTTCTGTGTACTCTGTTTTTGCATCTGCACGCTTCTTAGCACTTTCAAATAGGTTGCGTTGAATTTCTTCCAGCAGCTCAGCAATTTTCACATCTAGATTTTCAAGCGATAAGGAAATTTTCTCGCCAGTATCACGGCGAACAGCGATTACTTGATTTTGACTGATATCTCTTGGTCCAACTTCGATTCGAATCGGAATACCCTTCATCTCAGACTCATTAAATTTCCAGCCTGGCTGTTTATCACTGTCATCTAATTTCACCCGGAAGTCCGCCTCTTTCAGCTGATCCTGGAGCTGGTAAGCGAAATCCAGCACACCTGGCTTATTCTGAGCGATTGGTACGATGATTAGTTGAGTAGGTGCTACTCTTGGCGGTAGTACAAGCCCCCTGTCATCGCTATGAACCATGATGAGGCCGCCGATTGTGCGGGTTGTCATCCCCCAGGAAGTTTGGTAGACGTACTGCAGTTCACCATTTCTATCAGTAAACTTAATATCAAATGCTTTTGCAAAATTATTTCCTAAGTTATGTGATGTGGCAATTTGCAATGCTTTTCCGTCATACATTAATGTCTCAAGTGTGTAAGTATTTGCAGCACCTGCAAAACGTTCATTTGCTGTTTTGACACCCCGTACAACAGGAATAGCAAGCAATTCCTCACAAGCCTCAGCATATATTTCCAACATGCGCAATGTTTCGGCTTCTGCATCCACAATCGTTTCATGGCATGTATGCCCTTCCTGCCATAAGAACTCGGTTGTGCGAAGGAACGGGCGGGTTGTTTTTTCCCAACGGACAACATTGACCCATTGATTATACAGCTTTGGCAAATCACGATAGGATTGAATGATATTTTTATAATGTTCAGCAAATAAAACCTCTGATGTTGGACGAATCGCCAGCTTTTCAGCTAATTGATTTTGGCCGCCCTGTGTTACCCAGGCAACTTCCGGTGCAAAGCCTTCGACATGCTCCGCTTCTCTCATGAGTAAACTTTCTGGGATAAGCAGCGGCATACACACGTTCTCATGGCCTGTTTCTTTAAAACGTGTATCTAAAAAGCGTTGAATATTTTCCCACAGTGCATAACCTGTTGGACGGATAATCATACATCCTTTAACGCTTGAGTAATCAGCTAATTCAGCTTTTCTTACAACATCTGTATACCACTGGGCAAAATCAACTTCACGCTTTGTAATATCTTTTACAAAATCCTGACTCACTTTCTTCACCTCAATATTAGAATTTAATATACAAAAAAAGCATTACTTATAACAGGGACCATTACTGGCGGTACCACCCTGTTTTAAAGCAATGCTTTACACTTATCATGATAATGGTTTTTAACCATGCGCTATAACACGCAGAACTCGAAGGCAGGTTCAAGGGATCATTCACGTGAAAATCTTTCAGCAGCCGATTTTCTCTCTATTATGTAAAATGATTGAGCCTTTACTATTCCTCTTCAACGTCCTTATTAATATTTGAAAATAGTATATCAGCCTAATTTCATTACTGTCAACGAGCAAAAATGTGAACAAATTTTTTTATTGATTAAACTATAAATGTGTTTTTATCTATATCATAATATCTATTATTATCCCTATATAAGACAAGGCAGAAAAATAATCATTAATCATAAAAAAGCATCACCATTCCTCCAATCAAGGGAAATCCGTGATGCCTTTTATAATTCTATTTATTTAGATTTACCAACGAGCCGTTAGCATTTTACGTTTTGTATAAAACTCAACTCCGTCAGAGCCGTTTGCGTGTAAATCTCCATAGAAAGAATTTTTCCAGCCTGAGAACGGGAAGAAGGCCATTGGTGCTGGTACCCCAACGTTTACACCAAGCATTCCAGCCTGGATATTTTCTCTAAAGTTACGTACATTACTGCCATCTTGTGTGAATAGACATGCCCCATTACCAAATTCTGATTGGCTTGCTAATTCAATTGCTTCGTCCAGACTATCAACGCGAACGACGGATAGAACTGGTGCGAAAATTTCTTCTTTCCAAATTCTCATCGATGGTTGGACGTTATCAAAAATGGTTGGTCCGACGAAATATCCATCTTTATCATAAGCTTCATCTTGACGTCCGTCACGAACAAGAGTAGCCCCTTCTTGCTCACCAATTTCAATGTATTGTACAGTTCTTTCTTTATTTTGCTGACGGATAACAGGGCCCAAGAAAACACCTTCATCCATACCATTTCCAATTTTAAGTGAGTCACTTTCCTCTTTCAGCTTCTGAATCAATTTATCCGCTACATCACCTACAGCGACAACAACGGAGCATGCCATACATCTTTCTCCGGCAGAACCATAAGCCGCACCAATGATTTCTTTTACAGTTAAATCTAAATTAGCATCAGGCATCACGATCGTATGGTTTTTTGCTCCAGCCAATGCTTGGACACGCTTACCATTTGCAGCTCCTGTTTTATATACATATTCTGCAACCGGTTGAGAACCGACAAATGAAATGGCAGGAATATCTTTGTGCTCCAATAGTCCATTTACAACATCATGTGCACCATGAACAATATTCAAGACACCATCAGGAAGACCTGCTTCCTTAAATAATTCCGCTAAGCGGTTTGAAAGTAATGGTGTTCTTTCAGATGGTTTTAATACAAATGTATTTCCGCAAGCAATGGCAAGTGGGAACATCCAGCATGGAACCATCATCGGGAAGTTGAAAGGTGTAATTCCACCAACAACACCAACAGGGTAACGATACATTCCAGACTCAATACTTGAAGCGATATCAGGAAGCTGTTTTCCCATCATTAAGGTTGGAGCGCCTGCTGCAAATTCAACACATTCAATTCCGCGCAGAACCTCTCCATATGCTTCTTTATAACTTTTTCCATTTTCAATTGTAACTAGCTTTGCTAATTCTTCCCAATTCTCAATTAATAGTTGTTGATATTTAAATAAAACTCTAGCACGCTTTGGAACTGGTGTTTTACTCCATGTTTTAAAGGCTTCCTTTGCAACGGCAACAGCATCATCAAGATCCTCACGAGTTGAGAACGGTACTTGAGCAATTTCCTCCCCAGTTGCTGGGTTATAAACAATGTCAAACTTTTCCGTTTTGGCCTCGGTCCATTTTCCATTAATAAAGTTTCTTAAGATTTGAGTAGTTGTCGTTGTCATAATGATTGATCTCTCCCTTTTTATCAAATGGTTTAAAATAAGTTATTTAAAAATGAATCTATTATTATCGAATCTCTTGAACTGCTAATTGGTAATCATAGCAAACTTGATAAAGCTCCACTAACTCCGTATGACTTGGAACTCTAGGGTTATTAGCAGGGCTTCCGCTATCGATCGCATCTGCTGCCATCTTTTCTAGAACTTCATTATAGGCCTTTTGATCAATTCCCCATCCCTTTAAGTTCGGGATATTTAACTGAAGGCAAAGCTCTTTAATAGAGGTAACAGCTAGTTCAGCTGCTTCTTCATCAGATACATTGCTTTCCGGTTTAAAGATTCTTCCAATGTCTGCAAGTCGGCTGATACAAGAAGACTTGCTAAACTCAAGCACAGCTGGAAGAAGCATTGCATTAGAGATACCGTGAGGAACATGGAAAAGAGCTCCAATTGGTCTTGACATACCGTGTACAAGACATACAGATGCATTTGAAAATGCTAATCCTGCTTGGAGGGATCCTAGTGACATTGCTTCACGAGCATCCTCATTTCCTCCATCATTGTAAGCAGTTAATAAGTTCTTTATAATCAGCTTCATAGCAGACACTGCCAGCGTATCCGTCATCGGTTGTGCTCTTTTTGAGAGATACGCCTCGATAGCATGACTAAGGGCATCTACACCTGTTGCTGATGTAACTGTTTTCGGAGATGAAATCGTTAATAATGGATCAACAATAGCTACCTCCGGCATAAACGCTGGTTGTTTTACCATCATTTTTACATCATTACTAGTATTAGTGATAACCGTTACATCAGTAGCCTCTGAACCAGTACCAGCGGTTGTTGGTATGGCAATATGCGGAATAGGGGCTTGTTCAGCTATCTTTTTTCCACCCATATAATCACCAATAAATCCACCATTTGTCGCTAAAACGGCAACAGCTTTCGCTGTATCAATGCAGCTTCCCCCGCCAATAG
>Ga0182739_1005109_pt1 | contig 10525 bp, 11 predicted proteins | sample eDN5th30CBELigBY_FD_128873 | JGI IMG/M metagenome (GOLD analysis project Ga0182739, IMG submission 128873) | Enriched backyard soil microbial communities from Emeryville, California, USA - eDNA 5th pass 30_C BE-Lig BY (version 2) (version 2) | ecosystem: Environmental > Terrestrial > Soil >...
TGCCCGGCGCAGATCCAGGTGGATGGCGCGCAACTGTCCTTGTTCGGCCTGAACGTCTTCGAGGGGCCGATCGAGAACCGGGTCGCCCTGGTGCCCGAGACTTCCTCCGACGAGCCCGGCACGATGCGTTGGCAGGTCGACCCCGGCGCGACGTCTTACATGAAATGCCGTTACCAGGGCTCGCGGCATTACCTGGTCATGGTGGCCGAGGACGTCAGGCTCTGTATCGCCAAGGCAGCCGACGGCAAGCAGCCCTTCCACGCATCGTGCTCCTGAGCTTGCCGGTGCGCGGCGCGGACGGCACAATCGCACCGCGCGGCCCTTGTTCATGCCGCGGGAGCAGCCCGTGCCGGATTTTCCTTTTGCCGACCCGCTTGACGCCAGCGAGCGCGTTTACATCGCCAGTGGCGATCACCACGCCGAGTTCGCGCCGGGCGGGGGCGGGCGGCTGACGCGGTTGTCCACCGGCGGGCATGACTGGATCGTCCCGCTGACGGCCACCGAATGGCCTGCCGAAAACGGCCGCGCGCCGGCTCGTATCCGCTGGCGCCGTATTCCAACCGCATCCGCGATGGCGTGTTCACGTTCAATGGCGCACGGTACGCGCTGCAGTCCGTGCCCAACCGCCCGCAAGCCATTCATGGCGCGGGGCTGTTCCAAGCCTGGCAAGTCCGCAACCTGGCGGCGGATAGTGTCGATCTGGTGCTGGACCAACCCGCGGGCGTGCTGGGCTGGCCCTGGCCGTTCGAATGCGAGCAGCGCTGGCGCCTGGACAGCCGCGGGCTCAGCCTGAAGCTGGCCATTACCAATCGGGGCGACACGCCCATGCCGTGCGGGTTGGGCATTCATCCTTATTTCACTGCCCAGCGCGTGACCCTGCATGCGCGTCGCATCTGGCCATCGGACGCCGACGGCCTGCCGACCGGCAGCCAGGCGGCGAATGTGCGCGCGTTGCGCCAGTCCGCCGAGGGCTGCGATACGTATCTGTCGCAGTGGCAGGGCCGCGCGACGCTGCATTGGCCCGACGGCCACGAGCTGGCGCTGCATGCCGATCCGGCATTCGCGCATCTGGTGGTGTACACGGCGCCGGGGGCTGATTTTCTGTGCGTGGAGCCGGTCACGAACGTGGTCGACGCCTTCAACCTGGCGGCGGCCGGCGAGACCCGTACCGGCATGCAGGTGCTGGAACCCGGCGAGCGCTTCAGCGCGACGCTGCTGCTGGCCCTGGCGCCGGCGCGGAAACCCTGAGGGATGCACAGGGCTTGGTAAGCGCCGCGGCCTGCGGCGATAATCCGCTGCAAACCAGGAACCAGGAGTCGTTACGTGAAAAAGCTCAGCACCGAACAACTGCAGGCCGCCGTCGAGACGCTGCGCCGGACCCAGGCCAAGCTGGCTCGCGCGGGCAACCTGCCGTTGGAACCGACCATTTACGCCAGCGCCAAGGGCTTTCGCCGCAACGTGCCTGATTATGTGTGGTCCTGGCTGTCCGGCCTGCTGGCGCCGCACAAAAGCCTGTCGTCCTGGATGGACACGCACCAGCCGGGCTGGCGCGAAGGCAAGACGCCGGCGGCCGTCGTCTATGCCCGCACCGAGAACGGCTGGTTCGAGTGGCTGATCTCGGAACTGGAAGCCGAAATCAACGATCCGCACGCCCGCGCCAAGCGCGAAGGGCGCGGTTAAGGACGCCGCGGCCCCGCGCCGCCTTCCTAGAACCCCTCCAGCACGATCTTGCCCCGCGCCTTGCCGCTTTCGATGAAGGCGTGGGCGCGTCGCAGGTTTTCGGCGTTGATCGTGCCGTAGTGCTCGCCCAGCGTGGTGCGCAGCGTGCCGTTGTCGATGAGGCGGGCAGCCTGATTCAGCAGCTCGTGCTGGGCGATGAGGTCGGGCGTGTTGTGCAGCGGCCGCGCGAACATGAATTCCCAGTGCAGCGACGCCGATTTGCCCTTGAGCAGACGCACGTCGATGGCCGCGGGGTCGTCGATCAGGGCGATCTTGCCTTGCGGCGCGATAGCCTCGGCCATTTGCGGGAAATGCTTGTCGGTGTGGGTCAGGCCGGCGATATAGCTCACGTTCTCGAAGCCGATGCGCTTGAGCTCATCGGTCAGCGGCTTGGTGTGGTCAATGACGTGATGCGCGCCCAGTTCGCGCACCCAGGCCTGGGTCTCGGGACGCGAGGCCGTGCCGATGACGGTCAGGCCGGTGAGCTGGCGCGCCAGTTGCACGAGGATCGAGCCCACGCCGCCCGCCGCGCCGATCACGAGCAGGCTGTGCTGGCTGGGGGCGGCATTGTCCAGCACCCGCAGGCGGTCGAACAGCAATTCCCACGCGGTGATGGTGGTGAGCGGCAGGGCGGCGGCCTGCGCGAAATCCAGGCTCTTGGGCATGTGGCCGACGATGCGCTCGTCCACGACGTGGCGTTCGCTGTTGGCGCCCGGCCGGGTCAGGGCGCCGGCATACCAGACACGATCGCCCGGTTTGAAGAGACTGGTCCGCGCGCCCACCGCGCGCACGATGCCGGCGGCGTCCCAGCCGATGATTTCGGGCTGGCCGTCGCGGGGCTTGCGGTTGGCGCGGATCTTCACGTCCACGGGGTTGACCGAGATGGCATGCACGTCCACCAGCAGGTCGTGGTCGCCCGGAACGGGTTCGGGCACGGTGATGTCCTGCAAGGCGTCGGCGTTGTCGGCAGGCAGGTTCTTGAAGTAGGCAATGGCTTTCATGGTGCGGGATTCACAGGGATAAGGGTTGTCAGAGGATGGAGCGGACCACGCCGCCGTCCACGCGCAGCGCGGCGCCGTTGGTGGCCGACGCCTGGGTCGAGCAGGTGTAGACCACCATGTTGGCCACTTCATCCACGGTGGCCAGCCGCCGCAGCAGCGAGGTGGGGCGGTGCTGGGCGATGAAGTCCTGCTCCATCTGCGCCTGCGACACCCCTTGTTCTTTGGCCATTTCCGCGAAGAAGTCGGCCACGCCTTCGGACCGCGTGGGGCCGGGCAGCACGGCGTTGACCGTGACGCCGGTACCGGCGGTCAGTTCGGCCAGTCCGCGCGAGACGGCCAGTTGCGCGGTCTTGCTCACGCCGTAATGGATCATCTCGGCGGGAATCTGCACCGCGGATTCGCTGGAAATGAACACGATCCTGCCCCAGTTGGCGGCCAGCATCCGCGGCAGGTAGTAGCGCGCCAGGCGGATGCCGCTCATGACGTTGGTGTCCATCATGGACTGCCAGTCGTCGTCGGTGATTTCCGTAAAGGACTTTGGCGTGAACGTGCCGGCGTTGTTGACGAGGATGTCCACGTCCGGATGCGCGGCGCAGACCGAAGCCGCGCCGTCCGCGGTGGCCAGGTCCGCCTGCACCGTGGAGACCTGTACGCCGGCGAACTTCTGCGTGAGGGTCTGCGCTGCTTGCGCCAGCTTGCCGGCATTGCGCCCGTGCAGCACCACCTGGGCGCCGGCTTCGGCCAGCCCGGTGGCGATGGCCAGGCCGATGCCGCCGGACGAGCCGGTGACCAGCGCCTTCTTGCCCTTCAATTCGATTTTCATGCGGAGACTCCTTGCGTGTCGGGTGGGCGGGGGATGCATGCAAGCATCATTACCCAGTCCCGGACGTTGAAAAACCGGCTAGCATCGCAGTCAGTTTCAATAAATTTTTGAAAATGAGGCGGACATGGTGCGGTTCGAGGATTTGAGAATCTTTATCGCGGCGGCCGACCTGGGCAGCTTTTCGGCGGCTGCGCGCGAACTGGACCTGACGCCGGCCGTGGCCAGCGCCGCCCTCAAACGGCTGGAGCAGGCGCTCGACACGCGGTTGTTCGTCCGGTCCACGCGCAGCCTGCGCCTGACCAGCGACGGCGAGCGCTATCTGGAACATGCGCGCTCGGCCCTGGCCTCGCTGGAGGCGGGCCGAAATGCGATGGCGCGCGACAAGACCGATATCGCCGGCACGCTGTCGGTGTCGGTCCCGTCGGATCTGGGCCGCCACGTGCTGCTGCCCTGGCTGGACGAATTCCAGCGCCAGCACCCGCGCGTCGGATTCCAACTGCGCATCAGCGACCGGTTGGCCGACCTGTACCGTCAGCCCGTCGACATCGCCGTGCGCTATGGCTCGCCCAACGATTCGGCCCTGGTTGCGCTGCCCCTGGCCGAGCACAACCGCCGCGTGGTCTGCGCCGCGCCCGCGTACCTGGCGCGGCACGGCGTGCCGCAGGTGCCCGCCGACCTGCGCCGCCACAACTGCCTGTCCTTCGTGCTGGGCGAGACGCTGCATGACCGTTGGACGTTCGAGCGCGAGGGGTCGAGCATCGTGGTGCCGGTCAAGGGCGACCGCGTCGCCGACGACGGTGATCTGGTGCGCCGCTGGGCCTTGGCGGGGCACGGCGTGGCGTACAAGTCGCGCTACGACGTGCTGGCGGACCTGCGCGCCGGCCGGCTGGTGGAGCTGCTCTCCGGGTACGTCAGCGAGCCCTCGCCGCTGTATCTGCTGTGCGTACACCGCATGCTGCTGTCGCCGGCCGTCAAGCGGCTGCGCGAGTTCCTGCATGATCGCTTCAGGGCTTTCGACGCGGGATAGCGCGCGGCCTTGGCCCGTCGCCGGTCGAGACCGCGCGACGGAACTGGTAACACCCCGCCTTCGCTGCGCGGGTATCCTGTGTGTTCGAATGGATTGCCGGTCATCAGCGCCGGAACACGGCCAGCGCACCGACGATTCGCGACTCACCCCCAGAGCGGAGACAAGCTATGTCGAATCATGTCTACAAGCAGATCGAGTTGGTGGGTTCTTCCACCAAGTCCACCGACGATGCCATCGCCCAAGCCATCGCGCGCGCGTCCGAGACCTTGCGCAATCTCGATTGGTTCGAGGTCACCGAAGTGCGCGGCCACATCAAGGACGGAAAAGTGGCGCATTGGCAGGTGGGGCTGAAGATCGGCATGCGCCTTGAAGGCAATAGCTGACCAGGCAATGCGTGATCGGGCGGTGGTGATCGGGCGGCGCGTGAGCGCGCGGTCCTGGTCAATCCTTGACCGCGCCTCGCAAGTGACTGTCGGATAAGGACTTTCGGGACTTGTTGTCCGACTGTTCATAGGCTTGTCCACATTCCGTGGGGACAAGCCCGCCCACTTTTCCCCAACGCCGTGCGGGGCGCTGCTGCGACGCCGCCCAGCCGGGGCGCTGCGCCTTTCTTGCCCGCACGCTGCAAGTCCTTGTCGGCAAAGGGTTTCTGCAGGCTTCCCGCAGGCTGTCCTCAGGCTTATCCACATTTGCGGGGGACAACACAGGCCAGCGCGAACAGCGTTTGGGTCTTTCTTGACCACCGCTTGCAGGGCCTTGATATGCAAAAGGATTTTCAAGCTGCCCTCATACTGTCCTCATCCTTTTCCACAGAAGACGGGGACAAATCCACATGGCGGCGGCTGGCGCGGTCGATCCGCGTCCGGCAGCCCCTACAAAACGGGGATAACTGCGCCGGAAACCGCCCATACGGAGGATTGAGCAATGATTGCTCGTGCCTCGCAAGTGCTTGGCGTGAATGGGGATTTTGGACCTGCCCCAAGGCTGTCCTCACCTTTCTCCACAGTTGGCGGGGATAAGTGGCGCCCGATGTCCGGCGCCGTCCCGACTGGGCAGCAAAACGCCGCGGCACACCGCGGCGTTCTGCATGCCCGAGGCGCGGTCAGGGCTCGTACTTCGAGATCTTGGTGCCTTCGAGCGACACGCCCGCCATCAACCCGCCGTTGTTCATGACGAAGCCGACGATGGGCTGCTTGGCCGTGTTGGTATCGATGCGTCCGTTGACGCCGATATTGACGATAGCCACGGTGGCATCGGCGCCTACGGTCCAGCCGCTACTGTTGCGAAACTTGTTCAAGGCGTCATCGGTCATGAACAGCAGGACCATGGCCTTCGATTGCGCGCCTGCCTGAAAGCCGACTGAACCGGACGTGGTTTGGTAATAACCGGCGGCCGAGTTGCCCACGCGCAGCACGCCCTTGCCGTGTTCGGCGCCGACGATGAAGCTCCCGCTGAGCACATCGGGGAAGACCAGCACGCCCCTGGCGCGAGCGACAAGCTCCCTGGATGACGGGGCGGCTTCGTAGAGCTTGGCCAGGGTGGCGCTGGCCGCGCTGTCCAGGGCCTGCCGTGTATCGGTTTTGGCCGCGGCAGACGGCTTGGACGGCGGTGTGGTGGTGCAGCCCGCCAGCAGCAGGCCGGCGGCACTGATCGCGATGGCGGCCATACCGGTACGGCGCAGTGCAGGAAAAGTATCGAACATGGAACTCTCCTTTTTGGGTTTGTCTTCCCTCAGGTACTGTACGGCACAATCCGGGCGCCGAACACATCAATGTGATGGCATAGCCAGAGACAGACGGGCCGCCGCACTCAGCACGGCCAGGACCGACGCGGTAGCGATGTTTGCATGTCGGCCTACGCCAAAGCGCGAGCCGGGCACGCCGGGAATGGCGGCCTCCACAATGGCCAGCGCCACGGCATCGGAGCCTGCGCCCAAGCTGCGTTCCTCATAGCTGTCGATGCGCAGCGGCAAGCCCAGCGCCGCCACGGTCGCGGCGATCGGGCCATTGCCTGTCCCTTCGAAGGTCGTTACGTTGCCGTTGGCATCCGCCAGTTCCAGCGCGATGCCTTGACCGTCCGCGTGCTCGTACAGGCGGTGGCCGCGGTACATGAAGCCGGGCTGGTCCCGTACCGGGGCAAGGTACGTGCGCTCAAACACTGCCCAGATCTGCTCGCTGGCCAGCTCCGTTTCGCTGGCGTCAGCCAGCGCCTGGACGATGGCACTGAACTCCACCTGCATGCGGCGCGGCATGACGATGCCGTGGTCGCGGTTGAGCAAGAAGGCGATGCCCCCCTTGCCCGACTGACTGTTGACGCGCACGATGCTGTCGTAGGTGCGGCCCAGGTCTTTCGGGTCGACGGGCAGGTACGGCACGCGCCAGGGCGCATCGGCCTGTTGCGCGGAAAAGCCCTTGGCGATGGCATCCTGGTGCGAGCCGGAGAAAGCCGTGAAGACCAGATCGCCCACATACGGGTGACGCGGGTGGATCGGCAACGCGGTGCATTCCTCGGCCACGCGGGCAACCGCCACGATGTCCGAGAAGTCCAGCCCCGGCGCGATGCCCTGCGTATACAGGTTCAACGCCAGCGTCACCACATCGACGTTGCCACTGCGCTCACCATTGCCGAACAGGCAGCCTTCGACACGCTGCGCACCGGCCAGCATGGCCTGTTCGGCGCAGGCAACGCCCGTGCCTCGGTCATTGTGCGGATGCACGGACAGGACAACGTGCTCGCGCCGCGCCAGCCGCCGATCCATCCATTCGATCTGGTCGGCGAAGACGTTGGGCGTGGACACCTCCACCGTGGTCGGCAGGTTGATGATCATCGGCCGCTGCGGCCCGGCATCCCAGGCTTGAATGGCGGCATTGCACACGGTCAACGACACATCCAGCTCGGCCATGCAGAACGTCTCGGGCGAGTATTGCAACACCCACTCGGTTTCCGGGTGCGCTGCCGTCAGCCGCCTGAAGCGCGCAATGTGATGCTCCACCATGTCGATGATCTGCGGCACGCTCATGCCGAACACGATGTCGCGCCAGGCGGGCGCGATGGCGTTATAGAAATGCACGATCACACGCCGCGCACCCGCCACGGCGCGCACGGTTTCGGTTATCAGGTCATCGCGCAATTGCGTCATGACCATGGGGGTGACGTCGTCGGGGATCTGTCCCGCGTCGATGAGGTGGCGCACGATCTGGAAGTCGGTGCGCGACGCCGCGGGAAAACCGACCTCGATTTCCTTGAAACCAATGCGCACCAGCTCGTGGAACAGGCGCAGCTTGCGCTCGCGGTTCATCGGCTCGAACAGCGCCTGATTGCCGTCGCGCAAGTCGGTGGACAGCCAGACCGGGGCCTGCGTCAAGGTGCGTGACGGCCATTGGCGGTCGGCAAGATCGACCGGGGCAATGGGGCGGTATTTCTGGGAAGGATCGGTCAGCATGAAGCTCACTCCAGGGGAATCGTTGGCACCCGAGTCCCCTGGCTTGGAACAAGCTGACGACGGTCGGGGTCAGGGGGAATCAGGATGGGTCATGGCACGAACGGACGCGCGCAGACCCCGACCGGGAGTCAGCGGTAGTAGCCGTTGCGAAAGACCGAGGGTGGACATGAGCGACATGGATCCAGCAGATTGCGTTGCCTGGGATATTAGGCTTGCGGGAATAGTCCATCTACATAAAAATGGACAAATTCTTTACCTATTTGGACAAATCGCGCGGACATGGGCTTTTCCTCTCCCGAAGATGGCGGCCATGCGCTCGATCTGAGCGCGGGAGCCGCCCGCGGCCTGCCGGTGTTCGGTGTGGCCCTGCGCTACCCAGCGGGCCACGTCGTGCCCCGGCATCAGCATCCGTATGGCCATCTGATTTACGCGGATCGCGGCTTGTTGCGCGTGGAAGCCGAAAGCGGGCAGTGGCTGGTGCCGCCCACGGCGGCCGTCTGGCTTCGATCGGGCGTGCCGCACCAGTTGACGGCGCCCGTGGCGCTGCAAGCACACGGCCTGTTCGTGCGCGAGGATGTGTGCGCCCGCCTGCCAGCGGCTGATTGCGTCGTGCATGTGTCCGGTCTGCTGCGCGAGCTGATCATGGCGCTGGCCCGGGCCGACGACAAGGCTGACGACAAGGCCAACAACAAGGCCAACAACAAGGCCGCATCCTCCAGGCGCATGCGTTTGCTCGGCGCGCTCTTGATCGACGAATTGCGCGCTCCGCCGGTTCTTCCGCTCCATCTGCCGTGGCCGCCAAGCGGCGCGGACAGCCTGGTGCGGCACGTGTGCCAGGCGCTGTTGGACAATCCGGGCGATGCGGCTACCGCCGCCGAGTGGGCCGGCAGGCTGGCAATGGGCGGCAAGACTTTCCACCGGCGCTTTCTGCAATCGACCGGCATGACCTTCGGGAAGTGGCGTCAGCAACTGCGGCTCATGTCGTCGCTGACGCCATTGATGCAGGGAATCCCGATCACGCAGGTGGCGCTGGCCAGTGGCTACGATAGTCATAGCGCCTACACCACGGCGTTCAGCAAGCAATTCGGACAGCCCCCTTCCGCGTTTGCCGCGAATACGTAGCACGGGCAAAGGCGCGACCGTCATCCCGGCGCAGGCGTCATCGTGCAACAAAAAAGCCCCTCGACGGATCGAGGGGCTTGATCGCCCGGAGGTAGGTCGGGCGATGCGCGCCGGCTTGGCTTTGGGGCCGGGCCGGCGTCGGCGGCAGATCAGGCGTGCATTTTCTTGATCCAGTCGACGTAACGGTCCACCCAGCCCTGCAGGAACTTGCGGGTGCCTTCGTTGGTGATATTGAACTGGTCGTCGACCAGGCCTTCGGCGTACTGCAGGAAGACCTCCGGCGTGGTCAGCGCATTGGCGCCTTCGGCGGCCAGGATGTTGCGCAGGTGCTGCTGCATCATCGCAGTGCCCGCGGCGCTGGGCGACGCGCCCAGGATGCCCACGGCCTTGCCGGTCCACGAGTTCTGGCCCCACGGACGCGAACCCCAGTCGATGGCGTTCTTGATGGCGGCGGGCACGGAGCGGTTGTGCTCCGGCGAGACGAACAGGATGCCTTGCGCGTCGGCGATCTGCTGCTTGAGCTTGGCCGCCGGGGCGGGCAGATTGTTTTCGTTGTCCTGGTTGTAGAGCGGCACGTCGCCCAGACTCACATACTCGAACTTGAAGTCGGCCGGAACCAGCTTTTCCAGCGCACGTGCCAAACGCAGGTTGATCGAGGCGGCGCGCAGGCTTCCGACGAAAACTGCAATCTTGTATGTGCTCATGGACGGGTGCTCCAAAGGGGAAAAAAGGAACAGTCAGTGTAGACCTGCATAACCCTGCGCTCAATCCCGGTTACGGGGCCAAGGCCTCAAGCCTCAGGCCATCAGGCTGACGTGGGCGGCCACCACGCGCCAGCCTTGCGGGGTGCGCATCCAGGTCTGGCTCTGGCGTCCGGTGCGCTCGCTGCCGTCCCGCTGGAACTCCAGGTTGGCCGTGGCGAAGTCGCGGCCGTAGGTCGTGACGGCGGTGCGTAGCACGCGCCGGGCCAGGCCTTGCGGCGAACGTTGCGCCCGGAAGGCGCGGATCGCGTCGTAGCCATACAGGTTTTCGCCGGCGCCGTAGCGCAGGGTATGGGGGCTGTTCCAGAACAGGGTGTCCAGCTCCTGGACGTCATTCGACACCAGCGCGGTTTCGTAGCGTTCAAGGGCCGCCGTCACTTCGGCCACGACGTCGGGCAGATTGATGTCCATCGCTTTTCATCTCCGTAATGCACCGGGTTGGTGCGTCATGTAGGGGTAATCACCAATATGGGGTGTGTTGCGGTGCGCAATTTCCGTCGCGTCGCCGGCGCGGCATGACTCTCCAGAGGGACATGTTGCGCTGCAAAGCTGGCACACGGCTTGCTAGGGTTAACCATGCATAACACGCTGCACGCTGCCCCAGGAGTTCCGCCATGTCCAGTTCCGCCA
>Ga0182739_1005111_pt1 | contig 10521 bp, 8 predicted proteins | sample eDN5th30CBELigBY_FD_128873 | JGI IMG/M metagenome (GOLD analysis project Ga0182739, IMG submission 128873) | Enriched backyard soil microbial communities from Emeryville, California, USA - eDNA 5th pass 30_C BE-Lig BY (version 2) (version 2) | ecosystem: Environmental > Terrestrial > Soil >...
CACCCCAAGGGCTATAATCTTCTTCCCTCGCTCTCTGACAGCGACCCAAAAGGGGGAGAAGATAATTATGAGCTAGCAATAGCTTTTATAAACTATATGCATAAAAATTATAACATGTCTTTAGACGATATCGGATACATTATTGCCGTAGGCCACCAAAATGGTTATCGGGCTTACACTCACCCGATTACCCAGAAGTTGCAACGCAATAGTGATGAATCCAAATTTTTGGTTGGAGTAAGTAGCACTAGCCAGGGTACTGTTCTAGAATTTAACAAAAAGAACGCTCCTAAACGCTTTACTACGAGCAATACCTTTGGATTAACCTCTACTGAGGATAGAACAGCTACCCCCGTCAGCCAATTAACTATTTCTCATCATTTTTCCAAAGAGAAAAAAACCACCCCTTTTTATTCTCCTGAGCTTCCGGGGAATTTTCCCAACAGAGAAATTACCATGCACTATCAAGCTCTCCGCAAGGAAGGGCAAATCACCCTTCCCCACCACATAAAGCTAAACGCGGCTCAACATTCTAATCCCCTTAAAAGAGCGGGGAGATACTTGCGCAAAAATTATGGCAAATTAGTAGGCGGCAGCATAATAACTTCTCTGCTGGGTGCTGGGCTTGCGGCAGGTATTACAGGTGCCGTGATTTTTGCATGGCCTGCAGCTGCTGCCGCGATTGCCGGCAGTGTATTGGGAACCACTGGAGTGCTTATTGCTGGGTCAGCTGTAGGTTTAGCAATTGGCGCTATAGCCAGTGTGAGTGCAGGGCCGACGTTATATAGCCTAGGGAGCAAAGTCCTTAGCAAACTCCGAGGAAACAGATATGCGTCTCCGAAGCTCAGTGGGGAGGCTAAGAAATATTTTAAAACACATCCCGTCTCTCCTCATAGTCACTATGCGACCATCGGCGAGAGACTATATCAGGTGCATATTAATAAGCTGATCCTGTCGTTAAACCCTGCTTATACAAAAACTGTTCTTGAAAACTATACTTATGGTGAAGTAATCAAAATTGCTCAGAGTAGTTTGGAGCATACCGCACTTCACGACCTTCTCAAACTGAGGAACGAATCCTATCAAACTTCTTCAGCCAACGGAGAAAATTTTGATAAAACAGTTCAACGGGTCTTAGAAGAAGGTAAACCTTATTCCGTCTATTTAAATAAGCTATATCAGGATTATATCACTGTACAGCATAGAGAGAAGCCTGGAGCAAGCTCCAATCAGCTAGCAGAAAATACAGCGATAAGCGCGGCGAGGGAGCCCTCAGCAAAACCATCTACTTCGACCCTCATTCCGAGGCGCAGGGAAGAACCCGCAAATGAAAGTACCCCTCTGCTGGGAAGAAGAAGTTAGTTTTTACAAGCTGTGCGTTGCTTATAGCAAAAAAACGGGCATGGACTAATTTAAAGCAAACTTTGTCTCACTTATCGGCGCCTGGAAGGTTATCGTACTTATAAAATGGCAGGCGCTTTCTGCACGGTGCGTCAGATAACGGGCAATATAATCTTCTAGGGTCTGAGAGTTAAGTACCTGATTTGTTTCGCCTAGAGGTTGACCGAAATACTCGCTTAAAGCGGGCAGTAGCAATTCTTTTACGTTTGGGTTATTTAAGCTATTGGCATAAATTAAATATTGCAAAGCATAAAAGGTGGTATCTTGCTCAGCAGTCATCTGAGGCGGAAGATATTTATGGGTATAGATCAAGCGCCCTATCTGGAAAAGAGCCTCCGCATAATTGGCATGCCCTGCAGGTATCTTAGAAAGATAGGAATAAGCTTGCTCAAAATTCTCTTTTGTTATCTCTTCTTGAGCACGCACTAAGTAGTAATCGGTTTTAAGATACCCATAATCTGCAGCTAATTTTAAATACTTTTCTGCCTCACCCGAGTTAGGGCGTAAGCTGCCTAGTCCATATAGAAAAACTTGTGATAAAATGTAGGCCGCCGGTGCATAATGACCGTTTACTAGTCGTTTAAGCTGCGCAATATAACTCTCAATCACAAACTGATGTAAGCCACCGCAAATTTCCCTAATGGACTCTTCTTGAAGAAAATTAGCAATAAGTTCTGGGAACTGCAGCATTAGAGAACTAATATCGTCAAAGGAAGAAATTTTTTTGACTAAGCGGTAGGTGAACAAAAGTGAGGAAGCATATTGTGGATTAGACCTTATAATTTCGGCTACTGCATAACTATGGTAGAGATGATTAAAGATTTGCGGGTGTTTTACAGCAAATTCAATAAACGAAGTACTGGCTTTAAAAGCCTTGAGGATCGCAGTTTCATTATCGAGGTCGGCAAGCATGAATTCTTTTACGGGAAGAATGGGTTGCGGCTTAGATTGCTTAGTCGTAAAAAAAGTAAAAGGTTTGAAGTTCACTCCTATCCTGCCTCTTTATTTATTTCGCATAAAAGCAATTATCCACTAAATAAATTCTCCAAGCAACTATCTTATGCTATTCTATTTCCTAAAAGTAATGAGACCTATAGGTCACTCAGATAAGTACGCCACTACATTATAAGTTGATAAAACCATGAACAATAAATTATTGAATATTACTGCTCTTTTTATTCTGCTTACCGTAGCGTTCTATATTTTAAATATAGGCAGCTCCATTTTATTACCTTTTATTGTAGCGGTGGTGGTGTGGTACATCATTATTGCTCTTGCTGATACGTATAAAAAAATAAACATTAAAGGCTGGCAGCTCCCACCTTTTCTGGCTTTAGTGCTGGCAGTAGCCACTACCGTTCTGGTCTTAAACTTTGTATTTGTTTTAATTACGCGCTCAATTTATAACATTGTAAATGATGCCCCGACCTACCAGCAAAAACTTCAAGCTTTGCTGGCCTTCCTGGGCGAACGGTTTGATGTTCAGCTGCATGCTAAACAAATGATTGCCAAGATTGATATAAGAACAGCCTTGACCAATGTAACCCTAGCCCTCACCACCCTCCTGCAAAATTTAGTGTTAATTATTATTTATGTAGGTTTCTTACTTCTAGAATATAATACTTTTGAAGCCAAACTTGCTGCCATCTTTCCTAATGCAGAAAAATTAAATAAAGCGATTGGGATAGTAGGCCATATTCGTCGAAATATTGATGCCTACATCAAGCTGAAAACCGTTGTTAGCTTTTTTACTGGCCTTCTCTGCTACCTAGTTTTACTGATGTTTGGTATTCAAAATGCTATTTTTTGGGCGGTGCTTATTTTTCTGCTTAATTTTATTCCAACGATTGGCTCAATTATTGCCGTAGGTTTAGTATTGCTCGTCGCCTCAATTCAGTTTACCTCACTCATTACCTTTTTAGCCATGTCCCTATTGCTTGTCGTTATTCAATTTGTTTTCGGCAATGTGGTGGAGCCGCGGTTAACAGGGAGAAATTTAAATTTGAGCCCTCTCGTTATTTTACTATCGTTAGCTTTATGGTCCAAGATTTGGGGGATACTAGGCATGTTCCTGTGTGTGCCTATTATGACTATAGTCAATATTATTTTAGCCGAGTTTCCTTCAACCCGGCCGATCGCCGTATTTTTAGCTGCGGACCCTAAACTCGCCAATAACAGGGAACACCGCTAGGAAGCTAAATTAAAAAAGTCTTTCAGGCCGCTTAAAAACATTTGAATGGCTACCGTGGTTAGAATCATCCCCATCAACCGTTCAAAAGCAATCAGCCCTTTTTTGCCAAGCATTTTATTTAATACCCCAGAGCACAATAAGATAATAGTACTTGCGACTGAAGCAGCAGTAAGCGCCCAAAACCAATCAAACATGCGGTAAGGATATTGGGTAGCTAACAATAACACCGTCGCCAAAGCAGAAGGGCCTGCGACCAGCGGAATAGCCAAAGGAACAATAAGAGGTTCACCGCTTGGCTGCTCGCGTGTTTCATGGCGGCTGCTTGGGAAAATAAGGCGAATAGCAATTAAAAATAAGATAATCCCGCCCGAAACTTCTAACGCCGGAGTAGTAATATGCAATCCAGCTAAAATATACTGTCCACAGAGTAAGAAGATGATTAAAATAGCGTAAGCAATGATACTTTCACGTAAAACCACCCATAACCGTCTTTTTTCCTCAATGGTATTCAATACCGAAATAAAAACCGGAATATTACCTAAGGGGTCCATAACCAAAAAAAGCGTGATGGCGGCGGAATATATTGTCATTAATTATCTCCTCCCGAAATTGTGTCGGATATAAAGCGGGTCATGCTTTTGTCTATATTGACATGTGCTTAGAAAGCTTTACACTTTAGCATAATCTAGCTCTCTATGGATCTATCTTTATGAAACATTTTATTTCTATGCTGGCAGCAAGCGCAGTATTAATTTTTTCTCCTCTTACTCAAGCAGAACCTACCCCGCGAGCAAATAACCCCATGAGCGCCATACAACCTGACAGCCAAGCTAAAGCCATTCAAGTCGAAAAAGAAAATTCCGAATTCCACATTACTCTCGACTCAAACCCAACAACAGGCTATAGCTGGTTCCTGCTAGCAGATAACTTTGAATCCGATTTAATAAAACCTATTCGCCATGAATTTATTCAGCCGGAACCTAGCCATAAAGTAGGCGCTGGGGGGCAAGAAGTATGGACCTTTAAAGCGCAGTCTGAAGCTTTTATTGTTCCCCACTTTATTCCTGTCACATTTATTTATGCTCGGCCTTGGGATATTGAGGATGCAGTGAAGAAAACTTTTTATATAGCAACTTTCTAGCACGCTGATTTTTTATTATTTATTAGTAAATTGGGCACCCACAAGGGGTGCCCCTACAATGCTCCTACCTTCTGTTAAGCATCAAGGGTAACGTCATGCCTGACGGTCCAAAAAATATTTATGCAGCGACCTTATAATTAACCACATAAAATATTTATAATTGCCCCTAAATCAATCATTCCCCCGCAAAATCAGGCAACGTAGGGGCAATCCCTTGTGGTTCCCCTTCTCTCATTTAACCTCTTTTATTATTATAAACACAGTATTCAATAACAGGGGAGCATCTCTGCCCTGAGTCCTATTTCATCAGGCACCCCATTGAGAATATACCTATAAAATGATTTATCAGAGGGGAAATCCTGGTGGTTACCTTTTTATAATTTAACCATCTTTATCATTTTAAAAGTTGTATGCTATGAGCCCCTTCTCATATGGAAGGTAGCATATTAAGCAACAAAAAGTGCACTAATAAGGGAAAAACCTTTCATCCATTAGCAAAATAGAGCATAATAAGGCACGCAAATCTTTAAATAATTTCGATTCAATGCGCAAATGGATTAATTAGCGGCGTATAAAGGGAGCTTATCATGGATCAATTCACAATATTTAAAAATAAAAATTACCGCCACTTCTGGGGCTGTAACTTGGGGGTGAATCTTGCCATCTGGACCCAAAATATGGCCTGCGCTATTTTAGTCAGCCACTTATCTATTTCAGCTTTTACCAATTCATTAGTGCAAGTTGCAGCAACGCTGCCCTTTTTTCTATTCGGCTTACTCGTTGGGTTTGTTGGCGATCATTATAATAAATGTCTAACTTTAGCAATTGTCCAAGGGCTTATGGCACTTATTTCATTAATCCTTTTTTTTATAGCTTATTATAGTCAATTACTTCCGTGGCATCTTATTTTATTAACCTTTTTATTTGGAGTGGGAACGACGTTTAGAATGCCCATTGGTCAAGTTGGTGCAGTATCCTTAGTGGCGAACGACCAAATAAAAATAGCTGCCATTATGAATAATTTAGGATTTAATCTTAGTCGGACATTGGGCCCAACGCTAGCGGGAATTATCTTATTAATGCGCCCATCAAGCGAACTTTTTCTATTTGCAGCAATTATATTAGGAACGACTGCTTTAATATTTTATTCTAAGCGCGCTATGGCATCCTCTCACCTTCCGACAAAAATCACTTATAGGGAGTGTTTTAAACGCCTATTTGCCTCTTTGGAATACAGGCATTGTTGCTTTGACGCTGTTATCATATTTTTTAGCGGCAGCGTAATTTGGTCCTTGATGCCTTATTTTGCTCGCTACGAACTGCATGAGGATGCCGGAGGCCAAGGGCTGTTGATGGGAATGATCGGAGTGGGAGCATTACTCACCGCTATTTTGCTACCCATGCTTGTTAAACGTTTTTCTCGCCATGGGGTAATCGCCTGCTGTTATAGTATTTTATTTATTTCGCTACTTACCATTTGTTGTTTTCATAATCAGTATACAGTGATTATTATGGCCGCTCTCGTTGTCTTCGGTTTGGGCTGGAGCATGAGTGTAGCTTCTTTAAATGGACTCGTGCAATCTACCTTCGACGCAGCTCTGCGCGCACGCGCATTATCTATTTACTTGATGATCATGTACTTTGCACAAGCAATGGGGAGCTTATTTGCTGGCAGTATAAGCCATTATTACTCCATGACACTTGCCTTGAGCTTTTCCATAATACTCCTGGTTGGAGGAGCTGTAATCAAGTTAATTAGACATAAATTTTAGGGGCAATCCCTTGTCTGGTTGCTCTTTTTCTTATTCGTCCTTGTCGCTAGTTATGGGTGAAACTGCAGGGGCACCCACAAGGGGTGACCCTGCAGTTTGAATAGTAAATATTGATTCCCTTAATTAAGATCAAGAGCAAGTTTAATAGCATTCTGAACGCTATCTGCTGCCTTCTCAAAAGCCTGAATTAATGCGGCCATGCTGGGAGACTTTCCTGTCACATACCCGAGAACTTGGCTGTTATCGCGCGGATTAGCTTCTACCATCTCACCTATAGCTTTAGTGAGCTTAACAGTAAGACATTCTGCGGCCTCTACTGCCTTAATAGCAGTTTCATCTACCTGAGTAATTCTTCCCGATGCTTGTGCGATCAGCTTGTGGCATCCCGCATAATATTGATGTTTAACAGGCGGTATAACGGGATTAATACCGACCGCCCACTCTAGCCACATCTCCCAAAAATTATATTCTGGGAAGGCTTGTTGAATTAAGTCCCAAATATTCATCCCTGCGGGACGGCGATTAGGTTCCACGCAGTAAACCTCTTTGGTTTGCTTATTAAAGAAAAATTCATGGTGTACGGCCCCTCCGTTTGAGCCGGTCATTTGCGCAACATGCAGGCCGGCTTCTAATAATCTATTATAGTCGTCGCTAGATAAAGCAGCCGGAACTAAATGCTGGATTTCTACCGGGTATTGGCCCGTTAGTACTTTTTTTTGGGTAATAACATAGCGATTAGCCACTCCATCAAAACTAAACTCCTCATACCCTTGGATACACTCCTCTGCTAACACCCCTTCTTTTTTAAAATAGGGCAGTAATACCTCGTGACAGCGATCTAAGTCCTCTAGAGTATTGATTCGTAAACAACCACGACTATTCCCCTCAGCTACAGGTTTAAGGAGCAACGGTCTTTTAGCTGTTTTAACAAATAAATACGCGTCCTCAATAGTACGTAGCTGAGCAAAAACGGGTTTTTTGTACCACTGAGGGCTAGCTGTCCTTTGCTCTAATTGTCGAAATAAAAGCTTGTTGATACAAGCAAAAGCCTTATCTTTTATCGAGCTATCGCTCGTTAAATTCCGTGACTGGGCAAATGCCGATCCTACCGGAATACCGCGATCTGAAAACGGTAAACCGCCTATAACCTCCAGATGGTTTGCAAGTAAAAAATTATCTATGCGTTGGATACTTTTCTCTATTTTAACCGTATCGGCGACTTCCAGAGGGATGCTAAAAGTATAGGGAGAAACGGCGGTATCCTGCTGAGTAATCTGGTCTTTACAAAGCATAATTTCGGCATTAAATTTATTTTTAGCTAATAACTTTATCCTTTCAATATCATGAAGACGGGTATTATTGTAACCAAAAATAATGATCACTTGCGGCATACTATATTCCTTATTCTAATATCACAACGTCATGGCGGTTATGTGCTCAAAACTAAAGGAGACTCTAGACCCTTTACTACGGTACAATAAGCGGGGCGCAGTCAATGGCGATTCCAAAGATTTGCTGGTAGGGGCACAGGCTTTGTCTATATCGACAGGTGCCCTTGCATGCATGACTTTTCGATTCGCTAAAATAAAAAACGTACCCGTCTTCGTGAGGGAAGTTTCAAATGGACATTCCTCAACGTCTTTTCGCAATTTATCTATTAAATATTGCTGAGAGGGGTTAAAGGCAGCCATCCTTTCGCCCGTAATTTTGTCCACTCGAAAATCAAAATTAAAAACAAAACCAAATTCTTCTTCATATTCTACTATCGGCCTTACCTTTCTAATAGGCGGGCCTTGGACATTTTTACCCGAAATATACACGGCCTTCATTGCAAGCAGTTCCTTCAACTCATCATCATTAAAGTTTTTTAACAGATCTTTGGGGAAATAACAGCGAGTGGGAGTAGTGGTCAGATCGCGGCATACGGTAAGTGACAAGAAATCCGTAATAACATTTTCATATAAATCATCCGAATGAGGACTGATCATCCCATAACCGTTGCCCCATTCTGTATAGCTTTTCCCAGATAACTTTAGATAAAGCGCTTTATGCTATTCGTAGGGATAAGTAATATCCTTTAAATGAAATAATTCAGAGAAGGCTTCATGGACGACCAGCGCTAATTTAGGATCATCTTCAGCAAATAAGCCAGTGATACAAACAGCAGCAATTTGAGACGGCGGTATGCCTAGTTGGTGGAAAAGCTCAAAATGATGGGGGCGTAATGCTTTCATTACTAAATTAGATAATTCTATTTTAGCAAGATGTAAATTGATTTTATCTGCTTTTTTTAACCACCAGGCCTGGATTTTAGGCGCAACATAGGAAAAATCCACTGTAACCAAGTGGTCTCTATTGATTGCTTCTTTGAATATATCTAGATTAATCCTACCCGCTTCTAATACCTCGTTTTCCATAACTCTCCCTCTTGGCGCCGGCATAAAGAAAAATTTTATATGCCTTTTCTTATACTTATTTTTTAAAAAAACGTTGTCTAATGATTAATAACCACATTTTTCCACTGCAATCACGCTCCTTATTGGAGGCCGGGTTAAGACTAGCGTAGGTATTTTTCAAAAAAAACATTTATGTGACGAGTATATAAGCTGCTGATTGATCAACTTTTTCCCTGTAGAGAAAGCCCAACTTTAGTTGGCAGTTAAATATTTTTTAATAGCGAACTTCGATCTTCCAAACCTCTAAGGTTAATCCTAATTTTTGTTCAAATTCAGTTACAGCATCTAAGTAATCAATACGTTCAGAAATTAAGCTAAGTACCTTATCATAATAAGCATTTGCAATACTCAGTTGCTCAAAGGTTGAGATTTGGCCAAATTTTTTCTTTTCATCTGCAATCTCTAAGCTACGCTTTGCATACTTCTCTGCTTGTTCAGATAGGTCTAACAACTTTTCTTTTGTTTTCAAATCGCGATACGCATTTATTACATCTAAACGCAAGCGGCGCTCTTCTTCACGCAAGTCTATTTCAGCCTGCTGCAAGCTTATTTTTGAAGCCAAATAATCCTGTTTTCGTCGCTTATCATCCAGAGGAATTTCTAAATCTAAAGCCACAACATTATCCGCTCCGCCCCTAATGCCAGGGGAGCCTTCTTTGATTGTAGCTGTAGCTGACAGATCCAGCTTTGCTAATAAGTTATTTTCTTTTAACACGATCTCACGTCGTTTACTGCGTATATTGATTTTTTTTATTTGAAAAGAAATATTGTTTTTTAGTGCTAAAGCTATACTTTCCTCTACTGTAGGCAGCTGGCGCTTTTCTACTTTGATTTCCTCCAGGCTCGGCATTTCCCATTCGGGTTCTAAACCAATGGCGTTTAGCAATTTAATCCTAGCATCCAGCAGTCGGTTTTTTGCCTGCTCCAATTCTACTTTACGGCTAGCAAGCTGAGATTCAGTTTGAACTATATCGGCGGGAGCCATTCGTCCGGCTTTGATATTTGCTTTATCGAGTTCATAACTTTTTTCATAACTATGAAGAGCTCGCTCCTGCGACTTTAAATTATTTTCCGCCCGCACTACCGCCCGATATTGAGTAATAACTGCCGTCACTTGACTGATTATCTTATCTTTTAAAGTCAGTTTATTTACTCGCTCGGAAGCTTCAGCATTGGCTAAGGGGGTGAGTACTACATCTCTGCCCGCACCTCGCAGCAATGGCTGAGAAATAGTAAAGCGGGTTTGAGAGTTGACCGTGCCCTCATTTATTGCGGCATCACCTTGAAGGGTAAAGGTAGTCCCTAAAGCGGTTTTCTTCGTTGCTGAGGGCTTTAAATCATAAGTAGTTGTAGTTCCTCCTATGCGCGGCTGGCTGTAATTGGCATTAGCACTCAATGCATAATTCATTTCAAATTCATTGTGAGCAAGAGCTAAGTTATATTGATCAATTATTCGTTGTAATTCGGCGCTGCGGATATTTGGGTTGTAGCGTAATGCTAAAAAAATGGCTTCTTTCAAAGTGAGGATTTTTTTAGGCGCAGCACCAGCCCCTTGCGAGC
>Ga0182739_1005112_pt1 | contig 10520 bp, 11 predicted proteins | sample eDN5th30CBELigBY_FD_128873 | JGI IMG/M metagenome (GOLD analysis project Ga0182739, IMG submission 128873) | Enriched backyard soil microbial communities from Emeryville, California, USA - eDNA 5th pass 30_C BE-Lig BY (version 2) (version 2) | ecosystem: Environmental > Terrestrial > Soil >...
GACATCGTATTTAAGTTTCAGCTCTACATCGAGCCTCCGTTTTCCCGCACGGCTCATGTTGATAATCACCTCATTAGCAAGCTTGCTGTTAGGTACAATAACCGTGCGGTAGTCGCGTGTAAGCACCACCGTATAGAATAGCTGTATGGACGTCACCTCGCCTTCTTGCCCTTGGCTAAAAATCTGATCGCCCACACGAAATGGCTTGAGCATGAGGATGAGCACGCCGCTGGCAAAATTCTGCAACGTACCCGAAAGCGCTAATCCGGCGGCAACGCCAAACGCACCCACCAGCGCCGCAAAAAGCGTCATTTGAAGCCCCATAACCTGAATGACCAGTAAGACGAGGAGCACCCGCAAGACCATGATAATCAGATTGGAAAGAAACATTTCCAGCGTCGGGTCCCAGTCCTTACGGTCGATTTTCCGCTTTATCCACCGCATAAGCAGCCGGATCAGCCACATTCCCAATACAAGAATGGCAAGCCCAAGCAATACCCGAGGGGCCTGATGAACAAGCCAATTTTCAAGTCGATCGTAAAATTGTTCCAACTCCATAATATTTACCACACTAAAACATAAGCACTGTCAATGTCGGGTTGGCACGTGCAAAAAGTTTACCCAACCCTGCCCGTGTGTATGAAAAAGTCGATTTTTGAAACCATGTTTTCCAAAGCCGAAGCCCATGCGTTGTTTTCTTGGCACCGTGTATGCACGGTTCTATCTAAACAGAAAGGAGTATCTATCATGGCTATGAATGAAAATCCACAACACCAGGAAGGTAAAACCACCAAGGCAATCGAAGATCAGACCGCCAGACTGCCATCCAAATTATTCTTATGTGCCGCGTTAACCGCCATGGGCGTTTCCTTGGCACTGAAATGCTCGGGGCATAAGCACATGGCACTTTTTATCGGGCAATGGGCTGCGCCGTTCCTGCTCCTTGGCACGTACAACAAAATCGTCAAAATACACGGGCACGACCAGCAGGACAAGTAATTGATTCTGATGGCAACGGCTGCACATAGCAAAGGATTGGGCAATGCATTCCTTATACAAGGAGTCTACTTTGTCGTAACCGGTCTATGGCCTTTACTCAATATGGCCAGTTTCATTACGGCAACGGGGCCAAAGCAAGACACCTGGCTCGTAGAGATGATTGGTCTTTTATCCACTTCGATCGGCCTTACGTTTATCGTTTCGAGCCTCCGACGGCACGCGTTGCCTGTGTTACTTGGGTATACGGTTTCGGTAAGCTTCCTGGCTATGGATGTCATTTACGTGGCAAGCCGTCAGATTAACCGCATCTATTTGCTTGATGCCGCAATCCAGACGGCATTTATCGTCGCGATAAGCGTGATGCTTGGCCTAAGGCAGCGCAAGTGAAAGATTGTCCTTCCTGTACTAAAAACACGACTCCCTGTCGGCAAAACCGGAAAATATAAAATATCTAAAACCTTTCCGGTGGCTTAAACGTATTCCCTTACGATTAATGAGTCTTAGCATTAGAAAACAGTTTATGGAAAATTCAGCAAAAATCATTTGGGCCTCTCCTCAATCGCTCGCCTGTGATGGTATTATCGCACTTTTGGATCAAGAGCCTGATTTCACTTTTGCGAAAGTCATTTCCAAGCCGGACGATATCCTGACTGCGGTGACGGCCGAGCCTGATGTAAACCTGTTGATTGTAGATCATCTTTTCCTAAGTGATCAGCAGCTGCTTTCAACATTTAAGGAAATTGTGCCGCTAATGAAGGTATTGGTATTGTCAGACATCGAGTATAATGACGATATCCTTGGTTTGATGAAATCGGGGGCAGACGGCTACATTGTCAACGAAGCCAACAAAGACGAACTCATCTTCGCCATCAAACATATCCTTGCAGGCAACACCTATATATGTACCGCTTTGTATATCCAGGTACTGGAATCTATCGCGACGTTAGGTGTAGAGAAATCAGGAACGGCGCTGGAGTTTTCACCACGTGAAGAACAGATTCTGAAACTCATTTTAGAAGGTTACTCCAATCAGGAAATTGCCTATCAGTTGTTTACCAACAAACGAACAATTCTGAAATACCGGGAGAGCCTGTTGCAGAAGACCGGTGCGCCCAACATCGGCACCGTTATCAGGATGGCGCTACAACAGGGTGTATTGAATTAACTTAAAGGGAAGCAAATAAGCATGGAAACATCAGCAGGCACTTTTGAAATAATGATAAACGAGGGTTCAGAAATGAAACGGTTGATTATTCGGCCCCAAGACACGACAGACGGTGTTCCGGTCTACCATGGCTACTCGACCGATGGAATTATTATCAGTCAATTGCGGCAGGAACCAACAGGTGAATGGATTCAGATTTGGGGAGATATGCCCCCTGATTCGGTGGTCCAAATCGGAAAAGCCATTACACATCACATGGCATAACAACTGCCCCCCTTACGAGGACCTGGGTGCCCGGGGAACCGAGAAATAAAAAGTAGACCCTTTTCCCAGTTGACTGTTAACGCCTACATGGCCGCCGTGCCGTTCGACGATTTCCTTGCTTAAATATAACCCAAGCCCCAATCCGGTCATCTTGGATGTGCCTTCCACCTGGTAAAAGCGAGTAAAAACCTTCTCTCGCTGGTCTAGTGTCATTCCCATCCCTTCATCAATGACCTGTACGGTTACTTCTTCGGGGCTCGATTCGAGTGATACGTGCACCTGATGTGCATTTGGCGAATACTTTATCGCATTGGTAATCAAATTTATAACCACCTGTTCCATACGCTGCCTGTCGGCCTCCACCATGTAGTCGCCATGGATGTTGTTCACAAAAACCGTGTGGCTCTGGCTACTGAAATGGAAGGTTTCCACGACGTCCAATATCATTTCACTCATATCAAACTGCTCGAAATGGAAACTGAGTTTACCCGCCTCTATTTTCGAAATATCCAGTAATTCGGCAATCAGCGCATTAATGCGTTCCAACTGCTTAAGTGCTTTGGTGAGGAACCGACGGCCTACCTGATCAATTTCTGATCGTTCCAATATCTGAAGGTACCCTTTGGTGGTCGCGAGCGGTGTTTTCAATTCATGGCTGGCCAAGGCGATAAACTCATTTTTCCGTAAGTTCAATGCATTCACCTCTTCAAACAGCCGCGCATTATCCAGCGCAACCGCAACGAGCGATGCAATGCTATGAATAATGTCTTCATCGGCAGCATTGAATAAATCGCTTTGCGCGTAACCAAAAAACATCGCTCCGATCAACAGCTTGTCAGCCGATCGGATGGGAATAGCCAGGCTATGCCTGATGGCAGGTGCACCCGCCTCCACGCATGACTCGAACAGCGCCTGGATGTAGGGAACTGCAGCCACATCGTCAAATTTGATGGAGCTTTCGCCTGCGAAAACAGTATGGACAAGCCCCTCTTCGAGTTGCTGCTTACCGAAATCAACTTCCCCCCCCGCGAGCGTCATAGCCGCTACTGAAAGCCGGGATTGCCCCTGCTCATCCGATACGCGGTAGAAGCAAATGCCAACGTCGGCGGCAGCAAGGTGCGTTGTTGAACTAATGACCGTTTGAATGAGTGAAGGCGTGTCGAGTTTCTCTGTGATGATTTTGCCAATGGCGTGCAAGGTTTCCAGCCGCTTCGCATGGAATTGTATGGTCTGTTCGCGTTGTATCTTGTCAGAAATGTCGCGGGCGATTTTGGAAGCACCAATGATTTGCGCCGCTTTGTTGCGCATGGGCGAGATGGTCAGTGAAATGGGTATCTCTTTTCCCGACTTTGTGATGCGGATCGTCTGGTAATGATCTACAATACGGCCCGCCTTGATCTCGTTGATGATGGTATTCTCTTCGTGCCGGAGATAAGCCGGAATAAGCGTATTTATCGACTTTCCGACAATTTCCGCTTCGCTGTAACCGAAAATCCGCTCCGCACCCTGATTCCAGCTCATGATGATACCATCAAGGCTTTTGCTTATGATCGCATCGTCTGACGATCGGACAATCTCCGATAGTATTGTTTGTTTTTCCTCGAATTGCTTGTATTCGGTAATATCCACCAAGGTATTGTAGGCACCAAGGAACCGGCCATCCTCCGCCCGGATCGACTTCGGAAAAGCAAGGACAACCCTTCGGGTGCCATCGGGGCGCAGGATGCTCAACTCCTGCCCGCATTCGTCAACCTGTTCGCGAATCGCCATCGCCATTGGCGTAGCTTCCAGTGGTATTTCCCGCCCATCCACATCATATACCGCAGCGGCCCCCGACCATTTCTCTTCGCCGGGTACCGGTCGGCGCCCCCAGAGCAATTCGGCCGCGGCGTTGAACTCCACGATATAACCGTCGCCATCGCAGATATAACTCGCCACGGGCGACGCTGAAAACAGTTCCTTATAGACAAGGTCGTCAATACCGGTGTGTGGTCTCTTCATTTTTTCAGGCGCCTTTTTACCAGGTGCCAAGCCGCTCCTTGCTTTTCACCAGATAACTAGCGAAAATACGATTGTTTTATCACAATACCGCAAATTAATTATTGAAGAAACCCTACCGGCGCTCGTTGTCACCGGCACCAATGAATAGGTTAAAAAAACAATGGCTATAATTAGCTGGCCGCTCCCGCCGGTTGCTTATGCCATGCCGGCGGTACCGAGAGCGACTCAAAATGGGCGATCCAATCTCTCGCCGCAATAACTTCCCGTTTTTGCCGGTTTACCAGCCCGCGTACGGATTCAGCCAGCCCGGTTGTACGTTCAATGCTGTGGTAGGCAATAAGCAACGCATTTTCGCCCGACCGGCATTTATCTAACAGGTAACACGGCATATTACTGGAAAATACGGCTTTGACCACCGACCAGGCATAGCCAAATTTACCGTCATCTTCCAATTGTTCACCGTCCCATCCCCAATCCGCTCCCAATCTGCTCAACTCTTCCCCCATCGCATTACTTTGGTTGATAAACGCGTTAAACAGGGTGATTAAATGCTGCTCATCGCCTGTCAAGCCGGCCATCATGGTGCGATAGCCCGCTACTCGTTCGTTGTGGAACGCCACTAGATCCCGGAGGCATTCCATGGTAATTTTTAGGTTTTCCATAATTCCGCTATACCACCTTTTCCCGATCGCGCAATTGTTTTATTTGATCATGAGATGCCCGCAACTGGGTTTTCTGGTTAGAAATAAGCGCTTTGGCGGCCGTGGATATATCTGCCGTTGCCTCGGCATCCCGATAAGCTTTCTGCGCTGCATCCTCTCCGTACTCGCAGCTTTCCAGCACCGCTTTCCGATCGTCTATTGCAAATGCCCGTTTAACGTCCATCCACGCCCGGTAAATCTTACCCGAAGCGGTCGTTTCGTCTTCTACCCGATCTTCCCATGCACTGATATGCTGTTGAAGTTCATCCTTCAACATTTGACTCTGTTCAACCAGTCCACTGAAAAGCGCTTTCAAGTCAACGTCGGCGGCTGGCAATTCGGCAATTGCTTTTTCATAGCCCGCTATCCGGTCATTGTTGATTTTAATGAGGTCATTTAACACTTCGGCCGTTTTCTTCATCTGCTCCATTATATTTCCTTTTTAAATACTTAAATCTTTTTGTTACGCCCCTTGTCGCAAGGGGTGTTTGCTATTGACAATCAATCGTTGTTTATTGTTTCAAAAATTTTGAAACATCGCTATACCGGCTTTTCCTGCCGCATGTAAAAAGTACCCAGGAAGAAGAGCAGGCGTAACACCCGGAATGCCCACCACCTCACCAACCGGGCCGGCAACGTACTTTTCAGGGTTACATTCTCATGCGTTATCCGCTCACAATCGTTCTCGATGATGTTCTCCATTTTGGCGACGGCTTGCCGCACCAGGGCGTCACTACGCGAGTCGATGTTCAGTTCGATACTGACACGGGCACTCAAGTCGTTTACATTAAACGAACCAACGGTCATCCATTTCCGGTCGCATGTGGCTAACTTACCGTGAAGCATATCGCCTCGGTATTCATAGATTTCCACGCCGTGGTGCAACAGCCAGTCATACATATAACGTTCGGCATTCTTGACCAATGGCACGTCCATACGGCTGCAGACGATTACCCGGATATGTACACCTCTTCCGGCCGCCGCTTCAATGTCTCTTTGCACTGAACGGCCGGGAAGGAAATAACTAGAAAGCAGCGTTACCTCCTCGTTGGCGTCCTGAAAGATTTCCCGGTATGTACGGCTGATTTCATACTTGCGGCGTACCCAGTCATTACGGCGCATGCGCAGGGCACAGCGGTGTGTTTGCCCAAGGTCAATCTTGGTATCAGCTGGCCGGCAGCCTTCCCGCAGCCGCCTCCTGAACTGAAAGTTTTTCCACGTCGTCCAACAGGTGTTACATAGCTCCGAGGCCACCTCACCCTCCAGGCAGATGGCCACATCAAGCCAGCCGGCCTGGCCCGGCAAATCATTGTATTTATCGCCAATGTTCACACCGGTAACCATGGCGTACCGGGCATCAACCACCAGCACTTTGCGGTGCAATCGTCTGCCGAAGTAGAAATGCCTGCTCCGCAGCAATGGTTCGAAAACCCGAAAGTGAACGCCACCTTCCCTGAGCCTGGCCACCAAAGCCTTGTTTAGCTGCTGAGAACCGTAACCATCGACAAGTACATAAACCGAAACGCCGCGTTTGGCAGCGTCGATAAGCGCATTTGCCACCCGCTCACCGGTTGTGTCTGCTTCGTAGATGTAAACCTGCAGATGAATACATTTGCGCGCCCGTGCGATGAGGTAAAAAAGCAGTTCGAAATACGCTTTGCCACCCCAAAGCAACCGTACATTGTGATTGGGCACAAACCTTCTGCGCTCCGCATTCCTCCTCCCCGGCATAGCCAAGCGCTGTTACCCTAAAACCTGTTTATCGACGCAGCGCCTGTCGTGGAAGGCATGCGGTCCTTGGGAATAATCCAAACCTCGCCTTGCTTCTCAAGCACAAGCTCAGCGAGATCATCCAATACGTCGTCCACGAGGTGGTTCGGTTCATCGGCACCGAAAATGACATCCGTCCGGCCTCTGATTTGCCCGGGGATGATACGATTTTCTTCGAGCAACAGGGCACCCACCTTCCCATCATATGCGTCTGTAACGATGGCACCAATCTGGTCGGCACCCAGCCCCTGAGAAGCGGCATGCCTGTACTGACCAATGATTCCATCCAGTCGGGCCGTATAGTTGGGCTCATACACGCCCCAGGCCAAGTTCCGAACCTCGCGTATATCCATTGCGGCCGCATTGGCTTTGATACCGTCTTCGAGCAAACGCTGGTTGCGACTTACCCGTCGAAACAGGTGATGATGTTCGGGAAGTGCTGCAACAATCAACGGCAGACCCGATGGCACCGAGTATCGGGCAATGACCGCACGGTCAACCGCTCTGAAAAACTGCTCAATGTCGTTATCAATGTCCGTTTTCTTTAGCCCATGGTTCTGGGCAACGTCCCACCGCTCGCCTGTCGCGGTCCGATAGGCGGCAAGTGTAGCATGCAAATCGCGCATTTCATGATCCAGAGCATCGATCATCGTCTCTGGCACCTCATCTTGTGAAAGATCCACTTCATCCAGCCGGTAGCTATCGCCTTCATAAAGCCGGGCCGTGTTGGTGGTCAGTACTAGGAGGTGGTAGCGGTCTTTTGTTTGCAGATACTTCAACAGCGGCTTCGTGTGTGCGGTATCCGCCACAACAGCCAGGGGCTGAACCGGTCGCGGCAACCGGTAAACATCAAATGAATCCCTTGTTGCAAACACCGCCAGACCTTCCTTTGTATGTTGCCAGAACTGATAATTTGCAGCCAATGCCGCAAACTTTTCAAAAATATGCTGAACACCGTCATCTCCCGGATATTCAGCTTTTACCGGCTCAAACTGCTCGATCAGTTTGTCAAACGCACGCGCATCATTTGCATTGTCGGGATGGGTGCGGTGAGTTGGCATATATACCGAAAAAACGGGAGGATCTTCGTAGCTCAGTACTTTGTTGAGGTGTTTTGCAGTGAATGTTTCCATACTATTATTATTAATTGTTGTTATCTGCAGTATCCTGTATTTACGTCTAACAGACGTCCTGCCTAATTGTTGGGTCTTTGTAGCAAAACATTCGTAGCGAACAATTGTATATTGGATGGTGGCATTCACAGCCTTATGGTTACTCAATTATTTCGCAACTAACAGGAAACACATTGGATTGGAATCGAATCTTTCTACACGATCTGGATGGCGCATTTGCCCTGGAAATCCTTTTCCGTACGGTATTTATGTTTTTAGTCGTCGTGACCATCCTCCGGCTGTCCGGCAAACGCGGAGTACGTCAACTATCCATATTTGAGTTGGCTATCATTCTTACCCTAGGTTCCGCGGCTGGCGATGCCATGTTTTACGAAGATATTGCATTATTCGCTACACTTCTGGTATGCGTCACCGCAATTATGCTGTACCGCCTGATTACCTGGCTGACTGCGAAAAGCGCGCGGTTAGAAAAGCTGATTGAAGGGAAGGCTGTATACATCGTCGAGGACAGCGTAATGATCATCAAAGATGATGAAAAAGACAGTCTCTCCAAAGAAGAATTTTTTGCTGAATTACGCGAAAAAGGTGTGGAACATCTGGGGCAGGTGCGTATCGCCATCCTCGAAACAGGCGGAAATCTCAGCGTATTCTTTTACGCCAACGAAGATGTAAAATACGGTCTGCCCATTCTGCCGCGCGCATACAATCAACATGCAGACACAATCACCGAAGAAGGGCTGTATGCCTGTGTGGTTTGCGGAACCCTGGATCAGTTGGAGCCCGGCCAGCACAGATGCAAGCGCTGCAGGCACCATGAATGGGTAAAGGCAATTAACACCAAGCGGGTGAATTAGTAACAACGACGAACCCGGTCGTAATTGTCGTCGCTGCAAACAAATGACCCGTGTGACTTGTCACCACACGTATGGGAAAACACATTAACCGCATGCCCTATTTTATGGCGTTCATGGTGTCATTGGCGGCTTGCAGTGACCAGTTTACCGGAACGCTGTTCAAGACCCAATCCCCGCATCAGCGGTATTCCGCACACCTCGTCAATGCGGGTCTCGAACATAGCGAACTTTACCGGCAGTGGGAACGGGCAGCAACGCGAAGTCTTAGCGATCCGGTCGCCATCACCATTCCTCATCAGGAGTTTGCGTACTTCGCCCTCACGCAACCACATGCCATTGGCTATTCGTTCAGCGGCCGCCAGGGCGAGCGGCTGCATGTGCAGGCGGCGGTGCACAGTTTAGGGTCGCCACAAATATTCATTGATCTGTTTGAGGCGCCCCGCGACACTTCAACTGATTATAAACACCTTATCTCCGCAGACACAGGAAGTACCGTCCTTTCCTGGGACATCCGGCGGGATGCGAAATACATCCTTCGCGTACAACCCGAACTGCTTAGCGAGTTGTCGTTCACGTTGCGGCTCACGGCCGGGCCGTCCCTTGCCAATCCCGTAGCGCCGGCTGTTAAACAGCATATCGGGAGTGTCTTCGGCGACGTCCGGGATGGGGGCAGACGCGCGCATGAAGGGATCGACATTTTCGCGGCACGGCTCACACCCGTAGTCGCCGCGGCCGATGGGGTAATTAGCCGCGTAGGAGACAACCGGCTGGGTGGAAAAGTGATATGGCTGCGGCCAAGAGACGGATGGATAACGTTATATTATGCCCATTTAGACAGCCAGCTCGTTGCACCGGGACAACCGGTAAAAGCAGGAGACACCGTTGGGTTAATGGGTAATACAGGGAACGCACAAACCACACCGCCGCACCTCCATTTCGGCATTTATGGTACACGCGGAGCTGTAGATCCACTTCCATTTATATACTCGGAAAAATCAACGCCACCCAAAATTACGGGGGACACCACGCGGGTCGGCGATACACTACGCATCGCGTCGCCATCCGGCACGGGTCTTTCGCGTCATTCGCCAGCGGTAATTGAAGCCGCGTACAAAAACGGTTACCGCGTGGTGTTACCCGACAGCGGCAAGCACTTCGTAAGTACCGGACAGCTGGTCCCACTAACCCGCATTCGGCCGATACGTTTGGGCCGCCCCCAAACATTGTATGCCCGGCCCGACACTACGTCTGCACATATAACCGAGCTGCCTCATGGCCAAAACAGCGATGTCGTTGCCGAATTCGCTGATTTTTTAATGATAAGAGGGGCCGTCAGTGGCTGGATACTCCGCCAACCGAAAGAATAGAAAAACCAACCCCCGCTTCAATTGTCATCTTTTTGAATATTAACGATGATAATATGTTTTTCGCAATCATATTTGGAGCAGTTTTCTTTTTCGGTGTATTGGCATACGTCATTTACCGGACGAATCAGAAGCGGTAGCAGGACGCTTCTTTTTCCACAATTTGAGAATAGCCCGCAATTGGCTATTCCACGTGATGAGGTTGCCGATGATAATGCTGCAATATCGTACAGCCATTCGAGAAGACATCTCAAAAATCACCAACAAAC
>Ga0182739_1005115_pt1 | contig 10517 bp, 9 predicted proteins | sample eDN5th30CBELigBY_FD_128873 | JGI IMG/M metagenome (GOLD analysis project Ga0182739, IMG submission 128873) | Enriched backyard soil microbial communities from Emeryville, California, USA - eDNA 5th pass 30_C BE-Lig BY (version 2) (version 2) | ecosystem: Environmental > Terrestrial > Soil >...
ACTGCCTATCCTGCTCCTGGTCGGTTCCCTGCTTTCATCCGCAGACGCCGTATTCGAAAGCGCCGTTTCCCGGCTGCCTCAATGGCTGGGGAAGATCGAGCTCGGCCCCGTCTTATTCCGGGTGCTGTGGGTCGCTGGCGTAGGGACAGGCTTATTCGTCTATGTATGGGGACTGCTGTATCCTAAGCTAAGGCCCAGCATACATGCGAGCATGAATTGGCGGGAGAACGAGGCGGACTTCGAGCGCAGGTTTGGAGCAGGGGCTGTGGAACGGAAAGCAAAAGCAACCGGCAAAAATAACGAAGAGATCGAAGACGGCAGGATCGGGCCGCCCACTGCGGTTTCTGTTCCGTCCGCTATTCCGTCCGGTACGGTTTCCACCGGTCAGAACCCAGCGCTGCAGACCGCTGCATGGGGGACCAGCCGGTTGGATCCGATGATCATGACCACCGTGCTGCTGATGCTGAATGCAGTGTATGTGCTGTTCGCGGCAGTTCAGTTTTCCTATTTTTTCGGCGGCGTGGACGGATTGCTTCCTCCCGGCGTGACCTATGCGGAATATGCCCGGCGGGGATTTGCGGAGCTTGTCGCGGTCACGGTCATTAATTTTACCGTTCTGATGATTACGATGTACGGAGTGGACCGTCCCCGGAAGGAAGCCGCAGCATCCCTTACGAGTGCTGGACCGAGCGCTGCGGTTTCCAGCCAAGCTCCGGACGCTTCAGCTGCCCTGCCCGAACGTAAAGTATACCGGGTGCTCACGGTTCTCCTGGCGCTGCTGATCGGATGCACCGGCGTGATGCTGGCTTCTGCGTATTTACGTCTATCGCTGTATGAGATGGCTTACGGCTTTACGATGGCTCGCGTGCTGGTGCATGCATTTATGATGTATTTGCTTGTGCTGTTTATCGCTGCGCTGTTCAAGCTGTACAATGACAGGCTCCCCTTAATGAAGCTGTATCTGATCGTCTCGATCGGTTCCTACGCGCTATTGAATTATGTTCGGCTGGATGCGGTAATAGCGGCCAATAATATTGACCGCTACGAGAAGACGGGGCAGGTCGATACGGCCTATCTGCAGTCGCTTTCGTTCGAAGCCGTTCCATCGCTGCTCAGGCTTCGGAACAGCCATCCGGAAGCGGAGGGAGCCCAGCGGGCGCTTGAGATCATGAAGCAGCGGCTGGAGCACCGCGGGCAGCGCTCGTGGACGGAGTTCAATCTGTCCGAATGGCGGGCGCGCAGGCTGCTGCAGGAAGTGCCGCTGACAGAAGAAATGCCCCTGCGTCCTTAGGCGCCAGGGGCATTCGTATCGGTATAGCCGTTGATGGCTGCGGAAATTTCGGATAGGGAGGAAAGTGTAAAGTACGCTCCCTGCGGCTCGATGTCCACCTCCACGTTGTTGAAGGACCACTCTTGGACCGCCGGCATGAAAATGGCGTGAATGCCGGTCTTTAAAGCGGGAATGACATCGGTACGAAGCGAATTCCCGATCATCCAGGTCGAGCTGCGGTCGAGCTGATGCGAACGGATCAAGGCTTCCAGAAATTCAGCGGTCTTATGGCGGGCCACATGAATGCGGTCGTCGAAATAGCGTTCCAACCCGGCTTCCGTCACCTTGCGCATTTGAATTGCAGGGTCGCCGCCGGTGTACAGGTGCAACTCGTGCCCCTGTGCCTGAAGCTCGTCCAGCGTTTCGTACATTTGAGGGTACGGCTCGATGCTGTGGCCATAGACGGAGCTGCCCAGCTCGTAGAGACGCTCGGTCTCTTCCGGAAGCTTCCCGCGTCCGGTTAATTCACTGTAAAATTCATACGTTTCCACGAAGGACTCGGGAAAATGGTTAGGCGCAAACCCGTTCTGAAGAACGCGGTCCAGATCGATTTCCGCCTGCTTCTTTTTGATTTCCGGCACAGGAATGTGATAAGAGTGAAACCACATTTCCATCAGGTCGGCGAATTGGTCCACAACCAGGTCGAAAAACTTGTTGCAGTAAATAAGCGTATCGTCCATGTCGAATAGTATGGTCTGCTTCTTCATAGGCTGACTCCAATTTTTTTCCACCCATTATACCACGGCACACGATAAAATCCTATCTTCGCCTCCGTCGTACATCCGGCTTGTTCCTTGGAAGACGGCGCCTTTCTCGATGATGAGCGAGGAAGCCTCCACAATACCGACAAGCCTTCCGGACGGAGTGATGCGAACAATACCGCTCGCTATTACGGTGCCTTCCATCCGCCCGGCAATCGTTACGTCTCTCGCCTGGATCTCCGAGCGGACGGAGCCTTTCTCTCCGATAACAACCTCGCCTGACGTCCGCAGATCGCCGACGACCTCCCCTTCAATCCGGATATCCGCTTGAGAGACGCAGCTGCCTTCGAGCAGTGTGCCTTCTCCGATCAGCGTATCGGTTATGCTTCCGTTTCGAAGCGGTTTATTTTTATTAGAAAAGCCCATGCTGTACACTTCCTTCTATATTAGTCGATTGCAGGCAAATACGGAGACGGATCGGTGCTTTTTCCCTTTAACAGAATTTCGTAATGAAGGTGCGGACCGGTGCTGCGGCCGGTTGTTCCCAGCTTGCCGATCACCTGACCTCGATCAATGGCGTCGCCCTTACGGATTACGATTTCGTTCAGGTGCATATACCAGGTGCGCAGGCCGTTGCCATGATCCAGCACGATATGGTTGCCGTGAAATTTATCGGAGCCCGTCGTGACGACCGTCCCCTTGGCGGCAGCGACGACAGGGTCATTCATTTTGCCGGCAATGTCGACTCCCCGGTGAAAGCTGAGCTTTTTCGTAAACGGATCTTTACGATAGCCGAACGGAGACGTCACCGTCCGGGAGACGGTCGGCCATAGACCGGGTCTGCGCAAAGCCTGCTCCTGCTTTTGCAGCATGCTGTGCTTGGATGCGACCCAACGGCTTTCCAGCTCGGACATTTCCTTTTCCAACGTTGCGTAGCTGGCCGTTGCGGAACGGCTGAGCGCTTTCATCTGCTGCTCGGTTACCGGATGGAAGGGCCCTCCCATACCCAGGGCAGCGCCTTCATCGTCAGCGGCCGAAGAGACGGCGGCGGACACAGGCTGCTCCGAATCGGAGGCCCCGGCATAGGAGGAGAGCTTTTTCAGCTCATGCTCCAGCTTTTTCATTTCCTCGACCTTATGGCGTACCTCGGCGGCTTGCTTGGAGAGCTGGAACAGCTCCGTTTGCAGCTGCTCGATCGTTTTATTTTTACTGGTCAGATCCTGCTCCAACCGGCTTGTGCGGTTTTGAAGCTTGGTCTCCGTCAGCTGTGTGGCCACCACCCGGTGGAAGTGAAGAATATGCAGGTAAGCTGCAGTTCCCAATAACACAAGGAAGATAAGCATGGCCGCGCAGATCGATGCACGGGACAGACGAAGACGCATGACGCTTTCATTCGCTTCAGGAATAATGACGAATGTCAGCTTGTTTCGAAGCCATTTGAACCTCATGGTAACTCCTTTCGGTATGTTGCGATGTCCCTTGGCATAGAGTGGTAATATCTATCAGTGCCTGAAGGAGTGATTCGCTTGTCGTTTTTAAAAACGAGCCGGATGAACCTAATGGAGAGGCTGAACCTCCACCGGAAATCGGAAGTGGCGCTGCTGGCGGAAGGCTTCGCGGGCGAGCCGGGTTTGCTGCAAAAGGTGGGCAAACGGTTTATCCAGGTCAGCGGCCAATATTTTGTTCCTTACAGCTTGCAGGAGATCGTGCTTCTGGGCCTCTCCAGCCCAAGGGAGGGGAGGCAGGTGAATCTGCGGACACGGTATCTTGGAGCCTTTCCTGCCGAACTTGTCCGAACGGGTACCGATTTCATCGAAATTCTCGTAAACCGTCAGGAAGAAGAGGAAGAGCTGTGGGTGCTCATCCCTCTGAATCAAATTATCAGTATTGAGGAGGCCTGATGCGAGACAAGTTACTGTGCCTGCTGCTTGGCATGGAACAGCTCCATATAAGAGGTCAGTACGGCAAGAACGCTGCATACGCAGTAAGAAACTCCGCATATAACCCCCGCGATGGCATAATGCCTGCTGAACCATAGCCCCAGCGCCAGGCAGGCGATATTCAGCACAACCAGAACGTTACTCGACCGACCCCAAGCTTTATAAGACAGCTTTTGCAGAAATCCGGGCGCTGGATTCCGCTTGCCCCGGTTGGCATGGGTACGGTTGGTGGCCGCCGTCGGACGGCGGCTGGTCCGGGCACTTGGACCGCCTTCGGATGAGGCTCCAGACGGATCGTCCTGCGCCGTTTCGTTTGCTTCAGCTTGACTTGACGCCGACGAGCTCTGCCCCTGCTTCTGTTCGCGGCGATCGCGAACCGGGTGTCTTAAGGAGAACAGCCAGATCACCAAGAAGAGCAGCGGCTGATAAGCTATCACGAAGAACGGGTAGCCGTAATTGCCGAAGCTGAAAATTTCGGTGGCGCTCTTGAAGGCGAGCAGGGAAGTCATCAGCACCAGCAAGCCCATGGGGCTGTTGATTGTGCTGTAATCTCTCTGCTTGACCAAGCTGGCTATTCCGGTAAGCAGAGCCAGGTAGACGGCAATCATTTCACAAGTAGAAACGGGAAACCAGATGCTTAAGATCAGGAGATCCACCCGGTCCAGGAAATCCGTTATATGAATCTGCTGCACAACCGAATAATTTCCGAATACCAGATTGCCGGGGATGGTAGGGCCAAGCACCAGCAGCTCCAATACTAAGAAGATGCCTATGAGCAGGGCGGCGAGGAGCGCGCCGTGTCTTAAGGCGGAGCGGAGCTGGCGGGTTGCCTGTAAAGTATGGAGAAACGCGCCCATGACGAACAAATCTCCGAACCAGCCCGTACTGATCATGTTACCGAAAAATAACGATTGAATTTGTCCGGACAGGACAGGCTGCAGCAGCGTTTTATCAATTTCATTCGACAGCAGCAGCGGCAAAATCACAATGACGAAGGTAAAGAATGGAAAGAAGAAGTCGGTGACCCGCGCCACTACTTCTACGCTTGTTTTACCATAGTACATGACCACCAGCATGAGCAGCATGACGATGATTTCGTCCGGCGTGTTAGGCAGCAGCGAAACGGCGACGAACTTGCTTAAAGAACGCAGATCCCGAATCAGAATCGTCCATAGGTGGAACATCAGCAGCAGGTTGACTGCGGTTCCTATGAACTTGCCGAAGAGCAGCTTCGTGATCTCGAATAGATGCTTTCCCGGAAAGCGGCGGGCCAGCTGGTAAAAAACATAAGCCAGCAAAACGGCATAGCCGGATGCAAGAGCGTAGGATCCCCAAGCATCCATTTTCCCGAGCCTCACTAACACCTGTTCTACGCTCGTCAATCCGCCTCCAGTCAAAATAGCCGCAGAAAGCCAGGCAAATTGCCGGCAATTGATGACTTGCTTCTGATCCATGAACGCACTCCATTCTATCCATTAGGTTAAACCTGCAGAAATTGGTGTACCCATGTGGAAAGGTTGTTTACAAATAAATAAGTAGGCAGGAACTTGATGCCGAGCAGCATGCAGATAAACATCGCAGAGGTCAAGGTATACAGGACGACATACAATGTTTTGAGTGACTTATGCTGGGACTGCATTTTCTTCATGTCCGACACTAGGGTTATCACCACAATGAAAAAGAAAACTAAGAGAAAGATATTGTTCAAGGCATCAATGCTCCTTCAGAACATTTTCATAAATTAAACCCGTATCCGTGATTTCGCTCTCCACATCAATCGTAAACTTGGCTTTTTTCAATCCCTCCGGCCAGTTTTTCTCATACTGTTTTTTCCATTCATTCGGGTACGATCTCCATACCATCGTTCCTAATTGGGCGGAGTCCGTCTGGCTTTTGGTCATTCTGGCAATGATGGTCTGGATCGATTTTTTCACGTAGTCGGACGTCGCCTGCTCGACCTTCAACAGATTTTGGGTTTGGCTCAGGTCGTAATAAGAGCGGTTCTCGGTCAGCTTGGCCCGGACATTCACGTGAATTTTAAAATTCAGGGCATCCTGGCCAAGGCTCACGTCAACCCTTGATTTAACCCCATAAAGCTTTAAATTCATAAGATGCTGCTGCTCCACATGAACCGTAATATTGGCCAGGACATGCTGATTCCTCAGCCAGGAAAGCCCGTTGGCGGCCATGTCTTCGTAAGTACCGACGAATTTATCCCGTTTGAACTGCGCATATCCTTTCAGCTCTACTTCCTTGGAGCTCTTTTCGCTTTTCTGGGAGTCGGTTACATCCATGTACACGGCTACCGGGTCGCTGCCCGGAATACTTAGCGCCAATCCGAAATCCTTGAAATTCATATCCGCTACGTATCGGGCCTTGACCAGCTCGCGGATGGCCTCCGAAGGGAACCTTTCGAATCGGGGATTGCTCTGCATCATTTTATAGGCATAGCCCTTGGTAACGATTAAATAGGTCGACATCCGGCTCTCCGGGCTTCTCGGCGTTGGATCGAAAAACTCGGAGATGCCTTTCTTCGCCAGCTCCTCACCTACGAGAATCGTTCTTCTGTGGGCAAGGAACATCCGGCGGGACATCCGGCGCTGCATTTTCATCTGGGCCTCCCGGTACGTGCTCCCGACCTCGGAGTCAATATAATAGCTTTTTTCTCCCGCGGTTCCGCCTCCGCCTCCGGAAGCTCCGCCCATCTGGCCCGGAAGAGGGACCATAACCGAATAGCGGATTTTATTGTTCGCTTCCAGGTCAAGCGCAGAAACCAGAATAAAGGCCATGTCATTAATCTCGGTCCGATCCCAGCAGCCGGGAAGCACCAGCAGACATAAGAGAGAGAGAATGACACGCTGCGTACGGCGCTTGATCATGATTCGGTATCTCCTTCCTCTTCTTTCTCTTGATGCTGGATGCTCATTCCCTTCTGCCCCTCCTGCATAATTATTTCTGTGGATAAGGCGTCTCCCTGGCGAACGATATCCTGCAGCGGCATATATTCAGGTCGTTCCCTCATGGCCCACCATGGGTTACGTATGACGACATCCTTCAAATCCGCAGCGGACAACGGTCCGATAGGGGACAAATAAGGAATGCCGAACGAACGCAGATTGGCCAGGTGGCCGAGAATAATCAGTATGCAGATGAGAATACCGAACATGCCGAAGACTGCAGCCGCAAAAATGATCGGAAACCGCAGCATACGGATGGCGATCGCCCCGTTGAACCGCGGAATCGTGAAGGAAGCAATCCCTGTCATGGAGACGACAATAACCATGGGAGCGGAGACGATGCCCGCTTGAACGGCGGCCTGCCCGACGACAAGCGCGCCCAGAATACTGACGGCCGAGCCGATTGTTTTCGGCAGGCGGATCCCGGCTTCGCGGAGTCCTTCGAACGTAACCTCCATAATGAGCGCCTCGACGACCGCAGGAAAAGGAATCGCCTCACGGGCCGCCGCGACGGAGAGCAGCAGGCTGGTTGGAAGCAAATCCTGATGGAAGGTCGTGATAGCCACGTACAGCCCGGGCGTCAACAGCGACAACACCAGAAACAAGTAGCGCAGCCAGCGGATCAGCGTAGCAATTTGAAACCGCTCGTAGTAATCCTCGCTTGCCTGCAAAATTTCCGTAAATACGAACGGGACGATCAGCACGAACGGAGTGCCGTCGACAACAATGCCGACCCGGCCCTGCAGCAAAGCCGCAGCAACCGTATCCGGCCTTTCGGTATACTGCACCTGCGGGAAAGGCGAATAAGAGGAGTCTTGAATAAATTCCTCCAAATAACCGGATTCGAGCACGGCATCGATATCGATTTTCTCCAGCCGGCGTAGGACCTCTTGGACAATCCCCGGATCCGCAAGATTCTCCAAGTACGTGACCACCACGCAGGTATTGCTTTCCCGGCCGATCGTCAAATTCTTCATTTTCAAATGCGGCGTCTTGAGCTTTCGGCGAAGCATGGACGTGTTGGTACGGATATTCTCAACGAAGCCCTCGCGCGGGCCGCGAATGACGGACTCGGTCTCCGGCTCGCTGATGGAACGCGTCTGCATCCCGCGGATTCCGAGCAGCACGGCTTGATTATTGTTGTGGACAATCAGGCCGACATCCCCGCCCAACACGGAAATCAGCAGGTCGGAATAGTTATCCGTCTTTTGCGTCTGCGAAACGGGCAGGTTGCGCTGAACGATTTCATCCAGCAGCGGCTCGCCGTCTTCAAGAGTCATCAAGGACTTCATCGTATCGTTCGCCAGCTCCGTATCGACCATTCCGTCGACGAAGAACATGATAGCGTTGGAGCTGTGCTCCAGCTGAAACTCGCGTATCACAAAGTCGGAGCAGTCCTTGAACAGATCCGATAAATAAGCTTTATTTTCCGACAGCTCCATGAAGATCGGGACGGACCTTAAATCTTGAATGAACTGGTAATCATGCTTTTGCAGCGTTTCATGAAGGGTGTTTTTTTCTTTCTTGTTTCGTTTAGATGAACGTAGCATGACGGACCGTCTCCTTCTGTAATGCCGCCTCGCGGAGGGGGTCCGGTATATTTTCTCCAAATCCTAAATTTTAATCCCTAATTTTCCATTCCTCCCGGAAAAGCCGCAGGGGACCGTATAGCAGGTGCAGGAAAAGACAAAGCTAGTAGCGTGCTGGATTGCATGGAAAGAAGAACCGGCGGATAAGGGGGGAGGTGCGCGAGTGGTCTGGGTGGTGGTCGCCTTGCTGCTGTTTATTTTTCAAATCATTACGATCTTATTTCATGAATTCAGATATCCTTCCAAGACAGTGGCGTGGCTCGTTATTTTATTTGTTTTTCCGATTATCGGTTTTGTGATGTACTACTTTTTGGCCAAGGAATATACGCATCGCAAAATTGTCCGCCGCCGCGGGCTGCGGTATATTCCGGACCCGTATCATGAGAGCCGGCGCTATGCGGCGTCTTCGGAGCCGGATGAATCCGCGATGCCGGGACTATGGAGGGAACCGCGGCTCTATGCGCTGCTGAACAATATTCCGAGCGCCTCCTTCACCAAGCAGAACGAGGTCAGGGTGCTGACGAACGCGCAGATGGCTTATCCGGCCATTCTGGAAGCGCTGGAGGGAGCTAAGGAGTATATTCATTTTGAGTTTTATACGATTCGCCACGACCGGATCGGCACCCAGTTTCAACAGATGCTGATCCGTAAAGCTTTGGAAGGCGTCAAGGTCCGGTGTATTTTTGACGGGGTCGGCAGCTACAAGCTTGAAACGCGGTTTATGAATGAGCTGCGGCAAGCCGGCGTGGAGGTCTATATCTTTTTACCGCCTTTAATCGCATTTTTCGATAAGCGGATGAATTACCGGAATCACCGGAAAATTGTAGTGGTGGATGGAATCAAAGGGTATGTGGGCGGTCTCAATGTTGGCGACGAGTACTTAGGAGGGAATCCGAATCTCGGTTTTTGGCGGGATACGCATCTGGAGCTGATAGGGGATTCGGTCTATTCGCTTCAATATACGTTTATTCAGGATTGGCAGTTTGTCAGCGGGGAGCGGCTGGCGGATCCGTCTCTTTTTCCCGAGCATGACAATACGGGCTGCAAAAGAGTGCAGATGATCAGCAGCGGGCCCGATGCCCATTGGGACGCGATTCTCGAAATGTATTTCGGAGCGATTACGACGGCAAAAAAGCGGATTTTCATCACGACGCCTTATTTTATTCCCGATCCGAGTATTAGCATGGGATTAAAGACCGCCGCGATCAGCGGGGTGGACGTGCGCGTCATTTATCCGGCCAAACCGGATTCCAAGCTGGTCAATTATGCGTCCCTGTCCTATTTCGAGGAGCTCATGCAGGCGGGCGTCCGTTTTTACTCTTATCAAAAAGGCTTCGTTCACTCAAAGGTGCTCATTATGGATGATATTCTCGCTTCCGTAGGCACGGCGAACATGGACATGCGCAGCTTCTTCAGCAATTTTGAACTGAATGCGGTTCTGTATGATAAAGAAACGATCCAGCGGCTGGAATCCGATTTCCTCCAGGATTTGAAGGACAGCAAGGAGCTGAAGCTGGATGTGTTCCAGAAGCGCCCGCGTTTGCAAAAAGGGCTGGAGGTCGCTGCGCGGCTGCTTTCGCCGTTGTTTTAGAAAAGCAGCCTGCGGTTCATTGGATAAAGGAAAGCACACGATCGAGATTTTGCGGGGGGACTTGTTGAATCAAGTCTCCTTTTTGTTTGAGACGGTCCTCAATCGTAAGGAGATTGAAGTCCAGCGGGGATACGCGCCGAGCCACTTCCTCCCAATGGAGCGGAGTGGAGACCGTAGCGGCCTGCCGGGCGCGCGGCGTATAAGGAGCGGACAGCGTTTTGCCGTACCAATGCTGCAGGTAATCGATATAAATCAAGTCGCCGCGGTCCTTCTTCAGCCGCTCGATAGTGAACAGCTCCGGATGCTTGTTGACGGCGAAGCTGGCTACAAAATGGCCGATCGAGCGCAGCTGCTCGAACGTGTAGCCGCGCTCGATCGGCACATAGATTTGCACGCCGGTGGCGCCGGA
>Ga0182739_1005116_pt1 | contig 10515 bp, 10 predicted proteins | sample eDN5th30CBELigBY_FD_128873 | JGI IMG/M metagenome (GOLD analysis project Ga0182739, IMG submission 128873) | Enriched backyard soil microbial communities from Emeryville, California, USA - eDNA 5th pass 30_C BE-Lig BY (version 2) (version 2) | ecosystem: Environmental > Terrestrial > Soil >...
GGATGATGCCGGTGGCGAGGAACGTGTGGCCGATGACGGCCAGGCAGGCGCAGATGGCACGGAAGCCGTCGATGGGCTCGCACCAGACGGCGCGCAGCTGGGGGTTGGCGTCCTCGCCCGCCCGGCTCATGGCCCGGGCGGAGTTGGGGCGGCGCGACGGGCCCGCGGGCGCGCCGGCACCGACGGGCTGGCGCGAGGGATCGGCGCCCGGGTGGCCGGCGTCGACGACCACGTCGTCGAGCGGGGCTTCGGCATCGGAGTACTCGTCGTCGCCCTCGCCGACGTTGCGGACGTAGACCGGAGCCTTCTTGTCGGGCCGCCACATGTGGTCGGGGATGCGGTCGACCACCCGGTCGGCGCCACCGCCGAACTCGCTCGACTCCTCGCCCTCGGGCTCGTCGGTGGGCTCGCCGGCGACACGGCCTTGGCCCCGGCTCCAGCGGTCGACGGCGTCGCGCAGCTTGGCGGCCGGGAGCTCGACGAACACGAACGTGAGGATCGCCAAGCCGATGGCGAGGAACAGCGTCGGCATGCCGAACCCGGTGGTGCCCGGCACGGGGAACCCGAGGAACCCGGGGCCGAACCACTCGGACGTGTGCCGGATCAGCGGCACGTGCCAGAGGTAGATGCCGTAAGTGAGCGGGGCGATGATCTGCAGGGGAGCCGCCGCCATGAACCGGACCATGAGCGACTTGCGCTGGCCGAAGGCGACCGGGATGAACAGCAGCAGCGCCATGGCCAGCTGCAGCGGGAAGTACAGGTTGCGGATGTGGGCGTAGGGGTCGAACCCACGTCCCTCGGCTGCAGCCCGCAGCGCCTCCTGCGAGGAGTAGGCGTCGAGGGCGAGCCCGGCACCCACCAACACCAAGAGCACGTACCCGACCAGGCACAGCCACCAGTTGTCGGCCAGGAACTTGATGCCCGAGTAGCGGCGGCGGGCGAGCGCCTGGCGGGTCTCGAGGACGGCGAGGAGCATGCCGACCGGGAGGCTCATCACCGGGAACGCCAGCTCGCCGCCGAAGATGAGCCCGAGGATGAAGAAGAGCGCGATGAGCGAGCAGGTGGCCAGCACCTGCGCGTAGAACGGGTCGCTCTCGGGAGCCAGGCGGATCCGAGCCTGCTTGACCCCCGCCGAGAAGAGCGGGACGACGACGTAGAAGGGCAGCTCGATGGCCAGCGTCCACATGGCGATGCCGAGCGGGCCCGACAGCAGCTTCATCGGGTCCGGGAACGGCAGCAGGAAGACGGCCTGCGCCCAGTCGGCCAGCGAGTGCAGGTTGCCGGCGCCGTTCCACAGCACGGCCACGAACAGCACCGCCCAGTACAGCGGGAAGATCCGCAGGACCCGGCGCAGGATGTACACCCAGAAGTTGGTGCTGCGGTCCGACGCCTTCTTGACCCGGGGTGCCAGCGCGGCCCGAGCGAACGGCCGGTACACGAGGAAGCCCGAGATCGTGAAGAAGACGATCAGCGCGGGGTAGGCAGCAGCGCCGTAGTAGGCCACCAGGTGCTGCGACGGCCCGTACTCCGAGCCGACGTGCGCCGAGATCACGCCGAAGGCGGCCAGCACCCGGAGGCCGTCGATGGCCGGGACGTAGCGGCGTCCGTCGGAGTGGACGGGCCGGGCGAACTTCGCCGGGTTCAGCTGCACGGACGCTCCGTCGGGAGCAGGGGGCCGCCGGCCGCGCCGGCTCCGGAGACCAGGGACGTGAGGAGCATCGCCGAGCCAGTCTGCCAGCCCGGCCGCCGACCACCCGCAGCCCGACCTCGGGCGGTCGCCGGGGCCACGGGCTCAGGCACCGGCGCGTGCCGAAGCCGCACCGATCGCCGCCGCCGCTTCGGTCACCGCGGCACCGTGGCGGTCTCCGGGGTGGTCACCGAGGCGGCCGACGGGTCCCGAGATGCCGACCGCGGCGACCAGGCGCCCGTCGACCACGACCGGGGCGCTCACCGATGCCACGCCCGGCGCCCGCTCGCCGACGCTGGACGCCCACGGCTCCCCCGCGGCCTCACCCGACAAGATGCGCCCGGCGGACCCGAGTCCGAGCGGCAGCCGGGAGCCCTGGGGGACGATCGTGCGCAGCTCGTGGGGCGATTCGAGCGACACCACGCACACGCGGTGGTCGCCATCGCGGCGGTAGAGCTGCACGCTCTCCCCCGTCGTGTCCCTCAGCGCCTCCAGCGCCGGCCGGGCCGCCTCCGCCAGGGGCCAGTCCTCGGCCGCCGCCCGGCCCAGCCCGATCAGCCGGACGCCGAGCAGGTAGCGGCCGTCCCGGTCGCGCCGCAGGAGGCCGTGCACCTCCAGGGCGGCGGCGAGGCGGTGCGCAGTCGCCTTCGGGATGCCGGTGGCGTCGACCAGCTCGCCGAGCGTGCACGAGCCGGGGGACTCGGCCACGGCGTCGAGCACGCGGACCGACTTGTCGACCACGCCGACACCGCTTAGGGTCTGTTCCATCAGTTGACATTGTTGTCCCATATATTGAGACAACGCAAGTCGGAGCCGAAGCGAACCGAGCGAACACGATGACTGCACCCAAGACCCTGAGCCAGAAGGTCTGGGACGCCCATGTGGTGTCCCAGACGCCCGGAGAGCCCGACCTGCTCTTCATCGACCTGCACCTCGTGCACGAGGTCACCAGCCCCCAGGCCTTCGACGGCCTCCGCCTGGCCGGCCGCGGCGTCCGCCACCCGGAGCTGACCGTCGCCACCGAGGACCACAACGTCCCGACCGAGAACACCAACCTCGAGATCGCCGACCCGATCTCCCGCAAGCAGGTCCAGACGCTGCGCAACAACTGCGCCGAGTTCGGCATCACCCTGCACCCGATGAACACCCCGGGCCAGGGCATCGTCCACATCATCGGCCCGGAGCAGGGCCTCACCCTCCCCGGCATGACCGTGGTCTGCGGCGACTCGCACACCTCGACCCACGGCGCGTTCGGCGCCCTGGCGTTCGGCATCGGCACCAGCGAGGTCGAGCACGTGCTCGCCACCCAGACGCTGCCCCAGGCCGCCGCCAAGACCCTCGCCATCACCGTCGACGGCGACCTGCCCGCCGGCAGCACCGCCAAGGACGTCATCCTCGCCATCCTCGGGCGCATCGGCACCGGCGGCGGCATCGGCCACATCGCCGAGTACCGCGGCTCGGCCATCCGGGCCCTCTCCATGGAAGGCCGGATGACGGTCTGCAACATGTCGATCGAGGCCGGGGCCAAGGCCGGGCTCATCGCCCCGGACCAGGTCACCTTCGACTACCTCGAGGGCCGGGACCACGCGCCGAAGGGCGCGGCGTGGGACGAGGCCGTCGCCTACTGGAAGACCCTTCCCACCGACGAGGGCGCCGCCTTCGACAAGGAGGTCGTGCTCGACGCCGCCGAGATCTTCCCGCACGTCTCCTGGGGCACGAACCCCGGCCAGGTCGCCCCGATCACCGACCGCGTGCCGGATCCGGCCAGCTTCCAGGACCCCACCGAGCGCAACGCCGCCGAGCGGGCGCTGGAGTACATGGGCCTCACCGCCGGCCAGCCCCTCAAGGAGGTGGCCGTCGACACCGTGTTCATCGGATCGTGCACCAACGGCCGCATCGAGGACCTGCGGGCGGTGGCCGAGGTGGCCAAGGGCCGCACGGTCTCCTCGGGCATGCGCACCCTCGTGGTCCCGGGCTCGTGGCGGGTCAAGGCCCAGGCCGAGGCCGAGGGCATCGACCAGGTCCTCACCGAAGCCGGCTTCGACTGGCGCGACCCGGGCTGCTCGATGTGCCTGGCCATGAACCCCGACAAGCTCGCCCCCGGCGAGCGCTCGGCCTCCACCAGCAACCGCAACTTCGAAGGCCGGCAGGGACGGGGCGGCCGCACCCACCTCGTCTCCCCCGCCGTCGCCGCCGCCACGGCCATCGCCGGCCACTTCGCCACTCCCGAGGACCTCTGAACCATGGACGCAGTACGCATCGTCACGGGGACCGCGGTCCCGCTCGATCGGTCCGATGTGGACACCGATCAGATCATCCCGTCCGACTGGCTCAAGCAGGTCGAGCGCACCGGGTTCGAGAAGGGGCTCTTCTCGGAGTGGCGCGACGACCGGGACTTCGTGCTCAACCAGGAGCAGTACGCCGGCGCCACCATCCTCATCGGCGGCCCCAACTTCGGCACCGGCTCCTCCCGCGAGCACGCCGTGTGGGCCATCCAGCAGTACGGCTTCCGGGCCGTCGTCTCGCCCCGCTTCGGCGACATCTTCCGCAACAACGCCGGCAAGAACGGCCTGCTGCCCGTCGTGGTGCCGCCCGAGGTCGGCGAGCAGCTGATGCGGGCCGTCGAGGCTGATCCGACGCTCGAGATCACGATCGATGTGGAGCGCCGCACGGTCGAGGCGCCCGCCATCGGGCTCACCGTCGAGTTCCCCCTGGACCCCTCGGTCCAGCACCGGATCCTCGAAGGGCTCGACGACATCGGCATCACGCTGCGCCAGGCCGACGACATCACCGCCTACGAGACCTCCCGTCCCGATTGGCTGCCGACCACCAGCTAGACCATGCCGATGGCCGAGGCGATGAAGCGAACGGGCACGCGCGTCCGGGACCTCGCACCTCGGGACCGGGCCCTCGCGCTCGTGTTGATCATCGCCCTCGGCGCCGCCCCGTTCGCCGCCGCCGTCTCGGGGCTGGCGAAGGGCTGGCAGCCCACCGGCGACGTGGCGGTCATCTCGCTGCGGACCCTCGACGTGTGGAAGGGCCACCCGCCCCTCCTCGGCCAGACCAGCACCGCCGAGGAGCTGACCGGCACCCCGGCGAACCACCCGGGTCCGATCGAGAACTGGGTGCTCGCCGGGACCACGAAGGCGGCGGGCGACCGGGCCGGCATCGTGGTCGGCACCGCGCTGATCAACAGCGCCGCCCTGGTGGGCGTGGCGTGGCTGTGCGTGCGACGCGGCGGCGTGGCCCTCCTGGCCCTGATGTCGGTGGCGGTGGCCGGCCTCGTCTGGTCGCTCGGCGCCGCCTCCCTGTACGACCCGTTCAACTCGGAGCTGGCCACCTATCCGATGCTCGTCGCCATCGTGGCGGCCTGGTGCGTGCTCGTGGGCGACCTCCGGGTCACCCCGATCCTCGCTGCCGCCGTCACCGTGGTCGGCCAGCTCCACATCGTCGGACCGGGGTTCTGCGCGCCGCTCGTGCTGATCGCCCTCGCCGCCATCGGCCTGGCGTGGCGCCGCCACCCGGGCACGGTGCGGCGGGACCGGGCCTACCTGTTCGGTGCTCTCGGCGTGCTCGCCGTCGGCTGGTCGCCGGTCCTCGCCTACGAGCTCGGCCCGGAGCCGAGCAACGTGGCCGCGCTGTGGAAGGCAGCCACGACCCCCCGCCCGCGCATCGGCCTCTCGTTCACCCTCGAGCGCCTGGCGACGGCCGTGGCCCCGGTCCCCACGTTCCTGCGCCGCACCGGGCGGTTCGGCTTCATCTCCGACGTCAGCCCCGTCCAGGTCTTCCTGGCCTTCTTGATCATCGCGGGCGGCGTCGCCCTCTCGCCCCTGGTGAAGCGCCGTGACGGCCGCAACCACCCCGGCCGTCTCGCCTGGCTGCTCGTGGCCGTGGCCGTCACGTCCACCATCAGCGGCTCGGGCCAGCCACCGCTCTCGGCGTTCCGCGCCGACGGCACCCGCTGGCTGTGGGTCGTCAGCCTCGGCTTCTGGGTGGCGCTCGCCTGGGAGGGGTGGAACCTGGTCTCCGATGCTCGGCGGGACGCGCTGCGCCGGCCGCTGGCCATCGGCGGCGGTGCCGTGGCCGTGCTCGTGCTCCTCGGCGCCCTGGGCACGGCCAGGCTCGCCGACCAGCGCGACGGCGACCTCATGTCGGTCACCGACCGGACCGCGTCCGCCGTGATCGACGACCTGCCCGAAGGCACGTACCACGTGCGCTTCGAGGGCAACCAGGCCCTGGTCGCCGTGGGCCCCGGCGTCGTCTACCGCCTGGAGGCGTCCGGGTCCGACGTCGTCCTCGACCGGAACGTCTTCACCCGGGGCTACACCGATCGCCGCACCGACGGGCGCACCACCGACGCCCAGCTGCGCATCACCTCAGACGCCGGAGCCAAGGCGAACGACGGCGAGCAGCTCCTCTCGTCCGAGGCCGTCGACCCCGGCGATCCCGACGCCGGCACGATCAAGGTGTTCGTGACCCGGTGAAGGACCGCACGCTCGTCTCGAGCATCGCCGCTCCCCTCGTGGTCGCCGTGCTGCTGTCGTCCTGGCTCCTCTGGACGCGCTCGGCCCCCCATCGCCAGGGCGGCTACTGCATGAACGCCAGCGTGGAGATCGCCGGCGTCCTCCAGCGGGCCGACACCAGCGGCGACGTCGGCCGCGGGCCGCTCCCACCGGTCGGCAAGATCCTCGCCGAGGTCGACCAGGTCGACGTCACCCGCTTCCAGGTCAACACCCCGCCCGAGGTCCAAGACGACGTCGACCTGCTGGTGGCGGAGCGAGACCCGGCGGCGTTCGCCCGCATCGCCCAGGACTACCTCGAGCGCTGCCGCAAGGCCTCCACCGAGTGACCCCGTCGGTGGTGGGCGCGTCCACCACCGGGCACGTCTGCGGCGGCTTCACGGTCACCGCCCGCCTGGAGCGCCGGGCCCACCTCGCGGCCCGCTCCGCAAGAGCACGGGCTGGCCCGGCCGATCAGGCGGGGGCGATGGACGGTGCGGACGAGCGGGCGCCCTCGACGTCGGCGGCCTTGGCGGCGCGGTAGCGCTTCACCGACCAGGCGACGGCTGCCGCCCACAGGACCGTGACCGACAGGTACACCGCCGCCGCGGCACCACCGGTGACGTCGGACGCGTTGAGGATGGTGCGGGAGTTGGTCAACACGATGAAGCCGCCGACGAGCGAGCCGAGGAGCTGCGGCGGGATGACCCGGACGAGGTAGGCGGCGATGGGCGCGGCGAGCAACCCGCCGGCCAGCAGGGCCACCACGTACCCGAGCTTCACGCCCTCGTTGCCGATCCCGATGAAGAAGCCGACGCTCGCGGCGACGGCCACCAGGAACTCGCTCGTGTCGACCGAGCCGATCACCTTCCGGGGCTCGACCTTGCCCGAGACCAGCAGCGTGGGCGTGGCCACGGGACCCCATCCACCGCCACCGGTGGCGTCGATGAACCCGGCGATGAGACCGAGCGGGCTGAGGAAGCGGGCCCGCAGCGAGGTCTTCCCATCGGGTGTCTTGAGCGAGCCGAAGGTGAAGCGCAACAAGACGTACACGCCGAGGGCGAGCAGGATGCCCGCCATCCACGGCTTGGCGGCATCGCTGGAGAGGCCGGACAGGAAGGTGGCGCCGGCGAACGCCCCGATGGCGCCCGGCACGCCGAGTCGCAGCACGATCTTCCAGTCGACGTTGCCGAACCGCCAGTGCGATGCCCCCGACGCCAGCGTGGTGCCGATCTCCGCGAGGTGCACCGAGGCCGATGCCGCAGCCGGAGCGAGGCCGGCCGCGAGCATGAGCGACGACGAGGTCACGCCGTACGCCATGCCCAGCGCGCCGTCGATCAACTGGGCGAAGAACCCGACGATTGCGAGCACGATCACCTTGCGCATTGCGGACCTTTCCTAGCGGTCCGGTAGATATTACGGACATGGTTCCGTGGCGCGCAACCTCGGCGCTCGGCGCGGCGGTGTCGATGAACGCTTGTAGGGTGCGGAGCCATGCAGGAAGGCAAGGTGCGCAAGCTGGCGGTCCTCCTCGGCCTCGGGGTCCTAGCCGGGCTCCTGCTGAAGAAGCTGCGCGGCGAACCGGCCCCGCAGTTCTCGAACCACCCCACCGTCACGGGCGGCCCGGCCGTCGACCCCCTGCTCAGCCCGCGCCCGGAGATCGAGACCGAGCCAGCGGCGGCGGCCCAGCCCGAGCTCGACCTCGAACCGCTGGTCCCGGCGCCGGAGGACCCGACCGTCGCCGCCGACGCGGCCACGGCCCTGGTCGCCGCCGACGTGGACCCGACCGTGCCGGGTGCCGAGCCGGTCGCCACCGGAGCCCCCGTTGCGGTTGGCGATCAGATCTGGGTCGAGCCCGTCGACGGCACCTGCCCCGAGGGCTACCCCGTCAAGGCCAAGGTCAAGAGCGGCATCTTCCACCAGCCCGGCGGCCTCGCCTACGAGCGAACCAACCCGGACCGCTGCTACCCCGACGCCGCCAGCGCCGAGGCCGATGGCCTCCGAGCCGCCAAGCGCTGATCTCGATGGCGACGTTCACCGCCGAGGTCCAGCTCAACGCCAAGACCGCCACCGGCATCGAGGTCCCGCCCGAGGTCGTCGAGTCGCTGGGAGCCGGCAAGCGCCCCACCGTCGCCGTCACCATCAACGGGTTCACGTTCTCGATCACGCTCGGGGTGATGAGCGGCACGACCTGGATCCCGGTCAGCGCCGAACGCCGCAAGGGGGCGGGCATCTCCGCGGGCGAGACGGTCGAGGTGGCGATGGTCGTGGACGATGCGCCGAAGGTCATCGAGGTTCCCGGCGACCTGGCCGCAGCCCTCGAGCACGCCGGCGCCCGGGCCGCCTTCGACGCGCTGGCGCCGAGCCACCGCAAGGAGCACGTCCGGGCCGTCACCGAGGCCAAGAAGCCCGAGACCCGCGAGCGCCGCATCGCCAAGTGCGTCGAGATGGTCCGCCCCTGAGCCGAGCAGCGACCGCACGGTCCCGGACCTGGGCTACGGCCCGATGCACCTCATCTGGCGCAGCTCCGACCCGCTCAGGTGCCGGCGATGACGGCGACCTCGATGATGCCGTCGCACGCACGCAGGGCCTCGACCACCTCGTCGGGGGCGGGCTGGCTGGTGGCGATGACCATGAGGGCGCCATCGGTGGTGGGCCGACGGCCCACGTCCATGTCGGCGATGTTCACGCCGGCATCGCCCAGGATCGTGCCGACCCGGCCGATGACGCCGGGGCGGTCGTCGTTGCGGACCACGAGCAGGTTCGCCGAGGGCGGGACGTCGAGCGAGTGCCCGTCGATCTGCACCACGCGGGCCTCGGCCTTGAGGCCGACGAGCGTGCCGGCGATCTGGTGGCCGCCGCCGCTGATGGAGACGAGGTTGATCCAGTCGACGCTGCTCGAGGTGGACGAGTCCTTGATCTCGATGCCCTTGTCGGTGGCCAGCTGCGGGGCGTTCACGTACGAGACCGGGTCGTCGCTCACCGTCTCGAAGATGCCCTTCAGGACCGAGAGGGTCAAGATGCGGGTGTCGTAGCCGGCCAGCTCGCCCTGGTACTCGATGTCGATGGTGGCGGGCAGCCCATCGCCCAGGCCGCCGAAGATGCGCCCGAGCTGCTCGGCGACGCCGAGGTACGGACGGACGGTCTCGCTGGCCTCGGCGGCGGCGACGTTCACCGCGAACGGCACGAACTCGCCGGCCAGCGCCAGCCCGACCTGCTCGGCGATGGTGTCGCCGGCCTTGTCCTGGGCCTCACGGGTGCTGGCGCCCAGGTGCGGGGCGACCACCACCGACGGCAGCGCGAAGAGCGGCGACTCGGTGGTGGGCTCCTTCTCGAACACGTCGAGGGCGGCACCCGCGATCTGGCCGGTCTCGATGGCGTGGGCCAGAGCAGCCTCGTCGACGATGCCGCCGCGCGACACGTTGATGACCCGCAGCTCGGGCTTGGCCTTGGCCAGGAACTCGGCGCCGATGAGGCCGATGGTCTCGGGGGTCTTGGCGACGTGGAGCGTGAGGAAGTCGGCCTGGAGGGCCACCTCGTCGAGGCTGACCAGCTCGATGTTCATGGCCCGGGCCCGGTCAGGGGCGATGAACGGGTCGTGGGCGATGATCCGCATGCCGAAGGCCATCGCCCGCTGGGCGACGAGCTTGCCGATGCGGCCGAGGCCGATGACGGCGAGGGTCTTGTCGGCGAGCTCCACGCCCTCCCACTTCGACCGCTCCCACCGGCCCTGCACGAGGGCGTTGTGCGCCTGCGGGATGTTGCGGGCGTTGGCCAGCAGCAGGGCCATCGTCTGCTCGGCGGCCGAGAGGATGTTCGACTGCGGAGCGTTCACGACCATGACGCCGCGGGTGGTGGCGTGGGCGACGTCGACGTTGTCGAGGCCGATGCCCGCTCGACCGACGACCACGAGGTCGGTGCCCGCGTCGAGCACCTCCTTGGTGACGGTGGTGGCGGAGCGGATGATCAGGGCGTGCGCCCCCTTGATCGCGTCGACCAGCTCCTCGGGCGACAGGCCCAGCTGCACGTCCACGTCGTGGCCCGCCGCACGCAGTGCGTCGAGGCCTCCGTCAGCGATCTTCTCCGAAACCAGCACACGAGCCATAGGGGTCCGAGTCTGCCGGGTCGCCCGGCGAAGCCGCCAATGCCCGCGTAGCCTCGGCCGGGTGTACGACGCCGACGAGGAGCCGGAGGAGAAGCCGGCCTACGACTGGGACGCGTGGGAGAAGAACCGCTTCACCGGCTTCAACCGCTGGTGGTTCATCCTCATGGCGGCGATGACCATCGCCTTGACGTTCCAGTTCTTCCAGACGTACGGCTGGTGAGCGA
>Ga0182739_1005117_pt1 | contig 10513 bp, 7 predicted proteins | sample eDN5th30CBELigBY_FD_128873 | JGI IMG/M metagenome (GOLD analysis project Ga0182739, IMG submission 128873) | Enriched backyard soil microbial communities from Emeryville, California, USA - eDNA 5th pass 30_C BE-Lig BY (version 2) (version 2) | ecosystem: Environmental > Terrestrial > Soil >...
CGGTTGCCGGAGGCGCGTCCGCCTTCGCCTTCGGAGGCACGGCGCCGGCGGGGGGACTGGTCGGCATCGGCATCGTCCTGCTCCTCTGCCTTGCGGCCTTCCGGCTGCGCATGCCCGAGCCTGCCGGCAACGGAACGCGTGCCGTGCGCGCCATCCCCCGCATTAAGACAGCCAGGGCGATCTGGCCGAACGCGGTCGCAACCTTCCTCGCGGTCGCCGCCTACGGCCTGATGCAGCAGGTGACGGCGCTGCGCCTGCAGGATGCCTTCGGCTTCTCCCCCCAACTGGCCACGACACGGGCCGGTGCCTTCCTGATGGCTGCGGCCATCTGCATGACGGTGGCGCAGGCTTTCGGCCCGCGCATGCTGGGTCTTACGCCGAAGCGGCTCATGCAGATCGGCGGCGCGATTGCGCTGGTCGCGATGGCCCTCGTGGCGATGGCGCCCGCCTGGCCGCTGCTTGCCGCCGGCGTGGTCCTGCTGGGGCCGGCGTTAGGGCTGCTCCTGCCCGGCAACCTCGCAACGCTCAGCCTTTCTGTCGGCCCCGACCGGCAAGGCGAGGCCGCGGGGCTGAATGCCGTCTCGCAAGGGCTCGCCATGGCGGCGGCGCCTTTGCTCGGCGCGGTGCTGCACGGACTGGCGCCGCCCGCGCCCGCCATCGCCGCCGCCGTCGGCTTCCTCGTTATCGCCGCCCTTCCCGCCCTTTCATGCCGCAAGGAAGCACTTCCATCATGACCGCCTTTCCGGATGCCGCCGCCCACGACTATGACACGCGGATCCTCCGCATGGTGCCCGGCTACCTGCTGGCGCAGGATCTCGCCGCCGCCGTGCTGGCCGCAGCCGTGCCGCCGCCATCGACCATCCTCGTTGCCGGATGTGGCACGGGCAGCGAAATCCTCGCCATCGCCAGGGCCTTGCCGGATGCCTGCATCACCGGCGTCGATCCTTCGCCCGGCATGATCGCAGCAGCCCGCCGGCGCATCGACGATGCCGGCCTTTCCGGCCGCATCCGTCTCGAGACCGCGACGGTGGACGCGCTGGACGACAGGCCGGACCACGATGCCTGCATGGTCTCGCTGGTGTTGCACTTCATCGCCGACGACGGCGGCAAGGGCGCCTTCCTATCGGGCATCCGCCGCCGGTTGCGCCCCGACGCAAGGCTCGTGCTGATCGACCCTGCCGCCGAAGAAGGCCTCGCGCCGGCCTACGGCGCCTGGCTTGCGGCGAACGGGCTCGACGCCGAGGGCGTTCTGGCCGTCCTGAACCGCACCGCGCATCAATGGCACTGCGTGTCACCGGAACGCCTGGCCGCCCTGCTTCACCAAAGCGGCTTTGGCCCGCCGGAAACGTTCTTCACCGCTCTTGCCTATCGCGGCGTGGTCACCAACGCCCGCTGAACACGGAGCGGATTGCACAATGACCGGGATGCGTTAGAACCGGAAGCGAACGGAGGTGCCCTTGGCCAGACCGGAAAACGATATCCGCAAACGGATTCTCGATGGCGCGCTCGACATTATCGAGGAAGCCGGGATCAAGGCGCTGACGCAGCCGCGCCTCGCCAGGACGACGGGCCTGCGCCAGTCGCATCTCACCTACTATTTTCCGCGCAAGGCCGATCTCTACATGGCCCTGCTGGAAGCGTCTCATGAGCGTGCTGCCGCACGCGCCAGGCCGGCCGAAGACACGCCGCTGGCCACCCTCCTCGCCAACCTGATGTTCGACCGCGAACGCATGCGGTTCTTCCTGTCGATCATTCTCGAGATCGACGACGATCCGGAACTGCGCCCGGCGCTCGCCGCCCATGCCGCGGGGCTGGCCTCGTTTGTCGCAGGCAAGATCGGCCGCTGTCCCACCGACCCGGCAGTCCTGGCGTTCATCGATGAACTTCGCGGGGCGGGCCTGAAGATGTTACTCGAACCCTCCGGCCGTCCCGGCGATGTGCTCGTTCGGGAGATCGCGTCCAATCATGGTTTGGTGCTCCAATAAAGCCGCTCCGGTCTGGTAAACCAATCCGCAGTTACCAAGGAAGTCAGGTTGCAAGGCGATTTCATTTCGTCCCATTGCAGCGCGATGGAACGTAGAGGGGGGCGAGGTCGGCCGTGGTCTGGTTCAGGGACCTGATCAGCTCCTCATCCTTCCGGCTCGGCTCCGGCCGTCCGTAGAAGAAGCCCTGGACCTCGTCGCAGCCTTCTTCGAGAACGCGGTGCAGGTGCGCTTCCGTCTCGACGCCCTCCGCCACGGTCGTCACGCCGAGACGCTTGCCGAGATCGGCAATCGCGCCGACCACGGCGGCCGATTCCGGCCGCTGAATCGCATCGCGGACGAACGAGCCGTCGATCTTGATCTTGTCGAAGGGAAAGGCGCGCAGGTGCGTGAGGGAGGAATAACCGGTTCCGAAGTCGTCCAGCGCCACGCGCACGCCCATGTCGCGCAGGCGGCGCAGGTCACCGATCCCGCCGTGTTCGTCGTGCAGCATGGCGGTTTCGGTCACTTCGACTTCCAGCCGTTCCGGCGACAGGCCGGCGCGCGTCAGCGCGTCCAGGACAGTGTTCGCGATCGTTCCCTTGCCGAGCTGGGCGGCCGAGACATTGACCGCCACCCGCGCGCCGTCCTCCCATTCCGCCGCGTCGCGGCAAGCAGTGTCCAGAACGAAATCGCCGATCTGGTCGATCAGGCCGCTCTGTTCGGCAACGGGTATGAACTCGGCCGGTGAAATCCAGCCGCGTTCCGGATGATGCCAGCGAATCAAGGCCTCGCGCGCCGTGACCTTCTTCGTGTGAACATCGATGATCGGCTGATAGAAGACGAACAGTCCTTCATGGGTTTGCAGGCTCTCACGCAATTTGACCTGAAGGCGCATGCGCTCCTGAATCCTGCTTTCCATGTCTTCCGAGAAAACGCGCCATGTTCCCTTTCCGGCGGCCTTGGCGGCATAAAGCGCCATGTCGGCGCGGGCGAGCAGGGACTCGCCGGTATTGCCGTGGCTCGGGGCAATCGCGATGCCGATCGACGCGCCGATCTGGATGTTCCGGCTGTGCTCGAGAGCGTAGGGTGCCGACAGGGTCTCGATGATGCTGGCGGAGAGCTGTTCCAGCGCGCGTATCCGGCCATGGGGCACGAGCACGGCGAATTCGTCGCCGCCAAGCCGCCCGATCGTCATGGCCGGATCGTTACAGGTGGCGTGCAGCCGTTCGGCGACCTGCCGCAGAAGCTCGTCGCCGACGCGATGCCCCCGCGTATCGTTGACGAGCTTGAAGCCGTCGAGATCGATAAACAGAAGACCTGGACCATCGCCGGGCGCGATGATGGTGGTCTCCATTCGCTCCCCGAACGTGACGCGGTTTGCAAGGCCGGTCAGCGTGTCGTAGTGGGCGAGCTGATGAATGCGCCTTTCCGCCTCCACTTCCTGGGTGACGAGCGCCCATGTGAGCATCGGTCCGAGATAGCTTCCGTCGTCGGCCATGATGGCCGCCACCTTCACGTCCAGCACTTCCGGGCCGAGATTCATGCGGCCATGGAAGGGCAGGTTGGCGGGATCGGAGAGAATGCGGCGCTGATGCTCCGGGTTCTTGTGGAAGACGTCGATCGATGAGCCGATCAGATCGTCAGCCTTGATCGGCATCAGATGTTCGACGCTGCGGATCAGGTTCTTCGAGGTTTCGTTGACATAGGTGATGGCGAGGCTGTCCGGATCGATGGTCATGACGGCGACCGGCATATTGTCGATCATGCGTAAAAGACGGCTCTGCTCCTCCTGCTTCCGGCGCGCCTCTGTCTGCGTGTTCACCATGCGCGCGAAGGTGCGATAGTTGATGTTGAGGACCACCAGCATGCCGATCGAGACGAGGGCAATGTTGATCGACGTGGCGATGAAGGTCGGTTGCCCGGTGGCAGCGAAGAACGCGATGAAGGCGCCATTGACGATCAGGGCCACGATCAGGGCGGCCGAGCGCAGGTGCATCAGGCTGAAGATGCAGGAGATTACCGTAATGGCCATGTAGAAGGCCAGATGCGAACGGGCATAGGCATCGCCATAGGGAAAAAGAAGAAAGGACCAGGCGGTGAAGGCGACGGCAATGCCGCAGGCAAGATAATTCACCTTTCTCAGGGCACGCAAAGCCTCTTCCGGCGTCGGATCGACGTGGCGGGACTTGCGCCAGTGCAGGACGCGAACAACGCAAACGAGCGTGAGCAGGGCCGGAATCCCTGTCGTCAGCCAGAACGGGGCGATCGCCATATATGTCGCGGCAGCGGCCCACGTGCTCGACAGGAGAATGAAATACATCAGCGGCAACTGCCGCGAAAACGCGCGATATTGCGCTTTGAGCAGTTCCGGATTGCCCTTCGGAACCGACATGAATGCACGGATGACAATTGCCGCCTGCTTCACTGACACTCTCCCTTCCGCCTGAACGTCGGGAAGGCGACCAGTGGGCCTGTCTCAAGCCCCTGGGAAAGGAGCGGGGAATAGAGGCGCGGATGCATGAAGGCGGCTCCAGCAGCTTGGTGTTCTAAAAGCTCGGTTGCCCGAACCCGCCTTCATGCCGGAGCGATAATGTCCTATCTGTTCGGTCAGGCTAAAGTAGCGATGCTTTCTTTATGCTTTCGAATGCTTGCCTGAAGTTCGAGGTGCTTTTTCATGAAAATTTGCGCTTATTTTACGCAAATCCTCGCGGCCGGCCGGCAGGGCGCGAGGGATTGCGCAGAATCAACGCGGCATTTTCAATTCAAGGCTTACCTCCGATCGGCCGGCATCGCCTACAGGTTGATTATTCCGCTTCGGATCGCGAAGATCGTCATGTCGATGGCGGTATGGAGATCGAGCTTGCGCATCGCCGATGTTCGATGTGTATCGACGGTCTTGATGCTGACATTCAACCTGTCGGCAATGGCGCGGTTCGTTGCGCCCGTCGCCACCAGGCGAATGACTTCGATCTCCCTCGGGGTCAGCATGTGAAGTTCGTTCTTCGGCCGCGCGCCGAGCGGCGGCCGGCCGAGCGCCGCCGAGACATGGCTTCTGCCCGCGGCGCTGGCGTCGATGGCGGCAAGGAGCGCTGCATCCTCTTCGGTTTTCAGCACGTATCCGCGTGCCCCCGCCTGCACGGCTGCGGCGAGGACCCTCTCGTCGGTATGCATCGTGTAGATGAGGACGCCGATGTCCGGCAGGTCCCGGCAGAGCTGGCGGGTCACTTCGAGACCGTTGAGAACCGGCAGGGCGTAATCGAGAATGACGAGATCGGGTCTCAATGTGTGTGCGAGCCGAAGCGCATCCTGCCCCGTCTCGGCCTCCGCGCAGACGCTCAGGCTTGGGCGTTGCGACAACATTGCCTTGATTCCGGTTCGAATGAGCGGATGATCGTCTACGATGAGCACCCGCAAATCCCGCCGCTCGGCTATGTCCATGTCATCCGTCACGGGTCATGCCTTCATCCAGCTTCGGCATGATTTCTAAACGAGATTGCAGCGGCAGGCGAATGCAAACCTTCGTCCCTTGACCGGGCTGGCTGGCGATGTCCATCCGTCCTGCGCTCTGCTGCACGAATTCCTGCACCTGGCTGAGGCCCATCCCGTGCCCTTCCTGGTCCTCTCTCGTCGTGAAGAACGGGTCGAAGGCCTGACGCTGCACCTCATCCGTCATGCCGGCGCCCTCGTCCTCGACGCTGATTTCCACCCAGCCGGCCTCGTCTGGTTTCCCGCTCTCCTTCACCGCGCCGACCCCTATGGTAATCCTGCCACCATAGGGCATGGCATCGCGAGCGTTCAGCACCAGATTGATGATGGCGGCCTGGAATTGTGCCCTGTCGACACGGCACGGGTTGTTCTCCTCAGAAAGAGCCGTCCTGATTTCCACGCCAGGCCCCGCGGCCTGCCGGGCGATCGGCAGGACCTCCCTGACGAGATCGCGCACGTCGGCGTGCTCAAGATGAAGGTCGGGATTTCGTGCATATGTCAGCAGGCGGTTGACGAGCGTCCGCCCCGCATCGAGCGTCGTGTCGATCTCGGCCAGAAGCCGCACCGCCTCCCTCCTGTCATCGATGATTGGACGCAGGACGACCGTGGCCGAGCGGATGATCCTCATGAGGTTCCCGCAATCATGGGCGATGCCGCCGGCAAAGCGCCCAAGCGCTTCCAGCCTCCGGGTCTTCTCAAGACGCAGGCGCGCAGCCTCCTCGCGCCGGCGGCCGCGGCGGGCCAGCCATTCGAGAAGGACGAGCAGGGCGAGCAGAATGGCGGCTCCAATCGACACCACGAGAGCGTGGGCACGCCACGGCCGCATGACATAGTCTTCGTCGAGCGTCACAAGCACGACAATCGGTACTCTCTCGAGCCGCTGATAGCCGAGGATGCGAGGCACGCCGTCAATGGGGCTCCTGTTCCAGCCGACGCCGGGATTGCGGATGGCGAGAAGGCTGCGAAACGGTTCGCTGTCTGCGAACGAACGACCCATCGCCTGTTCCACCGCCGGCGAGCGCGCAAGCAAGGTGCCGTTGTCCAGGAACAGCACGGTCGTTCCCGCGCCGACGGAAAGCTGCCGATAGAAGCTCTCGAAATAAAGCGGCTCCACCGCCGCAACGACGATACCCATGAACCGGCCATCCGCACTTTCGATGCGCCGGCTCATGCTGATGAACCAGACCCCGAGAGAACGGCTCTTCAAAGGCTTGCCAATGTGGAGCCCGAGGGACCTATCCGTCTGGTGGACCTTGAAATATTCCCGGTCCGCCAGGCTGACATGCGGTGTGGAGGGAAAATCGGTATCGTGAATAATGTAGCCGTCACGATTGATGACGAAGATCGCACGAACGAAAGGCATGTCCGATAGCCTTCGATGAAGGTTGGCACGGAACATGACGTCATTGTCGCCAATCGCCGGATTTCTCTCCAGCTCCGTTGTGATATCCTGAAGGTTCACGTCGACCGACTGAAGCGTTCTCGCCACCTGCTCCGAAATGAGGTGAACCAGGTTGGATGCGTTGCCCTCCGCCGCACTCACCGCTTCGCCATGGCTACGCCAAAGTTCGTAGGAGAGGAGAAGCGCAATACATAGTCCGAGCACCAGAGCGGGCCAGGATTGCAATATTCGCCGCGCGGACAGCCCGAATAGCCTTGAAATCCATGTGAACCGTAAGAGCATGTCGGTTATTCTAGTTTTCCAGTTCTTGCCTCCCAGCATCCTTGAATCACGTCTTCGACGTCACGCTATTGCGCGGCAATTGCTGGGATGAAACATAGCGTGAGCTTTGCCGGACCGCTTCGTTCCGGATCGCACAGCTATACCATCGCGCATAAACGGACAGGTGCGCATACTGCGCACGCCAGCCCTGCGACGGCATGGCTCGGGCGCGCGGATCCTCGCAGGTTCTACTGCTGGCGCTTGCCTTCAACACACCGCTCGCCGGCATCGTTTTTCCCTCCTCCAGCCGTCCAGCCGCATCTTATCCGAAATCGGCGTTGACCGGCGCGCCACATTTTCTATAACGGCTCCATTCACCCCGGACCCGGTGAAACTCCGGGTGGCTCTTCTGGCCGCCGATCCGCCAGACAACGCAAAGCATCAAACCTGTTCATAGGGCCGGACGCCGTCCGGTCTGGATGCGCTTCTTTGCGGACTTTTCCATGTTCAATCTGACGACCTACAAGCGCGAGTGGTTCTCGAACATTCGCGCCGACATTCTCTCCGGCATCGTTGTCGCGCTCGCCCTCATTCCCGAAGCCATCGGCTTTTCTGTCATTGCCGGCGTCGATCCGAAGGTCGGGCTTTTCGCCTCCTTCGCCATCGCCTGCGTTTCCGCCTTCGCCGGCGGCCGGCCCGGCATGATCTCGGCCGCCACGGCGGCAACCGCCGTGCTGATGGTCACGCTCGTGAAGGAGCATGGCCTCGAATACCTCTTCGCCGCCACGCTGCTGATGGGCCTGATCCAGATCTGTGCCGGCTTCCTGAAGCTTGGCCGCGTCATGCGCTTCGTCTCGCGCTCGGTCATCACCGGCTTCGTCAACGCACTGGCGATCCTGATCTTCATGGCGCAGCTGCCCGAGCTCATCGGCGTGCCGGGATTGACCTATGCCATGATCGCGGCCGGCCTCGCGATCATCTATCTCTTCCCCTATGTCACCAGGGCCATCCCCTCGCCGCTGGTCGCCATCCTCGTTCTGACCGGCATCGCCTGGTGGGGCGGCCTGGACCTGCGCACGGTCGGCGATCTCGGCGAACTGCCGTCGGCGCTGCCGATCTTCGCGCTGCCGCAGGTGCCGCTGACCTTCGATACGCTGCAGATCATTTTCCCCTATTCCATGGCGCTTGCCGCGGTCGGCCTGCTGGAATCATTGCTGACGGCGCAGATCGTCGACGACATGACGGACACGCCGAGTTCGAAGAGCCAGGAATGCATCGGTCAGGGCGCCAGCAACATCGCCTCCAGCCTGATCGGCGGCATGGGCGGCTGCGCCATGATCGGCCAGTCGGTGATCAACGTCACGTCGGGCGGCCGCGGGCGGCTTTCCACCTTCGTGGCGGGCGCCTTCCTGCTGTTCCTCATCCTCGTGCTGGACGATCTCGTGCGCATTATCCCGATGGCCGCGCTGGTCGCCGTGATGATCATGGTCTCGATCGGCACCTTCTCCTGGCGCTCGATCCTCGACCTCACCCGCAATCCGCTCTCGTCCTCCATCGTCATGCTGGCAACGGTCGCAACCGTGGTCGGCACCCATGACCTCGCCAAGGGCGTGCTCGTCGGCGTGCTGCTCTCCGGCGTGTTCTTCGCCGGCAAGGTCGCAAAGCTCTTCCATGTCCGCTCGGCGCTGAGCGCGGACGGCACGGAGCGTATCTATCACGTCGATGGCCAGATCTTCTTCGCCTCGGCCGAGAGCTTTACCGCGGCCTTCGATTTTACCGAGACGTTGTGCAAGGTGACGATCGATGTCACGCAAGCGCATCTCTGGGACATCACCGCCGTCGGCGCGCTCGACAAGATCGTCCTCAAATACCGCCGCCAGGGCGTCGATGTGGCCGTCATCGGCGTGAACGAGGCAAGCGCCCACATGCTCGACCGCTTTGCGCTCCACGACAAGGAACATGCGGCCTTCTCCGCGCCGGTCGGACACTGAAATGCAGAGGCCCGGAGTGTCTCTCCGGGCCTGATAATCCATTGTGTTGAACTCCGCCGAGTCGCTACCAGCGAATGGCCTCCCGCTCCCGAAACTTCGCGGAACAACTACGGCGACCTCGAAGCCCGCTTCGGCCCGTACTAACCGAGCCCCGACAAAGCCCCAGGCACGGATCGTCCCCTTCCGATCGACCCGCCACTTGCGAGAAGGAAGAGGCCTTCCGACGATGCGCCGGCCGGATCACCTCCCTCAACCGCCATAGGGCATGAGGCCGACGGGCGATGTGCCGGAATAGTTGGCGTAGACGGTCTTCTTGCGCAGGAAGGCTTCGAGGCCGTGGACGCCGTCGTCGCCGCCCAGCCCGCTGTTGCGGTAGCCATTGTGGAAGCCTTGCATCGATTCCGGGCCGACGCGGTTGATATAGACCTCGCCGAAATTCACGTCGTTCACGGCGCGCATGATCCTGCTGAAATCGTTGGTGAAGAGATAGGCCGACAGGCCGTAGCGGCTGTCGTTGGCGACGGCCAGCGCCTCTTCGAAATCGGCGACCTTCATGATCGGCACGACCGGGCCGAAGATCTCGTCGCGCATGATCGGCATGGCCGGCTCCACGCCGGTCAGCACCGTCGGCGTCAGCCAGTAGCCGCCGGCAACAGGCGGCGTGTCCGGGCGGCCGCCCTTCAGCACGGCCTCGGCGCCCGCACCGATCGCCTCTTCCACGATGCGCTCGACCTTCTCCAACTCCCGCGCGGAAACCTTCGGGCCGAGATCCGTCTGCTCGGATAGCGGATCGCCGAGGCGTAGCGAGCGGCTCGCGGCGACGAACTTCTCCACGAACTGGTCGTAGACGCGGTGGTGTACCAGCGTGCGCTCGTTGCAGATGCAGACCTGGCCGCAATTCATGTAGCGCGAGGTGACGGCGGAGCGGACGGCAAGGTCGATATCGGCATCGTCCATGACGATGAAGGGAGCCTTGCCACCGAGTTCCAGCGACACGGGAACGAGATTGGCCGAGGCCGTCGCCATGATGCGCTTGCCGGTTGGCACGCTGCCGGTCATGGTGATGAGGTTGACATCGGGATGCGAGGTCAGCGCCTCGCCGATCTCCGCGCCGCTGCCCGTGACGATGTTGACGACGCCCGCCGGCACGCCGGCCTTCTCGAACAGGCCCGCCATATAGAGCGCCGAGAGCGGCGTCTCCTCGTGCGGCTTCAGGACGATGGTGTTGCCCGCGATCATCGACGGGGCGACCTTGCGGCTGACAAGCGCGGCCGGATAGTTCCACGGGATGATCGCCGCGACGACACCGACGGGCACGCGCTGGATCCAGATCTGCTCGCCGCGCGCATCGGAGGGCAGGATCTCGCCTTGGATGCGGCGGGCGAATTCCGCATAATAGGAGAAGAAGC
>Ga0182739_1005118_pt1 | contig 10513 bp, 8 predicted proteins | sample eDN5th30CBELigBY_FD_128873 | JGI IMG/M metagenome (GOLD analysis project Ga0182739, IMG submission 128873) | Enriched backyard soil microbial communities from Emeryville, California, USA - eDNA 5th pass 30_C BE-Lig BY (version 2) (version 2) | ecosystem: Environmental > Terrestrial > Soil >...
CGCCGGCGAGATCGCCACGCTGGCAGATTCCGTCCATACCCTTCTCGCCACCCTGCCCGCGAGGCTCGACGAGACGCTGGCCTATCTCGGCCATAACGAGCCCCTCACCTTCATCGGTCGCGGCGCGAGCTATGCAAGCGCCATGATGGCCGCGCTGGTGACGGCGGAAGCCGCCAAGGCACCGACGCAGGCGCTGTCCGGCGGCCAGTTTCGCCACGGCCCGTTGGAACTGGTGCGTGACGGATTCCGCAGCATGCTCTTCCTCGGCAGTTCAGAGGCAACGCTCGATCTCAACCTGAAGACCGTGACCGACATCAACCGCTTCGGCGGCCGCTGCCTCGTCGTCGCGCCGGAAAATACGGTGACGACGCTTGCCGGAGGCGAGCCGCTGCTCACGCTTCCCACGGTTGCCGAAGGACTGCTGCCTGTTCTGGAAATCCTGCCCATCCAACTCCTGATGGTGCCGATGGCGCTCGCGCGCGGCTTCGAGCCGGCTAAATTCCTCAACGGCTCGAAGATTACCATCATCGAGTAACATCCCGCTGTGTCGACCCAATTGCTTTGGTCGACACTATCCTTGCTCTAATAAGCTCCTGAAAGGATTCGAACCAACGTTCCTTTCGGCAGGTTGGCCTAGCCAACGTGACCCGCATAAGCGCGGGCCGAACGGGCCCGCACTCATATGATATGCTTGCCGAAAGCACTCAGATGGCGCCAGCAATCGCCTTCAACCAGATGCTGACAGCAACAGCACCGCCATCGGGATGCCCGACGGCGCGCTCGCCAAGATAACTCGCCCGGCCGAGGCGCGGCTTCATCATCTTTGTCGCTTCGGCGCCGGCAACACCAGCTTCGACCGCCGCCTTCCAGGCTTCGCCGGCCGTGGTGCCCTCGCTCACCTTATCCTTGAACATTTGCGCTGCCGGATGCAGCGCGTCGACCATCGTTCGATCGCCTGGCTTCGCTCCACCCAGATTCGAGATTGCCTCGACAGCGGCAACGAACGCCTCGGCCATCTGCGCGGCCGTCGGCTGCTCGATCCCGGCAAGATGGCGGGAGGCGCGCATCAGACCGGTGGCGTAGAACGGGCCGGAACTGCCGCCGATCGCCTTGCGCATCGCATTACCCATGGCCATCAAGCCATCAGCAACGTCGCCGAAGCTTTCCCCGGATAGCGCCAGGACCGCTTCGCCACCCCGCATCATGCTGGCACCCAGATCACCGTCGCCGGTGATGCTGTCCAGTTCCGTCAGCTGCGGCTCGGCGGCGATCAGGGCCTTCGCCACGACTTCGACGACCTGTCTGAGGCGTTCGCCGGCCGCCGTCGACTTTCCGGCGAGCGGCGACGCGCTCTCGCCGACCTTCGCCGACGACGGCAGCACCCGGTTGCGGTTCACCGCCCCACCCCGCGGCCAGGCTCCGGCATCGGTCGGCGCGTCAATCAGTGCAAGCGCCGCATCGTCGACATGCATAACCGAGAGCGAAAAGCCCGGCATATCCAGTGCCGACAGAAACGTCCCCGCCCATGCCCGTTCCACTGTCACCCCTTTTTGCTCGAGGAACGTGACGGCCGAGCGTGCGACGATCGAAAGCTCCATCGGCGGCGTCGAACCGAGGCCGTTGACCAGCAGCGCGACGCGATCGCCGCGTTTGAGCTTGCCGTCGGCTTCGATCGTCCCGAGAACGAGTGACGTCAGCTCTTCCGCGGAGGCGATCGGCATCCTGCGGACGCCCTGCTCGCCATGAATGCCAAGCCCAACCTCGATTTCCTCATCACCAAGCACGAAGCCAGGCTTGCCGACGGACGGCAGGGTGCACGAACCCAGCGAGATACCCATCGAGGACAGGCTCTCGGCGGCAGACCGGGCGACTCGCGCGACCTCCATGAGCGGGAGGCCCTGCTCCGCTGCCGCACCCGCAAGCTTGTGCACGAGGACCGTTCCCGCAATGCCGCGCCGACGTTCAGCCGGAACCGTGTCCTTCAGCGCCACGTCGTCGGCGACGACGACGATCTCGACCGGAATTCCCTCCGCACGCGCCAGCTCCGCCGCAAGACCGAAGTTCAGCCGGTCTCCGGTGTAATTCTTGACGATCACCAGCGCGCCGGCCGGGCCGGCAGAGGCCCGAATGCCGGCAAGAACCGCATCCGTGCTGGGCGAGGTGAACACGTCACCGGCCACCGCCGCCGTCAGCATGCCGCCGCCCACATAGCCCGCATGGGCCGGCTCGTGCCCGCTGCCGCCGCCAGACAGAACGGCGACCTTGCGCCCTTCCCCCGCGGGAAGACCGGACCGGATCACCACGTTCTCCTCAGCGAGTAGAACGGCAGCCGGGCTCAACGCAACAACACCCTCCAGCATGTCCCGAACCACACGCGATGCTTCGTTGATCAGCTTCTTCATGACCATCTCCTCGGATTCTTTAGTTTGCCGGCGCCAGGACAGAGCGCTCGCTTGCGGCATCGAACGCATGGATGCTGTTCGGTCGATGCACCAAGGTCACGTCCTTGCCGACTTCGATGTCCGGACCACGCTCGAACTGGGCGGAGATGAGATCGTTTCCGACCGAAACCTGGATCATCACCTGCGATCCGAGTGGCTCGATAAGTTCGATGCGCCCCTTTATCGTGCCCGCATTGCCTCCGGACTCGCCAGTCTGCGGCGTAAGGTGCTCGGGGCGAATACCGGCGATCAGGGTGCCCGTTCGGGTCTGCAAGGCATCCGCAACAGCGCCGGCGGGAAAGAGGCGAACGCCCTGCGAGACCAGCGCGCCGTTCTCGATGGTCATGGTGATGAAATTCATCGGCGGGCTGCCGATAAAGCCAGCGACGAACGTGTTCACCGGGGTATCGTAGATGTTCTGTGGGGTGTCGATCTGCTGTGCGATACCGCCGCGCATGACGACGATGCGGTGGCCCATGGTCAACGCTTCCAGCTGATCATGGGTCACGTAGAACGTTGTGATCTTGAGGCGGCGGCAGAGCTTGACGATCTCGGCGCGCATCTCGATACGCAGCTTCGCGTCGAGGTTCGACAGGGGCTCGTCCATCAGAAACACGCGCGGTTCGCGAACGATGGCGCGGCCCAACGCCACGCGCTGCCGCTGCCCGCCCGAAAGGGCTGACGGTTTGCGCTGGAGCAGGCTTTCGATGTCCAGCGCCCTGGCGGTCTTGCGTACCTGGGCATCGATCTTGTCCTGCGGCCACTTACGGACCTTCAGGCAGAAAGCCATGTTTTCGTAGACCGTGAGGTGCGGATAAAGCGCATAGTTCTGGAAGACCATGGCGACGTCACGCTCGGACGGCGTCTGGTCTGTCACGTCTTCACCGTCGATCCTGATAGCGCCCGAGGTCGAACCTTCGAGACCCGCGATCATGCGCATCGTTGTCGTCTTCCCGCAGCCAGAGGGACCGACCAGAACGACGAATTCTCCATCCTCCGTCGTAAGGTTCAGGTTATCGACCGCATTGAATGCGCCGAAGGACTTGTTCAGGTTTTCAATTGCAATAACAGACATGACTTCCTCCCATGTGCTTTTGGACCAGCCGGTCTCAGAGGTCGTTGACCTGACCGTCTGCGGCGTCAAAAAACGCCCGATACATTTCCTGGTAGAATTCGGCCCAGCGCGGATCCGGATCGATCGTTTGCGTCGTCACACCCGTCGTAAAATCAACGTCCTCGCCCAAGCCTTCGGCGGCGAGGAGCGCAGCACCGATAACTGCCGGTTCCTGCTCGCTCAGAACATTCAGCGGCACCCCGAAGATACTTGCCCGCAACTCCAGCAAGCTCCGTGACCGGCTCCAGCCGCCGGTTGCGTAAATCTGGGTGCTCTCGACGCCTGCCTGACGCATATGGCTGAACATTCTGCGGGCTGTTACGCTGGCCATTTCGAAGACCGCGCGGGCTTCGGGCCGCACTGGCAGGTCTTGTGGGGTAGCGAAGAACCTCGGCACACCGGGCAATTTCGGCAGGGCAAGGAAAGCGCGAATGTCGACGCCCCGGTTTTTCAAGCCTTGGACAGCCGCCGAGAATTCGAATACCCCAAGGCAGGCGACACCGCTTTTCGCCTGTACCGGCACCATGAAGGCCAGGTATTGGTCGAAGCGATCAAGCGCGAACGTTGCAGATTCGCCATAGACGACATTGGCCGTCCCGATCGAATCCACCCGCGCCTTCGGGTCGAATCGCTGGATCATGGCGGCCGCGACAGGATGGTCATGCCCACCAGCGACGACGAGCGTGTTGTTGCCGACCGCACCGGAGGACTTCAAAGGCCCGGGGCCAACCGTACCCACGATTTCTCCGGCTTTGAGGATTTCGGGCAGCTCGGGAGCGCCGCAGACCCGCAGAAGCTCGTCGATCCATTCCCGACGGCCGACGTCATAGCAGCCTGTCCGGGACGCAAGGGTCTCGCTGATAAACGGCCGGCCAGTCCACACGACGGACGGATAGTCGGTCAGGGTGATCCACATGCTCCGATCGGCAAAGAGTTCCGGGCTATGCCGCCGTCGCCACAGCCATTTCGCACCCGTTCGCGTGTGCTCCATTTCAATGCCGGCGCGCGTGGTGGCGGCGGCACTCTCGCGGATTTCAGCCGCCTCGCGAACGGCACAGCGGTCGTGCCACGGGGTAGCGAAGCACAAAGGCTTCAGCGCTTGGTCAACGAGAATGCCATCCTCTCCCACACCGGTCGTTGCGATGGCGGACAGCGGCTTGCCGCCACCGACTGCCGTCCATCCCTCGACGATGAGGCCCTCGATCACGGAAAGGAGGACGGTCGCGTTGACGTCTGAGGCCGCAGAGGGTGCAACGCGGGGTGTCGGTACGGCCCTAGTCCATTTTGAGACGCCCGTCTCGTCCACGATCGAGACCTTGAGATTGGTCGTCCCTATGTCGACACCACACACTAGCATGCACGTTCCTCCGGATCAGGCCGCATTCAAGCAAAGCGGAGCTGCGTCTTGATCGACTTGCCCGCTTGCATGCTCTGAACCGCGGTGTCGAAGTCCCAGACCGTGAAGCTCTCGCCAATCAGCAGCTTTGCCCTCTCCCTGATATCGGGCATGAGTTCCACGGCTGCACCGAACTTGTCGGCGCAGGAATTCGAGCCAATGAAACGGAGTTCGTGCTCGTAGAGCTTGAACGGCACGAAGGACGCCTCGGCGTGTTCGTCGTGAACACCGACCTGGACGAAAGCGCCGGTCTTTTCGACAAGCTGGAGGCCTTGCTTGAGGGCCGCAGGAACTCCGGCTGCTTCAAAGACCACGTCGAAGCGTTCTGCGCCAAGTTCCCTGGGATGAACCGCCGCATCGACACCGACGTTCAACGCAATGTCGAGCTTGGCCGAGGCAGGATCGGCGAGCGTCACCTTTCCGGCGCCCGAATGCTTGGCGGCGATAGCAATCAGCAGACCCATCGTGCCGCCGCCGAGAACCAGAACCTGTCGATCCTTGATCCCCTGCGAGGAATCGACAGCGTGAAGTGCGCAGGCCAGCGGCTCGATGAGTGCCGCAACGTCCGCACCGATCGCCTCGTTCACCTTGAAGGCGTTGCGGCCGGGAACCGCGACATATTCCGCTGCCGCACCCGCCCGGCCGACACCGATCGGCGTCAGGTGAATACAAAGGTTCGGCCGTCCTGACTGGCACCAGCGGCAGGCGCCGCAGACGACGTTGGGATCGACGGCAACGAAGTCTCCAGCCTTGACGTTCCGCACGTTCTTGCCAACGGCGACGACATGCCCGGCGAATTCATGGCCGGGAATCACCGGATAGTTGGTGCCGACGAAGCCGTGCTTGAGAATATGAAGATCGGTTCCGCATATGCCACAGCAGGACGGCTTCACCAGAACCTCATCGTCGGTGACGGTGGGCACCGTGGTCTCGATCACGCTGATCTTGTGATCCTGGGTGATGCGAACGGCCTGCATCTTGCCATTGGGCGCGCCGCCGAACAGGCTGTCCAAGCTCATTTTACTGCTCCGAATGTTAGACCTCGGGTGAGGCTCTTCTGGGCCAACCATCCCGCCACGACGACCGGGATGTTGATCAAGGTGGCGACGGCTGCGACCTGCGCGGTGTAAAGCTGGCCGAAACTCAGGAATTTCTGCAGGAAGACGGGAAGCGTGCTGACCGTCGTCGTCAGATTGACCGCGAGGAAGAACTCGTTCCAGGCGAAAATCGCGCAGAGCAAGGCCGTCGACGCAAGACCGGGCTTGATAAGCGGAACGATGATCTGGACCATTTCCCGCAGCCGCCCTGCCCCATCGACTGCTACGGCGTCGAAGACGTCACGCGGAATCTCGACCATGAACGAGCGGATCATCCAGATCGCCAGCGGAAGGTTCATCGAGGTGTAGAGAATGATCAGGACGGTCGACGTGTTCAGGAGGTCGAAGGCGCGGGCGACCAGATAGATCGGAACGATCCCCGCCGCGATGGGCATCATCTTGGTCGATATGAAGAAGAACAGCACATCCCGCCATTTCGGAACGGGGCGGACCGTCAGGGCATAGGCAGCAGGTACAGCCAGCACCATGACGATCGCGGTGGAAACGAGCGTGACGAGGACGGAGACCGTTGCGAAGGACGCAAAATCGTTCTCGAAAATCCGACGATAGTGCTCAAGCGTCGGCGTGAAGAAGAATTTCGGCGGATAGCTCACCGCATCCTGCTCGGTCTTGAAGCTGGTGAGGATCATCCAGGCAATCGGGGCGAACATGACGAGCGTCCCCGCCCAGGTGAGAACGGTCAAGAGCGGATCGAGGAGGCTCTTGTGTCGGCGGCTCATGCGCGGCCTCCTTCTTTGAAGATGCCGGAGACGACGCGCAGCATCGGAATGGTCAGCGCCATGGCAAGCGCCAGCGAGATCATGCCGAAGGCCGAGGCGCGTCCCAGGTCGAAGGCACTGAATGCCTCCAGATAGACGTAGTACGACAGGTTGGTGGTCGCGTAAGCCGGCCCGCCGTTCGTCAGGATGGCGATCGCGGCGAAGTTTTCGAGCACGTACATGGCAACGAGCAGGCCGGTAAGTTCAATGAAGGGCCGCAGGTGCGGCAGCATGAGGCGTCGAAACGTATAGAAGCGGCCCGCGCCATCGACCTGCGCAGCCTCGGCGACCTCTGTCGGGAACGACTGCATGCCGGCCAGCAGGATCAGAAGCGAGAAGGCTGACCACTGCCAGGTCGTCAGAATAATGATGGTGAGCTTCGGGTACTGGCTGATCCAGTTGATGCGGCCGATGCCGATATCGTCGGTAATCCAGCCCAGAATGCCGAAGGTCGGGTCGTAGACACCGGTCTTCCAGAACAGGGCGGCGGCGACCGGCATGATGAAGAACGGTGTGATGGCCAGTGTCCGGGCAATCGTGCGGCCCCGGAACTCGCGGTTCAGGCCAGCAGCGAGCAGTCCGCCGATGAGGATCGATGCGATGACGATCGAGAAGGTGATGATCGCGGTATTGGCGATCGCCTTCAGGAAGACGGCATCGCCGGCGGCATTGATGAAGTTGCGAAACCACACGAAGCGCGGCGCATTGGTGGAAACCAGGTTCCAGCGCTGCAGGCTGTAATAGAGCGTGATGACGAAAGGCAGTTGCGTGACCAAAAGCACAAGGATCAGCGCCGGAAGAAGCGGCAACCGGTCCCACCAGCCCTTGGCGATGTTACTGCGGGTTTGTGTCCGGGTCCCGCTCGATAGCGAAGTCGATGTCATAATGTTGATCCGCGACAATAGTGCTGGAGCTTTGGCGGGCCGTCGGGAGGACGACGGCCCGCCGGGACACGGCTACTTGATGTAGCCGGCGTCCTCCATGATCTCCTTGATCTTCTCCTCGCTTGCCGCGATCGCATCGTCGGCGCTCATCTGGCCGCTGATCGCGCCCGCGAGCTGCTGGGAGGTGAAGTCGCCGATCTGCTCAAACTCAGGGATCGTGACATACTGGACGCCCGTATAGGGTACCGGATCGATCGTCGGCTTGAGCGGATTGGCCGAGTTGATCGACTTGAGCGTCAGGTCGGCATAGTCCTTCGTTGCCGCTTCGTATTCCGCCAGCTTGTAGGTCGAGGTGCGAGAGCCCGGAGGAACGGTGCCCCAACCGGCCTTTTCGCCGGCGAGCTTGATGTATTCCTCGCTGGTCAGCCAGGAGACGAGCTTCCAGGCCGCGTCCTGGTGCTTGCTGGTCGTCGGGATCGAAAGGCCCCACGCCCACAGCCAGCCGGAGCCGGGCTTTTCCTTAATCGGGGCCAAAGCGAAGCCGACATTGCCCTTGACCTCGTCATTGGCCTGATCGATCACCGGGCCGGCGAAGACCGTGTCGTCGTACCACATCGCCGTCTTGCCCTGGGTGAAGAGCTGCAGGCATTCTTGCCAGCCATCCTTCGCCGCGTCGGGCTGGCCGTGCTCCTTGAGCAGGTTGACGTAGAAGTTGATTGCCGCCTTGCTCTTTTCCGAGCTCAGCTGCGGCTGCCAGTTCTCGTCGAACCATCGGCCGCCGAAGGTATTGATGACGGTCGTCAGCGGAGCGAGGCTCTGGCCCCAGCCGGGAATGCCGCGCAGGCAAATGCCGGAGACATTGTTGGCGTCGTCGTCGAGCTTGGCGGCGAATTCGGCGACTTGGTCCCAGGTCGGCTGTTCCGGCATGGTCAGGCCGGCCTTATCGAAAAGATCCTTGCGGTAGAACATGAAGGACGACGAGCCGTAGAACGGCGTCGCGTACATATCGCCCTTGAAGGAAACGAGATCGCGGATCGGGGTCAGCAGGTCGTCGGCCTTCCATTCCGTGTCCTTGGCGACGTATTCCTTGCTGAGATTGGTGATCCAGCCCTTTTCGGCCCAAAGCGGCACCTCGTAGGCGCCGATCATGACGACGTCGAACTGAGCGGACTTGGTCGCAACGTCCTTCAGGACGGTGGGACGCAGTTGATTCTCGGGGAGCGTCTGGAACTTGACCTTGATATCCGGATACTTGGCGTAGAAGTTGTCGATCAGCTTGGCGGCCGTTTCCATCTGCGGATTGGCCGCAAGCGCGACCGTCAGGGTCACCTCTTCCGCATGACCCGGCTGGGCTGCGAAGAGCCCGAGAGCGATCGACAGGGCAAGCGTGCTCACATGCGAACCGGCCACGGCCGATCGCCACTTAGTCGTAGACATGATGACTTCCTCTCCCAAAAATTCCGACACGATTGTCGAAACCCAACGCGCCGGTGAACGCTCACCAGGGCGACAGCGCGGGCTCTACTCCACTAGAGTTCCGTCTGTATGTTCTGTACGTACAAAATGATTCAGGCCACGTCAACGAAATTGTTTGATGTACGGATTCGGCGCTCCGACTGTCCGGTACCATGGGCAAAGAGGACCCGCCAAAACCGCGGACAAGCGGACCGATAGACGAAATATCCGCATCAGTGTAGGTTTTGTTCGGACAGAGCCAGGAACTATCATGCAAATTATCGACCGAACTTCAGCCGAGCCGTATTATCTCCAGCTCGCCCGCTTCATCGAAGCGGATATCAAAACCGGGAAATACGCTATCGGTGATCGCGTGCCGGGCGAGACCGAGCTCTGCCGGTCATTCGACCTGGCGCGCTCAACCGTGCGCGAGACGCTGAGGGCACTCGAACAGCAGCGCCTGATCAAGATTGTACCCAGACGGGGCGCATTCGTCGCAGATCCTGCGGAAAACCAGTGGAAGCTCCAGGTGACGCAAGGTTTTCTGGAGACCGGCGCACACTCTCCCGATCGAATCATCGAGACATCGGTGTTGCGGGCGGAGTTCGAAGTGCTTCCTGACTTCGCGACGGAAGCACTCGGTCTTCCCCGAGGGGAAAGCGGCTTTGTCCTGGAACGGCTTCGCCATATGGATGGCAAGGCCGCTATGCATTCAACAAACTATCTTCCGGCCGACGTTGGCGCCTTGCTCATCGGAAAGCCTGTTCTTGAAGGCAAAGCCTCCCTGAACCAGACTTTGGCGAGCGCCGGCTTCTCGATCTTTGCCGCTCGGCGCGAGGTCGCAGCGGTCGGAGCACCGGCGGAGGTGGCAACGCAGCTTGGCTTGGCGCGCGGTGCGCCTGTGCTGTTCGTACAGTCCAAGTCCCGTTCCGAGGCTGGACGGGTCTTCGATTTCTATCGGTCCTTTGTCCGAAGCGATGTCGTCACAATCTCTGTCGATGCCGAGGCTCAAACGGACGGCAATCAGACCGGTAGCGACACCGAGTAGATTTACGCCCGCCTGATGCGGCGGACTTTCGCCGACGCCCCAAACCTCTGATTTCGTAAATATTCTTTGATTGCGACGCGTGTGGTTCATCCTGCGCGGCGCTTTGCGCTTGCTCGCTGCGTACCCTCACTTGAGCTGTGACGCGGCTTTTACGCTTGACACTTCCCGAAATCGAAGCCTAGATACGTATCGTCCGTCTTGTCCGTACAAGATTTGTCGGCAGACTAGGGTGGAGCGCCAACGGGACGGCAGTGCCCGTCCAAAAAGTAGGAAAAATCTCATGTCGATGGAATATCGTC
>Ga0182739_1005119_pt1 | contig 10512 bp, 9 predicted proteins | sample eDN5th30CBELigBY_FD_128873 | JGI IMG/M metagenome (GOLD analysis project Ga0182739, IMG submission 128873) | Enriched backyard soil microbial communities from Emeryville, California, USA - eDNA 5th pass 30_C BE-Lig BY (version 2) (version 2) | ecosystem: Environmental > Terrestrial > Soil >...
CCTTGGCGATACGGGGATGTTTACCGAGGAAACCAGTTATGATCCGCATTCGCCTTACTCGGCGTCCAAAGCATCGTCCGATCATTTTGTCCGTGCCTACCACGACACGTATGGGCTGGATACGGTTATTTCAAACTGCTCCAACAATTACGGATCGCATCACTTTCCGGAAAAGCTGATTCCGCTGGCAATCAATAATATCAAGAATAACAAACCGGTACCGGTGTATGGCAAAGGAGAGAATGTTAGGGATTGGCTGTGGGTGGAAGACCATGCACGGGCCATTGATGTTATTTTTCATCAGGCTGCATCGGGACAGACTTACAACATCGGTGGACATAACGAATGGAAGAATATCGACCTCATCCGGCTCCTCTGTAGTATATTGGACCGGAAACTGGGGCGCGCGGAAGGCGAATCGGCCGGGCTGATTACGTTTGTGAAAGACCGCGCAGGGCACGACCTACGCTATGCTATCGACGCTGGCAAACTGGAGCGCGACTTGGGATGGCAGCCGAGCCTGCAGTTTGAGGAAGGCCTGGAAAAGACGGTCGACTGGTACCTGGCCAACGAAGGTTGGCTCAACGATGTTACTTCAGGCCACTATCAACAGTATTATAAGGATCAGTATACCAGTCGCTAGCGTGGGATAAGGCCCGCCTTTAAAAGAACGCTGGCGTCTACCTGTTTGTCGACACGGATATAACCCGGATAGTTGAGTTGCTTATTGCCCAACGCAAGCGTGGGTTTGATACTGAACGTGAGGTTTACCGTCTCATCTGCTGCACCATCGCGTGCGTTTTGGATAAAAGCAAGTAGCTTTTGGAGCGTCTGCTGGTCGGAAAGAAACCGGTAAACGTTGGTTTGGAGTTTTACCGGCACGGTGACGGTTTCGCCTGCCGGCACTTCAATGGGCAGGTCTGACGTACCTTCCAGTACTTCCCTACCTTCTACGGCAATTTTATAAGCGAATTGCTGAATGCCCGCCAGGTTATTGGTCGGGTTGGTGATGCGCAGGTTTAATATGCCCGACAGCGGAATATCGCGATTGAGGAAGCCCAAGGCAACACCAGGTAGCCTACTGATATCGACCCGTCCGTTTGCCACCAGTTTATTTACGTCTGTGCCAGCCAGGTATACGCTATCGGCCGAGACAAATGTATACTGGCATTTTTCGAGTGCCCGCAGGGCTTTCGCCTGTCGGTCTACCCCGCAACCGGTGAACAGGAGGGCTATCCCTGCAACTAGCAATATTATTCTCATGATGCAGCACACACAACATTGGGGCCAAACTTGTCTTTCCGTTGTCTGATTTATCCGACGGATTGTCCGTAATGGTAAACTTGCACAACAAAAAATGGCCGCAAGTCGGCCATTTTTTGTTGTATGCGTATTGCACTTATCGACTGCAATCTGCCGTCCATGTACCCTCGTCGTTAGTCACCCCGATATTGAGCGAACTTGCTGTAATTCGGATACCTGTGAGCCCTTCACCAATACTGACATATACATTGTCGTCCCCTTCTTCAAAACGTACGCCGGTAATATCCGGAATGCCGCTTCCGAATATGAAGGAATACGAATTGCCCACCTTGGTTACGGTTACTTTTCCATCGTCATCGATGATGGTCTCGCCATCACCATTGAACGATATGGTGCCTTCGTACGTTCCGACAAACAGATCCCTTTCCGAAGGGTCGGTATCCTTGTCACATGAAACCATAAACAGCAATGAGACTACCACCAGTGTTCCAATCATTTTCATCGTTTTCATAACCTTCATCTTTTGTTACACCTAACAAATAGGCAAGGGTTATGCCAAAATGACTTGGCGCGGTAGGCAGTTAAGCTAATTTCCTACCTTTTATGTACCTTTGAAAAATCGGGCTTCCAGCGGGAGACGCTGTTGGTCTGGTGCACAAATACAGGGAAGCAACGCATGTTATTTAGAGAAATCTGTGGACAAGATACGGTCAAAAGGCATTTGCTTAATACAGTACAGGAAAACCGGGTAAGCCATGCGCAGCTTTTTCTCGGGCCGGAGGGCAGTGGAAGCCTGCCATTGGCGGTAGCCTATGCCCAGTACCTGAACTGTGAAGACCGGCAGCCAACCGACAGTTGCGGGGAGTGTGCGTCATGCCGTAAATACAATAAACTAATCCATCCCGACCTTCACCTATCTTATCCTTTTTTTGCAAAGCATAAGGAAGATACTGCTGCAACGTATGCAGAAGCGTGGCGTAAAGCGTTTCTGAGCAACCCCTATATGGGCATAGGGTATTGGCGTGATCAATTGGATGCGGAGAACAAACAAGCCAACATCAACATTGCCGAGGCGCACCACATTATCAAAAAGCTGAGCCTGAAAGCATTCGAAGCGAAGTACAAGGTGCTCATCATGTGGCTGCCCGAGTACCTGGACACCCAGGGGAATGCCCTGCTGAAACTTATCGAAGAACCGCCAGAAAGCACGTTATTCCTCCTCGTGGCTGAGAATCCCGATAAGATATTGAATACCATCATATCGCGCACGCAATTGGTAAAGATAAACCGGCTGGACAACGCCAGCTTGGGCCGTTACCTAATCGATACACACGAAGTGAGTGAGCACCTGGCCAACGAAATTGCATTCATCAGCAATGGAAACCTACAACAGGCGATCAACCTGCTGGGTGAGGATAACAACGGCTATTTTGACTTGATGGTGCGGTGGCTACGTTACTGTGTCATGGATGCCGGTGCGGATATCGTTAAAGTCTGTGAAGAGGAATTATCGAAGCTGGGCCGTGAAAACCAAAAAAGTTTCTTACTTTACACCATTAATATGATGCGGCAGGCGGTGTTGTTTAAGGCCGATATGCTGCAATTGATACACTTGCCGGGTGCCGAATTGGGTTTTGTGCAGAAGTTTGGCGGGCGTTATCAATTGTATCAGGTCGAAGAAACAATCCGTCTACTTGACGAAGCACACTATCATATTGAACGCAATGCAAATCCGAAAATATTATTTTTAGATTTATCTTTGCAGTTAGTTTTAATTTTTAAGTATCAAACGTTCCGCCGGCAGGCGGACTCTATATATAACGAGAATTATGGGATGTAGCGATTGCTCATCCGGCGGCGGGTGTGGTACTTCGGGTGCTGCACCGGCAGGTTGCCAGAATCACGGCACCTGCGGCACGAGCGGATGTAATATGTTGAATGTATACGATTGGCTGGCCGACATGGACATGCCAACAAATTATAAACCCTTCGATATCGTGGAGGTTCGGTTTAAAGGATCGCGGAAAGAGTTTTTCGTCAACCATGAAAACCTCTACCTCGAAATCGGCGAGATGGTAGCCGTGGAACCCAATACCGGCGGATACGATATTGGCCACGTGTCGATGACCGGCGAGTTGGTGCGCATGCAGCTGAAAAAGAACAAAGTGACGGCCGAGAGCGTAACCAAAAAGATATACCGCAAGGTAACCGATGCGGACATAAAAAAGTGGCAGGCGGCGAAAGACCTGGAGTGGGAAACCATGCACCGCGCCCGCACGTTGGCGTTGGATCTTGGCCTATCGATGAAAATCAGCGATGTAGACTACCAAGGGGACAAATCGAAGGCTACGTTTTATTATACAGCCGATGGGCGCGTAGACTTCCGCGAACTCATTAAGCGCATGGCGGAGGCCTTCCGTATCCGTATCGAAATGCGCCAGATCGGTATGCGGCAGGAAGCCAGCCGCCTGGGCGGTATTGGCTCCTGCGGACGAGAGCTCTGTTGCTCCACGTGGCTTACGGATTTCAAAACCGTGTCGACCTCCGCGGCGCGGTACCAGAACCTGTCGCTCAATACACTCAAGCTGGCTGGCCAGTGCGGTAAGCTCAAATGTTGCCTCAACTATGAGCTGGACAGCTACATGGATGCGCTCAAAGATATCCCCAACAACATCGAGCGGGTAGAAACACTCCGTGGCACGGCATACCTGCAGAAAACCGATATCTTCAAAAAATTGATGTGGTTTACCTATCCCGGTGAGGAAAACTGGATTCCATTGACTACCGACCGCGTAAGGGAAATCCATCAGCTGAATAAAGAAGGGGTGAAACCGGAAGAAATTGGCGCTGTGGTGCTGGAAGAAGTGGTGGAAGAGAAGCCGGTAAGTTATGATTACGAAAATGTGGTGGGGCAGGATAGCCTGACCCGCCTGGATGATCGCAATAAGAAAAAGCGCCGCAGTGGCAAAGGCAAGCGGAGGCCCGACGGACAGCGATCGGGACCCAAGCCCGAGAATAAAGGTCGTACGGCGGCGGCGTCGACTGAAAAAAAAGGAGATGTGCCCACTGGTGAAGGGAAACCAAAATCGAAAAGACGGTTTCGTGGTAATAACCGCCGTGGTAAACCGGGCGGATCGCAACAGCCCGGTGAAGCACCAAACCAATAACCCATGCAACATGCACTGACCGTATTGCGACTGATTTTGGTGTTGGGTATATTCGCCGCATCGTGTACCGATACGGCCGTGTTGGACCAGCATGTGGCCATCGCAGACCATACGTGGCATTATGACGACCAGCCCCGGCTGACGGCCCACATCACCGATACGGGCCTGCGGTACGATATCTACCTGAACCTACGCCATACACCCGATTACCGGTATTCGAATATCTTCTTGCTGGTTCATCAATCGGGACCCGGCTTACAAGATACGACGGAACGGATCGAGCTACGCCTTGCCGAGCCGGACGGCCGGTGGCTGGGCCACAGCACAGGCAGTATGTATGCCTATCAGCAGCTCATCAAGGAAAACGTCCATTTTCCCGATACCGGGCAATACCACTTTGTCATCGAGCAAAATATGCGTGAAAATCCGCTGCGGGACATCGCAGACGTGGGTATCCGCATTGAACCTGCAGTACAATAAAAACAGCCATGGAAAGACTGCATAGCCTCATCAAACACCCTTACTTCAGCTACCTGTATGTATTCGTGGTGGTATTCTGTCTCATCTGCCTGCTTGCCTTGCCGCAGGGGCATCCGCTCACCAACTACGCGGTGATAGCGGGTTTGCTGATGTTTGTACTGCACCGGTACAGAAAGTGGCTTTCGAAAAGGTAGCAGGAAATTAGCATTTGCTGCCTGAAAATTAACTTGTTTTAAAAACAAATCCCTATCTTCGTTGTTAATGGGGCAGTGCATGGTGGGCAACTACCATTCATTTGCTTTGTTTTGGTCATGTGAACCCGTGACCAACAAACCAATTAATAACAAACTTTAAACACAGTATGAAAACAGTTGTATTCTTTTTTCGACGCGTTGTCGGTTACGTTGGCGCGTTGTCGGTATTGTTATGGGCAATGCCCGGACATGCCCAAACCGGGGGCGTACAAGGGAAAGTGACAGACGAGAACCAGCGGCCATTGGTGGGCGCGTCTGTACACATCGTGGAATTGAACCGACAGGCCGGCACGAATGAGGCGGGCAATTATTCGTTTACCGGCGTGCCCGACGGTAGCTATACCGTCACGGTATCCTTCATCGGTTATGAGCAAGCCGAGCGCTCAGTGACGGTGTCGGGTTCCGTACAGACGGTCGATTTCGACCTCGTATCGGGTGGCGAAAGCCTGGATGAGGTGGTGGTGATCGGCTACGGTACCGCTCGCAAACGGGACCTCACGGGGTCTGTAGCCTCCGTGCAGGCGAAAGATTTTAACAAAGGGGTCATCGCGGCACCCGACCAATTGATCCAGGGCCGTACGGCGGGGGTAATGGTCATCAACAACACCGGCCAACCGGGTGGCTCCACTACAGTGCGTATACGGGGCAATTCGTCCATCCGTGCCGGGAATAACCCGCTGTTTGTGGTAGACGGCATCCCCCTGTCAGGTACATCTGCCCGCCCAGGGGGTGGAGGGGGCGGAGGCAATTATGGCTCTGACGGTGGTAACCCGCTCAGTTACCTCAACCCCAACGACATTGCCAGCATGGATATCCTGAAGGATGCTTCGGCAACCGCCATATACGGTTCGCGTGGGGCGAACGGTGTGGTGATCATCACCACCAAGCGTGGCCAAACGGGTGCTCCCACGCTGAATGTGTCGGCCTCAACCGGTTTCTCAACACTGTTGAAGAAACCGGAAGTGCTTACGGCAGACGAATTCAGGCAGGCCATACAGTTTTATACACCAGATGATACGCAGGCCGACCATGGCGGTGATGTCAACGCATTTGATGCGATTACCCGGACGGCGATGACCCAAAATTATAACATGGATGTATCAGGTGGCAACGCCGACGGCCGTTATCGGGTTTCTGCAGGCTATTTTGATCAGAATGGTATCATCGAGACCTCGCGCATGCGTAAATTTACGGCCAATTTGAGCAGCAGTTTCCGCTTTCTGGAAAGTAAGAAGCTGGGCCTGGATATGAATTTACTGGCTACACAAACCAATGAAAACATCGCACCAATCGATGTAGGCGTAGGTTTCGAGGGGAACCTTGTTTCTCAGGCGTTGCAGTGGAATCCTACCCTTCCCATGCGAGGCAACGATGGTGGATTGACTTTTCAATCGGCCCAACTCATTAATCCGTTAACCGCCCTCGTGGCATACAAGGACATAGCAAAGGTCAATACCATTTTGGCAAGTTTTGCACCGTCATATAAAATAACCGACGCGCTGGAATATAAACTGATGTACAGTTATACCCGACAAACGGGTAGGCGCACAGGTCGGTTTATTGCCGGCATGATTAATCCGAACAATATCAATAATGGCGGTGCGTTCATCGGGAATGATTTCGAGACCAACCACCAGCTTACGCATACGTTATCATTTAATAAGGATATTGCAACGGATCTCAATCTCAATGCCGTAGTGGGGTACGAATACCTGAGTTTTGACAGCCGGTGGAATTCGGAAAGCGGAACGGGCTTTTCAGAATTAGGCGATCTGGACTATTACGATTACCTCGACTACGCGATTGCCAGTAATCGGTCGATTGATTCCTACCGGTTCCCCACCAACGAATTGCAGTCGTTTTTTGCCCGCGCGGCATTCAACTATGCAGACCGGTATTTATTTACGGGGACCATCCGCCGTGACGGCTCCACCAAATTTGGTGACAACAACAAATATGCGAACTTCCCCTCGCTGGCGTTTGCCTGGAACCTGTCCAACGAGGCGTTTATGCAGGATAATGCGCTTTTCAGTAACCTGAAACTCCGTTTAGGCTGGGGGCAGACCGGTAACCAGGAGTTCCCCTCGGGCGCCTCGAAAGATCGGTACGTGTTCAGCGCCCAGAGCATCAGCCAGGCCAACTTCGGTAATCCCAACCTGCGGTGGGAGAGTTCGTCAACCATCAATGCCGGTATAGATTTCGGATTATTCAGCGAACGGCTCTCCGGGTCGGTGGAGTACTTTAAGAAAACCACTACCGATGCGTTGTTTGAACAGACCCTCGCCCAGCCCGCTCCCAGCGGCCGGATATGGGTGAACCTTGATGGTGAGATCGTTAACGAAGGCGTAGAGTTGGCGTTGTTCGGCAATATCGTCCGAACCGATAACTGGAACTGGAACCTGGCGGCCAACGCGACCTTCCTGAAGAATGAGGTGAGCGGCTTGCTGGGTTACTACGAAACGGCCCAATTGCGAGGGCAGGGCTTCTCAGGTGTAACGGGACAGCGCATGGTGAGTGGCCAGCCGCTCAACGTGTGGTACCTGGCGCGGTTTGAGGGAATAGACCCGACGACCGGAACCGCCAAGTACCGCGGATTGGACGGCGACGTCAGTACGGCGGTGGACCCTGCGTTGAACAAATTCTATGCAGGCAGTCCCAATCCAACATCCTTGTTGGGTATCTCTACCGATGTAACCTACAAACGCCTTACGGCAACCCTCAACATGCACGGTGCGTTTGGCCATTACCTCTTCAACAACACGATGGCGACCGTATTGGGTGTAAATAACCTCTCGAACCGTAACATCGGGAAGGCGTTCTTCGACATGGAGATCGGTGAATCGACGTCCAACTCCGCGGCTCCCTCAACACGGTACCTAGAGAAGGGTGATTTCCTCAAGCTGTCTAACCTGACACTAAGCTACAACGTGGGGAATCTCGGCGGCATTAAAAACGTGAACGTATCGCTCACGGGACAGATCCTGTTTGTCTTTACGGGATATAACGGCTTCGATCCGGAGGTCAATACCGATGGTGCGGCAAATGACATTCCATCACTCGGCATTGAATACCTTCCGTATCCACCGGCGAGGACGTTCCTCCTAGGCCTTAATTTTTCATTGTAAAACGTTGGAATCATGAAGACACTAAAAATATATCGCGTAATTGTATGGGCCGTGACAGGTTTATCTTTTTCCTGCACGGACCTGAACGAAGAGCTTAAAAGCGAATTGGAACAGGGAACTTCGAACGTAAATGTGGCTGATTTGTTGACCGGTGCATACACCGCCCTGTACACCCCGTATCATCAGGACCAACGTTGGGTACTCGAAGAGATCTCAACCGATGCCGCGATGGCGCCCACACGGGGCGGCGACTGGGACGATAATGGTATTTACCGCGCTATTCATCAGCATACGTGGAACCCCGACAATTCATTTATGAACAATACCTTCAACAGCTTGCTTACCGTGCAGTTTCAGGCATCGAACGTATTGCGTAATGACCCCAACGCGCGGCAGGCTGCCGAAGCCCGGTTTTTGCGTGCGCTGAGCATGTATGACGTACTGAACCTGTGGGGCATGGTGCCTTATCGCGAAGATCTGGAGGACTTTAAGGTGCCTCCGGTAACCCTCCAAACGCAGGAAGCTATCGATTTTATTGCCAGCGAATTGAATGCCATCATGAACGACTTGCCCAGCACCGGCGCAGCTTACGTGGCCAACCAAAATGCCGCCCGGACGTTGCTCATGAAACTATACCTCAACAAAGGGACATTCCTGAACCGTGAGAACCCGGCGTTCGATGCGGCCGATATGAACCAGGTGATTGCCCTGGCCAATGAGATCACGGCAAGCGGCCGGTACCAGCTATCAGCACCGGGGAAGTATTTTGATAGTTTCGCGCCAAACAACGATGCGGTTTCCACAGAGAATATCTTTACGCTCTACAACGAATTCGGTGTACGGGGTGGAAGTGTGGACCGTACGTGGAATACCGTGGCCCATTACAACATGACACCGGGCGGATGGAACGGTTGGTGTACCTTATCAGACTACTACGATTTATTTGAGGATGGGGATGAGCGGTTGGGCATTTACTACGAATACCCTGCCGATACGATGGCTAACCCAGGCAAACGGCGCAATGTGGGTTTTCTAGCCGGCCAACAATATAACCTGAGCAACGATGCGCCGCTGATGGCAAGGAACCCTTCCTCGCAACCATTGGTATTTACGCCGGAGGTCACACTTCGGACGTCGGGCGCCACGCTCGAAACCGCTGGTATCCGGGTGATGAAATATGCATTTGACTACAGTGTGCCTTCCGGCCAACGGAATAATGACTGGGTGGTATTCCGGTATGCCGATGTGTTGCTGATGCAGGCAGAGGCTATACTGCGGGGCGGCAATGGCGCTGATGCTGCAGCGCTGGACCTGGTAAACGATATCCGCGAAAACCGTGGTGTGGCACCGTTTACCGATCTCACGCTGGATAACCTGCTCGACGAGCGGGGACGTGAACTGTATTGGGAGGGCTGGAGACGGCAGGACCTCATCCGGTTTGGCAAATTTCTGGAACCCTGGCAGGAAAAACCCGCCGATGCGGGCCCGCATACGCTCGTATATCCCATACCCAGCCAGCAAATAGCCGTGAATCCGAACCTGGAACAGAATCCGGGATACGAATAATAGTCGGTTGCGGCCGGGATAAACAAAAGGGAAAAGCCACCATAGGCTGGTCATTGATGCCAGTTTATGGTGGCTTTTTTTGTGTCCTATAAAATTTTTAGTCTGATTGTCAGCGTGTTGAAAAAACATATACTACTATGTATTGCATAGTACAAACTAAAACATATATCTTTGTATTATGATAGTAGATAACACGCAAACCCAAATGAGGAAAGGGATACTGGAATACTGTATCCTTTCAATTATCTCGCGGGGCGAGATATATGCCTCAGACATCATCGGCGAGCTCAAGAAAGCGCGACTGCTGGTGGTAGAGGGTACCTTATATCCCCTGCTCACCCGCCTCAAAAACAACGGACTCCTTAGCTACGTATGGAAGGAATCCACCTCGGGCCCGCCGCGCAAATATTACCAAATCACGCCAGCGGGTACGGAAGTGCTCAACAAACTGGATACGACTTGGGAAGAACTCGTTTTCGCCGTGCAGACATCCATGGAAGGACGTGTGGGGGGAGAGACAGTTGCTGAAGCGAAACAGCCAACCGATGAGCAGAGCGATGTCGGAACAACATCGGACGAAGGTCAATAGACAACTAGAGACATCAATATTTGACAGACATTAGACAAACTATAAAAACCACAAGAAAATGAACAGGA
>Ga0182739_1005120_pt1 | contig 10510 bp, 10 predicted proteins | sample eDN5th30CBELigBY_FD_128873 | JGI IMG/M metagenome (GOLD analysis project Ga0182739, IMG submission 128873) | Enriched backyard soil microbial communities from Emeryville, California, USA - eDNA 5th pass 30_C BE-Lig BY (version 2) (version 2) | ecosystem: Environmental > Terrestrial > Soil >...
ACTGATCTGGCCCAGGTTTGGCAGGTGCCAGTCGAAGTGGCCGACCTTGCCCTTGAGGCTATCGTCCCAGAACACCTGGTAGCTTTTCGCCTTGGACTCCGGCAGCAACTGGGTATTGAAGGCGATACCGAGAAAGCCGAAGCGGACCATGACCGAATACAGTTCATCGCCCTGCCAGTGCCCTGGAAAGTGCTGAAACTCTGGGTAGAAGTCATCGAAGGGATAATCGGCAGGGTCCAGTCGCTCGATATAGTCGGCGGCGTTGAGTTGTTGCACATACTCGGCATCCGACAGGATCAGGTCGAAGGTGCCCGGTGGTGACTGCGAAATGAGCCCCAGCATGTTATCGCCGCCGGTGTAGTACTTGGCCCGCACCTTGACCCCATGCTCGCGCTCGAAATCCGCGACGATGTCGGGCGCGGCGTGGCCTGCCCACGCCAGTATCACCAGTTCTTTTTCGGCTGCGCCAAAGGTTCTGTTCGGAAGTACCCCGGAGAGCGCCGCCACACCGGCCAAAATGCTGCTGTTCTTGATGAATGTACGGCGTGAAAAATCGGCGCGACGCGTCATGGAGATACCCTCGGTAATCAAAAGTGCCTTGGCCCAGCCGCGCTTTCGCCCCGCTTCCCCAAGGTTTTCACCGCCTGTGTGATTACCGATTGCAGCAGATTGCCATCAGGGCAAGTTGTGTTTTTCCGACCTGTAATTTGTCAAATTCGCCCCCTGCCCCACCCGACCCACCTGGATCGCAGGTCCGTCAGCATTTGTCAAATTCAGGTCGGGAACTGACAAGTGAATGTCGTTGTGATCTGATCAAATCGTTGCATGTACTGGCTCGCTGCAAACGGACTACTTCAACGAATACAAGAATAAAGAGAGATAACCGATGAACGAAAGCGTAGTGGTTGGCGAACTCACCTGGCCTGAGTACGCACAGAAGGTAGCTTCCGGCAGCACGATTTTCTTGCCGGTGGGCGCCTTGGAGCAGCACGGTCATCACATGTGCATGGAGGTGGATGTGCTATTGCCTACCGCCCTGTGCAAGGCAGTAGCGCGAGAAGTCGACGGCTTGGTGTTACCCGCCTTGGCCTATGGCTACAAGTCACAACAGAAGTCGGGAGGTGGCAACCACTTTCCCGGCACCACCAGCCTGGATGGCGCAACGCTGACCCATACCATCCAGGACATCATCCGCGAACTCGCCCGGCATGGGGCGCGCAAGCTGGTCTTGATGAATGGCCATTATGAAAACTCGATGTTCATCGTCGAAGGCATCGACCTGGCGCTGCGCGAACTGCGTTATGGCGGTATCACCGATTTCAAGGTGGTCGTTCTGTCCTACTGGGATTTCGTCAACGCGCCGGCGGTCATCGAAGAGCTCTACCCCGAAGGTTTCCTCGGCTGGGACATCGAACACGGTGGCGTTTTCGAAACTTCACTGATGCTGGCCCTGCACCCTGAAAAGGTCGACCTGAGCCGCGCCGTCGACCACCCTCCGGCAAAATTCCCACCTTACGATGTCTTCCCCATCATCCCTGAACGCACCCCCGCCTGCGGAACGCTTTCCTCGCCTAAGGGCGCCAACCGAGAAAAAGGCGAGTTGATTCTGCGAGTTTGCGTAGAGGGCATTAGCAGCGCTGTGCGGGAGGCCTTCGACCTGCAGAAATAACACCGATCTCCAGCCCAGAGCAGCACCGCCGTTCGCAGTTCACCCTCCCTCAAGAATAAAAAGGGTAATTAGCATGTCCAGCAACTCAACTCTGGCCCCCGGTCTCAAGCAGCGCCACGTCACCATGTTGTCAATCGCCGGCGCTATTGGCGCCGGCCTCTTCATCGGCTCGGGGCATGCCATTGCTGCAGCCGGTCCTGCGGCAATTCTCGCGTACATCATGTCTGGCACACTGGTCGTTCTGGTCATGCGCATGCTCGGAGAAATGGCGGTGGCCTCGCCAGATACCGGGTCATTCTCCACCTACGCCGAGCGCGCAATGGGACGTACAGCAGGCTTTACCATTGGCTGGCTGTACTGGTGGTTCTGGGTGCTGGTCATTCCAATCGAAGCCATTGCAGCAGCGGCCATTCTGCATGCCTGGTTCCCTGCGATAGAAACCTGGGAATTCGCACTGGTGGTGACCGGTTTGCTGACCGTAACCAACCTGTTCAGTGTGGCGCGCTACGGTGAATTCGAGTTTTGGTTCGCGATGCTCAAGGTTATCGCGGTGCTAGGGTTCATTGCTCTGGGTGCATTGGCACTGACAGGCGCGCTGCCCGATATTTCAGTTAGCGGTGTGGTCAACCTGAGTCATGAGTTTGGTGGTTTCATGCCCAACGGCATGACCGCTGTCATCGGTGCCATGCTCACCACCGTGTTCAGTTTCATGGGAACCGAAATTGTCACCATTGCCGCTGCCGAGTCGAAAAACCCCTCCAAGCAAATCACCCGTGCCACCAATTCCGTGGTGTGGCGAATGGGGATCTTCTACATCGTCTCGGTGTTCCTGATCATCTCCATCGTGCCCTGGAACGACCCCATGCTGGTGCAGGTCGGCTCCTATCAACGGGCCCTTGAGCTGATGAACATCCCGCACGCCAAGATGATCGTCGATATCGTCGTGCTGATTGCCGTTGCCAGTTGCCTCAACTCGGCCATCTACACCGCATCGCGCATGGTCTATTCGCTGAGCAAGCGCGGCGACGGCCCTCGCGTTCTGCAGCGCACCTCAGCGGCGGGCGTGCCAGTGATTGCAGTGCTGGCCAGTACCGCAGTGGGCTTCTTGACCACAGCACTCAATTACTTTGCTCCCGACGAGGTGTTTTCCTTCCTGCTGGCAAGTTCGGGGGCGGTAGCGCTTCTGGTCTATCTGGCAATCGCTGTTTCGCAATTGGTTCTGCGTAAACGGATGGATAGCCAAGGTACTGCGCTGGACTTCAAGATGTGGCTGTTCCCCTGGCTCAGCTACCTGGTCATCTTCTCCATCATCAGTATCTTGACGATGATGCTGATGATGCCAGGGCATCGAATGGAAGTGGTGGCAACCGGTGCGCTGGCGTTGTCCATCGTCTGCATGAGCGCCATTTTCTCGTCTAGAAGGAGCACTTCGGCCACGGTGGCGAGCAAGCCTGCCTGACCAGGCCAACTCATTACCCACCCTGCGAAGGCGTTACTTTCGCAGGGTTTTTTGCTTTTCGCCGGGGCACCTCCCAATGCTAAGGCACTGCGTGTACTATCACTCGGATAAATGCATCAACCTAAACATAATGAATTGCCGATTTACGACAAACAGACGCAGAGCACGTCATTTTTGCATTCAAGGAGTCATATTGATGGGTACGTTGAAATCCTCGCCGTCGGCACCGGCATACCCTGTCAATGATGCCCCGCCGCTGAAGGTCGTCGGTTTCCTGGTCATTCCCAATTTCACCACCATTGGCTTCGCCTCGGCGGTGGAAACCTTGCGCATGGCCAACCTGGCAGCACGCAAAACCATGTTCCAGACCCTGATCATTGCAGCCGACATGGAGCCAGTGAGTGCCAGCAACGGCATGCGAATCCTGCCCGATTTCAGTATCAAGGATACCCCAAAGCTGGACATGCTGTTCGTGGTGGGCCCAAACCCGATAGTCTCCGACCACAATACCCGCCCCATCCTCAACTGGCTTCGCAAGTTGGCACATGACCAGGTACCATTGGGCGGAATTTGCACAGGCAGCCATTTGCTAGCGCGCGCCAATCTGCTCACGGGTTATCGGTGCACCATCCACTGGGAAGATATCGAGGCGCTAAAAGAGCGATTTCCCGGCATTATCATTTCCAACCAACTGTTCGAGCTTGACCGTGACCGTTTCACGAGCTCCGGCGGCGTGGCCTCCATGGACATGATCCTACAACTGATTGCCCGAGAACCTGGCGGACGGGACATTGCCAGTCATGCGGCTGAACTGCTGTTATGTGATCGAGTACGTGGTTCGCAAGAGCGCCAGCGCGTGCCTTTGCGGCAAAAGCTCGGCACTTCTCAGCCCAAACTCAGTCAGATTGTTACAATCATGGAAGCCAACCTTGAAGACCCGATGACCTTGGAAGAGCTTGCAGAACTAAATGAGATCTCGGTTCGGCAAATGGAGCGTTTGTTCCACAAGCATCTTCAAAACACACCGAGTCAGTATTACTTGGAACTACGCCTGACACGGGCTAGGCAACTATTGCTACACAGTGAATCCCAAGTGCGTGATATCGCCCTCGCCTGTGGTTTCATTTCGCCAGCACACTTCTCAAAGTGCTACAGTCGTTTCTTTGGTGTCTCACCAATCGGCGAGCGGAAAAAGGTAGTCTCTTCACTTCACTGAACAACCCTGTCGTTAGTTTTCGTGGCGCGGCCCAGGATTTCCTCGCCATGCTCCCCTCAGCTGGCCCGCAATGTGAGGGCATCCAAGTGAATGTGCGCTCCACGAGGGCGCCACCACAATTCTGCAGGGGAATCTCGGTCATTCCGCACAGTTTTGGACCATCACTTGGATCTGGCTAGATGTCATGCCATTCAGGACGAAGCGGACTACGCTTGCTACGCAGGCGCGCATTGATGATGTTCATGTCATTATTCCTTACCTCGGGCGACAGACATGTGCCATACCATAATAGCGATCGAAGCATTCATACGAAAAAGTGGATCGTCCAGGGATTTTCCACTCAGTTGTTCGATGCGCTGGATACGTTGATTGATGGTGTTACGGTGAAGTCCCAGGCGCTGGGCAGCCTTGAGCCCGTTGCCATTTTCCTTGAGCAAAGCGTCGAGGGTATGCACGAGTACTTTAGGGTGTTTACGGCCGGGCACGAACAACGGGCCGAGTGTCTTTTCGACGAAGTCGTCGATGAGCGTGCGGTCGACTACCCCCTGCAGCAAACCCAACACGCCCAACTCGTTGAAATCGCAGTAACCGCTCTCCGGGCGCAGTTTCTGCGCCACATTCAACGCCTGGCGCGCTTCGTTGAGCACTCGGCGGTAATGACCACAATCTTCAGCAACCCTCGACAGGCCCATGTACATATCCAACTCCCCTGCCACTCCGATCAGTTGCCGACGCAACGTGGTCAAGGCTGCCGGCAGGTCATCGGCATCCGCCAGCAGTAGCACGAAGAGGTCGCCCGGCATCTCTACCGTCATCGTTCCCGGGCGGCTGCGACCCCAGGCTTCAAGTTGGTCTTCCATGGACTGGCGAGTGGCTTGCCACAGCTGCTCGCCTTGGGCCAAGCCTTGGCGCTCAAACAGCGTCTCGATACCTGACAAGCGCAGCACGACCAATCGCCGTGGAATATCAAGCATCAGTTGCAGATGCGCAGCCCGCTGTCGGGCAATGGCCAGACTCGGGTAATCTCCGGTCAGCAACTGGCCGAGAATGTGGTTACGTGAGCGCCGCACTTGAGTCATATGCATCAGGGCCGTATCGATCAGGTGGGTCACAAACACCAACTTCAGCGGAGAGGGCTGCTCGATCAGCGACAAGCCCAACTGTTCAGCACGAGCGATCACTGCAGACGGGATGCACTGGGGAAACGGGCCTCCAGTAAGAACCACCATCCCGGCAATACCCAACACAGCACCAGTCTCGACCAAAGTGAGTAGCTTGCGTTCGTCACATAGGTAATTGATTTCCGAAATAAATACTAGTTCGCCGCCCATTTTACACGCGGTGATACCCTCATTTCCCGCCACGTAGGACCAGCATACTCGCCGTTGCAAGTAAAGCTCGCCTGCACGGACCCTCATGTCTTCCAAGCCGGGCAGGTTCAGGACCTCACTCAGAGTCAAGCTCATGGCTCGACACCCGCCAGGCTCTGCATCTGACGCCCTCTAACTGGCTCGCACATGAGAATGTCGGGCTGTACCATGGCGTCACTGCTCGCCGAAGATATCAACTTTAGAAATTGAAAGGACATGCCAGTACTGCTCCTACGCCATGACCGAATTGCGCATGCGGTTAAGTCTCAGCAAGTTCATCGACGACCATGCCGGGGACTTGTAATAGAGATGCTACCTGAAATCGTTCATGATCACTCCCTCAAACGGCGAGATGACTGCGATCAACAGCACCAAGTATCGAGATGCCCTCCCGTACATTCCATCTACTCTCACGACTTTGGAGATAATCCCATCAAGCTTCATGCACTCGACGACCACGCGGACGTATGACCAAGTTTCCGGTGGAGTGATGCTCACCCCCTATCCAAACGTTACAGCTTAGTGCTCGCTTTCTCTACGATCTCTTAGCAACATCTACGTGAGCAACCGAGCGGCCTCGCCCTGCTGGTGCTCAACACTGCCCGGTATCAAGCGACATCACTGACCGTGCCCGCCGCCGCACGCCGCTACACCTTGCAAGCAACCAACGCTGACCGACAAAACGGTGACGTTCAATGGCAGACTCCTAAAGCTCGGCACCAACGATGAAATGCCGACAATGGACTTTGTGCCGACCAAAGCCGGCAAACTGGCCCTCGAGTCGGCAAGCGATACTTTCCTGAGCCTGCCATCCGCTGGAAATGAGACCTGCAATTACATTAGCCCTGAATTGGCCGGCCTCTTTCGGCCGTCTGGTGGTCATCCCGGCACTGCCCACCTTTTACCAAATCTACCACGAGATCATGCTGGAGATCGGCATCGGTGACCGAATGATTGATCTGGTACAAGAAGGCGTCGATTGTGTGGTCAGAGTCGGCGAACTGTCGGACTCAACCTTGGTCGCGCACCCTTTGCCCCCGTTGCGCCAGGTCACCTGCGGTAGTACCGACTATGTGGCCCGTTATTGCCTTCCCTCCAAGCTCGAACAACTCGAAGGGCAGCGTTGCGTGGACTACCTATCGGCCACCACCGGCAAGCTGCAACCTTTGGAGTTCTGCGTCCACGGCCAGGTGTTGCTTCGCACCCTGCCAGCCAGCCTGGCGGTCAACAATGGAGAATCTTATGTGGCTGCCTGCGAGGCTAACTTCGGCCTCGTCCAAGTCCCTTATTACCATGTCGCCCGTCAACTGGAACACGGGAGCTTGATCGAAGTACTGCCCCAGCATCGACCGCCGGATTTACCCATCACCATCCTCTACCCCCACCATCGACGTCTAACGCCACGCTTGCGGGTGTTTATCGACTGGCTGAATGCGCAGTGCAGAAACCCAAACATTTGAATACAACCTCAGGCGTGGTGATCAGTCAGTACGGTGCGATCTACTGAAAGCCTGCTGCTTTCGGTGCGAATGATCCTGTGTGACTGGATAGGAAGTCGAATCAAGGCTTGCCACCTGAAATCACATCCAGCGAGCCCGCAATCTTAATCTGCTGGTGCGAGTATCGGTGCTCGCTAGTCGTTTCACATCTGAAGCAGGTAGAGGTTTGTGCGAACATCGTGAAATCTCAAAAAGCAGTAGGATGGGATAGCGTAGGAACTGTGAAATACAATGACTGTTATAAAATATCAGACGTATCAACTTATTGCGGGACGAACGGAAGCGGAGTTATTGCGCTGAAATTCAGTAGAGATAACGCAAATGGCAGCACAACACCTTAAAGCTCTTGACCAAACCGCCTAGCAAGGCGGTTTTTATTAGACCAAAGTATTATTGCCTTGGGTAAAGAATTATTTTTAGTGTCGTGAAACACCAAAAGCAGGAAGCAAAGGATGCGACAGAAAATTATCGAAATCCATAGCATTTCATCGGTTCAGGACTGGTATTTCGACTTGGACAGTGGAAATGACCCAAACGATTATGAGGGAATTGTCTGCTTGGCGTTAGTCACCACTATGGATCTCGACGATGAAGACCATAGGATAGAAAAGAAAATTGTCCCGGTAGAATCACAAGACTTTTATGCTTTTCGAGTCGGAGAGATTTACCAACTAAAATGTGAGGCTCTGGTCAGAGGGAATCACATTCGAATGCGCAATCCAAAATGATACGCGCTTTGCGCCGTGTTGGTTGGAATACCAATGGCGCATTCCAGAGCAAAATTTTAAGTGCATATGTGAACAGCCTTTGCCAAGATGTTCCCTCACGGGCTATTATCCCTGATATAGTTAAATTCCAACTTTTGTCTCACCAAGACTTTCGTGCGATGGCAAATAAATTGACAGCCTTGTAGGTTGTGTATATGCTTGGGAAAAGAGGAGTGCGTGGCAATGGATAAAGCAAAGGATTATGAAGGCGCAGTCATTCAGATCAATAATTCAATTCGTGAATTAGAAAAGATAATTCTATCCGACCGAATCGAAGGGGTTAAAGTCTTAGAGTTTTTCCTTTCTTTCAATCCTGCAATATTTAATCAAGACGATTTGAGCATTAAAATGGATGCATGGCGATTTCTTGATGGGCATTGCAAAGCTCATGCACGCCTGATTGTTGAACAAAGCATATCCTTTGATATACCCATCTGGAAAACCTATCGGGAGAAAATCCAAAAGGTGATTGACCTTAGAAGAGAAGTTTTCTCGGTCTAAGCAAAATTATTGGATTAGGAGGGAGAAGGATTCGCCAAGATGCTCCCCTTACGGGGTTGTTTAACCAAAGGCAAAAGCATCATCCTCTCCAGTGTAGAACATCCCTCGGGCCATTTCTGGTGGGATTTCTATTTGCTGTTCAGTTCGTAGCAGGGACTGCTGAAAATCAGCCAGTAGTTTAGGCGTAACCAAAACCTTACCTATTGTTATATTCGACCTCCTATGATTATCCCAATGCCATTCTACCAATTTATTCAACGAAAACTCATGCTTTTTGAAACTGAGAGTAGATTCTTCGTTTTCACCACCGAACTACATACGCTGAAGAGTATTTAGGTTATTACTAAACTGACGACCATGAACAAATTTATCAAATACTACGGCAAGGGCAGGAAGATCATCAACCTGATAGCAAAAGAGGCATGCACTTACACGGTCTAATTTGAGATCACCAAGATAGTACTGATTGGTTATACCACTATAAGAGAGACTTTTACGCTCCCATTCACCAGCGTAACACTCCCAAAAACTATCATTTTCAATACGATAAATATCAAAGCCCTGCTTTATAGTCAGCCTGGTCTGCATTTCGCTTTTTAGTCCCTTGTTAAGGGTGAGATTGTAGATTTTAAATGTCATGTAATGCCTAATATTGTTGTTTTTATATCGTAAAACTTAAAGTTAAAAAATCAAGAGCAAGACAATGATTTAATGGTCTTTCGGTGCTGGAAATTGCAAGAGCAAAACCATGTCTAAAAGGCAGATTCAAATAATACTTACAACCCCCTCACCGCAGTATCCCCTTAGATAACAGGACGAAGTAGTTCACCCTACTTGTAACCCCCAAGTTTGCTGCCTTTGTAACTTCTTACGCTTGCAATAAGTCGTTTTGCCTATTCCTAACTTTTCCCATGGCTTAGTTCGGGCATCACTATTCTTCTGTTCACTCGCTCCACGCTGCCTGCGCTCCCATATTTTCCTTTCTTTTCCTCGGCGTGCTCTTTCCACTGGATCAATGATAGTAATCATGTGTTGTTGTTCCTCCGGCGTGATATTGAAAGCACGTATCAGCGTTGAATTACGGGGAGTGTAGAGTGGCTTATAGCTTTCCCCATTAAACTCGACCTTCTCACCTCTGCAATGCTGACAGACCTTCTCAAACACGGTTCCAAGCGCCGCTTCTTCCCAATCACCATTGGGGAAGAACCTCTCTGCTACGGCTTTGGCCTCAACCCAAAAGTTCATACTGTTGACCTGGAAGCTCATACCCATGAAATTGAGTGACCAGAACAGGAACAGCATGCGCTGTCCTTCCTGAACGCCACCACGGAGGCTCGCCAAGGTGCGAAGGTCTGTAACCGATCCATGAACCCCACCTACCGCAAGGTGGAAGCCAAGGTTACCGTGGCATCTCTGGCGAACAGTTCCATGGCAGCAGCGCTTCGTAGTCTGCTACTGACGACGCATGCGGCAGTCGCTCAAGTACGTGGCGCAGCCACGTATAGGACTCTTGGCCGTTGATCTTGGCGGTTTCGACCAAGCTGTAGATCTGCGCGCTGGCCGTGGCTCCCTTGGGCGTGTCACTGAACAGCCAAGCCTTGCGCCCGATCACAAACGGCTTTATGGCCCGCTCTGCCAGGTTGTTGTCGATCGGCAGGTGGCCCGCCTCGACGTAGCGTTCCAGGCGGTTCCAATTGTTTGCCAGATAATGCAACGCCTTGCCCAGTACGCTTTGCGGTGTCACTTGCGAGTGCGTCTTGTCGAGCCAACTTTTCAACTGCTCAAGGATCGGCAGGCTTCGTTCCTGACGACCGATAAATCGATGTTCATCGCTGGCATCCTTGAGGTCGCGTTCGATGCCATACAGTTTGTTGATCATCGTCAGCTCAACATCGGCGCGACCGGTCTTGCCCTTGGGCTGCACCTTCTGCGTTTCGACGAATTTACGCCGGGCATGCGCCATGCACGCCAGTCGTTCAACACCCGGCTGTAGCGCCAACGCGTTGTAGCCAGCGTAATCATCGGTCAT
>Ga0182739_1005122_pt1 | contig 10508 bp, 8 predicted proteins | sample eDN5th30CBELigBY_FD_128873 | JGI IMG/M metagenome (GOLD analysis project Ga0182739, IMG submission 128873) | Enriched backyard soil microbial communities from Emeryville, California, USA - eDNA 5th pass 30_C BE-Lig BY (version 2) (version 2) | ecosystem: Environmental > Terrestrial > Soil >...
AGGATCGCGATTCCGCCTGCAGCATGGTCCCGAATGGATCGACTGTTTCACCCCGCTGGTGGGTCAGCACAATGTGAGCAATTGCCTGGCAGCCGCCAGTGCGGCCCTCCATTTCGGACTGACACTCAGACAAATCGCGGAAGGGCTGGAAACTTTCAGCCATGTTCCCGGCCGACTGGAAAAGGTGGACTGCGGACAAAGCTTTCAGGTCTATGTGGATTATGCCCATACCGATGATGCGTTGCGGCAAATTCTCGCCAGCATCCGCACGGTCACCACGGGCAAGATCATTTTGATCTTCGGTGCGGGCGGAGACCGCGACCGCACCAAACGTCCACTCATGGCCCAGGCCGCCGCCCTGGCAGATGAGGTGATCCTGACCAGCGACAACCCCCGGTCCGAAGACCCTTATCAGATCCTGGAAGAAATTCTGAGTGGCTTTGCCGATACGGCCGTGTTGCCGCATGTGCAGATTGATCGCCGTGAAGCCATTCACGAAGCCATCCGTCGCGCAAAACCGGGTGACACGGTGATCGTGGCGGGAAAAGGACATGAAAAAGTACAGATCCTGGGAGAACGACGAACTCCTTTTGATGATGTCCTCGTCTGCCAGGAAGCGCTTCAGGCCATGACGCATGACCTCCGGGGAAGACATGTTCCTTCGGCTGGAATCCAGATATGAAAGAACCTCTTTTCACGCAGAAACGTGTCTCCTCTCAACTCGGCACAATCGTCCGACGTCATCTTCCAACACAGACCCCTCTGATGAAGAACTTCTCGTGCTTCGTCTCATCGAGTGCCCTGTCAGGGCTTGGATTTCGGGTATGTGATCGCGAAACGTCCTCCGTTGTCGGACTTTGCGTTAAGTCCTACCCGAATTTTTAAAATTAACGAAGCACTAGAGCGTTTTTGTAAATCTCGTAGCAGACTTGCCTCACGGCATTCAGTCTTTCATCAAGTGAAACCACTTTCGACGCGGACACATGAGAGACCAAACCGGTCTAACAAAACATGCAGCGAACTTGCCTGCGGACAGGAGATGTTCCTTGTTCAAGAGGTTTCGCTGGCGACTCTAAAAAACATCCGGCATCCCGACCCGACGAGACAACGTAGCGATCAAGCGAAAGCGACTCATGCAGGCGATCTCTTTCCAGGACCTGACAACGATCATCAGCGGCACCCCGATGGCCATCGCAGACATGAATCATTGCTTCTCGCGCGTGGAACTCGATTCCCGGAAGATTCAACCGGGCGATCTGTTCTGGGCGGTGGAAGGCGAAAAACAGGATGGTCACAAATTCGTTAAGCAGGCCCTGGCCGGAGGAGCCTGTGCAGCCATTGTCGAAGCAGAAAAATCCGCCAGAATCGATGGCCCCCACATCGAAGTGGAAAACTCGATCTTCGCCCTGTGGCAACTGGCCCATTGGCATCGCCGCCGCTCCGAAGCCCTGGTGATTGGAGTGACCGGCAGCGTCGGCAAAACCACGACGCGGCGAATGATCACCGCCGTTCTCTCCGCCCGATTCTCCGGAGTCCAAAGCCCGTTGAATTTCAATAATAAATTCGGAGTTCCGTTAAGCCTGCTGCAGATTGAACCTCATCATGAATTCGCCGTCATAGAACTCGGTGCTTCGCGCGTGGGGGAAATCGAAGCGCTGTCAATGGTCTGCGAACCGGAAGTGGGTGCCATCACCGCCATTGGCCCGACACACCTGGATGAATTTCATAATCTGGAAACCATCGTCAAAGCCAAGGGCGAACTTCTGGAGGCACTCCCCAGCAGCGGCTTTGTGGTTTTAAATGGCGATGACAAACTGATTCGTCAAATGGTCACGCGCACAAATTGCCCGGTCACGCTGGTCGGAGAACGCGAACACAACGATCTTCGCGCCACAAATGTGGTTCTGCAGGATCAACTCTTGCAGTTCCAGATCAATCACTCCACCTTCCAGGTCAATGTGACCGGCCGCCATCATCTGACATCCGCCCTGATCGCCGTGGCGATTGGTCAACATCTCGACATGGCTGCAGAAGAAATCATGGCCGGGCTCAAGACATTCACCCCTGCCCCCGGACGTTGCGAGACCATCCGCATCGGAGACTGGACAGTCATTGACGACACCTATAATGCCAGCCCTCTGTCGATGTCGGCGGCCTGCCAGGTCCTGCGAAACTGGCAATCTCCCGGGAAACGCATCCTGGTCACGGGGGATATGCTCTCGCTGGGAGAATGGAGCAAGGATTTTCATCGTCTATTCGGTGAAGAAGCGTCCCGTTCCGGTCTGAACCGCATGATTGCCGTTGGGACACAAGCAGACATTGTGACTGGCAGTGCCCGTAAACATGGCATGCCCTCTGATTGCCTGGGGGTAGCCCGAGACCACGACCTGGCGCTCATGCTGCTGGACTGCTGGCTGGAACCGGGAGATGTGATCCTGGTGAAAGGCTCGCGCGCCACCAAGATGGAAGCTATTGTCCAGGGGCTGCAGAAACTCGCCGCGCAACACCAAGCGCTGGCTGCCAGTCCCCACACACACATAGACCGTAAAGCGGCATAACATGACTTTCAAAATCGCTCGAGCCATCCATCCCCTTTCACCTGATCATAAACTCTCACCATCATGATTCCCTGGCTGCTACAACACTTGCTCCCGTTAGCGGAACGGATGGACCATCACATTGCGGGTGACTCCCGAATATATTTAACAGCGAGGACGGCACTGGCTGCCATCACTTCTTTCCTGTTAGCCATATCCATTGGTCCAATCGCCATCAAATGGCTCCGTGCGCATTGTGGAGAGCGCATTGACAGTGCTTCGGAAACATTAAACCGGCTTCATGCCAACAAACAGCATACCCCTACCATGGGTGGCCTGTTTATCATGGCAGCTCTGATCGTATCGACTCTTCTATGGGGCGACCTGAGCAATCGCTATGTACAGATCGGGCTCTTCATCGCGACAACGTTCACAGCTTTGGGAGCAGTTGACGACTGGATCAAACTCAGCACCACCAAACGCGGACTCAGGGCCCGCCAGAAGTTGGCCGTGCAATTTGCACTGGGAATTGTAGCGGCGGCCTGGCTGTATTTCGAACAGAAAACCAAGCTGCATGGCCTGGAGCTGGTCTGGCCCATTGGTGCCAGCACACTCTGGCTGGGAGTGGGCCTGGTTCCCTGGGCAGCATTCGTCATCGTGGGGACCTCCAATGGAGTCAACCTGACGGATGGGCTGGATGGCCTGGCCACGGGTTGCGCCATCTTCGCCGGGACAGCTTTCACAGCATTAACTTATCTGGCGGGACATCATACCATGGCCAATTATCTTAGCATTCCTTTTATGCCCGGATGCGGAGAACTAAGCATTGTCATCGGCAGCCTGGTGGGGGCCATGCTGGGATTTTTATGGTTTAATTGCTATCCCGCACAAGTTTTCATGGGAGACACGGGATCTCTTCCCATTGGCGCACTCCTTGCATTGGCCGCATTGGTGACGCGCCAGGAAATATTGCTGGTCATTATTGGTGGTATTTTTGTAATAGAAACGCTCAGCGTGATCGTCCAGATCAGTTGCTATCGCCTGACCGGAAAACGTTTGATCGCCTGCAGCCCACTCCATAATCATTTCGTTTTTCGCGGAATGCATGAAATTAAAATCGTTACCCGGTTCTGGATCGGTTCCGCTTTATTAGCCATTTTGGGGATGGTGAGCCTGAAAATTCAATAACAACATAAGTGCGATCGATAAAGAGTCGTGACCGCAGGAATCGAACATTCCCCACGGCGGCTCCTTGCATCGACATCAGATGAGTCCACCATGAACAAGCGACTTTCCCGCCGAACATTTTTTTCAGGCTGCCTGATGCTTGCCAGCACCATGAGCAGTTGCACGTCTTTGCGCAGCCCTTACCAGGTCCATGGAGGAATTCGCTACACGCTGCATGAAGACACGCGATTCAGCCGGGTCGAAAAGGGAAAAAACGGCAGCCTGATGTATGATTCCCCCGAACTCACGATGAGTTGTGAGAATGGCCGCTTGCACATCAATGGTGTCGATGCCGGACCAGTGAAAAAAGGCGATCATGTGGAAGTCACAGACATGCAAACCGTACTGGTCAATGGTGAACGCCGCGGCGATATGACCATGGGCGCAGAATTGAATCGTCAACGACTTCAACAAAGTAAGCTTCAAGTTGAAACGCAGCCGCGATAATTCACGAGTTTAGAGCGTTTTCGTAAATCTTGTAGCGGACACGATTTATCGCTTCATACATTTGGGTTAGAATGCGGACATTCTTCTCATCTGCATGGAGCACAGAAATGCCCGGATTCAATCGTCGCAAATTTCTCATCGCCGCCCTGGCCGCTTCTTCAGCCTGGAAGGCAATTCCTCTTTCTGCAGCCCCGGAAGAGAATATCCCGCGCTGGCCGGTCTGCCTCTTCGTCAAATTTCTGCAATCCATGAGCGATGACGATCTCGCCAGGACCGCTTCCCAGATGGGTTTCCAAGGGATTGAAGCCACCGTTCGCAAAGGAGGGCAAATCGCACCGGAACGCGTGGAGGAGGAACTTCCCAAACTGGTCCAGGCATTGAAGGCCCAGCAGCAGGAAATCCAGATCATGGCGAGCAACGTGAACCGCGCGGACGCCCCACTTGCAGAAAAGGTTTTGCGTATTGCAGCAGACCTCGGCATCAAACGCTACCGTATGGATTATTATCGGTACGATTTGAAGAAACCGGTCGAGGCTCAGCTACGGGAACTGAAACCTGTCGTCAAAGATCTGGCCGCGCTCAATCGGGAACTTGGTATCCAGGGGATTTACCAGAATCATGCCGGAGCTGGTTATGTCGGTGCCTCGATCTGGGATCTCCATTTCCTGCTGGAAGACATTCCGCGTGAACAAATTGGAATCGCCTATGACACCCGGCATTCCACGGTCGAAGCGGGGCAGTCCTGGCCGGTGCTCTGGAACCTGGTCCAACCACATCTGGCGGCCGTCTATGTCAAGAATGCCCGCTGGGAAGGCCGCATCCCCAAAGACATTCCCCTTCATGAAGCAGGAACCGTCGATCCGGCCATCTTCACCATGCTGAAAAAGTCCGATTTTCACGGCCCCGTCTCACTGCATGTGGAATACCTTCCCAAAGGGAATCTCCAGGAGAACCTGGCCGCCATTAAAAAGGACTTCCAAACGCTGCAAGAAGCACTGAAATAGCAAAGTGACCGTACCTCAATTTGAAATTCATCGCCACCAGCAATGCCACAAATCCATTCTATTGAGACTGCGCTGTTGTCGTTGGAGAGACCGGGGGACGCACGGCCTTTCCGGCGCAACGGGCGGCAAACCAGCGGGGAATCAACCGAGGTCCGTGGGTCAGCAAGGAATTCTTCAGTCCATCCACGATCAGACTGCGTTTCCCATCCAGGCCTTTCAGTCCAGTGGCCACAACCTGCCTGACAGTTCGTGGATTCCCCAATGCTGCCGGCTGGGCATCACCACGTGTAAACAGTTCCGTGGCCGTGGTTCCCGGACACAATCCCAGAACTTGCACGTTTCGGTCTCGACACTCTTCACGCAAGGCCACTGAAAAGGAAATCACAAAGGCTTTTGTTGCCGCATAGGTCGCCAGATAAGGAATCGGTTGAAAGCCGGCAATGGAGGCCACATTGATCACACCCCCGCTTTGACGATGCAGCATCCCCGGCAAAAAAGCATGTGTCAGCCCGACCACAGCCGCCACATTCACCATCACTTCGGCATGTTCCCGGGCAGGATCGATCTGCTCGAAGGAACCATGTGTCATCACCCCGGCATTATTAACCAGCAGATCGACCTGCAAATCGAGGGCAGAGACGGCAGCAATAACTTGATCCACCGCCCCTTCGCGACTCAGATCGCTCACCACAACATAGACGGAAACCTGATGTTGTTGTGTGAGTTGATCTGCCAGCTTCTTCAAAACGTCTTCCGCGCGTGCGACCAGAATCAGGTTCATTCCACGTGCCGCCAATTCCCGGGCGAATTCCGCTCCAATCCCGGAAGATGCCCCGGTCACCAATGCTGTTCGACCGCAATACGAGAACATGACACTCCTTCTGTGTGGGCTTTTCGGACAGAGAAACCATGTAAATCGTCTATCTGGCGATTCCCACGGTCCGAATTTCTCGCATCACCACAACTTTCACTTCACCCGGGTAGGTCATATTTTCTTCGACGGCCTGGGCAATATCCCGCGCCATTTTGGCAGCAGCTCGATCATTGATCTGTCTCGGATCGACAATCACCCGGACTTCACGTCCCGCCTGAATGGCATAGACCTCATTGACTCCCGGAAATCCACAGGCAATCGCTTCCAGTTCTTCCAATCGCTTGATGTACTTTTCCAGCGTCTCGCGCCGTGAACCAGGTCGCGAAGCGGAGCATGCATCGGCCGCTGCCGTGAGAACCGTGTACAGATATTCTGGCCGGATATCATCGTGATGACCTGCTGCTGCATGGACCACTTCCGGACCTTCTCCATATCTTTTGAGAAGTTCTGCCCCAATCGCTGGATGCCCCCCTTCCATCTCATGATCAGCCGCTTTCCCGATATCATGAGTGAACCCACAGCGGCGAGCCAGGTCCGCATCCAATCCCAGTTGCTCGGCCATCATACCGGTCAGATGCGCCACTTCGATGGAATGCCGTAACACGTTCTGACTGTAACTCACCCGAAAATTCAGACGTCCCATCAAATAAAGCAATTTATCATGCAGTCCGGGAACGCCCGCTTCCTCTGCCGCTTCCCGGCCCAGCTGCATAATGCGCTCATCCATCTCCGCACGAGTCTCTTTGACAATCTCTTCGATTCGAGCGGGATGAATCCGGCCATCCTGAATCAATTTATTGAGGGCGATTTTCGCGATTTCGCGTCGAACCGTATCGAACGCCGAGACCACAACCACACCCGGCGTATCATCCACGATCACATCAACGCCGGTCTCTTTTTCAAATGCCCGAATATTGCGACCTTCACGACCAATAATGCGTCCCTTCATCTCATCACTGGGAATGTCCACGGTCGAAACCGTTGTTTCAGAAGTGTGCGTTGAAGCGTAACGCTGAACCGCCATCCCGATAATTTCCCGGGCAAATTTCTCCTGATCCGCTTTCACTTCCTGTTGATACTTCAGGATCAGGCCGCCAGTCTCATTTTTCAGCTGCTTTTCCACACGATCCAGCAATCGGGATTCTGCCTCGGACTTGGAAAGTCCACTGATTTTGAAAAGCTCTTCCTGCTCTTCTGCAAGCATCCGGTCCAGTTCCCGCTCGCGAGTCTCCAGAACTTTCCCGCGATCTCCGAGTTTCTGCTGAAGTTGTTCAACCATCCGTTCTCGTTTTTTCAGACCGTTTTCCAGTTCATTCAGCGTGTTTTCACGCTTGTCGAGCTGACGTTCCTGATTTCGAGCTTCCTGACGAATTTTTTCCAGTTCTTTATCGAGCCGGTCTTTTCGCTGAAACAATTCTTCCTTGGCGTCCAGTTCTGCATTGCGTTTCAGCTCTTCCGCATGTTTTTGTGCATCAGAAAGAAGCTCCGCGGCAGTACGATGAGACTTTCCTTTTAGCAGAAAATCAATGAAATAGCCGATCGCAGTACCCACAATGAGCGCGATCAGGGCATAAAGATATTCAGGAGGCATATTGAACCTTCGGAGTCATGCCGAACGATTCACCTCAGCCGTCTCCGCAAAACAGGTCAGTAGAAAATTGCCGGAAAGACCTGCTTCAATCGCACAAGCGCAGCCACATCGATCGGGAGACCCCATGCGTTTCCACCATTCCTTTCGGAAACGGAAAAAGACCGCTTCCACAATGGAAACTAACAGTTCACAATTTCGCAAAGACCCCATGGTCACGAAGCAATGTGGCGAGATTTCAGATGAAATCTGCCCTACTCCATCCAACCTGGTATCTCGAAATTGCCCGTAAAAGCATGACGGCCCTATCGGTGTCTCTGCATGGAGATCAAGAGATTCATCACCTCTGATCAGCAGGACCAGCCAGGTCATCACGACTTCCACGTACTGCATAAAACAATCCGTCAACGTACTGGTCACAAATTGAACTGGGAGATCATCCCCACGCCCAGCCATTTTTCAGCCGTCTGATCAAGCTCACGTGGTCTGACCACCTTGATCTGAACGACTCAAACAGAAATAGCTGCAACGCATTGAAGTGAAAGGGTTTCCTGCCTGACCGTGTATTGCGAAAAACACCAAAGCGAGTCTTTCGGCACGTTTTTTGAGACAGAAATTGAATGCAAAGGCGGATGACAATATCCGTTCGCAATTTCAAGAATACCAGAATGTGAAGTGCCTGCAAAGAATGCGAACCTGCCTATCAGGGCTTTCAGCTTTTTGATTTTGGCATGGGAGAGAAAGTGGATCTTGCTCGCGACTCACCGGGAGCTTCGCCCTCCGAACCGCCCGGTGTATCTCAGGTAAAAGCCCTGCTCGCCTATTTCCCTTTGGAAACTCGTCCCGGTTCGCGCAAGCCGGGTCCTTTTCGCTTCTGGAGCGAATCCCCCAAGTCATTCCGCATGGTTTCGGCGAACGCTTCAAGTTGCTCGACAATTTCGGGGCGGCTCGCCGCCACGTCTTGGGTTTCCCCAATGTCATTCACCAGATCATACAATTCGGCCTTCTCAATTTTTTGCTGTTCATATTTCACCGGATTCCCATTGGTCCCACCCGGGCGACCATTCAGCGTCCGATAGGTATGCGGCAGTTGCAATTTCCAGCGACCATCTCCAGTCACGACCGACTGAAGCTGATTATTCCCATAATAATATGCATACCCCTCGTGCGGATTTTGGGCTCCTGCTGTTCCAATGATTAGCTGCCAGACATCCAGGCCATCAATCTTGTGATCCGGAAGTTTGGCACCAATCAAATGAGCGATGGTCGGAAGCAGATCAATTGTCATCAACATGGCATCGCTGGTTGTCCCGGCAGGAATACTCCCCGGCCAGCGCATGATCGTCGGCTCTCGTGTGCCACCTTCCCAGCAAGTCCCTTTTCCTTCACGCAATGGACCAGCACTTCCATTGTGATCGCCATAACTGAGCCAGGGACCGTTGTCGCTGGTGTAAATCACCAGCGTTTTTTCATCCAATCCGCATCTCTTCAACGCCGCCAGTATTTCCCCCACACTCCAATCCACCTCCATGCAGACGTCACCATAGAGCCCTTGCTTCGATTTACCACGAAATTTGTCGCTGACGTGCAGCGGCACATGCACCATGGAATGAGCCAGATAGAAAAAGAACGGCTGATTTTGATTCTTTTCAATGAATTGAACGGCACGCTCTGTATACATCGTCGTTAGCTGATTTTGATCATCATGCCCGAGATCGGGATGAATCACGGTTTCCCCTTCGATTAATGGAAGTGGGGGATAAGCGCCCGGCTTCGCCTCCGGATGAAATGGCCACATATCATTGGAATAAGGCAGGCCGAGATACTCATCGAAACCGTGATGAATTGGCAGAAACTGTTTCGGTGTCCCCAGATGCCATTTCCCAGCCATTCCGGTCGCATAGCCTCGTTGCTTGACAAGTTCAGCAACAGTCATTTCTGTTTCGGCAATCCCGTGCTGGGCTCTTGGCCCCAGCGCTCCATGAATTCCAATGCGATTCGGGTAGCAACCGGTAAGCAACCCAGCTCGCGATGCAGAGCAAACTGGTTGCGGAACATGGAAATTTGTGAACTTGCAACCTTCTGCTGCCATTTTATCGAGATTCGGCGTGGAATAGCCTTGCGCACCGAAGGGTCCGATGTCCGCATAGCCTTGATCATCAATAAAAATCACGATGATATTTGGCGTGTCGCTGGGAAGCTGCTCTGCTGCGGGAAGCGTTGTCACAGCAGCCAAGCATAATGCGCCCAGCAAAAGAGAGGCACCAGTTCTCATAGCAGCAACTTTTTAAAGGAGATGGCTCAAAGAATGCTACGAAGTATGGCTGATTCCAGTATCCGCCCGGCACAACATTTCGATTTACACTCGATTCGAATTGCATGAGAGGAATACTACATTCATATAAACTAACCTAAATCTGGCAGAAATCCAAGTCGCCAGCGGCCTAAAACATTTAAAACAGCGCACAAAAAAACCCTTTGAGCAGATTAATGCTCAAAGGGTTTTAAAATAAACCGGCGATAACTTACTTTCGCGCCTTTCGGCACTATCATCAGCTCTAACTGCTTAACGGTCGTGTTCGGAATGGGAACGTGTGTTTCCAGTTAGATATGGTCACCGGAAATCGTTGGCAGCGCGGTTAAACGCTGCCAACGCGGTATCTAAAAATGGTGGATAGTTCCGCGTGGGATTGCTCCTGAAATTCTTGCGTACCTGCGTGACCAAAATTAAAGTGGTCAAGCATTCGTCCTTTAGTACTGGTCAACTGAGATTGTTACCAACCTTACATAGCCAGCCTATCAACCTGGTCGTCTTCCAGGGGACTCATCGA
>Ga0182739_1005123_pt1 | contig 10506 bp, 8 predicted proteins | sample eDN5th30CBELigBY_FD_128873 | JGI IMG/M metagenome (GOLD analysis project Ga0182739, IMG submission 128873) | Enriched backyard soil microbial communities from Emeryville, California, USA - eDNA 5th pass 30_C BE-Lig BY (version 2) (version 2) | ecosystem: Environmental > Terrestrial > Soil >...
AGCAGGCGGAACGACGGGATCGCGATGATCACCAGGATCAGCACCGGCACCGCGGTCCAGACGATCTCCAGGATCGTGTGGTGCGAACGACGCGACGGCGTCGGGTTGCTGCTCTCGCGGAAGCGCCAGCACGTATAGACCAGCAGCGCCAGCACGAAGATCGTGATCGCGGTGATCACGACCAGGAGCAGGTTGTGGAACGCGTGCATCCGGTCGTCCACGGGCGACGCGGCCGGCTGCAGGTTCATCTGCCATGGCTCGGGCTGCGCCGCATAGGCAGCGAACATCCCTCCGGCAAGCAGGATGACCACCGCCATCGCCAGCACCGGTAGCGCGCGCAATCGCATCGACACGGCTTCCTTCTTTGCCTCGCTCATCGCCCGACTTGCAGCCCCGGCTCTCCGGACGCCAGATCCCCGGACGAACGACATCCTTCCCGGGAGATGCGCGACCTCCCGGCTCGCAGCGACCATATGGACGAGCCCCAGCAGGCCGCGAGTGACAGATTGCCGCAAGTTTTTGGTTCTCCGAGGGTTATTCGTCCGTTTGCAGAGATTCGACGCTGGGCGGAGCCTCATGGCGGCGCAGCATGATGCTGGCCGCCAGGGCCGCCAGCGCCGCGGTCTCCGCACGCAGCACCGTGGGTGCCAGCCGGCCCCGCACGACATCGGGAAGGCCGGCTAGCACCGCATCGTCCTCCGGAGCAAGCCCGCCCTCGGGCCCGATCAGCAGATCGGCACCATCCGGATCCCTGCCCAGCAGGTCCAGAGCCCCTGCCTCGGCCAGTGGATCCAGCACCAGCAGCGGCCGGCCCGGCCGGCGCAATGGCCCGATCGCCGCCAGCGGTGTTTCCCCGTGGATCACCGGCACGTCCAGCCGGCCGCTCTGCTCGGCGGCCTCGACCGCGATCGCGTGGAGGCGCTCGGTGCGACCCAGCGGATGGGCGATCCGCTGGCTGCGCACCGGCACGATCGCCGCTACGTCCAGCTCCGTGGCCTTCTCGACCAGCCATTCGAGCCTGGGGCGGCGAATGATCGCCTGGAACAGCACCGGCGCCGCGGCCCGCTCCGGCAGGTCCTGGAGCTTGTCCAGCACCGCGACGGTGGCACTGCGCTTGCCCAGCCCCGTGATCCTGCCGGCAAAGCCGCCGCTTCGCCCGTCGAACAGTTCCAGCGGGTCGCCCTCGGCACGCCGCATCACCCGGGCCAGATAATGCGCCCGCGCCTCGTCCAGGTCGATCTGTACCCCGGTCCGCAGCGGGCCCGGCACGAACAGCCGGATCGTGCTCAAGCCGGATTCCTCCATCTCGCTCGGTTGTGCGACGCCTTCCCCGGCCCGGCCGGCAGGGGCGGCTTCGCGCGGGCCTTGTGTGCCGCTAAAAGGCCGGCATGTCGAACCTGCCGTCCACTTCCGTCGCCGATCGCCAGCATCACTGGACCGACCGGTTGCCGGCCTTCCTCCGCCCCTATGCGACCCTGGCCCGCTGGGACCGGCCGATCGGGACCTGGCTGCTGCTGCTGCCCTGCTGGATGGGCCTGGCGCTGGCGCCGGGCCTGCCCGACCCGGTCCTGCTGGCCGCCTTCGCCATCGGCGCCGTCGCCATGCGCGGGGCGGGCTGCACGGTCAACGACATGGCCGACCGGGAGTTCGATGCCCGGGTGGAACGCACCCGGGCCCGGCCGCTGGCGTCGGGTGCGCTGTCCATGCGCCAGGCCGCGCTGTTCACGGCGGCGCAGACCCTGGTGGGCGGCCTCGTCCTCCTGGTCCTGCCGGCTCCGGCGGCGCTGACGGCGGTCCTGGCCCTGCCCTTCGTGGTGATCTACCCGTTCATGAAGCGGATCACCTGGTGGCCGCAGGCCTTTCTCGGCATCACCTTCAACTGGGGCGTGCTGGTGGGTGGCGTGGCGGTGGGTGCGCCGGCACCGGCCATCCTGCTGCTCTATGCGGGCTCGATCGCCTGGACGATCGGCTACGACACGATCTACGCCCACCAGGACAAGGCGGACGACGCGCTGATCGGGGTCCGTTCGACCGCACGCCTGTTCGGCGCGCAGACCCATGGCTGGCTTTTCCTCTTCTATGCCACCACCTTGTTGGGCTGGGCGGCTGGGGGCTGGCTGGCGGGCAAGGGCCCGGTCTTCGCGGGCACCCTCCTGCTCATCGCCATCTATCTGCTCCACGAGGCCAGAACCGTGCCGATCGACGACCCGGCGGCTTGCCTGCGCGCCTTCCGCCGCCACCGCTTTGTCGGCCTGGCCTTGTTCTTAGGCATGGTGCTGGATGGCTGGGTGGTGCTGCCTTGAGGTTCGGTAGCTCGCTCTTCACCGCGATCGGCGACGAGCTGGACGGGCTGCGCCGCGGCCTGACCGACCTCGCCACCGGCATGGTGCGCGACCGCACCCGGCTCGCCATCACCGGGCTGCGCCGCAGCGGCAAGACCGTGCTCACCACCTGCCTGGCCCACCACCTGCTGGAGCCGTCCGGCCTGCCGTTCCTTTCGGTGGTGGCCGAGAACCGGCTGGACGCGACCAGGCTCGTGCCGCTGCGCGACCTGCCACCCTTTCCGCTGGAGGAGGCGGTGGCCGGGCTGGCGCGCGAGACCCCAATCTGGCCGCAGCCGACCGACCGGCTGAGCGGGCTGGCCATCGAGATGCTCTACCGCACCGGGCACCGGCTCGGCCGGCTGATCGACCCGACCCGCCGGCACTTCATCGAGATCGTCGACTACCCGGGCGAATGGCTCCTGGACCTGCCCCTGCTGGAGCACGACTTCCGCACCTTCTCGGCGCACGCGCTGGCCCTGGCCGAGCGGCCGATCCGCCAGCCGGCGGCGGCTGCGTGGCAGGAACTTCTGAAGGAGGTGGATCCGCAGGCACCGGGCGACCCGGCGCTGGAGGCCCGGCTGGCCGAGGCCTACCGCACCTATCTCCGTGCCTGCCAGGAGGAGCTCGGCCTGTCCTTCATCCAGCCGGGCCGGTTCGTCGACCGCAGCAAGATCGCCGACGAGGAGCTGATCAGCTTCTGCCCGCTGCCGCTCCCCGCCTCGCCCCTGCCCCATGATTCGATCGGCGCCCGGTTCGAGCGCCGGTTCGAGCGCTACCGGGACGAGCTGGTCAAGCCGTTCTACCGGGACAATTTCTCGCGTTTCGACCGGCAGATCGTGCTGGTCGACCTGCTCACCGCGCTAAATCGCGGGCCGGACCATTTCGAGGATGTGCAGGAATCGCTCGCGACCGTGGTACGCTCGTTCCGCTACGGCAGCGGCAGCATCCTGACCAACTGGCTGACCCCGAAGATCGACCGGCTGGTGTTCGCCGCCACCAAGGCGGACCATATCGCCCCCTCGCAGCATGCCGCGATGAAGCAGCTCCTGGAGATCATGATCGCCCCCTCCTCCCGCCACACCCGCTTTGCCGGGGCACCCCACGAGGTGCTGGCCGTGGCGGCCCTGCGCTCGACCGACGTGGTGCGCACGGAACTGCATGGTCAGGTCCTGTCCTGCCTGAAGGGCCGGCTGGTCGAGACCGGTCAGGAGACCGTGCTGTTCCCAGGGGAGCTGCCTCCCGACCTGCCCGAGCCCCATGACTGGACGTCGGGCCGGTTCCGCTTCCGCGACTTCGCGCCGAGGCGCCTGCCGCGCGGCCGCAACGGGGCGGCCAGCCACATCCGGCTCGATCAGCTCCTGGAAGCGGCGGTCGGGGATCGGCTGACATGAGTCCGCAGCAACCGATCCGGCCGTTCGAGCTCAGTCCCGACGATCCGCGGATCGGCGCGGTCGAGCCGCCACCTGGCATGCGCCCGACCGGCGAGGGCCTGGATCCCTCGCTGCCGGTCGCCGAGGAGACCGCCGAGCTGATCGCGCCTCCGCCGGTGGGGCGGCGCCGGCGCGGCATCGGCTTCTGGCTCAAGCTGTCGCTGGCGCTGCTGGTGGTGACGGTACTGGTGGGCCAGTTCGTCCTGTGGGTGCGCGACCTGATGGACGCCTCCCCCTGGCTGGCCGGCCCGCTGGGCATCCTGTCGATCGTCGCCGTGTGCAGCGGCAGCGTGCTCGCCTGGCGGGGGATGCAGCGCTGGCGGTCCCTGGACCAGCGCGCCGAGATCCGCGCCGAGATCGAGCGGCTGGCGGGCTCCGAGCTGCATGGCAGTGCGGCCAGGCGCCTGGAGGAGATCTCTGCGCTGATCCGGCCGGTTCCAGGCGTGCCGCAGGCGCTGGCGCGCTACGAGCGGCAGGCCTCCGACGCCCTGGCGGACGGCGAGCGCATCGAGCTCTACGAGCGGATGGTGCTGAACGAGCTCGACGAGCAGGCCGTGCGCATCGTCGGCATGGGTGCCCGGGACATCGCGGTGCTCACCGCGGTCACGCCCACCGGCCTGCTCGACGCGCTGGTGGTGCTCACCCGGACGTTCGCGATGCTGCAGCGGCTGGCCGGCCTCTACGGCGTGCCGCCGGGCCGGCTCACCGTGCTGCGCCTGTTGCGGCTGAGCTTCCGCAACGCGGCACTGGCCGGAGCGGCGGACGTACTGACCCATGCCACCACCGAGCATCTCGGCGCGTCGTTCATGAGCATCCTGTCGGCCAAGGCCGGCCAGGGTGCGGGCAATGCCCTGCTCGCCGGCAGGCTGGGCCTGCAGGCGATCCGGCTGCTGCGGCCCCTGCCGTTCGTGACCAAGCGGCCGCCCCGCCTGCTCGACCTGCGCGGCATGCTGGGCTTCGACCCGGCCACGCCGTTCGACCTGAAGCTGCCCGGCAGCCGGACCAGCACCCCGGATCGTCAGGCCGAGAGGCGCTGAGTGATCCGCCGGGTCAGCCGGCCCAGCATCATGCCGATCCGCTCGGCCAGCGAGGGCTTCGGCGGCGGCGGTGGCGCCTTCGGCACGACGAACCCGGTGTCGCCATCGATCACCATGCCGTCATCCACGCCGAAGCGGCTGCCACCAGCCTCGCGGGCCTCCGGATCGAGCCGCCGCGCCAGCCCCTTGACCATGTCGCCCATGCGGATGAGGCGCGGCAGGAACAGGAGCGCCACCACGCCCATCACCAGCATGACCTTCCAGGCACTCAGACCCAAGACCTTCTCCCCAGCACCCGTCCAACCTGCCGCCCTGGCGGCCGGACGGGTCCGCATGAACCCCGTCCGGCACAGCGTAGCCGATCGTCGCTGGTGATGGACAGCCCCTTGCGCGATGGCCGTGCACCGGTGCTTTTCCACCTGCGCCGGCGGTGACCGGGCGACTTCCGGCAATCCACACGACAGGTTGATGATGGAAAGCGATCTCTCGCTGCTTCAGGCCGCGCTCTTGGGCCTGGTCGAAGGTCTCACCGAGTTCCTGCCCGTATCCTCGACCGGTCACCTGTTGCTCGCCGGCTGGTTGATGGGCGTGGACGAGCGGTTCGTCGACCTGTTCGTGGTCCCGATCCAGTTCGGCGCGATCCTGGCGGTGCTCAGCCTCTATGTGACCCGACTGTGGGCCGTCCTGCGCGATGCACCGCATTCCCCCGCGGCCCGACGATTCATCCTGGCGATCGCCCTGGGCTTCCTGCCGGCGGCGCTCGTCGGCCTGGCCCTGCATGGCCCGATCAAGAGCCTGTTCGCCCATGTGATCATCGTGCCGATCAACCTGATCCTGGGCGGCATCCTGATCCTCGTGATCGAGCGCTTCCACCCACCGGCGGAGATCCACCGCGCGGAGGCCATGACGCCCTTGCGCGCCCTGCTGATCGGGTTCTGCCAGGCGCTGGCGATGATCCCGGGCGTGTCGCGCTCCGGTGCCACGATCATGGGTGCGCTGGTGATGGGGGTGGATCGGCGGGCGGCCGCCGAGTTCAGCTTCTTCCTGGCCATGCCTACCATGCTGGCCGCCGCCTCCTATGACCTGTGGAAGCAGCGCGACGTCATCACCTTCGACGATGCCGGGCTGATCCTGGTCGGCTTCGTGTGCGCCTTCATCAGCGCGGTGCTGGTGGTCAAGGCGCTGCTGGCCTTCCTGGCGCGCAACACCTTCCGGATCTTCGGCTGGTACCGGATCGCGATCGGCCTGGTGATGCTCGCCGTGATCATGACGGTGGCGTGAGCCGATGCTCGCTTTTTGAGCAGAGGCCAGGCCATCCGACTGTTTCTGCCCATATCCTGGGCAGTCGCTGACCCCCTGATCATTTCCTGTGCCACGCCGGCCGGCTTCGGCACGGTTCTTGAAAGATCCTCCCTGGCTCGGGCGAGGATGCGACGTTTTCCGCATCCCGGCCTGGAACACGAGAACGAGGATACGCCGCTCCTTCCGGTCCAACGGTCGGGCGGCGTCTCGATAGAGGATCATCGATGAGTCGCCGATCTGCCTTGCTCACCATTCTGCCGGCGATCCTCCTGGCGAGCGTGCCGGCGCTCGCCCAGGAAGCCGCGCCGGCAGCCGAAGCGGTCGCGGAAGCGGTCGAGGTCTCGCCGATCGACAGCGGCGACACGGCCTGGATGCTGATTTCGACCGCACTCGTGCTGCTGATGGTCATCCCGGGCGTCGCCCTGTTCTATGGCGGCATGGTCCGCCAGATGAACGTACTGGCCACGGTGATGCAGACCTTCGCCACCACCTGCCTGCTCGGCGTGATCTGGATGGTCGCGGGCTACTCCATCGCGTTCGGCGAGGGCAACGCGTTCTTCGGCGACCTGTCGCGGGCCTTCCTCGCCGGAGTCGAGCTGGACACGCCCGCGGGCAGCATCCCGGAATCGGTGTTCATCTCCTTCCAGATGACGTTCTTCATCATCACGGCTGCCCTGATCGCCGGCTCGTTCGCGGACCGGATGAAGTTCTCGGCGATGCTCTGGTTCTTCGGCCTGTGGGCGCTCATCGTCTATGCCCCGATCTGCCACATGGTCTGGGCGGGCAATGGCTACATGGCCGGTGACGGCGTGCTCGACTTCGCCGGCGGCACGGTGGTCCACATCAACGCCGGCATCGCGGGCCTGGTCTCGGCCATCGTGATCGGCAAGCGCATGGGCTATCCGAACACGCCGCTCCCGCCGCACAATCTGGTGCTGAGCGTCATCGGCGCCGGCCTGCTGTGGGTCGGCTGGTTCGGCTTCAATGCCGGCTCCGCGGCGGCAGCCAACGGCCGGGCCGGCATGGCGATGCTGGTGACCCTGATCGCCCCGGCCGCCGCCGGCCTGTCCTGGATGTTCATCGAGTGGGGTGCCAAGGGCAAGCCGTCGGTGCTGGGCCTGATTTCCGGGGTGGTCGGCGGCCTGGTCGCCATCACGCCGGCCGCGGGCTTCGTCGGCCCCGGCGGCGCCCTGATCATCGGGCTTGTCGCGGGTGCGGTGTGCTTCTGGGCAGCGACCAGCCTGAAGCACATGCTGGGTTATGACGACAGCCTGGACTGCTTCGGCGTCCATGGCGTGGGCGGCATCGTCGGCGCGGTCCTGACCGGCGTGTTCGCGGTCGAAGCGATCGGGGGCACGCCCGGCCTGCTTGAGGGCAACGGTGCGCAGCTCTGGATCCAGATCAAGAGCGTGCTGATCACCGTCGTCTACTGCGCGGTCCTGACCTTCGTGATCCTGAAGCTGATCGACCTGGTGATCGGCCTGCGGGTGGACAAGGAGGTGGAGCGCGAGGGGCTGGACCTGGCCCTGCACGGCGAGGCGGTGCACTGAGCCGGCACTGACCGACTCCGCTCGTACAGGAGGGCCGCCGGGCAGCCGGCGGCCCTTTCCTTTGCCCGATCCGTTCCGGCAAGCATCGGCCTTTCAATCGGCTCAGACGGCGCCAACATCACCAGCACGCCGCAAGGAGAACCGGCTTGGACGTTTCGCCAGGACCAGTACCGGGAGAAGCCCCAGACGGCGTGCTGGAACAGCGTGGCAGCCGCGCCGCTGCCCTGGCCGAACGCGCCGCCCGGGTCGTGAAGGCCATGCTGGAGCGTCATGCCGCCGATCGGCTGTCGGTGCCCGACCCGGAAGTGGTCGGCGACGCCTTCGCCGAACTCGGCCGGGCACTGCTCCAGGATCCCGAGCGGCTGGCGCAGGCACAGCTGCGGCTCTGGCTGGATCATGGCCGCCTGTGGAATGCCCAGCTGCTCAGGCTCCTGGGCGGTGAAGCACCGGTCGTGGCCGCACCGGCACCGGGCGACCGGCGCTTCAGGGACCAGGTGTGGACGGAAGCACCCGTCTATGACTGGCTGAAGCAGTCCTATCTCGTGAATGCCGCCTGGCTGCGGGACATGGTGGCCGAGGCTCCGGGCCTGGCACCGGCCAGCCGCGCCAGGATCGAGTTCTACACCCGCCAGCTGATCGACGCCTGCGCACCCACCAACTTCGCCTTCACCAATCCGGCGGTCCTGGCACGGGCCGCCGAGACCGGCGGCGAGAGCCTGCTGGACGGGCTGGAGCACCTGCTGGCGGACATGGAACGCTCCCAGGGCGAGTTCGCTCCGGCCATGGCGCCGCGCGACGCGTTCCGGCTGGGCCGGGACATCGCCACCAGCAAGGGCAGCGTGATCTTCCGCAACGAGCTGATCGAGCTGATCCAGTATGCGCCGACCACGCCCACCGTCGCCCGGCGACCGCTCCTGATCGTGCCGCCCTGGATCAACAAGTTCTACATCCTGGATCTTCGGCCGGACAACAGCTTCATCCGCTGGGCGACCGGCCAGGGCCTGACCGTGTTCCTGATCTCCTGGGTGAACCCGGATGCCAGGCTCGCCGCCAAGACCTTCGAGGACTATCTGCGCGAGGGACCGCTGGCCGCGATGGCGGCGATCGAGCGGCAGACCGGTGAGAGGACGATCAACATCATCGGCTACTGCCTGGGCGGCACGCTCACGGCCTGCCTCCTGGCCCATCTGGCCGCGTCCGGCCAGGCGGAGCGGATCGCCTCGGCTACGCTGTTCACCTGCCTCACCGACTTCTCCGATCCGGGCGAGGTCAGCGTCTTCATCGACGCGCCCCAGATCGCCAAGCTCGAGCAGCACATGGAGCGCACCGGCTTCCTGGAAGCCGGCTACATGGCCAAGGTGTTCGCCATGCTCCGGGCCAACGACCTGATCTGGGCGTTCGCCATCAACAACTACCTGATGGGCAAGGAACCGGCCCCGTTCGACCTGCTGCACTGGAACGCCGACGGCACGCGCATGCCGATGAAGATGCACGCCTTCTACCTGCGCGAGATGTATCTGGAGAACCGGCTGGTGGAGCCGGGCGGCATCACCCTGCTGGGCACGCCACTGGATCTCGGCCGGATCGGGCTGCCCGTGTTCTTCCTGAGCACGCAGGAGGACCATATCGCGCCCTGGAAGAGCACCTATGCCGGCAGCCGGCGCTTCGGTGGCCCGGTCCGGTTCGTGCTGGGCGGCTCCGGCCACATCGCCGGGGTGATCAACCCGGCCGGATCGACCAAGTACGGCTATCGCACGGACGGCCCCGACACCGACGATCCGGAGACGTGGCTGGCCGGCAGCACCGAGCATCCGGGTTCCTGGTGGCCCCACTGGCGCGCCTGGCTGAAGGACTTCGACGGCGACGAGGTGCCGGCGCGCGATCCGGAGCAGGGCCCGCTCCCGGTGCTGGATCCCGCCCCTGGCCAGAACGTGCTGGTGCGCGCCGACCGCTAGGCTGCCCGACCACCAGCCCGATGGGCGGCCGATCATGGGGCGAAACGTGCCCGATCGCCCACAACCCGCAGGCGAAGCCGCGCCGCATCCCCCGGCTCAGCGGATTTCGGCGTGTCGCTCCAGTCGCGCTGGGGTAGGGTTTCGCCGGTTCCGAACGTCGCACGAGCCCGATCCCGCCGATGTCCACGCCGCAACGCTACCTGACCCGGACGATCCTGTTCCTGATCGTCGTCGTGATCGTCGTCGGGCTGCTGTACCGCGTGGTGATCGACGCGTTCGCCCACAACCTGGTGATCAACGGCCTGATCCTGCTCGTGGTGCTGACCGGCATCGCCTACACCTTCCGCCGGATCCTGCAGCTCCGCCCGGAGATCGAGTGGCTGGAGGCATACCGGACCGCAGCGCCCGGCTTCTCGGTGCAGGACCCGCCCAGCCTGCTCTCGCCGCTCGCTACCGTGCTGGCGCAGAGCAGCAAGAAGAACCGCTCGACCCTCTCGGCCGTGTCGATGCGCTACCTCCTGGACAGCATCGACAACCGCCTGGAGGAGAGCCGCGACATCTCGCGCTACCTGGCGGGCCTGCCGATCTTCTTAGGGTTGCTCGGCACGTTCTGGGGCCTGATCCTCACCATGGGCTCGATCGGCGAGGTGATCGGCGGTCTGTCGATCGGCACCGGCGACCTGGTCCAGATCTTCGAGAACCTGAAGGCCGGCCTCACCGCACCGCTGAACGGCATGGGCACGGCGTTCTCCGCCTCCCTGTTCGGCCTGGCCGGCTCGCTGGTCCTGCGCTTCATCGACCTGCAGGCGACCCGTGCCCAGCACGTCTTCTACAACGAGCTGGAGGAATGGCTGTCCACCCAGGCGCAGCTGTTCGGCGCGGACGCGCCGGTCTCCTCGGGCTCGCGC
>Ga0182739_1005124_pt1 | contig 10505 bp, 8 predicted proteins | sample eDN5th30CBELigBY_FD_128873 | JGI IMG/M metagenome (GOLD analysis project Ga0182739, IMG submission 128873) | Enriched backyard soil microbial communities from Emeryville, California, USA - eDNA 5th pass 30_C BE-Lig BY (version 2) (version 2) | ecosystem: Environmental > Terrestrial > Soil >...
CACGGGCGCATCCGGCTGGGAATTTGTGGATTGGAAACAGATCCGCGATGACCGCGGGGGGGAGGGGGCAGCCGTCATTCTTCGCAGAACCGACGTATCTGTTGAGGTCCGCTATTGGCTCTATCCTGGCTTGCCTGTACTTCGCAAACAGTTGCACATTACCAACACTTCCGGCAAAGATCTGCGATTGGAAAGCGTCGATGTCGATTCCTGGCCCACCGCATTCTCTGTCGAAAAAGGACAGATTCTGCGCAATTACGCGCGGTCGCGAGACTTTAGTCCGTTGGAGGGTGGCTGGGACGATCCTCTGGTCGTCGTCCATGACTTCGCACGAAATCGCGGTATTGCCATCGGCAACGAGGCGCCCGGCGTCCTGAAACGCACCGCTGTCTTTCAGGGCCGCTTCACGGTTGAGGCTGGTGTGACACACTCCTCCTCGGATTACCCGTTCCGTCGCTGGCTCGCCCCCGGAGCCAGTTGGGAATCACCGAAGGTTTTCATCATCCCCTATACCAATGCCATCGATCCTTCCGCTGGAACCTGGAAGCAGACCGTCCAGGATTTCGTGCGCAGGCATCTCGTGGCCGCGTGGCCATCCAAGCCGCCACTTTTTCTCTACGATTCCTGGATTCCCTTTCTCACCGATATTCGCGAAGACCTGCTGGAAGATTTGGCGCTTCGCGCATCCAAGTCAGGCTTTGACACCCTGGCCGTAGACTACGGCTGGTCCAACAATCAAGGTGACTGGAAGGGAGACACAAAGAAGTTTCCACACGGTCTCGCCCCGATCTACCAGCGCTCCCGCCAACGCGGCATGCAGGCCGGAGTTTGGATGAGCATCGCCATGGTCGACACCAACAGCGACGTTCACGCCCAACACCCGGAATGGCTCATCACCGACGCGAATGGCGTTGCTCTCAACATCCACGGCCTCGACAAAGGCGTGGTCAGCACCTGCTTGGGAACGGGTTGGTACGATCACATCCGCGACACCATCTTCCGCACGGTGCGCGAATTCGACCTGCGCTATCTGAAACTCGATTTCGCCACCGCCACCTCTGCCTACATCCATCAACCAGAGCGCGCCGGTTGCGGCGTCAAGAATCACCCCGGTCATAGGGACCGTGAAGAATCCATCGTCGTCGCCCACGAGCGTATGGCCGCCTTGGCGGACGAAATTCGTCGCGAGTTTCCCCAGCTCTATCTCGATATCACCTTCGAAGCATGGGGCAAGTTGCAGCAGATCGACTACGCGCTTATCCAGCACGCACACGGTGATTGGTTATCCAACATCAGCGAACTCGGCCCTTCCGGGGCCCTGCAGATGCGAACCCTCGCCTGGTCCCGCTCCGCAGCCCTGCCTACATCGGCCATGATCATCGGCAATCTGAAAGCGTCAGACCCCATGGTCGACCTCAATATGGCTTCCCTTTCCGGAGCGATCCCCGTCATGCTGGGCGATCTGCGTTTGGTCGACGAACGACAATCCGCGCGTCTACGCGCCTGGGCACAGTGGTTTCGTGACGCCCAGGAACGGCATGACATTCTGAAGTTCCGCCAGGATCTGAGAGGCTTCGGCGAACCCACGCACGGCCAGTGGGATGGCTACGCCCGTATCAACACCGAAACCCAAAGTGGAGGCATCCTTGGCATTTTCCGGGAATTCGCTGCGGAAAAGACGCGCACAGTGGTTGTCGATGGCCTCCATCCGCAACGCTCCTACCGCATTTTGCACGCGCCGGAAGGAACCCCTATCGCCACCATGACCGGCCAGCAACTCGCCGAAACCGGACTCTCTGTCACAATACCGGAAACCACCGGCGGCCAAGCTTTTGAGTTGCAGTTGGTCCAGTAAACGAATCTCCATTTTTTCCAGAACTAAAAAAATTGAACAACTATTGCTATCATGGGGCCTAATGCCCTGGGTAACCTCACAACGCGATCGCGATAAAGCGGTAATCCTGCACGTCCTCCGTCATTTCGGCCCGGTTTCCCGTTCCGAAATTCACGACCTGACGGATCTTCGCCATAGCACCGTCTCGCAGTTGACCAAGGAACTGGTTACCGAAGGCAAGGTGATCGAGGCAGGCCCTTCCGACAATCCGATGGGCCGCAAACAGACCCTATTGCGTCTCAATCCAGACTACGGCGTAATCCTCGCTTTGGAATTCGATTCCGAAAACGCGGTCGCCGCCGTCCTGGACCTCTCTATGGGCATCCGCGCCATGGTCAAAGAACCCATTTACGCGGAACGCGGCCTGGAAGCCATGGTGGAGCAGTTGGTCAGCTGTACCCGCAGAGTTCTGCAAGATCAGCCGCAGAATCTGCCTCTCCTCGGTATCGGCATCGCGGATGTCGGTTTGGTGGATCGGCGTACCGGGGTCTCCGTCATGACCTCCCAGCTCGACTTCTGGCGCAACGTCCCCCTCGCCAAACGTTTCGGCGATGAATTCGGCGTCCCCGTCATTCTGGAAAACGCGACTCGTTGTCGCGCCATTGCCGAACGCGTCCTCGGCTCAGGCGCCTCCACCGACGACATGGTCTACGTGGAATACGGCGCAGGCATCGGCAGCGCCATCTTTGCAAAGGGCAACATCCTCGACGGGCATCTTTCTATCGCGGGCGAAATTGGACACACCCACCTGATGGAAGGCGGACCCGGCTGCAAATGTGGAAGTCTTGGCTGCTTGGAAGCCTTGGCTGGCTTGGCTGCCATTGAAGATCGCTTCCGCAGCATTTACGTGGAAGGTAGCAGCCCCATCATCCTGGAACTCACCAACGGCGACCCATCCAAGGCTACGGGTTGGATGGTCATGGAGGCCGCCAGCAAAGGCGACAAAATCTGCAGCGTCATCATCGAGCAAATGGCCCGCTATCTTGGATTGGCGCTTTCTAACCTCGTCAACCTGCTCAACCCGGAGCTCATCATCCTAGATCGCAGACTCGAGATCTGCGGTCCCGCCTTTCTCGATCAGGTACGGCGCATGGTTCGCCTACAGGCACTCAGTTATGCTACGGAACATCTCGACATCCGCTTCGGCAAGCTGCTGGACGACGCTGGCGTGCTGGGCGCCGGAATGTTGGTTCTCAACGACCTGCTGGCGATTCCGGAATTGAAGCCTCCCCGTTTCCTCATCAACAGTGAAACAGAACTGACCCGCGCAAGCGCCTCCCGAAACGCTTTATAGGTGGCCGCGCGGCGCCGTGGTCCCAGATTGCAGATAGTCCGCCATCTGCGCCTCCCGACTTGCGCCCACGGCGAAAGCTTACCAGTCGACCTACACTTGGCTGTCCAGACTGGACTTCACACAGAAACATTCGAAAGATAACGTTTTTACTTCATCATCAGATTCGTTCTGGCTACTTTTTTCTTTTTATCGACGCTTCTCATTGACACTAGATCAACGGCCAATCTAAACTTCATTCAGATCGCTGGAATGTCCAGTCCTCGGGATTCAAGGCGAAACACTCACTCTGATGATCCTTGACTTGTGCCTGGGATGAGCAAGCGCTCCCCCCTCACAGGTCAGGGGTCCCCAGCAATCAGCGCCTTTGCTTGTTTCTACGAATGAGTGCGTTGCTTACTTCCAGCAGTCGCTAAAGCAGTGCCAGAACATCGAAGACAGACCGCACCAGCATCTTTCGGAGGCGCTGGGGATCAGATCCGGAAGTTGCGATGGTTGTCCGATGGTGGCCTGCCGATCTCACATTTTTTGATATTTGTCATTTAATAGAGAACAATCATCTCCCCGTCTTTCCGAAGCAGGATGCATCGCAGAATCAGATGCCGTCTACCACGAAGGATCACCGGAGAGCGTTTTGGTTGTGGAGGCTCCTTGTCATGTGCCTGCGATATCTTTTGGCTGCCATCATCCTATGCATCAGCGTCTCTTCCTCCAGTCGAGTCGCTTCGGCGCAGGACCTGCCGCTTCTGCCGCAGCCTCGCCAGATGCAGCGCGGTCAAGGCGCCTTGCCGCTAGCACAGGTGGCCATCATCTTCCAGGGCACGCCCACCGATGAAGATCGTTTGGCTATCGACGCCCTCGGGGTTATCCTGTCGGCTGCAGGCGGTCGTATCGTGGATTCCTCTGCTGCGGGAGGCGTCGTCACCACGGTACGTTTCCAGCGCACCGCCACCACATCCTCCTGGGAATGGGACGACGCTCCCGGCCCGGACTCCTCGGAATCGTACTCCATCGCCATCAACGACGAAGGAGCGTCACTGAAAGCTCCCACAGCTCGCGGTCTCTTCTATGCGGTCCAAACCTTCCGCCAGTTGTTGAGTCATGAAAACGGCTCCCTCACCGCACCGTTCCTCACCATCCAGGATTGGCCCCAACTGCGCCTGCGCGGCTTCATGCTCGACCTCAGCCACGGGCCCTTCCCCAAATTTGAAGAGTTGAAGCGGCAAATCGACTTCCTGGCCCGTTGGAAAGCCAACCAGTTCTACCTGTATTCCGAAACCAACATTGAGCTCGATGGCTTTCCGCTTCTCAGCCAGCGAGCACGGCTCTCCAAGGCCCAAGTCCGCGAGTTGATCGCCTACGCTCGTGATCGCTTCATCGACGTCGTGCCCTGCGTGGAACTCTATGGCCACCTGCACGACCTCGCCCGCATCGAGCATTACTCCGCCCTCGGTGAAACGCCGCACGGTGGCGAAGTCAATCCCCTCGATCCCAAAGCACAAGCGCTCATCGAAAACTGGGTCGGCCAGTTCGCAGAACTCTTTCCGAGCCCCTGGCTCCACGTGGGTTTTGACGAAACTTATGAACTCGGCAAGATGCCCGGCAGGAAGCTCACACCCGAACGTCGCGGTGAAGTCTATCTCGGCTTCTTTGAACGTGTCGCGTCCATGGTCACGGCCAAAGGGAAACGCGTCATGGTTTGGAGCGACATCATCCTGCAGCACCCGGAGGTGATCCCCAAACTCCCCGCCGGAGCCATCGCCGTGCCCTGGCGATATGCCGACGAAACCAGTTATGACCATTTCGTGGAACCGTTGGCCAAAGCGGGTGTGCCGCTGCTCGTAGGCACCGCCGTTTGGAGCTACTACGACGCAGCCCCCGACTTCGACCATACGATGCGCAACGTGAATGGTTTTCTGCAGAGCGCGCGTAAGTACAACGCACTCGGCTTGGTGCATACCGAATGGACCGACGGGGGCCCCGTCCTCTTTCGCACCGCAGATCCTGCAGTTGCTTTCGGACCGGTCGCCGCATGGCACGCTGATCAAACCACCCCCGAACTCTTCTACCAGCGCTACGCTCGGCTACATAACCCCAAACATCACGCAACGCTCAGCGACCTGCTTTCCACGATCGCCCTCTCCCAGGGGACGCTCGAACGGGCACTCGGCACCCGTGTCATGCAGGAGCTTTGGCAAGACCCTCTGGATCGCAAGCGGCTGGACAGAGCCACCCGGAACGCGCCCGACCTTCGCGAAGCACGCCTTCAGGCGGAAAAAGCCCAGGTGCTCGCGCTCTCAATCCTGGCCGATAAGGACGATCCCCTCGTGGACTTCCTGCTCTTCAGTGCACGTCTTCTGGATTACATCGCCCTACGCCAGATCTACGCTCTCGAAATCGATGGCTTCCGTGCCAGTCTCGCCGCGGACCCCACCCGCGCGAACTATCGCCTGCTCTTCGGCATCCAGACCAGCGACCATACCCACAGCCGACTCTTCGATCTGATGGATGAAGCTGGCGAACTCAAGCAGGAACTACGCAAGCTGTGGCTTCGGGACTATACCCCGTTCCGCTTGGAAACCAGCATGGGCCGCTGGCAGGCAGAATTCGAGCGCTGGCGCAGCCTTCAAGAAAAACTCGCATTGACTAAGCGGGACTATAAGGATGGCGATGCCCCTCCGGAGTAGCCAGCCACTTCCCGACGCGAGCTCACTTTGCTACAGCACACCTTCTCACATGTGTTTTAGCGCCGTCGAAACACTCTCGGGTATGCCAAATGCCACAACGCCCTTTTTTTTCGCTCTCTCCCTGTATTCGGCTAGTTCTAAGTTCCACATAGGGGCATATGGGCTTATGCGGGGGTCACTGATGCCGTGGGTACCGACCAACGTACGGCCCCGCATCACGCCCAACTTCTCCAGTTCCAGCAGCAGAGCAAGAAAGTGACGGTCGCTTGGCTGGTAGTGCCCGCTGTTATTATCAATGCCCACCAGCTTGCCGTCCTCAACCTCCATCGTCCCGGCACAACGAACTTTCTTCCCGCTGTTGAAACTGGAATGGTGGAATGATCCAGACTGATGCGCGTGCACCAATAGCGTTCCATCCACTAGCCAGACGAATGCCTCACCCGCCTTCGTGCCACGAACGGTGGTTAAATTTAGCAAGGTATCCGTCGAGCCGAACGACCGAGTCATCAACTTCTTTCCCACGGCATACACTTGCCGCACCTTCTCGTTGGTGCCGTACTGAATGCTATTCACTTTCTTATAGCTGGTTCCATTGAAATGCCTGTCCGCCGTGCATATCGGGTGCCCTTCCAACCAAACGTAAAAGCCTTCCTCAGATCCCGAACTCAGCCACTCAATCAATGCCTTGCTCATCTCCGTCGCAGGATCCGTCAGACTCCCATCCTGGCCCGTATGGTGCTCGAAGTCCCGATGGAGAAAGTCCATCTTCTCGAACTTCGTTCCCGGTGTTAGTCGCAGCAAACCTTCCGGCGGAGCCGTGCGCATGCGACCGAGGATATGCTCGTTCATCCGTCCGACATTGGCAAAGGGACCAGACTGTTCGGAATCCGATACCACTTTCAGGTACGCCACCTTCTTCGCTGCCCGACGCGCCAAGGAGTGTATCCAGGGCCCCACCTGCTTCTCCTGCCGGATGATCGACCCACCCCGAATATCAGACTTCTGGTACACCTTAGGTTCACTTCTGCCCTTTGGCACCGTTTTGCTGGTGACGCCTCCAGACTCAACAATCGTATTCTCCAAACTGGAGGCTAGGTCAGCTAATTTGGAGAGCTTCTCCATCCGTAGCGGGATATTCTTCAACACCGGTTTTTCCACCGAGTGGTAGTCCACAAGTGCTATCAGCAGGTCCGTCAGTCCAGCCGCAAGCGCCCCTTCTTTGGGGCAACTCTCTGCCGTCACTTCCAGGATCTTCTTCCAGGACACCACCGAGTAGACATCGCGCCAATGCAACGCACTGCCAGCCACACCCACCTCCCATGCAAACTGCCAGAAATATGGGCTAATCATACCCGAACCGGAGAATGTGAACTGTTAATTTACGACCACACTGGCTTATATATCCCTGTCTGGTTTCAACGGGGGACAGATAGAGAGAAGAAACCGATCACTCCGATGGTGGTTCCGGAATGCGTGCGACAGGGAAACGCCAGCGGAGTGATACGGCAAGCATCCGAATTCCAAAGCAAACAACGGCGCCAGCGATCGCGACAGGTTGCGGGGGAAGTTGCAGCACATGCCCTGCCACCACGACACTCGCCCCGGCCAACGCCGCAGCCGCATAAACGTCCGTGCGTAAAACGGCTGGCACTTCCGAAACCAGCAAGTCACGCACAACGCCCCCGCCTATCCCCGTCAACATGCCCAGCAGCGCTGCGGGCACCGGACCAAGTTGATAGGCCAACGCCTTCCCAGCTCCCGTAACCGCAAACAGGCCAAGACCAATTGCGTCGAATACAAGCACGGTCTGCCGCAATCGGCTTATTTTGGAATGCCAAAAGAACGTGATCAAACCGGCAAGCATCGAAATGGCAAGATAGCGCCAATCCTGGATCGACGCCGGAGGATGCGCACCAATCACCAAATCGCGAATAATTCCACCAAACGTCGCCGCCGTAAAAGAAAGGACAAGGACGCCAAAAAGATCCAGCCTGTGGCGAATCCCGGTAACCGCGCCGCTGATCGCAAAGGCAAAGGTCCCCAAAAGGTCGAGGACCGTAAGCAGAAGGCTGACAACAACTTCCTCGCGAATAGGCATCGTCATGAATTGCACTGCTGAATAGAGTAGCTGCTATGGCCGTCGGTAGCCACTCGCATCCTTTACAAAGCGCACCACCAGAGCGCCCGCCACCCAGAGCAAAAGCGCCAGAGGCGAGAAACCCATCCAGCGCAAAAGCGCCGAAGGCGCGACCACAAATCCTAGCCTGGGGTGAAGCGACCAACGGAAGCGAGAACCCCAGGTCTCCCGAAACAACGCGCGAGCACTGAAAGTGCGTATTCCACCCCAGCCCCACCAGTTCCAGCCCGACGGTTCTCCGGCACAGGGCATCAAAAGAAAGCATCATCCAGCACGGCCACTATTGACTGTAGACGCTCAGCGTCGTTCGCGGGAACACACTAGCAACTTAGAGGAGAGGGCCATGGGATCCTTCCACGCTAATCTCAAAATTTCCAAGCACAACTTCTGCCGCCTCTCTCACTCGGTTCCTAATCGCAACCGCGTCATACGCATTGATAGCCTCTCCAGAATCCGAAATCAAAAACTTTGGAAAATATATTACATTTATCAAGTTTGGAAAGATATACAACCACTTTCCTCGCTCTTCTATTTTGTCAACAACTTCCGTTAACAACATAACGCTTCGATCACCTTCGATATATCGAACATCTACCGGGACATAAAATCTAACAGAATATTTTCGCCCTACATATTCTCGATAGTATCTCTTTATCGAATAGTCAAATTTGCTCATATTTATTCGAAATCAAATATCTAAAAATTTGGATTACGCATTAAGACGAAAGCTCCTCTCGTCTGCCATACCCTTCAACTCGTGGACGCCACATTGGGTTTCGGGATCGAGAACTTAACTGGCTGTAGTCCTTCGCCGGTTCTGATTTGTATCGCGTTTCAGCAGCCTGCTAGACCTCACCCCTCAACTTCTCTGCCTTTCGGGCACGTTGCCGTCGCACAATCATCGCAACCTTCGCCGGATCAGCGCACATCTCCCAAATCTTGACCCGCTTTCCGTTTCGGAATACCAACCGCGCAAACTCACCCTCAAACACTTCGACGTCCATGACGTCTTCATATCTGAAGATCTGCGATCGACCGAAGGCAGGAATATGCTGAATCTGGTCTTGAGCAAAAACCGTTCTAGCTCGAAACATTTCTAATGGTATACCTAAAACAACTATAGCCATTACAATAATGCTCGCACGATCCACTAAACCGCCTTGGCGCCAGAAGTCCAGCATCGCTGACTCACCAGTCGAAGTTCTTGCTCCAAAGAAGGCCCACAATAGAAGTGGGTAACTCAGTGCTGTTGCGATACTCCATGCGAGACTTGCCTTCGCCACTAATGGTAAGGATACTTTGTCGTCCTCTGCTCGATCTGCCATATTATTTATCGCTGTTCTACGAGTCGCCGCTCCTTCGCTTCAGATAGAAAATGAAGGATGACTTATGTCCTGTTCTTTGTCAGTTTCGGAGTTTCGTGAACAAAACACGCAACCACCCACGGGCAATCACGCCGATTTTATCCTGTCCTCAAGCGAATTTCTGAGTCTAGAGTTTCGACCCGGGCCACGACAGCGCCAAAGACGCGACCGCAAACCCTAGCCTGGGGTGAAACGACCGACGGAGCGAGAACCCCAGGTCAACAGAAAAAGTGCGGGAGCACCGAAGGTGCGAATTCTACTCCTCTAACCTACTCCTGCCAATTCCACCGAGCAGGCCCGCGCTTCTGGTACGGAGGCAGTTCTGTTGGAGGTCACTGAGGTTTCGGCGCCACAATCAACCTTACCTGCGCTCCCTCTGGTAGTTTTCTCGTCTGTATCGCAAGATCAGCCTTAACCCGCATTCCTTCCAACGGGTCGCCTACCCAGAGATTATCGATGTTGTAATCGCCTCCCAGAAAGAAAGGGATCTTGGGCATTAGCCTCTTCCCCGGCGGCAAAGGCCCATGCTTTGTCTGCCAGTCATGGGCAAACGGCCAACCCGTTTCTTGGCGATAGTCCGAGAGAATCATGGATGCCCACTCCTCTACAGAATTGGCGACAGACACCGTTTGGCCCGTCTCCGCATAAAAACGCAGAATGCCGCTTTCCTTCGTGGACAGACAGAACTGATCCTGCAAAATATCCTCCGCAAAGAAAAGCAAACCGTCCGCGAGATCCTCGTATCCACACCTCCAGGAGGAGAGCGCATTCCACGCTTCTAGCCCCGTTTCAGAATCGTCTGCGAGCGGAAAAACATGCAGCGCCGATTCAAAGGCATAGAAGCCATTCTTGGCCTGGAGCAGGCGAAAGAGCTCGCCTCCAAGGCTATAGGAGCGCAGAAACTCAGGCATCGCTACAGGCAAAGGAGCTATGGGTTCCGAGGCAATGGATAGAAGAGTCTCCAGACCTTTCATGCGATGGTGATCCTTAGCGTTAGGCGCGGAGACGACATAGATCCGAGCGTCTGGGGTTCCGGAGACAGAGCACGAGTGTTTCAAAACGTCACGAAGAACCAAGCAACGCTCAAAGACACGTTCACCTGCAAATTGTTGATTCTTAGCTGTATAAAATC
>Ga0182739_1005125_pt1 | contig 10505 bp, 9 predicted proteins | sample eDN5th30CBELigBY_FD_128873 | JGI IMG/M metagenome (GOLD analysis project Ga0182739, IMG submission 128873) | Enriched backyard soil microbial communities from Emeryville, California, USA - eDNA 5th pass 30_C BE-Lig BY (version 2) (version 2) | ecosystem: Environmental > Terrestrial > Soil >...
ATATATGCAAATTCTTTATCTAATCCTAGTAAAAATAACATAGAAAGAATAAAAAAATCTAAAAAAAATATTTATATAGATGAAAACAGAGTTTTTTTTAAAAAAAAAAAGATTATTTGTTTTATAGAGGGGAAAATTTAAGTACAGGATTTACATGCAGTATTTAAGTGAAGTATAAAAATACTGCATTTAAATACTACATATAAATACTGCATATAAAGAAAAAATCCTGCACATAAATACTTCACGAATGTACTGCATATAAATTTTATACTGTACGTAAATACTGCACTTAAAGCGAAATTCTGCATATAAATCCTGTACGTAAATTTTTCCTTGAATATTGAATTTTTTCATGCCGAAAGCCTGAAACAGCCTCTTATTATTTATATTAATTTATAGTCTCAAAAAAAAAAATTACGGAGGTTAGAAATCAGAATTAAATTTAGTTGAGTCCTCAGGCCAAAAATTAAAGAATTTTAGGTCTTCATCAAACTATTGAAATTCAAACTTCATTAAAAAGTAATATTTAAATAAAAAAAAATCCTTAGTTTAATGATTAATCACAAAGTACCATTATGAATAGATTTTAACTATTCAAATAACTTCTTGGACTTGAAAGAAGTATGCGAAAACATTTTTTTAATTCATGAATTATTTATCTTCCTTTTTTTGATTTCATTTTCAGAGTTGCTCAATTGAACAAAATTTTTAACAAAAATTAATTTGATGAAGTAGAAACGCTTTGCGAGTTAAAATTTACTATATAGTAACTTAAACCTAAGACAAACCAACAATTATTTCCAATTAATAAAATGCTTTCTACAATCTGAATTTTAAAGTTTATTCAGAATGTCCAGCAACACTATCAAGCTCAAAATAGGGCAAGAGAATAATTCTCACTCCAATGACCATCTATCTACAACTAGGATCATATTAAAAAGGCACTCGACTCTCCCAAAAGACTTTTCATCGAAAAATATCAACTCTAAAGTCACATTCCATGAAACAAAGGCTACTTCCCCATGTAACACAGATCGAGATGCTAGTATTGATATAGAAGCATTTTCTCTTCAAGAAAAGAAAATATTACCAAATTCTATTATTTCTTCTCCGAAAACATCTGTTCCAACAAGTATAGCTCATATTAAGAATTTCTCCACAACTATTTCAGCATCATCAAATAATTTTGGAATTTATACTAAAGAATTGAAGCATAGAGCATCAATTGAAAAGTTTGAAGAATCAAAAAATAAAATATTTGGATCGAAAGCAAGCTCAATTAATAATTTAAATAACCTAGAAATTCGTGATATCTTTTCAAGATCCCCAGTATCAAGGACATTACAAAATTACGGATTTACTACTCAAAGATATGATCAGTTTAGAGATTACTTTCAGTATTCTCCTGCCCATTCAAGACAATCAAGGCAAAAAAAAATTAGTCGAAATAATTCTTTAAAAAGTCAGTCTAACCCCAGAACAATAAATGAAGCGAGTCCAAGAAATCTAAAGCAGACAAAAGATGAAATTCAAGAAAGTGGATATGAAAGAAGTCCTCTTATAGCTGAAGAAAGGGCTAAAACTTTTCAAAATAAAGTAACTAAATTAAATTCTGCCTTTTCGCGAAAACAAAGTTTTAATGGTGAGAAATTTAGAAAAGAGTTTTTAAGGAGTGATAAGAATATAATGAAACATGCATCTCTCTTAAAAGAAAGACAACATTCTCAAATAATTAATTTAAAATTTGAAGACGAAGGTTTTTTCAATAAAATCGCCCAGATTTATAATGATGGGATAAAAGAATTGGAAATTAATAGTAATCTTAATAATGGAGAAAAAGGTAAATTAAACTCCGTATTTAAATAATATCATAAAAGAACTATTTGAAGAAAAAGAAAATCTGATTCAGGTCACAAAATCCAAGTACACTTTCTGTTATATTGCTGTTCAGGGAAAACAATGCCCGTTAACAATAAGTAATCAACTAAAGTGGGAAAACCTTCATTTGTTTTAGGTTTCAAATGCCCAAAAAATATTAAGAGACTGAAGATTTTTGTTTCATTGAGTGTGCAAAAACCTACCAGTACAAATTGTGACACTCAACTTGAGGTTTTTCAGAAATCCTTTCAGACTTTGACCCTTTAAATAGACCAAAGTAATTAAGATTTATGACCAAGATAAAAAAGCAAAAAAGTTTACAAATCCTTATTTCTATATCGGGCTTCTTCCAGATGAAAATGGAATTGTTTACTCAAAAGTAGAATTTATTCCAGAAACACACAGCAAATCTTCTCGAGCAAAAATTACTCAAATGAAATCGCTTTCAAGGAAGCAAGCTTTAAATACTGAAAAATTAAATATTGATATCAGAAGTTTTGAACAAGAAATTGGTATCATTAATTTTGAGGGAAATAAAATAAAACAAATAGAAGAGATAAAAAGAGAAAGAAGAACAAAAATTTTGCAAATGTCATCAGGTGTCAATAAGGTGTTAGAAAACAAGAAGACTGAGCAGTTTTCTCCTATTCGAATAGCTCAAAGAAGGGAGCTATTGAAAGTAATCATACCTCAATCATAAATTAACTTTTTACAAGCAAAAATCAGAAGAACAATTAAGAGCTACTCAAATGAGGAAAACAGAGATTGAAAAAGAAAAGACTGAAATAAAAATGGAAAAGATAATCAGAAATGATGTTCAGAAGATGATAAGAGAACTTGCCAACGAAGAGAGTCAAAGAAAAATGCTTCAAAGGCTTCGGTTGCAAACTTGGTATATGATCATTGTTTTGTCCAACCTTGGACAAACTGTGAATGTAAAACTCCAAAAACAAAAAAAAATACATGAAAAGCAAATGAGGCTGACTTTTCTTCTCAAAAAATTTTTTCTTAAAATCAATTCAAGTTTATTGAAAAAAGCACAAAAAAGAGAAACTCGTTTTGCTCTTGATTTGAGATTGTAAGTGATGGTTTTAATGAATTTATATGTTTAGAGCTCTTGCTTATCATGCAAATGCGATTCAAATGAACAGGATTAGAGATATTGAAGATATAACCTTAAAATTCTTACAGGTCTTTAAAAATGCTCGCTTAATGCAAAATAAGTTTTTATCAACTTACAAAGCAATTAAAAAAGCTCAAGAAACATGGAGAGAATATAAGAAAAGAAAAGAAGCTTTTCAAATATGTATGTTGATGCTCTGGGAAAAGAGTTATAAAATGGTATTTGAAAATCATATCAATGAACTCCCAAAATCAAATCCCAGAGTTATGATTACACAAATTTCAAAGCAGGCGTAAAAACTTTCTAAAGTAAATCTTAATATTCTTTAGGCCTATTAAAAGCTTTAATCTTATTGAATTCAAAACAGATGAGTAAAAAAAAAATTCCACTGATATAATGAAAAATAGAAAGGCAAGAAAGAAATTTGTAAAAATTTGGTTCAGAAAATGTTTTGAAAGATTTAAAACAAATTATAATATTCATAGAATGGAATATCAGAATATGACATTTGAAGTAATGAATAATTCCTGAAATAACTTATTTTTGAAGGTTAAAAAACAATGGATGCTTCATAACATGTTTAAAACTCCTGAAGAAAGAGAAAAAGAAACACCTCGGTATAATTTATTCCATAAAATGCCAAAACAGATACAAATGACAGAATTTGAAAAAAATAGAACGATTCAAATAGATTATACTTCGAAAAACGTTACTCTGTTTGAAAAACTAATACCCCCAAGGCTTTTTCTTCTTCCAAATCAACTTGAACTAGAAGGACTTTTGAAAGAAGTTATCAAAATTCAAAAGGATAAAAAGTCTTTGAGTTACTTACAATGAATAGCTTTATGGATTCATATGTAATGATTTTATTTTTTACCTTATTTTTTTCTGACCTTAAAATCTTTTCTTGAGTACTATAAATTACCTTGAAATTGACCCAAAAAAATTTTTTTTGCTCTAGAATCATTTAGAAACTTCAGAATGGAATATATGGCAGCTCATGCGAGAGCTGGCAAGGAAGAAAATCTAATATTTTGGAAAATGTTGAATCTTAAAACTCCTTTGGAGAAAATGGGTTTCAGTTGTTTTTTTTTTTAAAAAAAAAAGGGAAAGGTAATTTACAGTGCAGAGAAAAGAAAACTCGAATAAATAATTTATAGTTGATTTTTCATAAATTATCATTAAAAAAAATGAAGAAACAACAAAATTTATTGAACTGATTCACAATTAAAAAAATTTCTCGTAATCAACAGGATAACAAGAAATTTATCCATGATAAATTTTTTTCAATTATTAATTTTGAGAAGATAAAACCCTTTACAAAATATTTAATATCGCTATGGTTTTCTGATCTTAAAATAAACGATTTTTATTTCCAATTGTCTAAAACAGAATGGAACTGATCCGGACAACATATCACAGATTTCAGGATTTTACCAATAATCCTGAGCTACAAGTTGATATTTCTAAACCCGATAAAAACTTTAGCATTTTTTTGACAGATTTGTACAATAGTCTTGAAGATGTCCAAAAAATACCAGGACCACCACCTGAAGTGCTTGCTCGTCAGTCTAGAAATTTCTTTCAATATATATTAAAGCTCAATGAAATCTTTGACTTTCGACCATGGATTCTTTTAACCTTTATGGGTATATTAATTGCAATCACAGGCATTTGCATCGATTTTCTTCTTGTCTACATTCTCAACAAAAGATTTGCTTTTCTTAAAGAAAGCAGTTCTATGGTTGGATTTGTTGCATTTTGGTTAATAGGATTTGCAATGATTTCCTTTGCTTCTTTTTTGGGTGATCAAATTTCTCCGATGATCGATGGCTCAGGTGTTCCAGAAATCAAATCCATTTTAAGTGGAGCTAATACATATAAATATTTAGACTTCAAGATATTTTTTCCTAAAATATTTGGTTTGATAGCAGCCTATGGAGCAGGTTTATCAGTTGGAAAAGTTGGCCCTTTCATCCATTTATCAGCAATTCTTGCTAATATGTTGTTAAAGAAAAAATCATTTAAGCATCTAGATAAAAATTATGCAATGAAGAGATCAGTTCTGACTGCTTCTGTTGGATGTGCTGTTGCTGTAGCTTTAGACGCTCCAATTGGAGGTCTTATTTATAGTGTGGAAATTGCTATGGGATATTTTAATGTAACAAACATTTTTAGGACATTTTATTCAATCTGCTGGTGTCTTGTAACAATGAAATCTTTAAGATACTTCATTAACATTGACCCATTGAACCCAACAAATTTTCCAAACTACAAAATTAATATTGATATTCTTTATTTTGTCAGCCTTGGAATTTTTATTGGATTGTTTACGGTTAGTTTTTTAAAAATGTCAATTAGACTAATTTATATCCGAAAAACTATTAAACTTGGAATTTTTGATAGATATGCTTTTGTTTGGATATCTTATACAATTATAACATTGATAACTTTTCCGTTGGAACTTGCAACCCAATCTTCAAGACTCATTATGAATGATGCTTTTGCAATAAATGAACTCTCTGAAAATCCAAAAATAACTGGAAATCCTTTATTAAGTTTAACTCTCTATCTTATTACGAAATGGATAAGCATTTCCTTAACTTTTGCTTGTAATTTTCCTTTTGGAATATTTGGACCACCATTAGATATGGGTGCAATGGCTGGGAGATGGTTTGCTGAAGTAGGAAGTTCTTTAGGATTGTTTAATCCTATTGTAAAAGGAGCCTATGGAGTCGCTGGATCAGCTGCTTGTCTTGCATGTGTTGTCAGGTCTATTGCTCCAGTAGCAATTTTAGTTGAAATGACAAGTCAAATTGAATATGTTGTACCAATTACTATTACAGTTTTGCTTTCTTATTTAATTGGAAATATTTTTTCAATGAGTTTCTTTGATGTTTCTTTATATTTAAGGAAATTACCAGTAATGGCGAGTTTAATGGCGAAAGCAAATTATGAAAAAACAGCTGAAGATTTGATGACATCAACTTATCCAACTCTTTTCAATGATTCTACTCATAGGGAAGTTTTTGATACGTTTGTAAAAATGGGAAGCATAAATAAAGCATTACTACTACCGATAATAGACCATGAAAGAATTTTAAGAGGAGCAGTAAAAATAGAATTGCTATTAAAGTATCTTGAAAGAGAAGAACAAGCAGAAATCAAGAAGATTGTTCATATAATTCAGAGTTCAAAATCTGCAAGTCAAGCTGAAATTGAAATACATCAAAATGAACTTAAACGTTTTGAAAAATTTTTCCTTAAAACTGGAACTATATATGAACAAGAATTTCATTTAGAAGGAGATTCTCGAATTGTGCAATCTGACCTCCCAATGAAAACTTTTAAAACAACTGGACAGAATCATATTGTTGATCCAGTCGAACTATTTATGGATGAACAAATTCAATGGAAGCATGAAGTTTTAAGTTATGACCCTTCTCCTTTAACAGTCATGTCAAAATGTCATGCTTCCAAAATCCAATTTTTGTTTATTGTAACAAAAGCAACTTGCATTTTCGTAGTTGAAAGAGGAAAACTCTTAGGATGTATTACGAGTGTTGATTTTCTCAAGCAAAAGAATTAATTTGAAAAAGTAATTATTTTTTTTTAAAATCCACCTCAAATTCTATATATTATGATAAAGGATTGTAATTTGAAGGATAAAATTAATTGTTTCTTTCTAAGATAAATTCAATTAATTGTGTTAATATTTGTAATAAGATGATTAGAGATTAAGCAATAAAAGATCAAAACCGATTCTAAAGTGCTTTTCAAGATAAATAGGGCTTTATCTTCATTCAAAATTTTTGACTTGACCCGATCGAAAATTTGAAAGGGTAATCAGCCTGTGATCAGATTCTGGGAATCTGAAAATTATGTGTTGAAGATAAATGATATTTTTTCTCTGAGAAATAAAAGACATGCCACTTAATTATATTTTCAAAAATTGATTCTCTTGCCTAAGAAATATGTTTCAAAATAATAGTTTTCCAAATCACTTAAGATCAAGTTTTTTTTTACTTGGAAGATAATTTTTGCCAAGTTTAAAAATTTTTGCCAATTAATTCTTCTTTTATTCTCAAAAGATTTTGATATTTTAAAATTGAAGAAGAGGATTGACCTTGTAAAACAAACCTTTTTTAGTCAAGAAAGTTAAAAATAGAAAATATTTGAGCAATTTAAAATAATCAGTTAAATAGTAATCATCGATTTTCTATATTTAGCCTTGATCTCTCTGCTAAAAACTCAAACTTTAATTACCCAAAAGTAAAGATCCTGTGATATAATAAATAAAAGAGAAGTCAATGGAAGTTCTTCATACAACATATAAAGCTCTTCAAGATATTACACAAGCACCCGAATTTAAGAATAATCCTTCCAATATGGATAAAAACTTCAATATTTTCATTACTGATCTATTCCATAGTATTGAAGAAGTTGAAAAATGTCCAGGTCCTCCTGGGGAAGTTTTAGCAAGGCGCTCAAGAAATCCAATAGCTTATTTTAAAAAACTTCATCAAATGTTTGATTTTACTCCTTGGATGCTTATTGCAATTCTAGGAATATTAACATCAATAATGGGCGTTTTTCTTGATTTTCTCACAATTTATCTCTTTAACATTCGTTTGAATCTATCAAGAGATGAAAAAAGTCCAGTGTTGGCTTTTATCACTTTTTACATCACGGGTTTTGTATTTGCATCAATCACAACTGCAATGGGTGCCCATATTTCACCGGCTGTGGATGGCTCAGGAGTTCCTGAGTTAAGATGTATTATGAGTGGTGCCAATACATATAGATATCTTGATTTTAAAGTTTTATTTCCAAAATTTATTGGAATGTGCACTGCGTATGGAGCAGGATTACAAGTTGGAAGAGCAGGCCCTTTAGTACATATGTCTGCTATTATGGGAAATTGGCTAATGACAAAGCCAATGTTCAAACATTTGGGTAAAAATTATGCTCACAAAAGATCTGTTTTAGCAGCTGCCTGTGGATGTGGAACTTCAGTAGGATTGGGAGCTCCAATTACGGCTCTTATTTTCAGTATTGAAATTGTTATAGGGTTTACAAATACAAGTAATATCTTTAGAGCTTTTTGGGGGATCTGTTGGAGTTTGGTCGCAACAAAAGCAATGAAATTCATTATCGAGATTGATCCTTTACATATTACCAAATTTGATTATTATATCTTAGACTTTGACATAATTAGTTTTATTGTTCTTGCCCTTTTGGTTGGTTTGATTGGAGTTGCGTTCCTTAAACTAGCTCTCAAGCTTGTTTACCTCAGAAGAACAGTGAACAGCCCAATTTTTGAAAGGTATGCTTGGGTGTGGATGACATATACTCTTATTGCTTTATCTCATTTTCCTTTCGAATATGCTCTCCAATCAACTCGATTATTCTATAATGATGTATATTCAGTTGATGAGCTCTCAAACAATCCAAAGCTTGGTGAAAATGCGATTCCAATTCTTACTCTTTACATTATTATTAAGTTTGTAACAATGCCTTTTATTTTCTCTAGCAATATTCCTTTTGGAATTTTTGGACTTCCTTTAACATTAGGAGGTGTTTTTGGACGATGGTTTTCTGAAGTTGGAGAGAAATTTGGTCTCATACATCCAGTTCAAAAAGGTGCTTATGGTGTTGTTGGTTCAGCAGCAATTCTTGCTTGTGTAGTCCGATGTGTATTTCCGGCTGCAATGTTAATAGAAACTACAGGACAAATTGAATATGGTATCCCAATTTGTGTTGGTGTTTTGGTAGGTCACATGGTCGGAAACGCTTTTGCAATGAGTTTCTTAGATTTCCCCATTTATGTCCGAAAGTTACCAATTATGGCAAGTTTAATGTTTCAAGAAAAATATGAAAAAACAGCTAAAGATTTAATGAATTCAACATATCCTTATATTTTATCATCTGCAACAAATAAAGAAGTATTTGATATGTTTGTAGAAATGGGAGAAATAAACAAAGCTCTTCTTATTCCAGTTCTTAATTCAGATAAAACTATTTTTGGAGCAGTAAAAATTGAGAAACTTTTAAACTATCTAGAAATAATCAAAGAGCAAGAAGGTGAGAGAATGAAAGGACTTATGGAAGCAACGAGAAAAGCAAGCCTTGCTAAGCATGAACATGCTTTTAATCGATGGCAGAATATCTCAAAGTTTTTCCAGGGAACAGGGACTCAATTTGAACAAGAGGTTCATTTAGAAGGAGATTCCAGGGTGGTAAATCCAGGTTTCCCCCTTCAACCTTTGAAAAATAAAAGTGCTACAGAAAGAGAATGGCAACCTGAAGATCCCGTAGAGAAATTTTGGAGAAGTCCAATTGACTGGGAAAATGAAAGATTGCAATTTGATCCTTCTCCACTCACTGTGAATACAAGATGCTTTGCTTCAAAGATACAATTTTTATTTACAAGTACCAAAGCAACTTGTATTTTTGTTGATGACAAAGGAAAGATGGTTGGCTGTGTAACAACAGTCGAATTCATTAAATTTAAAACTGATTAAAGAGTTGAAAAATTGTTATCTTCTCGATTAGTTTAATAATTGTATAATTAAAATTCTCTTTTCACAATAAATGTTTATTCTCATAAAGTTCAATCATCATAAATATCAAGCTTGTATATTGTTATGAATTTAATAAACACAATTATTATGAAATTAATTTTTAGTAAATCTATGAAAAAAACTATTTTAAAAATTAAACACGACTTGAATCAAGAGATTCCCCATCATTTTCAATTTGTGCAAATTCAAGATTAGTTGGTTTTGTAGATCCGTATATATTATTGTTATTATTCTTGGTTGCTTGTCTATTTCTAAGATAATATTGGGTAAAGCAGATAATTAGGAAAGTGGCAAGAATAGCCAATGTAATTGAAAACAATAGAATAGAAACTTTTCTATTTATCATTGAAATTACCTTTCCTCCAAACTCTTTGAAGATTCATTAAAATTAAAAAAAAAAAAGAAAACTTTACTTTCGTTCAATCTAAATATTTCTTTACCATCTTCAAGCGTTTTAATCTCAATTTGAACTCCATCGTATTGAGAGTAAGGTAAGATAGTTGTTATTTGAATGAAACTCCAAGATTTGAAAGTTAAATCTTGAGTTGCATCATAAATAACTGATTTTATTTCATTTGATATTTCAGATTTTATACTGCTTATTGAAATTGCTATTGAGTCTGAAGTTGAATTATCAAGATCTTTTTCGACCAAATAAAGATCTGGAAGAGAAGGATTCTCAAGAAATCCTTGAGTTATTCCAGAGATTGCAATTGAAATTTGAATTTCTACTTGAGATATATCCCTATAAGCTTCATTAAAAAGATTGAATGATATTGATTTTCTGTCATTCTGGATAAATTCAGTCATATTATTCAGTCTAATATTATTATCTTTGCATATTTAAATATACCTTATTTTTGGATTTAACTTTGAAAGCATATAATAAACTGCATCAAAATCACCTCTAAGTACTA
>Ga0182739_1005126_pt1 | contig 10502 bp, 9 predicted proteins | sample eDN5th30CBELigBY_FD_128873 | JGI IMG/M metagenome (GOLD analysis project Ga0182739, IMG submission 128873) | Enriched backyard soil microbial communities from Emeryville, California, USA - eDNA 5th pass 30_C BE-Lig BY (version 2) (version 2) | ecosystem: Environmental > Terrestrial > Soil >...
AGCAATCGCCACGGTCGCGACTGATGCCGGCGAGCCCGATTCTCGCAATGGAAGCGCGTCAGGAGCCCGAGCTGCCGCGCGACGAAGGCTGGCAGTTCGAGCCAAAATGGGACGGCTTCCGCTGCCTCGCGATCCGGGACGGCGACGCGGTCGAGATGCTCAGCCGTTCGGGCAAGAGCCTGGCGCGCTACTTCCCCGAGATGGTCGAGGCGCTGCGGGCGCTGAAGCCGAAGCGCTTCATCCTCGATGGCGAGCTCGCCATACCGGTCGGCAGAATCCTCTCCTTCGACGCGCTGCAGCTTCGCCTGCATCCGGCTGCCAGCCGGGTGAACAAGCTTGCCGCGGAGACGCCGTCGATCCTCATCGTCTTCGACCTGCTGCAAACGCCACGCGGCGCGGACCTCGCGGCACGTCCGCTGTCCGAACGCCGGTGTGCCCTCGAAGCATTCTTCGCGACGCTCGGCGACACGCCTTCGCTGCGCCTGTCGCCGGCGACGGAGAAGCGCGCCGAAGCCCAGCGCTGGCTGAAGCGCGCCGGCGGCGGGGAGCTGGATGGCGTCGTCGCCAAGCGGCTCGACGAGCCGTATCGTCCCGGCGAACGCGCCATGGTGAAGGTGAAGTGCCTGCGCACGGCGGACTGCGTGGTCGGCGGGTTCCGCTACGCCACGAGCGGCAAGCAGGTCGGCTCGCTGCTGCTCGGCCTGTTCAACGACGAAGGCAAGCTCGACCATGTCGGATTCACGTCGGGCATCTCCAACGAGGAACGTCCGGCGCTCACCCGCAAGGTCGAAGCCTTGAGGGGAGGGCCTGGATTCACCGGCGATGCACCGGGCGGACCGAGCCGCTGGTCGACCGAGCGCAGCACGCAGTGGGAGCCTCTGAAGCCCGAGCTGGTGGCCGAGGTCCGGTACGACCACGTCTCAGGCGACCGCTTTCGCCACGGTACGCGCTTCGTGCGCTGGCGGCCCGACAAGCGGCCCGACCAGTGCACGCTGGAGCAGCTCCAGCAGGAGGCGCGGCCGTCGCGCCTGTTCGTGAGGCAAAAGGGGCGGACCGCCCACCGCCCGATGACGTTATAGTTCCAGACCTCGAAGGCGACACGGAGCCCGATCTCGATGGGAGGCACTCGGCTCGCGACGGGAATTGCGCTGGGATGTGCGGCGTTGCTTGCGCTCGCCTTCGCGTTTGCCTGGCATCCCGCGATCGAGCCGATCGCGCCGTCGTCCGTCGGCCCTTTCGATCGCGCGCTCGTGGCCGACGGCGAGAATCTCGCCAGGCTGGGCAATTGCGCAGGGTGCCACACGGAAGATCCCGCGCGTCCGCTGGCCGGCGGGCGCCCGCTGGCGACGCCGTTCGGCACGGTCTTCGCCACGAACATCACGCCCGATGCAGAGACCGGTATCGGCGCGTGGCCGCGCTCCGCCTTCGATCGTGCGATGAGGCGCGGCATCGCCCGCAGCGGCGCCCATCTCTATCCCGCCTTTCCGTACGACCATTTCACCCATGCCAGCGAGGGCCAGCTGCAAGCCCTCTACGCCTGGCTGATGACGCGGCCGCCCATCCCCGGACGGGCGCCGGCGACCCGGCTCGATGGCGTGTTCAGTTTTCGGCCCCTGGTCGCCGCCTGGAAGCTGCTCCATCTGGACGAAGGGCCGCTGCCGATCGATCCGGCGCAATCGCCGGAGTGGAATCGCGGCCGCGCGCTGGCCGAAGGCCTGGCGCATTGCGGCGGCTGCCATACGCCTCGCAACAGCCTCGGCGCCGAGGACAAGGCGCGGGCCTACGATGGCGCCATGGTCGAAGGCTGGTACGCGCCGCCGCTCAACGCCCGCTCGCCCGCGGTGCGCCCGTGGACGGTGGACCGGCTTCATGCCTATCTCCGCACCGGCCTCAGTCCGGCGCATGCCGCCGCCGCCGGCCCGATGGGCGGCGTGACGCGGGCATTGTCGGAGGTGCGGGAGGACGACGTGCACGCGATCGCCGTCTACTTCGCCGCCTTGATGTCGCAGGCACCGGCAGCCCGGCACGACGACCCCGAGCCGATGGACCGGCAGGCGGTCGCGCAGCAGGCCCATCCCGAGGCGGCGACGCTGTTCGCCGGCGCCTGCGCCGTCTGCCACGAGCCCGGCGCCCCGATGATGCAGCAGGGCCGGCCACCGCTGGCCTGGGGTACGCCCCTGCAGGCCGACAATGCACATGACACGGTGCGGATCATCATGAAGGGCCTCGCCTCGCCGGCGGGCCCGACCGGACCTGCGATGCCGGCCTTCGCCGACGTGCTCGACGACCGCCAGCTCGGCGAGCTCACGGCCTATCTGCGCACCCGCTTCACCGACAAGTCGCCGTGGCCCGACATCGGCGATGCCGTGGCGCAGGCGCGGGCGGGAGAGGCGAAATGATCGCCCTCTTCGTCAACGGCCAGGTGCACCAGGTCGATGTCGATCCCGACACGCCGCTGCTCTACGTGCTGCGCAACGAGCTGGCGCTGAACGGCGCCAAGTTCGGCTGCGGGCTGGGCCAGTGCGGCGCCTGCACCGTCCTGCTCGACGGCAAGCCGGTCTTCTCCTGCCTCGTGCCGGTCGCCGCGCTGGGCAATCGCAAGGTCCGCACGCTCGAGGGGCTGGCGTCGCCCGACGGCAGTCCCGGCGTGTTGTCCGTCGCCTTCGAGGCCGAACAGGCGGCGCAGTGCGGCTACTGCATCGCCGGCATGATCGTGCGTGCCCAGGCGCTGCTGGAGCGCAACAACCGTCCCACCGAGGACGAGGTGCGCGCCCATCTCGCGCCCAATCTCTGCCGCTGCGGCACCCACATGCGCATCCTGCGCGCGGTGCGCCGTGCGGCCGAGATGATGGGCGGCGGCGTGCGCGCCGTCGCGGAGCAAAAGCCGTGAGCCGGCTCGGCCGCCGGGCCCTGCTGGCGCACGCGGGGCTGCTCGCCAGCGGCGCGCTCGTCGTCGCCTTCGCCTCGTCGCGCCACGCGCTCGCACAGGACGGAGACAGGTCTCCGCTGCCCGGCGATCTCGCCAGGTCGCCGCTGCTCGATTCCTGGATCGGCGTCGGCACCGACGGGCAGATCACGGTCTTCACCGGCAAGGCCGAGCTCGGGCAAGGCCTCAAGACGGCGCTGATCCAGATCGCCGCCCACGAGCTGGCCGTCGCGCCGTCGGCCGTCGACATCGTCACCGCCGATACCGCGCGCACGCCCGACGAGGGCGTGACCGCCGGCAGCCGTTCCATGCAGGACAGCGGCACCGCGATCCTGAACGCCGCCGCGAACGTGCGCGTCCTGCTCGCCGAGGCAGCGGCCTGGCGCTTCGCCATCGGGGCAGACCGGATCGTCATGCGCGATGGCGCCGCCCACGCGCCGGACGGACGGGCCGTCGGCTACGGCGAGCTGGTCTCGGGACTCTCCCTGCATGCCGTCGCCAGGCCCGACGTGCCGCGCCGCGAGGGCGGCTCCCCGATGATCGGCGAAAACCTGGCGCGGATCGACATTCCCGCCAAGGTCAGCGGCGGCGAGGCGTACCTGCAGGACATGCGCCTGCCCGGCATGCTGCACGCCCGCGTCGTGCGCGGCCCGAGCGACGGCACCCGGCTCCGGCCGGCGGACCTGGAGGCGGTCGCCGGGATGCCCGGGGTCGTGCAGGTGGTGCGCGACGGGCGCTTCACCGCCATCGTGGCCGACGACGAATGGCGGGCGGTGAAGGCCTTGCATCGCCTGCAGGCGGCCGGCTGGGAACGCGCGGGCGAGCCCCTGCCCGCCAGGGACATGCGCGGAGCGATCCGCGGCGCGGCGGCCCGGGAGGTGCCGATCTTCGACTATCCCGGCCCGCCCGCGCCGGCCGAGGCGCATAGCCTGCGCGCACGCTACAGCCGGCCTTGCCTGATGCACGGGTCGATCGGCCCGTCCTGCGCGGTGGCGCTGTGGGAAGACGACGGCGTGACCGTGTGGACGCATAGCCAGGGCGTCCATCCCCTGCGCAAGGCGCTCGCCGAGCTGCTCGCTCTCCCGCTCGAACGCGTGCGCTGCGTCCATGTCGAGGGGGCCGGGTGCTACGGCCACAACGGCGCCGACGACGCGGCGGCCGATGCCGCGCTCGCCGCCCGCGCCGTGCCCGGCCAGCCGGTGCGCCTGCAGTGGATGCGCGAGCAGGAGCATGGCTGGGAGCCGCTGGGCTCGGCAATGATCGTCGAGATGTCGGCGTCGGTCGGTGCCGATGGCCGCATCGTCGGCTGGCAGCACGATGTCTGGAGCAATACCCACAGCACGCGTCCGCGGAGCGCCGGCGGCCTGCTGGCGGGCACCGAGGTCGACCCGCCGTTCGTGCCGCCGAAGCCGCGCCCGATCCCGATGCCGCAAGGCGGCGCCGCGCGCAACGGCAACCCGATCTACGCCCTGCCCAATGCGCGCGGCACCCTGCACTTCGTCGAGCGGATGCCGGTTCGCGTCTCGGCGCTGCGCGGGCTGGGCGCCCACATGAACGTGTTCGCCATCGAATCCTTCATGGACGAGCTGGCCGAGGCCGCGGGCGCCGATCCGGTGGGCTTCCGCCTCGCCCATCTGCAGGACGAGCGCGCACGCGAGGTCGTGCAGTTGGCGGCCGACCGCTTCGGCTGGGAGACGCGGGGTCGCGGCACCGGCTTTGCCTTCGCCCGCTACAAGAACCTCGCCAGCCACTGCGCCGTGGCGATGGAAGTTCGCGTCGACCGCGACACGGGCGAGATCCATGTGCCGCGCGTGGTCGCCGCGGTCGACAGCGGCGAAGCGGTCAGCCCGGACGGCATCCGCAACCAGATCGAGGGCGGCATCGTGCAGTCGCTGAGCTGGACCACGCGCGAGGCGGTGGCGTTCGACGCGAGCCATCGCACGAGCTTCGACTGGAGCGCCTACCCGATCCTGCGCTTCCCCGCGGTGCCCGGCCGGATCGAGGTCCATGTGATCGACCGGCCGAGGCAGCCCTTCCTCGGCGTCGGCGAGGCCGCCCAGGGTCCCGCGGCCGCGGCCCTCGCCAACGCCGTCGCCCATGCGCTCGGCCTCCGCCTGCGCGACATGCCACTGTCCCCGGAGCGGATCAGGGCCGCCTTCAGACCGGCGCGCGCGGCGCCACGCCAAGCTGCCGGATGATCTCCGCCACGATCTCCGCCGGGCTGCCGGAAATGTCGACCACGACCGGCCGCTCGTCGGCACCGGGCGGCTGCAAGGCGGCGAACTGGCTGTCGAGGAGACCGAGCGGCATGAAGTGCCCGTGCCGGGCGGCCATCCGCCGATGGATCAGCTCGTGCGTACCCGCGAGATAGACCAGCCGGACTTCCGGCCGGTCGCCGATCAGGATGTCGCGATAGGCCCGCTTGAGCGCCGAGCAGGTGACGACGCCCGCTTCTCCTCGCGCGCGCCACTCGTCGATGCGGCGCGCGATGGCCTGCAGCCACGGCAAGCGGTCCGCATCGGTGAGCGGCGTGCCGCTCTTCATCTTCTCGACGTTGGAGGGTGGATGCAGCTCGTCCCCTTCGAGGAGGCCGATGCCCAGCGCGCTCGCCAGCATCTCGGCGATCGTGGTCTTGCCCGAGCCCGAGACGCCCATGACGACAAGGATCGTGTTGAAGGCCATGATGCCTGGGTACCGCAAACCGAGGTGGAACGACAGCGATGACCGACTCAGAGATTGCCCCGCCGCCGCCCTGCACGCTGGTGATCTTCGGCGCCACCGGCGACCTGACCCGCCGCCTGCTGATGCCGGCCCTGCGCAACCTGCGGCGCGACGGACTGCTGCCGGACGATTTCGCGCTCGTCGGCGTGTCGTCGCGCGCGCTGGACGACGACGGCTTTCGCGACCATCTGCGCAAGGGCATGGAGCAGTTCAAGGGCGGCAGCGGCCCCGGCGATATAGACTGGTTCCTCGAACGCAGCCGCTACCTGACCGGCAAGTTCGAGGCGCCGGAGACCTACCGGGCGCTCGCCGGCCTCCTCGGTGCGGGGCGCAACGCGCTGTTCTATCTCGCCACGCCGCCGTCGCAATTCGCCGTGATCGCGGGCCGGCTCGGCAAGTCCGGCCTTCTGGAGGAAGGCGACGACGCGTGGCGGCGCCTCATCATCGAGAAGCCTTTCGGCCATGACCTGCCGTCCGCGGTGGCGCTCAACAGGGAGATCCTGAGCGTGGCCCGGGAAGAGCAGATCTTCCGCATCGATCACTACCTGGGCAAGGAGACGGTGCAGAACATCCTGGTGTTCCGCTTCGCCAACGGCTTCGTCGAGCCGCTGTGGAATCGCCATCACATCGACCACGTGCAGATCACGGTCGCCGAAACCGTCGGCGTCGAGCAGCGCGGCAAGTCCTACGACGCCACCGGGGCGCTGCGCGACATGGTGCCCAACCACCTGTTCCAGCTCCTCACCCTGATCGCCATGGAGCCGCCGAGCTGCTTCGGTGCCGACGCCATGCGCAGCGAGAAGGCCAAGGTGCTGGACGCGACGCGCGGCTTCGGCACCAGCGATGCCCATCACAACGTCGTGCGCGCCCAGTACGGCGCGGGCAGGATCGACGGCAAGACGGTGCTGCCCTATTGCCAGGCGCCCGACGTGCCGCGCGATTCGACCACCGAGACCTACGTCGCCATGAAGCTGGCCGTGGACAACTGGCGCTGGGCCGGCGTGCCGTTCTACCTGCGCACCGGCAAGGCGCTGGCGCGGCGGCGCACCGAGATCGCCATCCAGTTCAAGCAGGCCCCGCTCGCGCTGTTCCGCGATACGCCGGTCGAGCGCCTGCCGCCCAACGACCTCACCCTGCATATCCAGCCCGATGAAGGCATCAACCTGCGCTTCGGCGTGAAGATCCCCGGGCCGACGGTCAGGATCGACGGCGTCGACATGAAGTTCCGCTACGAGGATGCGTTCCAGGCCAAGCCCAGCACCGGCTACGAGACATTGATCTACGACTGCATGACCGGCGATGCCTCGCTGTTCCAGCGCGCCGACACGATCGAGGCCGGCTGGAGGGTGATGCAGCCCGTGCTCGACGCCTGGAAGCAGGAGGCCGCGCGCGACCTGCCGATCTACGAGGCCGGCAGCGCGGGACCGAAGGAGGCCGACGCGCTGCTGGCCCGCGACGGCCGGCGCTGGCGCTCGATCGTCGCGAACGGCAACGGCCGGCCATGAAGATCTCGGCACTGGTGTCCGACGTGGACGGCACGCTGGTGACGTCGGGCAAGACGGTGACCGATGCCAGCCGCAAGGCGGTGTCCGCCCTGCGCGAACGCGGCATCGATTTCGCCGTGATCAGCGGACGGCCGCCGCGCGGCATGCAGATGCTGGTCGAGCCGTTCGCGCTCACCGCACCGCTGGCCGGCTTCAACGGCGGCGCCTTCACCAACCCGGACCTGTCGCCGATCGAGGAGCATGTGCTCGCGCCCGAGACGGCGCAGCGTGCCTTCGACTGGCTGCGCACGAAGGGCATCGACGTCTGGGCGTTCAGCGGGCTCGACTGGTTCGTGCTCGATCTCGACGGCCCCCACATCGCGACCGAGATCCGCGCCGTGCACTTCGCGCCGACGGTCGTTCGCACCCTCGAACCGGCGCTCGCCTCGGCCTTCAAGATCGTCGGCGTGAGCGCAGACCATGCGCTGCTCGCCCGCTGCGAGGAGGAACTGCAGCCGGTCCTCGGCGAGTCCGCATCGGCCTCGCGGTCGCAGCCCTACTATCTCGACATCACCCATCCGACGGCCAACAAGGGCATCGCCGTGGTCCGCCTCGCCGCCCTGATGGGGGTGCCGATGGCGGAGATCGCGGTGATCGGCGACGGTCACAACGATCTCGGCATGTTCGCGCAAGGCGGCCTCAGCATCGCCATGGGCAATGCTCCGCCCGACGTGCGGGAGCACGCGCGTTTCGTCACGTCCTCCAACGATCATGACGGTTTCGCCGAGGCCGTCCGGAATCATATCCTGAACGCATGACCCAGCCGCTCCTCGAAGTCCTCGCCGACGCCGACGCGCTCGCCCGGCGCGCGGCCGATCTCATGCTCGCCGCGGCGCAGGCGACGGACGGTCCGTTCTCCGTGGCGCTGTCGGGCGGCTCGACGCCGAAGCGGCTCTACCAGCTTCTCGCCACGCTCCCCTTCCCCTGGCAACGGACACACTGGTTCTGGGGCGACGAGCGCTTCGTGCCGCCCGACGATCCCGCCAGCAACTACCGGATGACGCGCGAGGCCCTGCTGGCGCATGTGCCGGCGCCGGCCGACCACATCCATCCCGTCCCCACCGTCGGCCTCACGCCGGACGAGGCGGCCGCGCGCTACGAGGCGACCCTCGAGGCCTTCCACGGCGTGAAGCAGCCGGCACCGGAACGGCCGCTGTTCGACATCGTGCTGCTGGGCCTCGGCACGGACGGGCACACCGCGTCGCTGTTTCCCGGCAAGCCGATGCTCGACGAACGGCGCCGCTGGGTCGGCGCGACCGACGATCCGCAGGGCGCGCCGCGAATCACGCTGACCTACCCTGCCCTGGAGAGCAGCCGCGAAACCCTGTTCCTGGTGGCTGGGACCGACAAGAAGGACAGGCTGCGCGAGGTCCTCGCCGGCGACAGGCGCCTGCCTGCCGCCCGGCTGCGGCCGCACGGCACGCTGCGTTTCCTCGCCGATCGCGCGGCGGCGGGCGGCTGATGGATCGCGAGGCGCTGAAGCGCGCCGCGGCGGCCCGCGCGATCGAGGAGGTCGAGGACGGCATGGTCGTCGGCCTGGGCAGCGGCTCGACGGCCGAGATCGCCATCGGGCTGCTGGCGGCGCGCCGCCCCAGGATCGTCGGCGTACCGACCTCGGCGCGCACGGCTCGGCTCGCGCGCAGCCTTGGCCTTCCGCTTGCGACGCTCGACGAGCAGCCCCGGCTCGATCTCGTCATCGACGGCGCGGACCAGGTCGCGCGCGGCACGCTCGACCTCGTGAAGGGCCTGGGCGGCGCGCTGCTGCGCGAGAAGATCGTGGCCAGCGCCGCGCGCCGCATGATCGTGATGGTCGACGACAGCAAGCTGGTCGACCGGCTGGGCGGGCGAACGCCGTTGCCGGTCGAGATCGTCGCCTTCGGGCGGCGTTCGACGCTCGACCGGCTGGAGCGGGCAGGTTTCCATCCCGCTCTTCGCGGCGGCACCGGACAGCCGTTCGTGACCGACGGCGGCAATCACATCGCCGATTGCCCGATCGCGGCCATCGAAGATCCGGCCAGGCTGGAGAGGGAACTTTCGGCTATCGTCGGCGTCATAGAATGCGGACTGTTCATCGGGCTCGCCTCGCGCGTCATCGTGGCGGGTGCCCGCGGCGTGGAGGTGATCGAACGATGAGCGACTCCCAGAGCGGTCCGCATACACTGGGGATCGATATCGGCGGCACCGGCCTGAAGGCCGCCGTGCTGGATGCAGCCGGGCGGATGGTCGTGAAGCGGGTCCGCATCGCGACGCCTTCGCCGTCCACACCGTCCGCCGTGCTCGACGCGCTTGCCGGCCTGATCAAGCCGTTGCCGCCGTTCGACCGCATCTCGGTCGGCTTCCCCGGCGTGGTGCGCCGTGGCACGGTCATCACCGCCCCGAATCTCGGGACGAAAGCCTGGCGCGGCTTCGCCCTGCAGGACGAGATATCGAAGCTGTTCGGCAAGCCCGCGCGACTGGAGAACGATGCCGAGGTCGCCGGCCTCGGCGTGATCGACGGCAAGGGCCTCGAAGTGGTGGTCACGCTGGGCACCGGCTTCGGCAGTGCGATCTTCAGCGACGGCCGCATGACGCCGCATCTCGAGCTCGCCCATCATCCTGTGCACAAGTCGGAGACCTACGACGAATATGTCGGCGATGCCGCGCTGAAGGCGATCGGCCGCAAGAAATGGAACCGGCGGGTGCTGCGGGTCATCGCGATCCTGCGCACGCTGCTGAATTACGACACGCTCCACATCGGCGGCGGCAACGCGGCCAACATCACGTTCAAGCTGCCGAAGCACGTCGTCCTTGCCTCCAACGACAAGGGTATCACCGGCGGGATCAGGCTCTGGGACGACGGCGTCTGGCACCCGCGCTGAATCTGAGCCGATCGCGCGGAGCGCGACAGCGCCGTCGTCCGTCCCGAGCGGAGTTCCGGGGCGGACTGCCCTCTTGCCCGTTCGCGAACGTGCATCCGTGACGGTGCGACGCCGAGGAAGCGGACCGTCTCCAGCGCCATCGCTTCGATCCGAGCCTCCGCGAAGGAGCGGCCGCCAAGCCGCGGCTGATGTCCGCCACCAACGTTTCGATCCACGCCCCCGCGAAGGGGCGGCGTCCGCGGTGTGGGCCCCGGCGCTGTGGTCGGAGTTTCGATCCACGCCCCCGCGAAGGGGCGGCACGGCTATGCGTTCGAGCGCCCGGCGGACTGCCTGTTTCGATCCACGCCCCCGTGAAGGGGCGGCCAGGATCGCCGGAATGCCTGGCGTGTCGCGGATGTTTCGATCCACGCCCCCGTGAAGGGGCGGCCTCGACATGCCTCGCATAGGCGGCAC
>Ga0182739_1005127_pt1 | contig 10501 bp, 13 predicted proteins | sample eDN5th30CBELigBY_FD_128873 | JGI IMG/M metagenome (GOLD analysis project Ga0182739, IMG submission 128873) | Enriched backyard soil microbial communities from Emeryville, California, USA - eDNA 5th pass 30_C BE-Lig BY (version 2) (version 2) | ecosystem: Environmental > Terrestrial > Soil >...
AGATTATTCAAAAATTGGGTGATTGTGTAGATTATGGGCTATTTCCTATATAAATAGGCTCAGAAACCTGTATAAACGCTAGCATCCTATCTAATAATAGAAAGGCTGATTCTTATTGTTGGGGGTGTACTTTCATTGCCGAAGCAAAAACATAAAGGTATGACCATAGCTGCAATTGGATCCATTCCGCTTATTCTGGTCTTAGGTAATTCCATGTTAATTCCGATACTTCCAAAAATGAAATCGGAATTGGACTTATCTCAATTTCAGACTAGCTTAATTATTACCGTCTTTTCGATATCCGCGGCTATAATGATTCCAATTCTAGGATATTTTTCTGACCGATTTACACGAAAAGCAGTGATTATCCCCGCTCTTATTTTATACGGATGCGGAGGAATTTTAGCAGGCGCTTCCGCTGCGTGGTTTTCTAACGCTTATACTTGGATACTTGCCGGGAGAATCATGCAGGGTATCGGTGCTGCCGGTACAACTTCCATGGCAATGGCTTTAACAGGTGATTTATTTAAGGGCGGAGAACAAAGTAAGGTTCTTGGATTAGTTGAAGCCTCAAATGGATTTGGAAAGGTCGTCAGTCCAATCATAGGTTCATTATTAGCTTTATTGTTTTGGTACGCGGCATTTTTCGCCTTTCCAATTTTCTGCCTTATTTCTATCTTGTTAACGATATTTTTTATTAAAGAAAAGAAAAAGAAAAAAGAGCCTCCTTCGTTTGGGAAATATGTCAAGAGTCTCGTTTCAGTGTTTAAAACAGAAGGACGCTGGCTTTTTGTTGCTTATCTTGCTGGAGCAACCTGTTTATTTACTTTATTCGGTATACTATTCTATATCTCCGACATCCTTGAAAAGGACTATAAAATCGATGGTGTATTAAAAGGAAGTATATTAGCTATTCCTTTGTTGTTTATGACAACAACCTCCTATTTTACTGGCAGCAAAATAGGGAAAAATATGAAGCTGATGAAGAAATTAATTGTTTTAGGATTGCTCCTTATGACTGTATCTTTTGGAGTACTTGTTTTCTTTACTAAGTTAGTTCCTTTTTTTGCGATACTTGTCATCAGCAGTGTTGGAACAGGACTTGCTTTACCATGTATCAACAGTTTTATCACAGGCTCTGTCTCGATGGAACAAAGAGGCTTTGTCACTTCTTTATATGGATCCGTTCGCTTTTTAGGCGTAGCTGTTGGACCCCCTATTTATGGAGCATTAATGGAGTGGTCGCGCTCGGGAATGTTTTTATCTACAGCCGGTTTAACCTTCCTTGTCGGTTTATTATGTTTGGCGTTTATTCATGTAGGGAAGAAGGAATCATCAAAAGATACGGAAAAAGAAAAAGATACACTGTTTGAAAAATTACAGTTTACGTAAGGAGATGGAAAAAAGTTGCAAATTTATTTTTCACCCGAGGTCATTACACCAGAATTTCAAGTACTTAACGTACTAGACTCAGCTGATAAAGCAGTCGGAAATGTTGCTTTTTTATTTGATGAAAAAAAGTTGTATGTTTATGGCATTTTAGAAGAAGAAGCCGTTGGAGCTGACTTTAAAGATTTAGTTACACCCTATATTAAAGGATTGGCCAAAGCCAAGCCTGACCTTGATATCCTCTCCTGCCTATATGTTGGATGTAAACAAATCAAATTGAACGAGGAAAAGGAAAAAGAAAAATAGCTCTTTTCACAACGTGCAGCACGAAAGTCCGGCCCCTAACAGGCTGGGCTTTTTTTATGTTTATTTCTGTACCCAAGGTGTAACAAGGCAAATCCCCAGAACATAAATTGAGTATATATTTTTTAATAAAGCTAATAAGGTATGTTTGGAGAGTGCACCTCATGAGTTTAGCAATTATGTTAATGGGCCTGCTGGTAGGTTTCCTGGTTGGTCTAACCGGTGTAGGAGGAGCTGCCCTGTTAACACCTATTTTAATATTATTAGGAATTAATCCTACCATAGCGGTAGGAACAGATTTGGTCTATAATTCCGTAACTAAATTGTTTGGCTCTGTTCAACATTGGAGGCAAAAAACGATCAATCTAAGGATAGTGAAATACCTCGCCATTGGAAGCATTCCCAGCGCTTCCCTAGCAGTTGGACTTCTTCACCTTTTTGATTCTTTTTTCCATAACCAGGAAGATGTCATCAAACATGCACTTGGATATGTACTCATATTAGTTGCTATTACCACACTAATAAAAACATTTATGAAGGATATATATGAATTTAATTCGATCCAAAAGAAATCTTTACTGGAGAAGCGAGCCTTAACCATTACCATTGGGGTTGTATTAGGATTTATAGTTGGCTTAACCTCCATTGGGTCTGGATCTTTATTTGCATTAGTGATGATTTTTTTGTATAAGCTGACCCCTGCCGAACTGGTCGGGACAGATATTGCCCATGCATTTCTGTTAGTAACCGTAGCTGGGATTTTACATGCAGGGATTGGGAATGTCGATTACGTATTAGCGTTAAATCTTTTAATCGGTTCAATTCCTGGTGTCATAATGGGCAGCACTCTGTCATCCAAACTACCAGCTAAACCACTGCGTGCGATATTAGCCATAATCATTCTCTTTAGCGGAATTAAGCTTATTTAGCGTCTTAAACCTTGTGAAAATAATAACTTTTTCAAATAAAAGAAGATAGTATTATTTTTCTTTCTAATGTCTATCATGGAAATAGCCTAGTAGTATTAGGAAAAAAAGAAGAGGTTGTTTTTGAGGTGAATTATGGAAGATAAAGATATGAAGAAAAAACTTGTCTCAACCAATATTAAAGACAACGTAGACTATTTGAGGCAAGAGCTTGGGGTTGGAAAAAGTTTCGATATTATTCATCTGGATGTCGAATATGCAGAAGTAAAAATGGCGCTTTTTCTTGTTGATGGCCTAATCAAAGACGATCTTCTTCATTTATTAATGAAGTTTTTGGCTAAAGTCAAAAAAGAGGAGCTGGAAAAGGATCGATTAAAAAAGCTCCTTAAAACATATATCCCTTATGTTGAAATTGATACGTCAGATGATTTAAATAAGGTTGTCGATACTGTTCTAATGGGTCCAACTGCTTTTGTAGTTGACGGTATCGATGAAGTTATAGTAATTGATGCAAGGACTTATCCGGTCAGAGGGCCGGAAGAGCCTGATACAGAGCGGGTTGTCAGAGGTTCTAGAGACGGCTTTGTCGAAACGATTGTCTTTAATACTGCCTTAACAAGAAGAAGAGTTAGGGACCGAACATTACGAATGGAATTTATGCAGGTTGGCCGCCGTTCTAAAACAGATATTGTGATCTGTTATATTGAAGACATTGCAGATCCGAAAATGATTAAAAACCTAAAAGATACAATAGGTAATATAGACACAGACGGACTTCCTATGGCTGACAAAACAATTGAAGAATATATTTCAGGCAGCTATTGGAACCCCTTCCCAGTTGTCCGTTATACTGAACGTCCCGATACGGCTGCAGTTCATTTATTTGAAGGACATGTCATTATTTTTACGGATGGGTCGCCATCCGCTATGATTACACCTGTTACCTATTGGCATCATGTACAGCATGCGGAAGAATATCGAAACAACCCAATAGCCGGTGCCTATCTGCGTTTTGTCCGCTATTTAGCAATTTTTGGTTCTATTTTTTTAATGCCCCTCTGGTATTTACTTAATGTTGAACCAGGGCTTGTACCAGGAGAAATCGACTTTATCGGACCTAATGACCCTGGTCAAATCCCATTACTTCTGCAATTTTTATTAATTGAAGTCGGAATGGACATGCTGCGAATGGCCGCCATACATACCCCCACTTCACTGGCAACTGCACTTGGACTCGTTGCAGCATTAATGATCGGCCAGATTGCTGTCGAGGTAGGGCTGTTCACAAATGAAGTAATACTGTATTTTTCCGTAGCCGCAATTGGAACCTTTGCCACACCAAGTTATGAACTTAGTTTAGCAAATAGACTGGTACGCATTGGTCTTTTACTTTCAACGGCATTATTCCATACATATGGATATGTAATCGGAATCGTTGTATTTATTTTCATGCTTACCCGCATGAAATCCTTTGGCGTTCCATACCTATGGCCCTTCATCCCATTTAACCTTCGTGCGTTTCGGGATGTCTTATTGAGATCACCTATGCCATTAAAAAATCGGCGTCCGCGTATTCTAAAGCCAAAGGACCCCGATCGATAACAAAAAGCGCTCATAAGCGCTTTTTTGTTTATTAACGATTCCTTCCCTTTCAATTAACTGCTTCTAACCCCATAAAGGATGCAGGCTACTCCCGCAAATATCCAAATCAGCTTCATAAATGAAATTTTGTCCGCAATACCAACTAAGCCAATGGTTGTTGTTATGATTAGAATAAGCGGACCTATTAAGGCAAGTGAACTGTTTATCATCAGGGCCTTTTCAATATCATTAAATTTAATAAACAAAAAAGCAACGAAAATTTCAATGCTGCCAGAAAGCAGTCGTAATAAAGCCATCCCAATGATTGCCTTTTCCAGAAATTGAAACATAGTTTTCCCCCTAAACACTTTGCTTGCTCTACTATATGCAGCGAAATGGATAAGAAGGACAGGTTCTCTACATTTTTGTAAAAAAGGTAGAAGTTCAAATCTTATTGCTTATATTCTGCATCATACGAATTCTCACCTGCATGTACAGAAAGCAGCGTATCGGCATAACCAACAATCCTATTTACAAGCTCATCAGCAATTGCATACACAAGCTGAGAATGATTGGGGTGAAATAATGATGGATCATCAAATATGATTGTTGTATTGATGAAAGTATCCCGATTGCCATAGAGATTGTAATGGACGATTACTTTTCCCGCAGCACCTCCTGTCCGCGGATCATGAAAATTAGGCAAAAAAACATACCACTCTTCTGCAGTTGCAGAACGAAAGTTTTTTGTATACGTCATTCCATTAATCTCTTGCTCAATTTTCGAGTTCATTTCCTGCGTCATAGCCTGTATTATTTTGTCAACCATAAAAACCTCCCTAACAACAGTTTAGTACGATTACTTTACCCAGTAAAAAATAATCTTATCAGCTTCCAGCTTTTACTTTTCATACATTATTTTAAACTTAGAATGGGAATACTAAGAATACTGATTCTAAAGAGGGGCGATTCAACAGTGAATAAAAATATACTATCCTTTTTTGCCTTAGGCGGCATTAATGAAATTGGAAAAAACATGTATGTTGTTCAGTATGGAAATGATATTATTATCATCGACTGTGGTGGTAAATTCCCTGACGAAAGTTTATTAGGGATTGATTTAATCATTCCTGATATCACTTACTTAGAGGAAAACAAAGAAAATATTCGTGCCTTAATTGTGACACATGGACATGAAGACCATATTGGAGGAATTCCCTACTTTTTAAAGAAGTTAAACGTTCCAATTTATGGCTCTCGTTTTACCCTGGGGTTAATTGAATTGAAATTAGATGAACATAAGCTTTTGCGTGATACAAAGCTAATCCCAATTGATTCTGAGTCAAAGCTTGAATTTGGACAAATCAGTACCAGTTTTTTCAGAATCAGCCATAGTATCCCGGATTGCTTAGGCGTGGTTTTTCATACACCAGAGGGAAATATTGTTCATACAGGAGATTTCAAATTTGATTTAACACCTGTGAATAATCAATACTCAGATATCCATCGAATGGCTGAAATTGGTAACCAAGGAGTCCTGGCACTTATTTCTGAAAGCACAAATGCAGAACGTCCTGGCTTAACCCCTTCTGAAATGCTTGTCGGCGGGCAAATTGAAGAGGCATTTATGAAGGCCGAACAAAAAATTATCATTTCCACATTTGCCTCCAACATCAATCGGGTTCAACAAATTGTAGAAGCTTCCATCAAAACGAACCGAAAGCTTGCATTGCTTGGACGTAGTATGGTGAATGTGGTATCTGTTGCAATGGAACGCGGGTATATCAATATTCCAGATGGGATGTTAATTGAACCACACGAAGTGGATCAGCTTCCTCCGGAGAAGGTCGTAATTTTATGCACGGGCAGCCAGGGTGAACCCTTAGCAGCACTTTCACGATTATCTACTTCAAGTTATCGCGATGTTTCTATCTTACCAAACGATACCGTGATTCTAGCTGCATCACCAATTCCAGGGAATGAAAAAGGTGTTTCACGAATCGTTGATAACTTATTTAAACTAGGAGCGAACGTGATCTACGGTGGCTCTGCTAAAACAGGTATGCATGTATCAGGACATGGCTATCAGGAAGATTTAAAATTAATGATAACATTAATGAAACCTGAGTATTTTATCCCCATTCATGGTGAATACAGAATGCTCCATCATCATCGGTTATTAGCAGAATCAGTCGGAGTAGAAAAGAACCATACATTTATCATAAATAATGGTGATGTTGTTGATATACAAAATGGATTGGCACGGCAGACTAGAAAAGTAGCGTCAGGAGATACTTATATCGACGGCTGGGGTGTTGGCGATGTCGGTGACATTATCTTAAGGGACCGCAAGCAGCTTTCTGAAGACGGCATGTTAGTGATCGTGATTACAATCAGTAGAAATGAAGGAAAAATGATTTCCGGACCTGACACCATTTCTCGCGGATTTGTTTTCGTTAAGGATTCTGAATACCTCATTAAAGAAGTAAATCATCTTTCGAAAAAAGCGATTGAAGAATTACAGAAGGAAAGTAGACATCTCCAATGGAAAGTTGCAAAACAAACGATCAAAAAAACAGTTGGTCAATATGTGTATGCTGAAACAAAAAGAAAGCCTATGATCCTCCCCATCATCATTGAAATTTGATCGATGACAAAAATAAAAAACAGCTTTACAGCTGTTTTTTATTTTTTTAATATAGGTCATCTTTTTCTATGTCGTTAGTAAGGTCTTTTCTTTGAGGAGCCAGCTCCTCTGAGGCCTCCGTCTGAAAACGTAAGCTTGTAGATGGATTAATCTTTTCTTGACTATCTTCTTTCGTAGCATTATTAGAAACATACTTATGAAAGAAGTATTCAAACAACGTAACAGCTAGAGCTGCAAGTAAAGACACGGTAAATATATTGTCACCTCGAGTAAAACTTTCACTCATAGACCAAATGACCAATAACGCAAGTCCAAAATCTGCAAGCGTTGCCATAGTATTATTCGTTTTTGGTAATATCAGCCTATCCCCAATCAAATAAGAAACGATTCCTAATACTAATGAAATTAAGAATACATTTCCAAATTCCATTCCATAGAATAATCCTAGAATAACATACAAAAGAACTAGATTTGAAATAAATTTGATTGTAAAATCTTTTACATGTTTCAATTTTTTCAGCTCCTTTTAAATGTTATTATGGTTATTTTATTGACTCCTATTCGTTCATCCAACACTTTTTCTTTCCCTTTATTCCTACAAACGAAAAGAAGATCCCCAATTGGAACCTTCTCCACTCATTTTATGAAAGCTAACTTTCTCATTTACCTTGGTGTAAACCGCACTCTGATTTTGAAAACCCTGCCCATCGTCCAGCGCGTTGATCCTCATTGCCCAAAACTGGCTGTGTACAAGGGGCACAGCCTATACTTGAATAACCTTTATCGTGTAATGGATTAAAAGGAAGTTTGTTTAATTGGATATAGGTTTGGATATCCTCCCATGTCCAATGGATAATAGGACAGATCTTTATTTTCTGGAATTTATCATCTTTATTAATAAATTGTGTCTTGCTTCTTGATGGAGACTGGTCTCGTCGTAAACCTGATATCCATGCCTTGGCATCCTTTAAGGCCTCTTTTAGTGGAACCACCTTCCGCATATGGCAGCAAAGATTTGGGTTATGTTTCCATAACTCGTCTCCATACCATTTTGCCTGTTCATCTAAAGAGCTTACAGGTTTCACTTTTGAAATTTGTAACGAAGGATACCGTTCTTTTACTTTTTCAATTAATTCATAGGTTTCTTTAAAATGCAGCCCGGTGTCCAGAAAAATAATTTTAGCTTGTTTATTCACCTTTGAAATTAAATCTATTAGTACGATTCCCTCTGCACCGAAACTACAGGCATATACAATTTCATCGCCATATTCGTTAAATGCCCATTTTAACACATCGAAATAATCCTTGAGATTACCCAGCATGCCTTCAACCTTTTTATTATCCCAATTTTCATACGATAATATTTCTGACAATAGTAAGCCCTCCCTTTCCGATGCCATCGTGACAATCAGTCAAATGTCAATGTAATACATTCGTTATTTCGAACGATTATTTTATTCATATAATTTATATGCCCATATTGGGCATATGAAACAATCGCTCTGATCCACGAGCCGTGACCAAATAGGAGGATATTTTCTTGCTGTTTATATTTATCGAGAAAGTCCCTAATCCGCTTTTCCAGGTTTAATACACTCTCACCCAGGACTATTTCCTGAGGATTATCCTCCCAACCCCTTCCATAGGCTTTAAAAAGCTCTTCCTTTGGACGCCCTTCAAATGGTCCAAAATCCAACTCATCCAACAGCCCCTCGGTTTCAGCACGATAACCATATAATTGAGCCGTTTGATGTGTCCTCTTCAAGGTACTAGCCAAAACTAAATTAAATGGAGCTAATGTGGAAAGAAGCTTTTGATTTTCATGAATTTCTACCTGAAGCCTTTCGGTTATAGGAGAAATATCAATATCCCTTTTTCCTTGAAGCAAGGTCTTCTTATTCCATTCTGTTGGTAAGTGTCTTATGAACGTAGCTCGCATTCAGTTTCCTCCAAATAAAACGTATCACTTCTAAGCCCGCATCTTTGTGTTTCTAAAAGTAATACGTCATTGATATTTACATTTCCTAAATTCACATTTGCCCCTAATTGATTAATAAAATAGCTTTGATGTTTTGTAGTTGGTGCCTCAAAAATGACTTTATTGCTATCGATTCCTTTTACCAGTTCCTGAATTAAATCGGCTTTTAGTCTTCCATTTCTATCATAAATACCAGCTGTACCTGAATCTCTGCCCTCTGTAATGACATATTTGCAGCCTGCTGCTAATAATATATTTATTTCCTCCTGCCATTCTTCAATCGTCATTTCCTGTGCAGAATCCTTTGAACCAACCTCTGCAATCACGAGGAATTCCTTTTTTATTTCATTAATGATGTCTAGTCGTTCCTCTAGTTTAATATCGATTGTACCATTTGATACCTCTACCCACTCTATACCCAATTCCCTTAAGCAATTTAAAAAATCAGGAAGCTTTTGTTGTAAATAGCACTTTTCAAATAAAGTTCCCCCAAAATAGGGCTTAATTTGATATTCTTTATAAAGCTCAATTTTTTCCTTTATATTTCGAGTAACATAGGCAGTTCCCATTCCAAATTTAGCAATATCTATAATGTGATGAAAATCCTTAAGTATATTCTCTAATTCTCCTATTGGAGTGCCTTTATCAATGATCGATGTTAGTCCAAACTTCCGGTTTCCTGAGGTCCTTTTTGGTAATTTTAAAAATTCCATCGGGAATGCGCCTCCTCTATATATCTAGGATAGATTATTCATTCATTGGGTAAGTGTGTAGATATTGGGCTTTTACCATTGGAAATAGGCCATTTTGCTTACATGATTCTCTAGTAAAAATCGAGTGAAATCAAAAACAAACGTTGCTGGATAACGGACGAAAGTAATCAGTTAAGTTGTGTAATTAGCACATACTGTATTTTTCATTAAATTAGTTTACCATAATATGATTATGTATCTTTATATCCGGCAAACTCGAGGCCTTTTTGTGTAATTAGCACATAATGCTGCAAGAAAATTATCATTATAATTCTTTTTCCATAAGGGATTTATTATCGTGTTCATCTAATACATTTTTTTCAAGGAAATGGAGAAAGTAACAACTAGCGCCTAGAATAAAGGAGGGATTGAAATGGAGAATACAAATCAGTTTGTTGAGAAATTACATGAAAAACAACAAAAAGATGAACAAAATCGAAAACGCCAAGGCAGAGGGAATCCAAGTGGTAAGCTGCCAAACAAACAACATTAATTCATATACAAAAAGAACGCTTGATATAAATCAAGCGTTCTTTTTGTATAGAGAAGTACTGGGACCTAACTTTCTAGGTCTGATCTTTTACCAGGCTCTTCCTTCCGATTCGTTTCATTTCCGGTTGTCGATGTGTAGCCAACCCGGTAATGAAAATCCTTTTGTTGCTTTAATGCGTTAGGCATCCTATATTGTTCTTTATCTTGAAACTCGCCTGCTTTTGACATCGCTTTGCACCATCCCTTAACATTCTGCTTTGTCAAAATGGAGCGGCGGCGGTACAAGCCAGCCTTTTTCTTTCAGCAACTTAAGTGTTTTTGCTGCATATTGCGCTTTTTTCATATGGAATTGACCATACATCATAGCAATATCCTCACGTATGCACTGTCCGATAACAGTACTGCAGCTTACAAGACCAGCAGCAAGATCAAC
>Ga0182739_1005131_pt1 | contig 10496 bp, 5 predicted proteins | sample eDN5th30CBELigBY_FD_128873 | JGI IMG/M metagenome (GOLD analysis project Ga0182739, IMG submission 128873) | Enriched backyard soil microbial communities from Emeryville, California, USA - eDNA 5th pass 30_C BE-Lig BY (version 2) (version 2) | ecosystem: Environmental > Terrestrial > Soil >...
AGGTTTCGCCGTCGTCGTAGAAGGTCTGACCGATTGGATTGATCATATCAGTCCCTTCTCCGATCTTGTAGAGAACCCCTCGGATCGCCGCGCCGAGAATGGAGGTCCCGCCAAAGACCTGCACCTCGATCTTGGCTCGTCGATCCATGACCCGTGACAACCCGCGATTCGGCGGCGGGGGAATCAATTCCGGGTCGTTGGGCTGTTGCACGAGCGCGGCGTTCAGCCGGAAATTCGGGCGGGTCGACGCGACAGAGAAGGTGAAGTTGATCACGTCGGACATGATCGCACGATAAGTCTCCTGCTTCAGGAGCAGCGCGCCGGTGTACCAGCCCTCCTCCTTGAACTCAGGACTGAAGTGATACACCAGGCACGTCGGCGTTGATATGTCCCGATCCAGTTGTAACGTGGGCGTATTGACATTCTGGCCATTATCATTGTAGAGCCGCAGCTCGGGGAGGAGTTCGGTATTGTTCTCTCGGATGGCAGCGATGTCGACTCCCGGCAAGGGCTTTGAGAACCCGATGATCAGCTCGAACTCAGCCTGAGACTGGCTCTTTGGATTGAACAGAACGTTCTCCGCGTAGAACCGCGGAAGCCGGAACGCACCGGATCGCCGCTTCTCGAGCCCATCCTCGATCGTGAAGAGGTCGACCGGCGCCAGCGGGCGATGCTTCACTTCCCCGGTCGATGGGTCGATGCCCCCATGCACAGCGTCCTGCAACCGTTCCATGGCGAGGACCAAGGCGCGGCGATCGATCCGCTCCGCCAACGGCTTATCGAACGAGCTCGCCAGATCCCTCTCGACGCGATCGAGAAACTCGCTCATCGCTCTGAGGCGGATCTTCTGTTTAGCCAACCCGATGTACGCAAGCGTTGGCGCGGACGATCTCCTCTGTTCATTCACAAAGGCCGCGACATCCCGCTCGTCAGCTCCCGCCTCTGACAAGGGCAAGGGAATTACCACATGATCTCTCCTGGCAGCCTCTCGGTCGAAAGAGGCGAGTATCAAGTCGATTCGAAGCTTATCGGGATAGTTCTCCCAGAACGCTCGATCAAGACTGCGGACATCCCACGCCGCCCTCTTCGGCTCTGCCGGAGGCAATACCAGCGGCCTCTTCACACCCGCGAAGTTCTTGCCCACTTTTTGCATGAAATCGTCTGCCGCACGAGCGTCTTTTGGCGAGCGACTCTGTCGCGTCTCCTGATACTCCTGATACCGTTCGAGGTACAGGTCTGTATTCTCGTACTCCGTTCTTTCAAACAACTTGAGGTTCCCGCTCGTAAGGTCTAACACTTTCGCACTCAGCATGCTGGTGCCAAACTTCTTATAGACCTCATCGAGCCTTTGATAGGCACTGTGAATGACTTCGTACTCGTCGTACTCGGGTGCGAGAAATTTGGCATGAGCGGCAAGGGCCACATCGAGCGACGATTCAAGCGACAGCACATCTCTCCGAGCGATCACCAGGTGCTCGAGAATCGTCGACCTCAACTCGACACCAGACCCGATGCCAGGGTTTCGTCCGTTGTACCGCTGGATCGTCTCATTCAGAATCTCGAACTCTCCGATAAGCCCATGCCCCCCCCGAACGACCTGCTCTGCTTCCCCCTGACAGTCGGTCTTGGACTTCCCGCGCAGCCCCTCCTGCACGACTGTGCGGAGTGACAAAATGGCTTCCGGAGACAGAACACCCGCTTGCGAAAGGTCGTAGTTGAATTTCGTCATTCTCTCAATTCTTCCGTCCCTGGCATCAGGATTTAGCTCTCTGTTAAAGTATTGATCCAACTGGTTGATTCGACTCAGAAGATCCAAATACGGAAGGGCGATTGGGTTACCGAGCAGTCGACCGCCTTGGGTGCTGGTGAGCAGCCACGGATGGGGAGTTCGTTGTTGTGTCGGTTCAAAATCCGTCCTGGGCCCAGCGATCTCGTCCTGATGAGGCAGGACGACCCACGAACCGGATGACTGGTCGTTCTTGAGTCGCTGCGCTACGGCGCCGACCTCGTCAATGTCGGCGATGGTCGAGATCGAGCCGCCGCTACCGACGGCGATATCGCGGAGTTCGTAGGGAATGTAGTCCGGTCCGACCATCACAATATCGAGTCGGACATCTCCCTTGACGATTAACTGACGCCGTAGGCTTTCAAAGATGGCGCCGATGTCGTGGGGAAGTCCTCCCGGCGGAATCAGGAACACGATGTTCTCAACCCGATTGCGGCGGATCTGCTGACTCAGTTCGCTGATCGTGGCTCGAAGCTCGGCCTCCCTCTGGACCCGGACCTTGTTGCGGTCGGCCATCTCCGCGAGCCGGCGATTTCGCTCCTCGAGAGATCGTTGCTGGGGAGTCAGGGCAAGCATCCTTCCGCGGGCTTGCAACCGTGTCTTTTGAGCATCGGTCTTGAGCACTTCGATTTTCGCACGCTCAACGAGTTTTGAAAACAAATCCACACACTGATCGCGAATCTCTGTGTAGCGGTAGATACCCGACAAGCAGAAGACAAAGTCCTGAGCAGGATCGAGAGGATCAGGGTCGATGATGATGGTCCGGCGACGGCCGAAACCAGTCGAGGCGGTGCGACCCGGCATGTAGGCCCGGAGGTCGGCATCGACTTCACCGAGCGCCGCCAGGCGATTCTCGATTCCCACCACGCCCAACTCGCCGGCAATGTCGAGAACCGTGCCGGCCGTTTCACGATCCAGTCGGATGTGCTCGAGAGCCATCCGGTACAGTTCTTCGTTGAGTTTCTTCTCCTCGGACAACGTCGCCGCTTGCATCGCGATGTGATCCAGGTACTTCGTCTCCTCGGTCGTGAGTTTCCCCTCGATCGTGGGCGCATTAGCGGCGCCTGACAGGCCCGACAAGAACGCGAGCAATCCTTGCCTGATCTTCCGCTGCCGTGCCCGATCCGAGTCCTTGGGCGACTCCTGGCGCAATTGCTGGGCTCGCTCGTTGGCGAGTTTGCCGATGACCTCGGCGATCGGAACGAATCGCGGAGGGATCGCCACCTTGACCATGGCCGCCGTCTGTTTCAGGGCGCCCTCGACCAGGTCTTTCTGTTCCTCCTTCGACAGGCCGATTTGATTCAAGTCGAGTTGCGCCTTGAGAAACGATTGGGCGACTCCCCGAAGGGAGGTAATCGAGCTCAGGGCCGCCCCACTCTTCTTGTCCTTGATTTTCGCCTGGAACTGTTCGCGAAGCATCCCGATGGCAGCGCGGGAGATATTGTCGATCTTGGACTTCCGATTCCTCACACTCGTCTCAGCCGTCACCGCCGCGACGGTCGTCATCGAGGCCGAATCGTCCGCCGGCCCAATGGTCGTCACATTACGATCTCGAAAGAACTTGTCGACGATCTCCTGGCACGACTGGCGCTGGGCGGGGTCAGAGACATGGTCGACGGAGCAGAAGCGACCGTACCAACCATGCCGCGTGCCCTGCGAGAGGTAGTTATCCATCAAACAGCCCGGTCCTCCGGGGTTTGACGACGGACATCCGCTCGGGAAGTTGTATTCGTCGACGACCCCGAAGACATAGTGGCAAACCTCATGGGCCGCGGTCAGGACGTAGTCTTGTTCCAACTCATCCGCCAAGGTCTGGTAATACAACCCGATCTGACCAGGCCGACCTTCGATCGCCCCGGCCATCGCCCAGCCCCCTCGCGCTGGCTTGCCCGTCAGTGAAATCACCACATCGGCGAGTTTCACGTCAGGGACCAGGTCGAGCGTCGAGATCTTGAGCCGGCCGGCGGTCGCCTTGGAAAGCGCATCGCTGACCTTGAGCACGACGGTCCGAATCGTGGCATCCTGCTCATTCGTCGGCTTCTGCGGCGCACCGATCGCCGCCTCGCCGAACTGGCCGTCCACGAGGGCCGCATAGGTATAGGTGAACCGCATCGAGCGGGTCTCGGGGTCGTACCGGGCCGGCCCCGCCCAGGCTCCGTTTCCACAGGCAAGACCAAACCAGACCGCGACTCCGGCAAAAATAAGAGAAATGGGCTTCGATCGTTGCTTCGACATCATCGTCTCCCGTTGCAGTTCGCCCAGTCGTCCCGAAGGGATCTCGAAGGCAGCGATGGTCTAACTCCGGGTCGGCTCAGCAAGGTGGGCCGAGTCCGACCAATACTCCATCGATTCATATCCCAAATCTAACCGTTACCGACCGCCTCAATTCATCATTCGCATTAGTATCCCATATTCTGCATGAACTCGTTGGTGTAGCAAATCGTTTTTGCCGATGCGTGGCGTAACGTTGTGTCATTGCTGGAGCTGCAAGAGGCGAACCCGCTCCTCAGGCTGATTCTTTTTGAATCGTGGGTTATAATCTCAAGAGATTTCGTCGACCTCTCGGGATGGCGACGGGCATCGACTTGCTGCCAACCCGGATTCGCCGGGGCGAAGGATACGACCCCTCACCTTGGGATGGACTCGCGACGCAGAAAGGGAGTTTTCACGATGAAGCGAAAGACCTCCGCGCGGCGGATCAAGACGGCGGCGAGCCTTGCGGCTTTTGCCGGCCTTTGGTGTGCTGAGGCCCATGCCGGCAGCCACAAGACACAACTGGTTCCGGTGGCCCCGGTCTATCTCCAGCAGGCTCCGGCGGTCCAGACCTATTCCGCCCCGGCTGTGTCGGTGTACTCCGCTCCAGCGGCCCCGGTCTACTCGGCCCCGGCTCCGGCGGTTCAAGTCTATTCGGCGCCGACCGTTCAGACCTACTCCGCGCCGACGGTTCAGACCTACTCCGCGCCAACGGTCCAGGTGTACTCGGCTCCGACCGCGCCGGTATATTCCGCCCCTGTGAGCTATTACACGACCGGAGTCGCAGGGGGAACGATCAACGTCGGCAACGCCCCTCTGGCGGGTGCGAAGATCAGCGCCGTGGATCGAGAAGATATCGTAGCGGAACTTCGCAAGGAGGCTAAGGAGGAAACGACGAGCGGCTCGATGCGAGAACGGCGAAAGGCGCTGCGCGAGTCGGCTCGAGCCATGTACGCCGAGGCGTTGGAGGTCGAGGAGTCCGAGCTCGGGGAGGCTGATCTCCAGGACCTCGAAATCGTCGTGAATTCCATCCTCAGCCGGGGTTCCACCACCTCGATTCGAACCGCCATCGTGCAGTCGGCCCCGGCATCACCCGCGCCGGTCGCCTCCTTCGCCCCCTCGGTCGTACCGATGCAGGCCACGACGCTCGTGCAACCGATGGTTCCCGTGCAACTCCTGGTCCCAATCCAGCCCAAGCACCACTGGCTGCACAAGTAAGACGGCGATGGATGCGTAATCCTATCCCGACCATCTCGCCCTCTCTCCAACCTGGTCTCGAGACCCGCTCGTCGACGCCTGACAAGAGAGAGGGCGAACAAGTCCTGCAACCCCTTGAGTTTCGCTACTCCAACCGTAACTCCACGATCTTCGCAAGAACTCCCGCCCCGGTGGCGGGTGCTCGTTCCGCCAACAGCACATCGCCCTTCTCATTCTGGATGATCAGTGCGGCCCCCTCGATCTTCGGCCAGACCTTCCCAAAGGGGTCCCGGCCTCCCTCGAAGTAGGTCCGCAGGTGCAGCCTTGACAATTCCGGCGAAGCGGCGTCATAGGTTCTATAAGTAAAGTTGAAGAGGTCTTCGGAACGTCGAACGTCACACCCCGCGAGCCTAACCTTCTCCAGCATGCGGTCCCGTCCCGACCCGACGATTACTGACACAGAGAGGCTGCCATTGAATTGGGAGGACGGCCGTGGGAGCGCCTCCGCATCCGGCGACGCCCATCCCACGTTCACGACATGCTGCACTGAGTGGGTCCTGATGTTCCCGTCCTGACCGGGGGTTCCAGACGCTGTCAAAGTAAAGGTGTGCGTGCCCACCGGAATCTGCCTGACCAGTAGCATCGTGCCCGGCTCTCCCGGTGGTCCGACGAGCCCAAAGGGGATGCCTGAATTAACCGCCCATTTTAGCCCTTGGCGACGATCGAACTGACTCCCGCTCCCATCAAGAACTAGGTCACTCCCCGGCGTCACGAACGTCAGTCCCTGAACGCTCGCGACCGGCATACCAACATCACTCCGTGGCGCCTTGGGCGGCACGTCGTCATGGCTTTCCATCACGGTCACGATCACGGTCTGCGAATCGGCCTTCCTTGATGTCCCATCCGACGTTCCCAAGGCGGTCACGTGGAACGTGTATCGGCCTGCAGGGTTCTTGTCTGAAACGATGAGGATCGAGTTCTCCGTGCCAACCTTCGGCGAGACGACATCATAAGCCACATCGTCATTGGAATCCCAAACCAGCCCTTCGCTGCTGAGACTATTCCGTGCATCAATCGCAACAGTGGTTCCCTTCAAGACCTTGAAAAACAGACCTCCCTCAATCGAAATCTTGGGTTCGACAGGGTTGGCTTGGCCATTAGCATCGGCCGCATTTAGCAATGCTAGCACCATAACGATCAGGCAGCGCATTTTATCCTCCGCAAATCAACGTCACATGCGACCATATCCGAACAAGCTGTATAATATCGTAGCTCGGCTCAGAGTGACCTGCCACACATTACCCCCCGATTTTCCCCATAATCATCCCAGCATTCAGACCATAGTCTAATTGCCACATGCGACTTATTATCCACTTTTGCTCACATAACGAACCCCAATGAGTCTTATCACCGATTCCGGCACGGAAGAAGACGGGCGAGGTGCCGAGCGATCGGCTTTGAAAAGCGCAGGTCGCTTCGTTCGGATTGGATCGATTGGTCCACCTGATCGCAAACCTTGCAAGCTGGCCGGTGCTGAACTCGACACTTCGAGAACCCCGGCGCGAGGCCGCCGCGACCAAAGCGAGGCGTCCCTTCTCTTCGTTGGCAAGGGATTCGCCAACCGCCATCAACGCACGCGCCCGTCGCAACATCGAGGCGTGCCACCTCGCCCAGTGTCTTTCCCGAACTGGCTTATCGCTTCGCCGGTTGCGACCGCGCCCCGGCCGTCGACCAAAGTGCGGTAGGGGACAAGTTTCGCAGAGTTCGACGGCGTGCAGGCCCGTTCCGGCTCCCCTCGCGCCTGCGGCAACCGATCTTGCAGTCGATGGCGGTAGTGGTCACGATCTCTTTGCGGGGTCCAGAAGCCAGCGGCCATCGCGCCTTGTCGACGCGTGGGCTACTCTCCGGATCTTCTTGCCGATCGTCCTCCTGGTACACTCTCCTCCATGAACGTTGCCAAACCAAGCACGGGTTTCCTCTACGTCGTCGGACTCGGCCCCGGCGCTCCGGGGCTCTTGACCCCCGAGGCCTCGGCCGCACTGGCGGCGGCGGATACGATCGTCGGCTACCGGGGCTACCTCGACCTGATCGCGGACCGACTGGCCGAAAAGACGATCGTCGGTCGCGAGCTGGGCGAGGAAGTCGAGCGGGCCCGGCTGGCCCTCGAGCTGGCCGAGTCGGGTCGAACCGTGGCGCTGATCTCGACGGGGGATGCCGGGATCTATGGCATGGGAGGCGTGGTCTGGGAGCTTGCCTCCCGGGTTGGCACCACGATCCGACCGATCATGGTGCCCGGAGTCACGGCCGCCTGTTCGGCCGCGGCCTTGCTGGGGGCCCCGATCGCCCACGACTGGGCCAGCATCAGTCTGAGCGACCTGCTCACCCCCTGGGAGGTTATCCTGCGTCGGGTAGAGGCGGCCGCGGTCGCCGACTTCGTCCTGGTCCTGTACAACCCGGCCAGTCGCAAGCGAACGCATCAACTGGCCGCCGTCGCGGAACGGGTGCTCGCCCACCGGTCCCCCGAGACCCCCGTCGGACTCGTGGAAAACGCCTACCGCGAAGGCCAGCGGGTGGAGGTCGTCTCCCTACGCGAGCTCGCTCGCGGAAAGCCGCACGTGACCATGTTCACGACGGTCGTCATCGGCAGCTCCCGCACCTTCGTCTCCAACGGCAAGATGGTCACGCCCCGGATCTATGCCGCCAAGACCTCGAACGGCGTCGAGGCAAACGCCGTGACCGAACCCGTCGAGGCAGCGTCGAAGCCCGGGATGTCGCCTGGCGACCGGATCATGAACGAGTCGCTCGCGATCATTGACCGAGAGCTGGGCGCGAAGCCGACCGATCCGGGCGAACGTGCGGTGCTCCGCCGGATGATCCATGCTTCGGCCGACTTCGACTTTGCGAATACCTTGCAGCTCAGCCCCGGCGCCATTGACGCCGCGGTCATCGCATTCCGGGGGCCAGCTCAGCGTGTGATCACCGACGTCGAAATGCTCAAGTCGGGTGTCAGGCGCGACCTGGCCGATCCCCTGGGCGTATCCTCCCACTGCTTCCTGAACGATCCGAGGGTCAACGAGCTCGCCACGACGGCGAACCTGACCCGCTCGGCGGCCGCGATCCGACTGGCAGCGCACGAGCTGGGTCACCAGGCCGTGGTCGCGGTCGGCAACGCCCCTACCGCGCTCGAGGAGGTTTTACGTCTGATTCGAGAGACGGCCTGGCGTCCTGCCTGTATCATCGGGATTCCCGTTGGTTTCGTGGGGGTCGAAGCGGCCAAGGAGCGGCTCGTGACCGAGGGCCGGGCGAGCGGCGTCCCCTATATCACCAGTCTGGGCCGCAAGGGGGGGACGGCGGTGACGGCAGCCGTCGTCAACGCGCTGCTTGAGCTCGCGGGACGCCCTGCCTCGCACCGATCGCCGATGGGGCTCTGAAACGCCGGCGTTCTCCGGTCCGTAGGAACCGATATGTCCAAGAAGACCGAACGGCCGCCCCTCCAGATCGTTCGCGACCTCGTGGTCGCGCCCCGCAATCCTCAAGGGACGCGCGAGGGTTATACCACGGGGGCCTCTGCCGCCGCGGCCACTCAGGCCGCGTGTCGCCTCCTCGAACGGGACGAACGACCCGAGGTCGTCTCGATCCCCTCGCCGCTCGGCTTCGACCTGGTGATCCCGATCAATCGTCTCGTCTACGCGGACGAAATCGCGACCGCAGGCGTGATCAAGGATGGGGGGGACGACCCCGACGTCACCCATGGCGCCGAGGTGATCGTCGAGGTTCGGCGCGTGGAGCGACCGGGGGTCCACATCCGAGGGGGTCAAGGCATTGGCACGATCACGCAACCGGGTCTGGAGCTTCCCCCTGGGGCACCGGCCATCAACCCTGTACCGCGTCGCATGATCCGGGACGCGGTGGCTCTCGTGCTGGGGACGATCGACCCGGACCCCGGCGTCGAAGTCACGGTCTCGATGCCCGCGGGAGAGGAGCTCGCCAAGCGGACGCTCAATGCCCGGATCGGGATCGTCGGCGGCCTCTCGATTCTCGGGACCACCGGCGTGGTCCGGCCGATGAGCACGGCCAGTTGGCGGGCGTCGGTCCTCCAGTCAATCGACGTCGCCGCCGCCAACAGTCTCACTCACATCGTCCTGACGACGGGGGGCCGCTCCGAACGCTTCGCCGAGTCGATCTACCCCGAGCTGCCGGCAATGGCCTTCGTTCAGATGGGGATCTTCACGGGCGACAGCCTGCGACGAGCCGTGGCGCGCCGGGTGTCCACCATCACGATCTGCGGCATGATCGGCAAGCTGGCCAAGCTCGCGACCGGGCAGATGCAAACCCATGTGGCGGGGGGCGGCGTCAATGTTGCGTTCCTCGCCGACCTGGCCTACGAAGCAGGAGCCGAATCTGCGCTCGTCGACCAGATCAGGTCGGCCAACACGGGCCGCCATGTGGAAGAGTTGATCGACGCAGCGGGATTCACCACGTTCTACCGGTATATCGCCGATCGGGCAGCCACCGCCTGTCACGCTCACGTGCAGGGGGCGATCCGGGTCGAGGCCATTCTGTTCGACTTCGAAGGGGGTGTTCTGGGCAGGGCGAGCGTCGACGCCGGGACGGGATCGCCATGAGTCTCCCGATCCAGATCCTCGGCCTGGGCGCCAACGGTCTCGAATCCCTGACTAGTGAGGCCAGGGACTCGCTCCGCGCGGCCACGTTCATCGCCGGTGGTGCCCGACACCTCGCGCTGGTCGCGGCTCAGGGGGTCGAAACGCTGACGCTCACCAATAACATGAATGAGCTGGTCGCTCGGCTCCGCGACCGCGGCCCGACCGAGCGCTGCGTGGTGCTCGCCTCAGGGGACCCGCTCTGCTTCGGCATCGGCGCCACCCTTCGTGCGCGGCTCGGCCCCGACCAGCTCGCCATCAAGCCGAACCTCTCAAGCCTTCAACTCGCGTTTGCGCGCTCGGCTCACTCCTGGCACGACGCGACGATCGCGAGTATTCACGGCCGCCCTTTGGCCGCAGCGCTGCTCCCGTTGCTCGGACGCTCCAAGATCGGCCTCTTTACCCAGGACGGCGCGAGCCCGGCGCAGGTGGCCGGGTTCTTCCTGGAGCGTGGTCTGCACGACTACCAGGCCTGGGTCTGCGAAGATCTCGGGTCAACGACCGAACAGGTCTCGGCCTACGAGCTCAGAGAGTTGCCGGGCCGGGCCTTCCGCGACCTCAACTTCCTGATCCTGATCCGTAAGGCTCCATTGCTGGCC
>Ga0182739_1005132_pt1 | contig 10495 bp, 8 predicted proteins | sample eDN5th30CBELigBY_FD_128873 | JGI IMG/M metagenome (GOLD analysis project Ga0182739, IMG submission 128873) | Enriched backyard soil microbial communities from Emeryville, California, USA - eDNA 5th pass 30_C BE-Lig BY (version 2) (version 2) | ecosystem: Environmental > Terrestrial > Soil >...
GTGTTCACGGTGACGCTGAACATGGCGGGCCTGCCCGGCCTCGCAGTGCCGGCCGGCCTCGATGCGCAGGGCCTGCCGCTCGGCCTGCAGCTTATCGGCCGGCCGTTCGATGAGGAAACGCTGTTCTCGCTCGGTCAGGTGATCGAAGATGCGGCGGGCCGCTTCACGCCCGAGAAGTGGTGGGCCTGAACCGCCGCACGACGCAGACAGTACATGACGTATTGGCAGGGCTCGACGTCTGACACCACGCTGATTTTTCTGAGCGATGCTGTAACATCCCCCTCAAGAACGCTGTCGCATCCAGACAGTGCATGCCAGGGAGGTCGGGAATGGGTGAGTTGCTCGGCGGGCATGTGGCGGCCGTCACCGGCGCCGGATCGGGCATAGGCCGCGCGATCGCCTGTGGCTATGCGGCCGAAGGGGCGCGGATCATTGCGCTCGACGCCAATGCCGCCGCCGCGGTCGAGACGGAATCGATGATCCGTGACGCCAGAGGCAACGCCCGCAGTTTCCGCCTGGACGTGACCGACGCCGCGATGTGCCGCGAAGTCGCTGCGCAGATACGGGCGGTCGTCGGGCAGGTTTCAATCCTTGTGAACTGCGCCGGGATCAACCGCCGCAACGGCTTCGCGGCCGAGCCCGATATATTGGCGAAGGACTGGCAGGATATCCTGGCCGTAAATCTCGACGGCGTGTTCAATGTCACCAACGCGTTTCTCGACCCGCTGAAAGCCAGCCGCGGGCGCATCATCAATATCGCCTCGATCCAGTCCTTCATGCATGTGCGCACGCCGAGTTCGCCGGCCTATACGACCTCGAAGCACGGGGTGCTGGGCCTCACGCGGGCGCTGGCGGCGGAACTCGGCAAGCATGGCGTGCGCGTCAATGCGATCGGGCCGGGCCTGATCGAGACCCCGCTCAACGTGCAGGCGCGGACGAGCAGCCCCGACCTGGTGAAGACCTTCGTCGAGCACACCCCGCTCGGCCGCACCGGCATGCCGGAGGACATCGTCGGACCGGCGATTTTCCTGGCCTCCGACCTCTCGTCCTATGTCACCGGCTCGATCGTGATGGTTGACGGAGGCTACCGGACGGTTTGAGCGGCGAAAACAGTATTGCTGGGCTTGCGCTTGCCCTTGACGGGCCCCGTTGCGCAGACTGGCTTCTCAGCACCCGATGGCTTGGTTGTGCGCTGCCGGCGACGGTATGGCTTGCGGCGCTTCAGAAGGAGGTAGCGCGATGGCAGACACCGCAGAGGTTCCGATGCGTACGGAAGTGCGCGACGGCATGAAGATCACCTGGCATCAGGGGATCGAGATGGATGACGGCCTGGTGCTTCGCGCCGACGTCTTCGCGCCGGTGGAAGACGGCAAGTATCCCGTCATCCTGACCTACGGCGTCTACGCCAAGGGCGTGTCCTATCAGGAAGGCTATCCGCATCAGTGGAACAAGATGGTCGAGGACTATCCGGAAATCCTCGAAGGCTCGACCAACAAGTATCAGAACTGGGAAGTCACCGATCCCGAACGCTGGGTTCCGCATGGCTATGTCGTGATCCGCATCGACTCGCGCGGCGCAGGCTGGTCGCCGGGTGTGATGGATTGCAACTCGCCGCGCGAGACGCAGGACCTTTACCAGTGCATCGAATGGGCCGGCACGCAGCCCTGGTCGAACGGCAAGGTCGGAATGCTCGGCATTTCCTACTACGCCAGCAACCAGTGGCGCGTCGCGGCACTGCATCCGCCGCACCTCGCCGCGATCATCCCCTGGGAGGGACAGAACGACCGCTATCGCGACAGCGGCTATCACGGCGGCATCCTGAGCGAGTTCCAGAAGCTGTGGGCCAAGCATCAGGTGGTGATGATCCAGTACGGCAAGGCGGATGCGCGCAAGAATCCCGTCACCGGCGAGTCGGTGACCGGCCCGGTTGAACTCTCCGAGGAAGAACTCGAGAAAAACCGCATCAACACCTTCGAATCCCTGAAGGCGCATCCGCTCTGCGACGAGTGGCATCGCTCGCAGACGCCGGACCTTTCGAAGCTCAAGGTCCCGTTCCTGTCCTGCGCCAACTGGGGCGGCCAGGGCATCCATCCGCGCGGCAACTTCAACGGCTTCATCGAAGGTGGCTCGAAGCAGAAGTGGCTCGAGGCGCATGGCGACTCGCACTGGTCGCTGTTCTCGTCCGGCTACGGCGTCGACCTGCAGAAGCGTTTCTTCGACCGCTTCCTCAAGGACATCGACAATGGCTGGGACAAGACCCCGCCGGTGACGCTGAACGTCCGGCATCCGGGACCGAAGTTCGTCAAGCGCTATGAGAACGAGTGGCCGCTCGCGCGCACGCAGTGGACGAAGTTCTACCTTGACCTCGACAACAAGGCGCTGTCGCCGACCCCCGTGAAGTCCGAGAGCAAGCTCGAATATGCCGCGATGGGCGACGGCGTGCGCTTCATGATGGCGCCGATGGAGCAGGACACCGAGATCACCGGCCCGATGGCCGCGAAGCTCTTTCTCTCCTCATCGACCGAGGATGCCGACCTGTTCCTGATCGTCCAGGTGTTCGACCCCGACGGCAAGGAACTCACCTTCATGGGTTCGACTGATCCGCATACGCCGATCGCCAACGGCTGGCTGCGGATGTCGCACCGGGCGCTCGACCCGAAGAAGAGCTTGCCCTACAGGCCGTTCCATCCGCACGACAAGGTAGAGCCCCTGAAGCCGGGACAGGTCTATGAAGGCGACGTCGAGATCGTCACCAGCTCGATCGTGGTGCCGAAGGGCTGGCGCGTCGGTCTCTGGGTGCGCGGCAAGGATTATGAGTACACCGGTGAGCCGAACGACTTCGCGAAGAAGTTCCACTACGCGACGCGCGGCACGGGCGGCATGACGCACAATGACGAAGATAACCGGCCGAAGGCGATCTTCGACAACAAGGTCACGCTGTATGCGGGTGGCGAACGCGGCGCCTATCTGCTGTTGCCGTTTATTCCGGCGAAGTAGTTGATCGCAACCATCGGCCACGACGATCTTTCGTAGCCGATGGTCAACGGACAATAGATGTCATCGCGCGGCGCTCTGCCGCGCGATTCATTTATGGTGGTCTCCCGCGACCGACACACGCGTTCTGGTGCCCTGTGAGTTTCGTCTGTCGAAACGCGATACCCCTCTGGCTTCCGCACGCGACACAGTTTCGCACTTGCATCGCGCGAATTGCGCAAGCGTTGCTTGCAGCGCTCTCCCGCGCATGCGACTACGTACAGGCTCCAATAATCAAACAATGTCAGGAGCCGAACGTGAGGGAGAAACGATGCAAGGATCAATCAAGGGTATCGCCGCATTCGCGCTGATCTGCGCCGCGGCGCTCGCGTGGCCGCTGTCGCCGGCAGCGGCCTTTCCCGACAAACCAGTGACGCTGATCGTTCCGTGGCCGGCCGGCGGCAGCACCGACGTCGCGATGCGCACGATTGCGAAGGCGGCCGCGCAGCACCTCGGTCAACCGATCGTGGTCGAGAACAAGCCGGGCGCTTCCGGCACGGTCGGGCCGGCATCGATGGCGAACACGGCGAAGCCGGACGGCTACACGATCGCGCAGACGCACATCGCGATCGTGCGCTTCCCTGTGATGCAGAAGGCGAACTTCGACCCGCTGAAAGACTTCACCTATATCATCCGGCTGACCGGCTACACCTTCGGCATCACGGCGAAGGCGGACGGTCCGTTCAAGTCCTGGGCCGATGTGGTGAAGTATGCCAAGGCCAATCCCGAGAAGGTGACGTACGGAACGCCGGGTGTAGGCACGTCGCTGCATATCGGCATGGAGCAGATCGCCGCGCGGGAAGGCATCAAGCTGGTCCATGTTCCGTTCAAGGGCGCGGCGGAGACGAGCGCCGCGGTGCTCGGCGGGCATACGATGCTGCAGGTCGAGTCGTCCGGATGGAAGCCGCACGTCGATTCCGGCGCGCTGCGGCTGTTGATGATCTGGACCGCCGAGCGCAGCAAGAACTGGCCTGACAGTCCGACCCTGCAGGAACTCGGCTATCCGTTCGTGCTCGACTCGCCGTTCGGCATTGCCGGCCCGAAGGGCATGGATCCCAAGATCGTGCAGATACTCCACGACGCCTTCAAGAAGACGATCGAGGACCCGGCCGTGGTCGAGGCGCTGCGGACCTACGACATGGTGCCGCGCTATCTCAACGCGGCCGACTATCGCAAGTCGATGGAGGTTCTCGCGAAGGAAGAGCGGGACGCCATCACCGCGCTCGGTCTCGCGAGGAAGGAGTAGCGCGATCTGCGACGGGCGTGCGTGTCAGAACGGAAGAGGATGAGCGCGGCGCCAGCGCAGGTGCGGTCAGCCGGGAAAGTCGGTCTCGCTTGGCGCCGCCTTGAGGCGGATGTGCATGCTCGGCGATCCGTCCTTCAGCGCCTGTTCGTCGGCGCGACGCCGACGCGCTGACGCTTCTTTGCGTCCCCGCTCGATGTCGGCCCAGGCGGCTTGCAGCGTGGCCTGCGTGTCGTGCTTTCGCGCTCTTGTGGCGTCGTCGGTGATGCGCGCCCGCCGTTGATACGATCGGCCGAACCGTATGGCATCGATAAGCGCCGCAAGCAGCTTCCGCATGGCTTCGCCTCCCGTCGTGAGCGGAGCACCCGGACCGTCCGGATGTCGCTGGCAGGAAGGAGCCTAGCTTCGCGTTCGGCTGCAGCCTGTGAACTCGGTCACAGGTCGGAAACGGCCGGAGTCATTGCGTGCCGCTGCCGCTATGGCGCAAGCCGCTGTGCGGCTTGCGTGTCGCTTCGGGATCCCGGATTGGCGCTCGGCTTTGCCTCGCCTGTCCGGGACATCAGAGCATGATCCATTCAGACTGAATCGGATCATGCTCTGGAAGTCTGTCTGGTCGCATTTTCTGACGGTGAACCGGTATCCACTTCACCGGAAAATGCTCTGGCGTTAGTCAAACAGCGCTACAGCGCGCGTCCAGCCGCCCGAGCCACCTTTGACCTTGTGCGGAAAGCAGGCGACGGTGAACCCGAACGGCGGCAGCTGTTCGAGGTTGTAGAGCTTCTCCATGTGGCAATAGGGGATCTCGCGCCCCGCCTTGTGCCCCTCCCAGATGATCGACGGATCGCGTGTTTCTTCCCAGCGCTTGCGCATATGGGCGAAAGGCACATCCCAGCCCCAACCGTCGATGCCGCATACGCGCACGCCGCGCGAGGTGAGATAGAGCGTCGCCTCGCGCCCCATGCCGCAGCCGGAGGTCATGTAATCGTCGTGGCCGACGCGGCTTCCGGCGCGCGTGTTGACCAGCACGATGTCGAACGGCGCGAGCGTGTGGCCGATGCGGGCCAGTTCCGCCTCGACCTCCGCGGCGCTGACCACGTGGCCGTCCGGCAGATGCCGGAAGTCGAGCTTGACGCCGGGACGGAAGAACCAGTCGAGCGGCACCTGGTCGATCGTCATCATCGGCTCGCCGTCGATGGTCTTCGACTGGAAGTGGACCGGCGCATCCATATGCGTGCCGTTGTGCGTCGTGAACGACACCAGTTCGAACGCCCAGCCCTCACCGTCCGGAAGGTCTTCCTGGCGCAGGCCCGGAAAGCTCTCCAGCAGCATCCAGGCGTTCTCGGCATTGGTGCGGTATTCGATCTTGGGGCGCATGTTGGGCGGATCGAGCACCGTCTCGTTGTCGAGCGGAACGGACAGGTCGAGCATGCGGCTGGGCAGTTTCACCATTTTCTCCCGGTCTGGCGTTGATCGTTTCAACCCTTGCCCTCAGCATGCCGTGAGGTCCGTTCAAACGCCAGTAGCCGGGCCGCCCGTGTTCGCCGGTGCGGAACAGCCATGCGCGCGCCGTCCGTTGCGGCAGGGCTGGCAAGCAACGATGTTAATGGTACGATCCGGTGCCTGATGCTCACGCGGACGCTGTACGGTTGCAATCCCCAGATTCCGCATGAACGACGCTTCTCCCACCCCGTCGCCCCACGCCCGCCTCAATCCGCTCGTCTCCGGCCCGATCCTGCCGACGCTGGCGCGGCTGACACTGCCGACAACGGTGGCGACCGCCGGCACCGCGCTGGTGGCGATTGCGGAGACGGCCTATGTCGGCCGGCTGGGCACCGAGCCGCTTGCCGCGATGGCGCTCGTATTCCCGATGGTCATGCTGATGCAGATGACATCCTCGGGCGCGATGGGCGGCGGCGTATCGGCGGCGGTGAGCCGCGCGCTCGGCAATGGCGATGAGGCGCGCGCCAGCGCGCTGGCGGTGCATGCGGCGGTGATCGGCCTGGTCGCAGGCGTCGGATTCGCTGTTGCGCTCCTTGCCTTCGGTCCTGCGCTCTATCGGTTGATGGGGGGGCAGGGCGGCGCGCTCGCGCAGGCGATTGCCTATTCCAACACTGTGTTCCTGGGCGCGATCTCGGTGTGGATAACCAACTCGATGGCCGCGGTGATCCGTGGCACCGGCAACATGCTGGTGCCCTCGGCGACGATCTTTCTGGTCGCCGCCATGCAGATCGTGATCGGCGGCACGCTCGGCCTCGGACTTGGGCCGTTCCCGCGGCTCGGAATGCCGGGCATCGCGCTGGGGCAGGTGGTGGCCTTTACGACCGGCGCGGTGGTGCTGCTGTGGTTCCTACTGTCGGGCCGCGGAAGGCTGAAGCTGCGGGTCCGTGAAGTCGCGCTGCAGCGCTCGATGTTCTCCGACATTCTCAAGGTCGGCCTGCCGGCCTGCCTGTCGCCGCTCCAGTCGGTGCTGGTCATCCTGGTGTTTGCCAGCCTCGTCGCACGCTTCGGGACGCAGGCGCTCGCCGGCTACGGCATCGGCTCGCGGCTCGAATTCCTGCTGATGCCGATCGCGGTGTCGATCGGCGTCGCATCGGTCCCGATGGTCGGGATGGCGATCGGGGCGGGCGATGTCGATCGCGCGCGCCGCGTCGCCTGGACCGCCGCATCGGTCGCCGGTGGTTTTCTCGGCAGCGCCGGCATTCTTGTCGGCATCTTCCCCGACCTGTGGGCGCGTCTGTTCACGAGCGATCCCGTGGTGCTCGATGCGGCGCACCACTACCTGCGGTGGATCGGCCCGAGCTATCTGTTCTTCGGCGTCGGGATCGGCCTGTTCTTCGGCTCGCAAGGCGCCGGCAATGTCATCGGGCCGGTGACGGCATCGAGCGTCCGGCTGCTGATCATCGCCGGTGTCGGCTGGTGGGTCATGAGCATTGGCGCGCCGCTATGGGTTCTGTTCGCGGTCGCGGGCTGCGGTACGGCGGCTTACGGCATCCTCACAGCGGTGATTGTCTATTTCACGCCCTGGCGGGCGCGGCGTTAGAACATCGCTCCCTGCCCTGAACTTGATCCGGGGCAGTCAGGCAACCAGCTCTTTGATACGGACTCCGCGTGATTATCTCGGTTGTCATCCCGGCCGAGCGCGAAGCGCGAGAGCCGGGATCTAATGCTCCGCACGTTCGAAGCGTGCGGATAGATGGATCCCGGATCGCGCTTGAGAGCGCGTCCGGGATGACAGCCTGGGAACTTGCGCCGATCAGCGAACGGACGAGAGGGCAGGGCACTACGTCCCCGATGCGGTTTCCTCGCATGCAAAGGCGATCTGCTCGATGTGGCGGAAGTCCGTTCCGCAGCAGCCGCCGAGCACGTTGAAACATCCGAAGCGGTGCTGCAGCGTTCTGTACTGTCGGCCGAGTTCCACCGGATCGCCGGCGTCGAGGTCGGGAGAACTGTCGAGTTCCGCGTGGCTGCGCCGCGAAGCATTGGCGCGGATGCCGGCTATGCGGCGCACCCAGGGCTCTTCCAGCGCAGCCTCGAAATGGGTCGGGTGCGCGCAGTTGATCATGTAGTAGGCGGGCGCATTTCCGGTCGCGGTATCGACCGCCGCGATCGCCTCTTGGAGCGTTTCACCGGTGGGCAGCTTGCCATCGGTCTCGGTGGTGAATGAAATCACGACCGGCATTTCGGCGGCGCGTGCAGCGCGCGCAATGCCGATGGCCTCTTCGACATAATTCATGGTGATCGCGCTCACCATGTCGGCGGCGCTGTCCCGGAAGGTGGCGATCTGTCCGGCGTGGTAGGCTTCCGCTTCCTCTGTGGTCATGCGGTGACTCGGATCGTAGCCGTCGCCGCGCGGACCGACACAGCCGCTGATCACCATCGGCGAGTCGGGCGTCTCATAGGCCGCGCGCACCTCTTCCATCAGCACGATCGAACGGCGATTGACGGCATCCAGTTCGGCGCGCGCGTATCCGAGTTTCGCCGCCCAGTCGGGATTGGCGCGCCAGGTCGGGCTTTCGAGTACGAAGCCGTAGCGCTTGTCGCGCGCGAGCGCGGCGAAAGAAGCGTAGTAATCGCGCAGTCGGGCAAAGCCCTCGTCGGTCTTCAACAGGTCGAACGCCGCGAAGTGCGGCAGGTCGATCTTGTCGAGGAACACCAGGCAGGTCTCAAGCCCGGCATCGGTGAGAAACAGCTTCTTGCCCTGCTGCGGCAACGCGTGACGATATTTGGCGTGGATGCTGGCCATGGCGGCCTCCTCTGAACTTCAGAGCATTTTCCGGCGAAGTGGATACCGGTTCGCCGTTAGAAAATGCGGCCAGACAATAACTTCTGGAGCACGATCCGATTCAGTCAGATCGGATCGTGCTCCAGTCCGAAGGCGGCGCGCGAGCGCCGGTCCACGGTGTGATGCCAATTCAATGAATAGGCATCATGCCGTCTCGAGTCGTTTGAGCGACGCTATTTCCGAAAACCGGTATCCATCCCGGATCAAGTCCGGGGCAGGCTTTTTGGGAGCGATGCTCCATGCGCGGCTTTCGCCTCGCGGCATGTGCGCGGCAGTGTGAGCGCGCGCGGGAACTGTTTGCCGAAATATTTCGGCTGCGTTTCTTGGTTATGTTTTGTCACTGCGGTCGGTAACGAGCCGTGCGCAAAGGCGCCCGGACTATCCGCGCAGCATTTCCATCGCGGCGGCGTGGACCCGCTTGTCGCCGGCGGCGATCACGCGCCCGCCGGCGAGGGGAGGCTCGCCTTCCCACGTGGTCACGATCCCGCCTGCACCGGTGACGATCGGGACCAGAGGCAGAATATCATAGGGCTTGAGTTCGGTCTCGATGACGAGATCGACATGCCCGGCCGCAAGCATGCAGTAGGCGTAGCAATCGCCGCCATAGCGCGAGAGCTTGGCTTTCGCTTCCACCCGCGCGAAGGCGGCGTGGTCTGTCTTGTTCATCAGCAGGGGGCTGGTCGTGAACAGGATGGCGTCGCTAACCCCCGTGCATTCGCGCACCCGCAGCGCCCGGTTGCCGGCCGGGCCGCGATAGCGCGCCCCGCCGCCGTCGCCGGTGAAATGCTCGCGCGTGAACGGCTGGTGCATCATCCCGAACAGCGGCTGGCCGCCGCGCGTGAGCGCGATCAGCGTGCCCCATGCCGGCATGCCGGAAATGAAAGACTTGGTGCCGTCGATCGGGTCGAGGACCCAGACATATTCCGCGTCCGCACGCTCCGGGCCGAATTCCTCGCCGATCACCCCGTGGGCGGGAAATTTTTCGCGGATCAGGGCGCGCATGGCCTGTTCGGCCGCGCGATCGGCAGCCGTGACCGGATCGAAGCCGCCGATGCTTTTGTTGTCGACCCCGAGCGAGGTGCGGAAGAACGGCATGATCGCCGCGCCGGCCGCGGCCGCGAGCGCATCGACGAAACTGTCAAAATCGACCGGAGTCATGCGGCTGTCTCGACGGGACGCAGCGGAATGGTCTGCACTTCGGCTCGTATAGCAGTCATGTGCCGCCGGCAAGCCTAAGGACTACTGGCAGGCTTCCTTGCACCCTTGTGGCCTTCGTGCGACGACGAAGGCGATCGCATAGCCGGGACGCGAGACGAAAAAATGAGGGGAGCGGGAGCGGGCCGCACGCCGATCCGCGCGGCGTCGGCCTACGGCGTCTTGCTGATCGCCACCCTGGCGTCGCTGTATCTGGTCAGCCAGATTCTGCGCAATTCGATCGGCGTGATCGCCCCCGTTCTCGTCGCCGAGGTCGGCCTGTCGGCGGCGCAACTCGGCTTCCTTTCGAGCGTCTTCTTCATCAGCTTCGCGCTCGCGCAGATCCCGCTCGGCATGGGGATCGACCGTTTCGGCCCGAAGCTGTGCATGCTGGTCTGTGCCGGCATCCTGATCGTCGGTGTGCTGCTGTTTGCCTCGGCGACGACGCCTGCCGGGCTGATAGGCGCCCGGTTCCTGATGGGGCTCGGGTCGTCCTGCTATCTGATGGCGCCGCTCGCATTCTATGCGCGCCGGTTCCATCCCGACCGGTTCTCGACGCTTGCCGGCATTCAGATCGGGCTCGGCACGATCGGCACCATGATTGCGACCGCGCCGCTGGCGCTTTCCGCAGCGGCGGTTGGCTGGCGTGCGACGTTCCTGATGGTCACGGGCGCGATCGGCCTTGCCGGCCTGCTGGTTGCGGTCGTGCTGCCGGGGGAGCAGCGCGGCGAGGGCGATCCCGA
>Ga0182739_1005133_pt1 | contig 10494 bp, 8 predicted proteins | sample eDN5th30CBELigBY_FD_128873 | JGI IMG/M metagenome (GOLD analysis project Ga0182739, IMG submission 128873) | Enriched backyard soil microbial communities from Emeryville, California, USA - eDNA 5th pass 30_C BE-Lig BY (version 2) (version 2) | ecosystem: Environmental > Terrestrial > Soil >...
CGACGGCCGAGGACGTGGCGGAGGCCTTCGTCTACCTGGCGACGGCCGAAGCGACGACGGGCTGCGTGCTCACGGTCGACGGAGGGAATGCCGCGGCGTTTCCGCGCTAGCGGGCGAGGGCACGGCGCCTGGACGCGGGCGGGGGTGCGCGCGTGGCCGAGCGTGAGGGACGAGGGATGGGGGCGGGGATGTGCGCGAGGGAGAGGCGTGTGCGGACCCGTTCGATGGCTCTCCCGACGTCGAAATAGCGGGGACAACCGCCGTCCCCGCTCCTACCGCCGCGAAAACGTGGGGGACGGCGCTCGCCCCCGCTCCTTCCGCCGCGAGAGCACGGGGGACGACGCCCGTACGCGCCTCTTCCGCCGCGAGAACACGGGGGACAACCGCCGTCCCCGCCCCTTCCGCCGCGAAAACAGGGCGGACAACGCTTGTCCCCGCATCTTTCGCCGCGAGAACCCCGAAGACAGCGCGTGCCCCCGCCCTATCCGCCAGGGACCGAGCCCTCGGCCGCCGCCCGCCCGCCGCTCCCACGCACGCGCACGCCCTCTTCCTCGCACTCGTCGCACATCCCCCGCCCCCGCCCTCCAAAACACGAACGCCCCTCTCCGCGGGGGAAAGGGGCGTCGGGGAGCCTGCCTTTCGGGGGCTCAGACGTTGAACCGGAAGTGGATCACGTCGCCGTCCTCGACGACGTAGTCCTTGCCCTCGATCGAGAGCTTGCCGGCCTCACGGCACTTCGCTTCGCTGCCGAGGTTGACGAGGTCCTGCCACTTGATGACCTCGGCGCGGATGAAGCCTCGCTCGAAGTCGGAGTGGATCTTGCCGGCGGCGCCGGGGGCCAGCGTGCCCTTCGTGATGGTCCAGGCACGCACCTCGACCTCGCCGGCGGTGAAGTAGGTGATGAGGCCGAGCAGCTCGTAGCCGGTGCGGATGACGTTCACGAGGCCCGGCTGCTCGAGGCCGATGCTCTCGAGGAACTCGGGGCGCTCCTCCGGATCGAGCTCGGCGATCTGCGACTCGATGGCGGCGCAGATGGGGACGACCTTCGTGCCCTCGCGCTTCGCGTGCTCGAGGACGGCCTGGTAGTGGCGGTTGCTCTCGAGGTTGGTGAGCGAGGCCTCGTCGACGTTCGCGACGTAGAACGTCGGCTTCATCGTGAGGAGCTGCATCTCGTCGACGATCTTCCTGCCGTCCGCCGACTCGAGGATCGCAGGCCCTTGGATCTTGCCGTCGGGGCCGGCGAGGAAGAGCGTCCGCGCCGGCTTCATCTCGTTGAGGTGGCGGGCGAGCGCCTCGCAGACCTCGACCGCGATGCGATCCTCCGGCCGGTTCGCCTTGAGCATCTTGCGGGCGCGCTCGGCGCGCTTCTCGACCGTATCGAGGTCCTTGAGGCAGAGCTCGGTGTCGATGGTCGCGATGTCGGCGATGGGATCGACGCGGTTCTCGACGTGGACGACGTTCTCGTCCTCGAAGCAGCGGACGACGTGCGCGATCGCGTCCACCTCGCGGATGTGCGAGAGGAACTGGTTGCCGAGGCCTTCACCCTTCGAGGCGCCGCGGACGAGGCCGGCGATGTCGACGAACTGGATGGTGGCGGGAACCGTCTTCTTCGGCGTGATGACCTTCACCAGCGCATCGATGCGCTCGTCCGGCACCGTCACGACGCCGACGTTCGGTTCGATCGTGCAGAAGGGGTAGTTGGCCGCCTCGGCCCTGGCCGACGAAAGCGAGTTGAACAGCGTGCTCTTGCCGACGTTCGGCAGGCCGACGATTCCACAAGCAAAACCCATGGGGGCGGCTTCCTAGTCGCAATTGGGGCGTTCCGCCAATAGCGCCGTGAGGGGAGCACCGGATCGCGAGGAAAGGGCCGCGCCGAGCCGATCGCGTCAGGTCTCGGCGCCCTTGGCCGCGGGCTCGCCTTCGCCGTCGGCGGGCTCGATGAGGGCGAACTCCACCTGCGGCGAGAGCCGGTAGTGCGCGCGAGCACCTTCGCCTGCGGCGCGGGCGGTCACGATCGGGGCCTCGGGGCCAAGCAGCGCGCGCAGGCGCGAGATGAGGACGCGGACGCGGTGGTCGGCATCGGCCGAGCCAGGTCCCGGGCCGCCTGCCGCCATGAGGATGTCGTCGGCCGACAAGCCGCTGTCGGCGCGGCGGAGGAGCTGAACGAGCAAGGGCTCGAGCGCTCGATGCCGCGTGAGCGTGACCGTCTTCTTCCCCACGCGGACCTCGTGGGAGATGAGGTTGACCGCCAGGATCGCGCGCTGCGCCTCGGCCTCGGCCTCGTCGAGCGGAACGCGGGCCACGCCGAAGCGGGTGGAGAGCCATATGGGCTGGGCTCCGGACGCGTTCTGCCATTGGGCGAGCGCCTTCTGGAAGGTGGGCGGCAGCTCCGAGAGGACGGGGAGCGCGCGCTCGCTGACGAGGCGCTTGAGCATGGTGTCGGCGAAGCGGACGACGCGGCTGTCGCGGCTGGTCAAGGCGAGCGCCCAGACGGCGAGGTTGTGCTTGCGCTCGGCGAGGACGATGCCCGCGTCCAAACCGATGAGGCAGCCCTCCTCGACGAAGGGAAGCGCCTCCTCGAGCGCGCCCTCCGCCATGCAGGCGCGCGCCATCGCGAAGTACGCATCGGCGGCGCCGTAATGCCGCGAGCCGTCGAGGGTGGGCTCGATGAGGCGGCGGACGTCGGCGAAGTTGCCGCGCGCTTCCGCCACCCGCGCCTGCGCCACGGCCCAGGCGAGCGCGTAGGTGCGATCGATCGAGCCCATCCGTTGGTGCACCGTCTCGGCGAGCGAGAGCGCCTGCTCGGCTGCACGCGCACGACCCAGCACGGCCAAGACCGTCGCCCGGTGCATCAGGATCGCGAAGCGGAGCGTGTCCTGCTTCTCCGCGCCCAGCACCGCGAGGGCCTCGTCGATCGCGCGGAGCGCCGCGTGGGGACGATCGGCCACGAACTCGACGAGGCCGAGGGTGTCCCACATGTCCGCGAGCCGCCATCGCACGCCGATGCGCCCCGCGAGCTCGACGCCTTCGAGCGCCGTCGCGCGCGCTTCGTCGAAGCGACCCGTGATGCAGAGCGCCACCGCATCGCCCGAGTGCGCGCTCAGCGCCGAACGGCTCGCGGGCGGCGCGATCTCGTGCGCCCGCATGAAGGCCTCGTGCGCTTCGTTGGGCCGGCCGAGTCGCAGGTGCAGGTAGCCGATGTTCACCTCGAGCTGCACGCGCCACGGCCCGTTCGGCAGGCGTTCCGCCACGTGCGCGGCGTGATCGAGCGCGCGCTTCGCCGCCTCCCACGCGCTCACCGACGACTCGAGCCGCGCCTCCAGGATGTAGAGGTCGACGAGCTCGGGCGAGGCTCCCATCCGCGGATCGCCGACGGCGATCTTCAAGCCGCGCGACGCATGCTCCCGCGCGACCTCGAGCTGCCCGTCCACGAGGGCGAACCACGCACGCTCGTGCTCGAGCCGCGCGAGGTCCCGGCTGCTCCACCCCGAGGGCGTTCGGGGAAAGCCGTCGAGCATCTTCCTCGCCTCCTCGAGCGCGCCCGTCATGCGCAGGGCGAGGGCCCGACGCACCGCGAGCGAGGGAGGCAGCGGCGAGGTGGTCACGTGGAAGAGCCACTCGCAGAGGAAGGCGTTCTCCTCGGAGGCCGATAGCCGGTCGGCGGCCTCGATCAGTCGCTCCATCGGGACGGAGACGACGGGCAGCTTGGAGGTTTTCGGCTGCTCGGACGCGCTCATGGGGGGACGCATCTTAGGCCCTGCGGGTTGGACGCCGTGCGTCATTTCGCAGCAACGGCGGTCTATCCCGTGCGCTTTGCACGCCGGACGGAGGGCGACGGGCTCCGGCGGCTCATTCGCGCGAGGTCGCGATGCGGAGGTAGGCGTGCCCGGGGAAGGCGAAGCCCGTCTCGACGCGCGCGTTCTCCGGCAGGCCCGGCGCGAGGTCCGCGAGCAGGGCGAGCTCCTCCTCGTAGAACATCCGCCGCAGCGAGGTGACCGTGTCGTGCACGAAGGCGTAGGAGCGCCCGTAGGCGGCGGCGAAGGGCCCCAAGAGCGCGATCGCCACGTAACTCCTCTCCGCATCGACGAAGACGATTCCCGTCCGCGCAACGCGTGCCGCCTCGCCGATCATCCGCGCCACCATGCCGGGCGCGAAGTGGTGGAGCGTCTGCGTGCAGGTGAGGACGTCGATGCCCTCGTCGGCGAGGTTGCCGAGCGAGAGCGCATCCTGGACGACGAAGCGCACGTCGCGGCCGCGCTGCTCGGCCGCCACGCGCCCGAGCTCGAGGTACTCGTCCTTGATGTCGCTGGCCGTCACCTCCACCGCGTCGCCGAGCCGCTCGTCGAGCACCAGCGCGAAGCCTCCATGTCCCGAGGCGAGGTCGTGGATCTTCACCTTCGTCGTCGAGCGCCGCGCCTTCTCGACGAAGGGCACCGTGAGCGAGACGAAGGTGTCGTAGATGCCGAGGATCTCGTTGAGCTTGTCGAGGCGATCGAGGACGTGGACGCGCTGGTCCTTCGGAAAGTCCGGATCGTCGAGGAGCTCGGGGCGATTCGCGTAGAGGAGGCGATCGAGCGCCATCAGCGCGCCACCCTCCTTCGGCCGGTACGCGCGCATTCTCGACAGAGCACGCGCGACGAGCTCGTCGTACGCCGCGATTGCGGCGGGATCATGCTGCAGGACGCGCGGCGCGAGAGCCTGAACGGCGGGCGCCATTTCCGTCAGGATCGTCCTTCGTGCGTCTCGTCGGTGCCGCGCGAGTTTCCATCGCAGCGGATCGCGAACGTGCGTCCGCGCGAAAAATCGAGCCAAACGTTCGAGGTTCGTATCCAGTGCATGCGCTAGGGGCGATGACATCGCCGGCCATGGTGGCATATCCCGGTAACCGTGCTGGGCGGTGCGCCTCTTGGCTTTCGCTGCAAGCAGGAGTAGGTAGGTGCCCCCCGCTTTCCCTCACGCAATGCGGGGGCTTTTCACGAAAAAGGATGCTCGAAATGAAGAACGAAGTGCTCGAGTCCTGGGTCAAGTCCGTCGCCGAGGTAACCACCCCCGACGAGGTCGTCTGGTGCGATGGTTCGGACGCGGAAATGGCCGCGCTCGAAGCCCAGATGCTGGCGGACGGTACGTTCATCGAGCTGAACCCGACGAAGTACCCGCACAGCTTCCTTCATCGTTCGAATCCCAACGACGTCGCACGCACCGAGCACCTGACCTTCATCTGCTCGGCGAAGAAAGAAGACGCCGGGCCGACCAACAACTGGATGAGCCCCGACGAGGCCAACGAGCGCGTTTGGCCGCTCTTCAAGGGCGCGATGAAGGGGCGCAAGATGTACGTGGTCCCCTACCTCATGGGGCCCGTGGGTTCGGCGTACAGCCGCGTCGGTGTCGAGCTCACCGATAGCCCGTACGTCGTCGCGAACATGCGGATCATGACCCGCATGGGGAAGGTCGCCCTCGAGCACCTGGGCACGAGCGACGACTTCGTGAAGGGCGTCCACTCGCTCGGCGATCTCAGCCCCGAGCGCCGCTTCATCTGCCACTTCCCCGAGACGCGCACGATCTGGAGCATCGGCTCCGGCTACGGCGGCAACGCGCTCCTGGGCAAGAAGTGCCACGCGCTGCGCCTCGCGAGCGTCCAGGCCCGCGACGAGGGCTGGCTCGCCGAGCACATGCTCATCCTCGGCCTCACGGACCCGAACGGGAACAAGACGTACATCGCGGCGGCCTTCCCGAGCGCCTGCGGCAAGACGAACCTCGCCATGCTCGTCCCCTCGCTTCCGGGCTGGAAGGTCGAGACGGTCGGCGACGACATCGCGTGGATGCACGTCGGCGAGGATGGCCGGCTCTGGGCGATCAACCCCGAGGCGGGCATGTTCGGCGTCGCGCCCGGCACGAGCATGAAGACGAACCCCAACGCGATGCGCTCGCTGACCCACGACGTCATCTTCACGAACGTCGCGCTCACGAAGGACAACACGCCGTGGTGGGAGGGCTTCGATGGCGAGGTCCCGGAGGAGCTCACGGATTGGCAGGGCCGCCCGTGGAAGAAGGGCTCGTCCGAGAAGGCCGCGCATCCGAACTCGCGCTTCACGGTCTCGGCGAAGCAGTGCCCGAGCGTCGGCTCGGACATCGAGAACCCCAAGGGCGTTCCGATCTCCGCGATCCTCTTCGGTGGCCGCCGCGCGAAGCTCGCCCCGCTCGTCTTCGAGTCGCAGAGCTGGGAGCACGGCGTCTACCTAGGCGCGACGATGGTCTCGGAGACGACCGCCGCCGCGACCGGCGCCGTCGGCGTTCCGCGTCATGACCCGATGGCGATGCTTCCCTTCTGCGGATACAACATGGCCGATTACTTCGGTCACTGGCTCCGCGTGGGGAAGGGGCTCAAGAATCCGCCGAAGATCTTCTACGTCAACTGGTTCCGCACCGGCGACGACGGCAAGTTCCTCTGGCCGGGCTTTGGCGACAACGTCCGCGTCCTCAAGTGGATGATCGAGCGGATTGCCGGCAAGGCCGACGCGAACGCGACCGTCATCGGCAACGTGCCGACGTCGGATTCGCTGGATCTCTCGGGCCTGTCGATCGACTCGAAGCAGCTCGAGCAGCTCCTCAGCGTCGACCCCGCCGCGTGGGACGAGGAGTCGAATTCGCACAAGGCCTTCCTCGAGAAGTTTGGCGACAAGATGCCGGCCGAGCTCTGGCAGCAGTACGAAGCGTTCAAGGCTCGCATCGCCAAGAGCCGCTAATCGCCAATACCTGACGAGCCGCCAACGCACCCTCGCCGGGCCGCGTTGGCGGTTCGTTTTTTGTCAGAGCTCGACGACGAGGCTGATGGTCCCCGTCACCGCCGAGCCGAGCTTCGGCATCGGGCCGACGTGGAGCATCTCGCCCTTCGCATCGACGACCTGCGCTTCGCGATAAGCGTCGCCGGATTGCTTCATCGAAAACGCGTAGGTCGCGTCGATCGAGACGGCGAGCCAGCGCCGGATGATGTCGAAGGAGCCTCCGACGCCTACCGGGATTTCGACGAGCACGCCGTCGCGGGGCCCGACGCGCATGGAGTCCGCGCCCTGCGTGAGCTTCATGGCGGGCACGGTGACCTTGCCCCAGCCCGCTCCGGCGTTCGCCCAGAGGTGGAGGCGCTGGCCGAGGTTGAGCGTCGGCTGGATGCGCGCTCCGAGGACGTAGGAGCCGAGGTGCGGATCGCCCTCGACCGCCGTGCCCGGCAGAAGCGAGCCCGCGGGCATCGTCACGGGCTGACGTGCGCGCAGGTAATAGAGCGAGAAGCGCAGCCACGGGGCCGTGAGGATCTGGGCATGCGCGCCGTAGGCGATGCCCGTCCCGTAGGAGATGCCGGCCGCGTCGTCCTTCGCGGGGCGAGCGATGAGGCCGAAGTCGGGACCGATTTGAAGCTGTCCCTTGGGGTCGTCCTGCCCGAGGGCCGCATCCGGAAAGGCCAACCCGACCATCACGGTGCCCGCCGCGACGAGCCGGGAAGCGATACGAGCGTTCGGCATCACAGGTCGATCGCCGCGCCGAGGAGAACCGAGTAGCCCCACTTCGGCTCGCTGTAGCCGGGCGCGCGATCGTACGCGTCGCCGCCGAAGCCCATCGCGGGCCGCACCGCCACGTCGGCGGAGAGGTGGAGGATGCGAGCTAGCTCGTACGCCACCCCGATGCCGAGCGGGACCTCGTAGAAGCGGCCTCGACGCGCCTCGAACCCGCCCGTGCGCATGGCGGGGTTGTTCACGTCGAAGGGGATCTCGAAGCTCGGATACTGCACCCACGTGTAGCCGAAGCCCGCGTAGGCATACGGTCGCCAGTTCGAGCCGGCGATGGGGAAGAAGAGGCGTGCGCGCAGCCCGAGCGTGTCGAAGGTGCCGTCGTGCGTGACGCTGCTGCCGCGTCCCGAAGGGGCGAGCTCGTAGTGCAGGTAGTACGGCCCGAAGTTGAGGACGGGCAGGAGGCTCGCCTCGAGGTGGGCGCCCCATCCGGTGCCGAGCTCGAAGTTGTAGGGGTCGTCCGCGTTGCGTTTGACCACGCCGTACTCGACGCCGCCGTTCAGCGCGGAAGCAGGCTTCGGGCAGAGGAAGGCGGCGGCTCCGAGGAGGCCGCCCGTCACCAGCGCCCAGAGATGACCTCGCGTTTTCGATGTGTACATCGGCTCTCCGAAATCGCGCGCGACACTACTACACGGTTCCGCCCTTGCCGCGTCCGTCGTCCTCGGCGCGGTCCTCGTCATGCATGGGGAGAGCCGACGAAAACCGCACGCGGGCAGGAGGTTCGATGGGGTCGCGGGCGCTCGCCCCGCGCTTGCCCGGTCGGCGCCCAGTGCCACCCTGCCGGCTCATGACACGGCATCGCATTCCCCCCGAGCTCGCCGAGCGGGCGTCGCAGCTCGCCAGCGCCGGAGCCGTCGGAGCGAGCGTCGCCCACGAGCTGCGCAACTCGCTGGCCGTTGCCGAGTCGTCGCTCTTCCTCGCGCGCAGGGACATCGACGAGAAGGCGCGGCTCGTCGCCCACCTCGAGAAGGCCTCGGGCGAGATCCGCCGCGCCCAGGAGGTCATCGGCGCCGTGCTCGGCCTCGCTCGCGGGGATGCCATCGCCCTCGAGCCCTTGCCGATCCTCACGGTTCTCGACGCCGCCCGCGCCTCCGTCGTGCTCCCGACGAACGTGACGCTCCAGACCACGGTCGAGCCCCGCGACCTCGTCGTGCGCTGCAACGGCCTGCTGCTCGAGCGCGTCCTCTCGAACCTCTACGCGAACGCCATCGAGGCCTTCGCCACCCGCAGCCGTGGCGCCATCGTCACGCGCGTCACGGCCGATACCGAGCGCGTCCACATCGTCGTCGAGGACGACGGCCCCGGCATCCCGAACGACGTGCTCGACAGCATCTTCGACCCCCTGGTCACCACCAAGTCGTCGGGCACGGGGCTCGGCCTCGCGCTCTGCCGCGCCATCGCCAAGGCCCACGCGGGCGACATCGAAGCCGGTCCCTCCAAGCTCGGGGGCGCCGCCTTCTCCTTCTGGCTCCCGCGCTAGGCCCCGGCCTCGCGCCCCACCATCGCCCGCGCGCCCCCCCCGCACCCCCCCCCCCGCCCCCTACCAACCCCCCCCCCCAGGCGGCATACTCCGGCCCATGCGCGCGCGTTCGTCGCGGAGCCCGGGTCGTGTCGGCGCCCGTTACGCCTTGGCCTGGATCCTCGCGCCCGCCATCGCGCTCGCCTCCACGCAGCCGGCCACGAATGGCGAGATCGGCTCCATCGTCCTCGCCCTCGCCCTCATCCTCGCCGCGGCGAAGCTGGGCGGCGACCTGGCGGTCCGCATCGGCCAGCCCGCGGTCCTCGGCGAGCTCCTCGTCGGCGTCGTCCTCGGCAACCTCGGCCTGCTCGGCTTCCACTCCTTCGACTACCTCGCGCGGGACCCGGGCATCGATTTGCTCGCCAGCCTCGGCGTCCTCGTCCTCCTCTTCGAGGTCGGCCTCGAGTCCACCGTGCGCGACATGCTCGCCGTCGGCGCCTCCTCCGTCCTCGTGGCCGTCATCGGCGTCGTCGGCCCCTTCCTGCTCGGCTGGCTGGTCGGCCTCTGGCTCCTGCCCCACGAGTCCACCTACGTCCACGTCTTCCTGGGCGCCGCCCTCACCGCCACCAGCATCGGCATCACGGCCCGCGTCCTCCAGGACATGCGCCAGGCGCAGACCGTCGAGGCACGCATCATCCTCGGCGCCACCGTCGTTGACGACGTCCTCGGCCTCGTCATCCTCGCCGTCGTCGCTGGCGCCATCCGCGCGGCCGAGGCAGGGGAGGCCCTCGCCGTCTCGACCGTCGCCTGGATCTTCGCCAAGGCCACGATCTTCCTCGTCGCAGCCCTCGCCCTGGGCGTGGCCCTCTCGCCGCGCCTCTTCCGGGTCGCCGCGCACCTCCGCACCGACGGCGTCCTCCTCGCCCTGGGCCTCGCGTTCTGCTTCCTGCTCGCTTGGCTCGCCGGCGAGATCGGCCTCGCGCCCATCATCGGCGCCTTCGCCGCCGGCCTCATCCTGGAGAGCGTCCACTACCGCGACTTCGTCGAGCGCGGCGAGCACCAGCTCGAGGAGCTCATCCACCCCATCTCCAGCTTCCTCGCCCCCATCTTCTTCGTCGTCATGGGCCTCCGCACCGACCTCGCCGCCTTCGCCGTCGAAGGCACCATTGGCCTGGCCCTCGCGCTCACCGTCGCGGCGATCGTCGGCAAGCAGCTCTGCTCCCTCGGCGTCCTCGGCCGGGGGCTCGACCGCCTGTCCGTCGGCATCGCGATGATTCCCCGCGGCGAGGTCGGCCTCATCTTCGCCAGCATCGGCGCGACGCTCACCCTCGGCGGCCAGCCGGTGCTCAGCCGGCAGAGCTACGCCGCCGTCGTCGTCGTCGTCATCCTCACCACCCTCGTCACGCCGCCGGCGCTCCGCTTCAGCCTGCGTCGGGAGCGTGGATGAGCTCGCGCGCCCGCACCGTCCTCCTCCCG
>Ga0182739_1005134_pt1 | contig 10494 bp, 3 predicted proteins | sample eDN5th30CBELigBY_FD_128873 | JGI IMG/M metagenome (GOLD analysis project Ga0182739, IMG submission 128873) | Enriched backyard soil microbial communities from Emeryville, California, USA - eDNA 5th pass 30_C BE-Lig BY (version 2) (version 2) | ecosystem: Environmental > Terrestrial > Soil >...
CGCGGGTCGGCCAGGGATTCGATCCCGTCCAGGCCCTTGCCGGGCACGAAGACCAGGGCATAGCTCGTCCGGTAGTAGGGGTTGGTGTTCTGGACGATCTCGTCGCCTTGCGGGTAGCCGATGATCACATCGCACTTGTGGGCGCCCAGCGTGTTGCGGACGAAGCCGGTGACCTGCGGGAACCAGGTATAGTCCACCTGCTTGCCGAGCTTTTCCGCGAGCAGCTCGGCGATCTCGTTCTCGAAGCCCTCGCCCTGCTGGTTCGAGAACGGCAGGTTGTTCGGATCGGCACAGACCCGCAGGAACTCGGGGTCGATCAGCTCCAGCGACAGGTCGGCGCTGTCCGGCAGGCCGTCCTGCGCAGCGGCGGGCAGAGTTGGCGAGCCCAGCAGCAGGACCGCCAGGAGTGCCGCGGCCAAGCCATGCATCGTGACAGGTCGCATCAGTGCCCCATGCAGGCCGCTTCCGCCTCCGTGAACGCGTCGGGCTTGTCGGCGCGCTTGGGGGGCCGCACCCGGTCCACCGCCCCGTTCGCCCGGGCACGCAGATAGATGTAGATGTCGTCGAGGTAGCACATCACGTTCGGGTTGGTGCCGAACGCCGGCATGACGTTCTCCTGGGCGGACGACACGTTGGTCCGGCCGTTCACCACGACGTCCATGAAGTCGGTATAGCTGATGGCCCGGAGCGACTTGGTCAGCGCCGGTGCATAGGTCGAACCGTCGCCGGCCGGCCCGTGGCAGACATGGCACTCGGCGTGATAGCGGCGAAATCCGGAATAGGTGTACCAGTCGACCGTGCCGTCTTCCTCGACCTTGAAGGTCGGGTTGCCGCCGGCGTCGAACCACTTACCGCTGTCCTCGCTGACAGCCGTCGGATCGCCCGCCCCGTCCTTCTTCGCCGGCCCGTCCTGGGCCAGCGCCAGGCCAGACACCAGGGCGAGCGCCAGCGCGCAGAGGACCCTTACACCGTGAGCCATCGCCAAAAGTTTTCCTCCTTGGAGCGAAACGGAACGGGCCGGCTTGGCAGCCGGCCCGCTATCTTGCGTGGGGATCAGTTCGCCGAGGTCACCTGGTCGGGCAGGCCGAACACGGTGAGCTGGCCGCCCAGTGCCGTATAGTCGCTGAGCGCGGCATAGCCGCCGACCGCACCCAGGCCGGCGGTGGGCTCGGTCAGGCCGGCCGCCAGGCCGATGCCCGCCCAGCCACCGACACCCGAGAGCACCGCGACATACTGTTTGCCGTCGTGCTCATAGGTGGTGACGTTGCCGATGATCCCGGACGGAGTCTTGAACTTGTACAGTTCCTTGCCGGTCTTGGCGTCGACCGCCTTCAGATAGCCTTCCAGCGTCCCGTAGAAGACCACGCCGCCCTTGGTCGAGAGCGCGCCCGACCAGACCGAGAACTGCTCGGGCACCGACCAGACGATCTCACCCTTGGTGGCGTCCCAGGCGATGAAGTTGCCCATCCGGTTCTCGCCCTTGGGCGGGTACATGGAGAGCGTGGCACCGACATAGGGCTGGCCCGCGGTGTAGCTCACCCGGTAGGGCTCGTAGTCCATGCAGACATGGTTGGTCGGGATGTAGAACAGGCCGGTGTCCGGGGAATAGGAGCCCGGCTGCTGGTCCTTCGATCCGAGCGCCGCCGGGCAGATGCCGGTGACGTTGGTGTCCTCGCCCGCCTGATGGGTCGAGTACTTCGGATCGACCTTCGGCCGCCCGTAGGTCGGCGAGTTCTTGTCCATGTCGACTTCGGTCGCCCAGTTGACCACCGGGTCGTACTTCTTGGCGACCAGGAGCTCACCGGTCTCGCGGTCCAGCGTGTAGCCGAAGCCGTTGCGGTCCATGTGGACCAGCGCCTTGCGCTGCGCGCCGTCGAAGTCGAGATCGGCCAGGATCATCTCGTTGACGCCGTCATAGTCCCACTCGTCGTGGGGCGTCATCTGATAGAGCCACTTGGCCTGACCTGTGTCGGGGTCGCGGGCGAAGATCGTCATCGAGTACTTGTTGTCGCCCGGCCGCTGCGACGGGTTCCAGGTCGAGGGATTGCCGGTGCCGTAATAGATCAGGTTCAGCTCGGGGTCATAGGAGGTCCAGCCCCAGGTGGTGCCGCCGCCGATCTTCCACTGGTCACCTTCCCAGCTGTTCAGGCTGGAATCCTTGCCGATCGGCTTGCCGAGCTCGGTGGTCTTCTCCGGGTCGACCAGCATCTCCTCGTCGGGACCCACCGAGTAGGCACGCCAGGCGATCTTGCCGTCGGACAGGTTGTAGGCGGTCATGTGGCCGCGCACGCCGAACTCGGCGCCCGAGATGCCGATCAGCACCTTGTCTTTGACCACGAAGGGGGCGGCGGTGGCGGTCTCGCCCTTGCTGGGATCACCGTTCTTGGCGGTCCACACCACCTCGCCGGTCTTGGCGTCGAGCGCCACCACCGTGGTGTCGGCCTGGTTCAGGATGATCTTGCCATCGCCATAGGCCACGCCGCGATTGACCGTGTCGCAGCACATGACCGGGATCACCGACGGGTCCTGGCGCGGCTCGTAGCGCCACAGGATCCGGCCGTCATTGTTCAGGTCGAGCGCGTAGACATTGTTCGGGAACGGCGTGTGGACATACATGACGCCGTCGATGATGAGCGGCCCACCTTCGTGCCCGCGCAGCACGCCCGTGGAAAAGGTCCAGGCCACCTGCAGTCGGTCGACGTTTTCCGCCGTGATCTGATCGAGAGCCGAATAACGGGTGTTGGCGAAGTCGCCGGTCGGCATGACCCAGTTCTTGGGGTTCTCAGCCATCTTGGCGAGTTCTTCATTTGCACTGGCGGCAACCGTTACGAATGATGCAACGCCCGCGAGTGCCGCGATCGTAAAACGACGCATAGATCTGGCCTTCCCTGTAGTTTCTTTTGATAAGGCGACAACTACCGTGTTCGGCGCGCCGGGCCCAGTCGTTAGATAGGGACCTTGCCTGGGGCTGTGCCTTGTTTCCTCCATGCCTCCTTTTTGTCTTGGTTGTTCTTGGAACTATTGGATGACTTGCGTGGAGGATCGAGTCCTAGGCAAGTCGTCCGTAACGCCGCTTCGAGGCTAGCCAAGCCACCTATCTGACGCAATCACTTTGGGCGAGACCGGGTTGGAGCGCAAAGTTCAAGCGTTTGCTGCGCTTGCACCGGAGTTGCGGCGCGGGACGTCCCAGTGCATTGGCAACCACTTTCAGCATCGGTCGGGCGGTCGACTTGTCGCATCCCCTGGGGCTGCCCTGCTGCTCTGTGGACAACATCCGGCCCCAAACAACAACACGATCACTGGAAATAGTGGAGCGAACTGAACTTGTGCCGGGACTCGATGCTCTGGTCCGCCGGATTATCGAAGGTTGTTGGATGCCGCAGTCGCGGCCGTCTTTCTGTCGACATGATCGGGAATGACGATTGCGAAAGTATCACTTCAGATGCCGGATATATTGCAATAATGATGCTGATCATAGCTTCAGCGAGCGGCTGGTCCATGGGCAGATGAAGTCGGCCAACCGGGGCCCTTGCGGCAAGTTTCTTGTTGCAATACGCCATGGCGGCTAGATTATCGCACATTGATCATTGATTATTCCCTGGGCCGGGGGCGATCCGGTCCATCCGGCCACTGCATAGCGAAAAAGCCGGGAGATCGTGACGATCGGGATTACCAGCGGGGGAGCGGTGCCGCCGGCGACGGTGGCCGCCACGGTGACGGAAGGTGGCTAGCGCGCGGTGCTGCCTGCTGACCGGCTTCCTGGTCATGGCCGCGCAGGCGAACGCGGGGGCGGGCAGTGCTCAGGAGACCGGGGGCCAGGAAACCACGGTCCGGGTGCAGGACGGGCAGAGCCTGCGCGATATCGCCCAGGCGGAGCTGGGCGATCCCGATCTCTGGACTGAGATCCTGCGCGCCAACGAGTTGCGCTCGCCCGCCGACGTGCGCCCGGGCATGGAGCTGGTGATCCCGGCCGGGGCGATCGCCGCGGCCGACCGGGCGCTGGGCCAGGCGCTGGCGGCGATCCAGAGGGCCACGGCCGCAGGTGCCCGCCTGTTCGCGCCGGATGAGATCGAGCAGGGGATCGCCAGCTATGATGCGGGCGTCGCCCGGCGCAAGGCGGGTGACTGGGCCGGCGCTGTGGCTGCTGCCGGCGAGGCCAGGCAGGCTGCTTCCGCGGCCATGCAGCTGGTGGCGGCCGGGCGCGACAGCCCGGCCGAGGCGCGGCTGACCGATCGCGAGGGCAGGGTGGAGGGCCGCACGCCGCAGGAGCTGGTCTGGTCGGACCGGGACCATGACGCGATCCTGATCGAGGAGGAGAGGGTGCGGACGCTGTCGCGCTCGTCCGCCCAGATCACGTTCCGCGACGACAGCCGGCTGCGCCTGAACGCCAACTCGCAGGCGGTGATCCGGCGGATGCGCACCGACCCGCTCAGCCGCACCGAGGAGGCCAGGGTCAGCTTGGTCGAGGGCGACTTCTATGCCCTGCTGAGCGGCCAGGGCCCGCGCAAGCGCTTCGAATTGCAGGTGCCGGAGGTGGAGACCGACGTCCAGTCGCGCAGCTTCTGGGTCCGCCACGACGGCAGCGGCTCCAAGTTCACCAATTACGACGAGGGGGTGCTGCGCGTCGCGGCCAATGGCAGGGAGGTGGCGCTAGGCCGCAACGAGGCGACCCTGGTGCGTACCGGGCAGCGGCCGAGCGAGAAGGTCGGGATCCGTGCCGCGACCGAGCTGCTGGCACCCCCGGACAACGGCCAGACCGTCACCGCCGATGTCGGCCTGCGCTGGGCGCCGGTCGAGGACGCGGCCGGCTACTGGCTGGAGCTGGCGCACGACCCGGGCTTCCAGCGGATGCAGCTCAGCCGCTGGGGGCTCAAGGACACGGGCTTCGCCACGGGCGAACTGCCGGTCGGCACCTATTACTGGCGGGTCGCCGCCCTGGACAGGTTCGGCCTGCCGGGCGAGCGCGGCGCCACCTGGCGCTTCCATGTCCGGGTCGACCAGGCCCCGCCCTTCCTCGTGATCACCGAGCCAACGGAACATGCGACGCTTGCCCGCTCGCCGGTGCCGGTGCGCGGGCAGACCGAGCCGGGCGCCCGGCTCCTGGTGGCAGGCCAGCCGGTGGCGGTGGCCGGCGACGGCACGTTCGCCACCGAGGTCGCGCTGACACCGGGCGACGGCCAGATCCGCCTTCAGGCGACCGATCCCGCTGGCAACGTCACCGAGCGCCTGCGCGCCTACCGCTTCGTGCCGGACGAGGCGGACATGCTGCGTTTCGATGCCGGCCTGCCGCAGCTCTCGTCCAGGCACTTCGTCACCCGCCAGGACGTGGTGTCCCTCACGGGCAGCACCCTGCCCGGCGCCAGGCTGCTGCTGCGGGCGGAAGGTCTGCCCCTGCGCGAGGCCACCTATGCCGACGGGAACGGCCGCTTCACCCTGAACGTGCCGGTGACGGGCGGCACGACCGAGTACGACATCGAGCTGGTGCAGCGCTCGGGCCGCACCAGCCGGGACGGCATCACCGTCAGCCTCGACCGCGACCCGCCATCGATCGAACTCGACCTGCCGCCGCCCACTATCACCGCGGTGAAGTGGCTGCCCCTGCGCGGCCGGGCAGAAGGGGCGGTCGAGCTGAGCCTGAACGGCCAGCCGGTCCAGCTGCTCGACGACGGCTTCGACCAGACCGTCACGCTGGTGCCCGGGCTCAACCGGCTCCGGCTGGAGGCCACCGATCTCGTGGGCAATGTCCGGGTGGCGAACTTCGAGGTCCGGCTCGATCAGCAGGCTCCGGAGCTGGTCGGCTACCGGGTGAGCCCGCAACGGGTGGAGGCCGGCCAGCCGGTGCAGGTGGAGGTCCAGGCGCGCGATGAGTCGGGGCTGCGCCAGCTGGCGCCGGTGCGGCTGCGCGTGGCGGGTGTCGAGCATCGCGGGTTCCTGGAGCTCGGCGGTACGCCCGGCACCTATGCTGCCACCGTGCTGCTGCCCCCGGACGCGGCCGGGCCGGCCGAGCTGCGGGAAGTCGAGATCGAGGATTACGCCGGCAACAAGGCGCGGTTTTCGCTGGGCCGCTGAGGCCGTTGGGGAGGGGGACATGAAGCAAGCTGACCGCTGGCCGAAGCTGCGGCCCTGTCCCCTGGCCCTGTGCCTCCTGGGTCCCTTCTGTTTCTCGGGCGGCCTAGCCGGACCGGCCGCAGCGGCGGAGCCGCTCTCGGTGGTCTATGGCCCGGCGGCGCGCACCGCCGAGGGCGATCAGGACTATCAGGAGGTGATCCATCTGAGCGTCCCGGACAGCGTCACCGGGCCTCTGTTCCTGCGGGTCCATGACGCCGATGCCGGCGGGGCCCATGACACCCGCTACGGGTCCGGCTGGGACACCCAGGTCCGCTACCGGATCTATGGCGGCAAGGGTGCCGCCGGACCACCTGCCGCACCGGGCGACGAGGCGGGCGCTGCCGGCATGCTGCTGGCCGAAGCGATCTTCGGCGAGGACGCCGCGGCGGACGATGCCTGGCGGACGCTCACGCGTTTTGCGGCCGATGCCGGCGACCATGTCGATGGCCGCTACGTGTTCCGCCTGGAAGTGGCCGGGCTCGCAGGGGACGACGGCAACGGGTTTCTGGCGACGCTCAGCCTGCGCGACCGGCGCGAGGCACCGCCCGAAGGGCTGCTGGTCGAGGATCTGGCCCCCACGGTGCGTATCCCCGACCAGGAGCGCGCCACCCTGCTGGAGTTCGCCATCCCGGCCGATGCCGAGCGGCTCACGATCGGCAATTTCGACGCGGCGGCAGGTCAGCTCGCGTTCACCAGCACCTACCGCACGGTCGAGCTGGCACCGTCCGGGCAGGACCAATGGCAGACGGACACGGTCGAGCTGCTCGCGGAGGAGCGGGGCGGCCTGGCGGCCCTGGTCCTGTCCGGCGGCCAGGAGATGCCCAACGACCTGACCCTGTCGGTGCAGGACCAGGATGGCCGGGCGCTGCCGCTGCGCCTGCCGGCCAGGGCGGCGCTGCCCAACCAGCGGCCCCTGCCGGCCGTGGACCATGCGCCGCTGGCCGACTGCTCGGCCATCGCCTTCGATGCCGGGCGCTCCGCCGATCCGGACGGGGGCAGGCTGGACTTCGCCTGGGAGTTCGGCGACGGCACCGCCGCCTCGGGCGAGGCCGTCGTCCACCGCTATCCCGGCCCCGGCATCTATCGGGGCGTGCTGCGCGTGCGGGACGGCTCGGACCAGGTCGGCAACGGTGCGGCCCTGCCGTTCGAGGTGACGGTCAAGCGCCCGCCCACAGCCGATGCTGGCGCCGACATGGTGGTGGCGCCTGGCACCGAGGTGCGCTTCGACGGCCAGGCTTCCCGGCCGGGCGACCGCCCGATCGCGGGCTATGACTGGGACTTCCAGGACGGCAGTCGGGCGGAAGGACCTGCGCCATCGCACGTCTTCGAGCGCTCCGGCACCTATGTCGTGACCCTGACGGTCCATGACGACCAGCCGGGGGCCTGCGACAGCTCGGCCGACCAGCTGGTGGTCCAGGTCAACGCGCCGCCGGTGGCGGTGCCGGGCCCGGACCGGCACGTCGCGGCGGGCGAGCTGGTCCGGCTGGACGGCAGCCGCTCGTTCGACGTGGACGGGGAGGTGCAGGACTGGGCCTGGGACCTGGGCGACGGCACCCGGGCCAGCGGGCCGGTGGTCGAGCACGACTATGCCGAGCCCGGCAGCTATACGGTGACGCTGGCGGTGACGGATGCCGCCGGGCTCGCCAACAGCCGGACCAGCGCCACGACGCAGATCCTGGTCAACGACCCGCCGGTGGCGGTGGCGGGCGAGAGCCGCAGGGCCGCGATCGGCGAGGTCCTGACCTTCGACGGCAGCGGCTCGACGGACCGCGACGGCCGGCTGGTCCGCTACGAGTGGGATTTCGGCGGCGGGGGCAGGGGCCAGGGCCAGGTGGTGCGCTATGCCTATGACCGCCCCGGCACCTACGAGGTGACGCTCACCGTCACCGACGATTCGGCCAGCGCCACCAGCCAAGCCAGCGACCGGCTCATCGTCACGGTCAATGCCCCGCCCGTGGCCGAGGCCGGCCCCGACCAGCTGATCACCGCGAGCGAGGTCCGCTTCGACGGCAGCGGCTCGGTCGACCCGGACGGGCAGATCGTCCGCTATCTCTGGGCGTTCGGCGACGGTGCCACCGGCGAGGGGCCGGCCCCGGTCCATGTCTATCAGGCACCTGGCCGCTATCCGGTCCGGCTCACCGTCACCGACGATTCCGGCACGCTGCGCAGCAGTGCCGGCGACACGCTGCAGGTCACGGTCAACCAGGCGCCGATCGCCGATGCCGGCCCGGACCTGCTGGGTGCGCCCGGCCAGGAACTACGCTTCTCAGGATCCGGCTCGATCGACCCGGACGGCGACATCGCCACCTATCATTGGGAGTTCAAGGACGGCAGTACTGCCTCAGGGGAGGAAGTCACCCACCGCTTCATGGCAGCCGGCGTCTATGACGTGCAGCTCCTCGTCCAGGACGATACCGGCCAGCCGGACGCGATCGACTTCGACAAGGCGAAGGTCGTGATCAATGCCCGGCCGATCGCCAAGGCCGGCCCGGACGTGCTGGCGGCACCGGGCGACCCGGTCGTGCTGGACGGCGGCAACTCCTTCGACCCGGATGGCCGGATCGAGGGCTATCGCTGGGAGTTCAGCGATGCATCGGAGCCGGCGGCCGAGCCGAGGGTGACCCGCAGCTACCCCGAGCCCGGCGTCTACGGCGCCCGGCTGACCGTCTCGGACGGCAGTGGCGCCGCCAACGGCAGCGACCAGGACGAGGTCGTCATCCGGATCAACCACCAGCCGGTCGCCCATGCCGGCCAGGATCAGTTCGCCTCGGACAACACGGTCCGGTTCGACGCCTCCCTGTCCGCCGACGCTGATGGCGACCCCCTGGTCTATCTCTGGGACTTCGGCGACGGCTCCCCGCCGGTGGGCGGCATTCAGGTCGCCCATACCTATGCGGAGGGCGGCGTCTATCCGGTGCTGCTCACCGTCGACGACGGCACCGGGCTCAGCAACGCCAGGGCAGTGGCGGGGATCACCGTCACCATCGACCGTCCACCCGTGGCCGATGCGGGGGGCAACCGCGAGGCCTGTGCCGGCGACATCATGGTGTTCGACGCCAGCCGCTCGCGGGACCCGGAAGGCGGCGTGCTCCGCTACCGGTGGGATTTCGGCGACGGGACCGGCGCCGACATCGTCAACCCGACCAAGACCTACCTGACCGGCGCGGTCTACCCGGTGACGCTCACGGTCTCCGACGATTCCGGCTTTGCCGCCAACCATCACACCGACCGCGTGCTGGTCCGGGTCACCGAATCGCCGATCGCGGATGCCGGGCCCGACCAGCTCGCCTGCGCCGGGTCGGAAGTGGTGTTCGACGGCTCCCGGTCGCGCGACGCGGACGGGGTGGTCAACCGCTTCACCTGGGATTTCGGCGACGGCAGCACGGGCGGCGGCGAGCGGCCGGTCCATGTGTTCAGCAAGCCTGGCGAGTACCGGGTCATGCTGACCATCGACGGCGACGATCTCGGCCAGTGCGCCAGCACCAATACCGACGAGATGAAGGTGCGGGTGGTGGATGCGCCGGCGGCACGGATCGCGGCACCCGACCGGGTGGGGGCGGGTGCTGCGGTGCGCTTCGATGCCAGTGCCTCCACCACCGCGGTCGGCCGCATCACGGGCTGGCAATGGGCGTTCGGCGACGGGGAGACCGCCACCGGCCCGGTGGTCGAGCATCGCTACGCCAAGGCCGGCAGCTACGTGGCCCGGCTGACCCTCGAGACCGAGGGCGGGATCCAGGCCTGCAGCACCATCACCGCCAGCCACCCGATCACCGTCAACGCGCCGCCGGTGGCCGACGCCGGCCCGGACCGGGCCGCCGCGGTGGCCGAGGAGATCCTGTTCGATGCCGGCGGCTCGCACGATCCGGACGGCGGGATCGTCGCCTATCAGTGGGACTTCGGCGACGGCACCACGGCCAGCGGGATCAACGCGCGGCACAGCTTCCGCAAGGGCGGTCGCCACCTCGTCACCCTGACCGTGACCGACGACATGGGCCTGCCGAACAGCCAGGCCAGCGACACGGCCGAGATCATGGTCAACCACGAGCCGGAGCCGGTGATCGCGGCCCCCGCCGCCGCCTGTCCCGGCGAACCGCTGCGCTTTGGCGGCGGCTCGAAGGATGGCGACGGCGAGCTCGGCCAGTTCGCCTGGAACTTCGGCGACGGTGCCACGGCTGCCGGCAGTGACGTCACCCACAGCTTCGCGGCACCCGGCCTCTACGAGGTGACGCTGGCCGTGGACGACCGCAGCGGCCTGAAGAACGCGCAGGCCCAGGCGGTGCTGCCGTTCCGGGTCAACCGCCAGCCGCGCGCGATCGCCGGGCCGGACCGGCTGGTCTGCCCGGACGAGGATGTCCGGTTCGACGGCCGGGGCTCGGTCGACTGGGA
>Ga0182739_1005136_pt1 | contig 10492 bp, 9 predicted proteins | sample eDN5th30CBELigBY_FD_128873 | JGI IMG/M metagenome (GOLD analysis project Ga0182739, IMG submission 128873) | Enriched backyard soil microbial communities from Emeryville, California, USA - eDNA 5th pass 30_C BE-Lig BY (version 2) (version 2) | ecosystem: Environmental > Terrestrial > Soil >...
CACAGTCCACCGCTGGCGCATCGCGTCGATATAGGATCGCGACCCGCCCTGCACCACGCGCCATTGCGGACGGCCGCTGATGCGCAGCATCTGGTGGTTGGCCATGAACCGCACCAGGTAGCGCGCCGGGAATTCCAGGATGCGCGAGGCCGGCGACGACCACAGCGCCGAGGCCATCGGGATCAGGTGATCGGTGCGGAAGGCGTCGCCATACCGGTGTTGCGCCAGATAATCGCCCAGCGTCGGGCCCGGATCGGGCGAGTCCAGCAGCGCGGGGGCCTGGCGGTAAAAGCGCAGCAGGTCGCGCACCATGCCCAGGAAGCGGGGCGACACCAGGTTGCGCCGCTGGCAGAACAGCGTGTCCAGCGAGGTCGCGTTGTAGGCCAGGCCATCGGCCTCCTTGTGGACCGAAAAACTCATGGTGGTGGGCTGCGACGCCACGCCCAGTTCATCCAGCAGGGCTGTGAAGTGCGGGTAGTTGAGCGGGTTGTGGACGATGAAACCGCTGTCGACCTGATACGGCCGGCCGTCCAGCTCCACCGCGTGCGTGTGCGTATGCCCGCCCAGGTAGTCATTGGCCTCGTACAGCGTGACCTCGTGGTCGCGGCCCAGCTTCCAGGCGCAGACCAGTCCCGCGATGCCCGAGCCGATGATCGCGATGCGCATGTTCACTCCTTGGCGGCGGCCAGCGCCCAGGCCGGCACGGGTTTGAGGTCCCAGATCAGGCCGGCGGCAGCCAGAAGGCGCAGGCCGTACCAGGTGATGTCGATCTCGCGGGCGCGGAACCCCTGCCGCGCCGAGCCCGGATAAAAGTGATGGTTGTTGTGCCAGCCCTCGCCGAAGGTCAGCAGCGCCAGCCAGGCGTTGTTGCGGCTGTCGTCGTCGGTGTCGTAGCGGCGCTTGCCGTAGCGGTGCGCGAGCGAGTTGATGGTGACGGTGGCATGAAAGAGCGCGACGGTCGAAACGAAAAAGCCCCAGACCAGCATCTGCGGCCCGTCGGTGCCCAGGCCGGGCGCCACGCGCTCCAGCAGCGCGCCCAGGCCATAGCAGCCCAGGCCCAGGGCGAGCGGCACCGCCGCGTCGTAGCGGTCGAGCCAGCGCAGTTCGGCGTAGCCGCGCAGGTCCGGCACGCGCGCCAGGTCGGTCGCGAAGGCGCGGCGCGTCAGGAACCAGCCCATGTGGCTCCACCAGAACCCATGGCGGCGCGGCGAATGCAGGTCCTGTTCGCCGTCGGCATGGCGATGATGGTGGCGATGGTGGGCCGCCCACCACAGCGGCCCGCGCTGCGCGCACGATGCGCCCAGCACGGCGAACACCAGTTGCATGCCGCGCGAGGTGCGGAAGGTGCGATGCGAGAAATAGCGGTGATAGAACCCGGTGAGGGCGAACATGCGCACGGCGTACAGCGCCGCTGCCAGCGCCAGCGCCGCGGGCGACACGCCGGTCCACAGCGCCCCCAGGCAGCCGATATGCAACAACGCAAAGGGCAAGGCGCGGGTCCAGTCGATGCGATCGGGATCGCCGCCCGGCGCGTCCTGCGCCTGCGTATCGACCCAGCGCCTGATCGAAGCGGTCCAGCCTGCGAAAACGGAGCGCATCATGATGTCCTGTGTGAAACGTGTCGGGATATACGGGCGGGCGGCCGCAACGGATGCGTCGGATGCATCAGTGAAAACCCTTATTTCTGGCGCACCGCGTTCGGGCAGGGATGGGCCACGAACGCGTCCAGGTCGTCAAGCACCGGCGCGCGCCAGCGCAGCGGGCGCGACAGCGTGCCCACCAGCAGCTTGTGGCCGAGGTCGGGGTAGGTCACCAACCTGGCGCACGCGCCGGCGGTTTGCAGGGCGGCCGCCAGGCTGGCGCTGTTGCGGCGCGGGTCGACCGTGGTATCGGCCGCGCCGGTCAAGGTCAGGCCGGGCGGCGCAGCCGCGCTGACGTGGTGGATGGGTTGCGAGTCGGGCGGCGTGTCCGGGTAGCCGAACACCGGCCGCAGCGTGCGCGAGACGATGGGCAGGAAGTCATAGGGCCCGGCCAGGCCGATCCAGCCCGCCAGCGCCGCGGGGCTGGAGCCGGCGCCGCCCAGCCAGCGCCCGTCCAGCGCCAGCATGGCGGCGATGTAGCCGCCGGCGCTGTGGCCGGCGACGAAGACGCGCCGCGGATCGCCGCCATGGTCGGCGATATGGCGCTGGGTCCAGGTGACCGCCAGGGCGGCGTCGCGCAGGAAGTCCGGGTAGCCGGCTTCGGGATAGAGCCGGTAATCGACAATGACCGCGACCATGCCGCGCGCCGCCAGCGCGTCGCCGACGAAACGGTAGTCGGCCCGTTCCCCGCTGCGCCAGCTGCCGCCGTAGAAGAACACCACCACGGGCGCATGCGCCGCGCCGGGCGGCCGGTACACGTCCAGCCGCTGGCGCGCCAGCGGACCGTAGGCCAGTCCCGCCGAGACCCGGTGGGCGTCGTCGGGCACGGCGCCATTGAGCACCGTCAGGGGCGAACAGGCGGCCAGCAGGCCAAGGGCCAGCGCGGCCAGGACCACGATGGCAAGCAGGCCGCGCGGGCCTGCGGAAATCCAGGAAGACATGAGGGGCTCCGCAATGGGATACCCCTCTATACGCGGTCCGGCCCGCTTTGGATGCGGCTCAGATCTTGAGCACGTCGCCGCTCATGATGACCGGCCCCGTCGGTTTGCCCGACGGCGATCCGCCCGGCGGTTCGAGCGTGATGGCCAGCTTCTGGATGCCTTCCAGGCCCTGGCTGCGCCGCAGCGCCGTCTGGCCATCGGGCGCCACCACGCCGACCGATTGCGGCGCCTGCCCGGGTGGGATCACCCACAGTTCCAGCGCCTTGCCGCCGGCGCGCGAGGCCAGGTCCTGCAAGGCGTGGACATGCAGGCCGCCGCGCTCGTCGGCGCGCACCACCAGCATGGCCTGCGCCTCCGGGCTTTGCAGCACCGCCATCAATTGCGTGCGCGCGGCGCGGTCGACCTGCATCGGGTAGACCACCACCCCGGCCACCAGCACCGCCGCCAGCGCGCCGCTGAGCACGCGCCAGAAAGCCAGGCCCTGCCAGCCGCGGGCGCCGCCCGGCTTCAGGCGCGCTTCGATGGCGCGCCAGACGCGGCGCGGCGGCACGCGCGTAGGCAGCGACCACAGCAGCGGATAGATGTCGTTTTCCCAGTCGCGCACCTGGCGGCGCAGGTTGGCGTCGGCGGCCATCAGGCCCTCGAAGCGGCGGCGCGCGCCGCCCCGCATCGCGCCGGCCACGTAGTCGGCGGCAAGCCGCGCGCGCAGTTCGGGATCGCTGTAGTTCATGACAGGCACCTCTTGAGCCGGTCCATGCCGCGCCGCACCCAGCTCTTGATCGTGCCCAGCGGCGCCTGCAGGCGCCGGGCGATCTCGCTGTGGCTGAGGTCATCGAAGAAGGACAGCGCGATGGCGGTGCGTTGCTGCCCTTCCAGTTGTTTCAGGCAGTCGGCCAGGCGCTGGCCGTCCTGGTCGCGTTGCAGGCGCTCAAAGGGGCCGGGCGCGTCGTCGGCCCAGGCCTGCGTCAGCTCGCCGTCGGCGTCGGGACGCTCCAGGTCCGGCCTGCGCAGCAGGTCGATGCAGCGATTGCGCACGATGCGCGTCATCCAGGTCATGACTTGGCTCTGCTCCGAAGAATAGCGGGCGGCGTTGCGCCAGATATTGATGAAGCTGTCCTGGAGGACTTCCTCCGCCCAGTCGCTTCGCCGCAATATACGTACGGCAAGCGCAAACAGATGCGGGGACGTCTGTTGATAGAGTTCGGCCAGCGCGGATTCCTGGCCGCGGGCGCAGTCCTGTATCAATGCCTGCAGACGAAGCGGGTCGGGCATGGCGGCTATCCGGGTCACTGATGATGCGGCCGCGCGCGGGAAACCGGCGCGCGGGAGGGCGGAAGTCTTCGTGGGGATGATACAGGCAAGTCCCCCGCGCTGGCGGCGGCGATCTTTAAGGCCGGCCGCGCGCACGGCCTGGGGTAATCCCCCATAAGCAGGGGGTGGCCGCTGGATAAGAATTCATGGTTTTCTCACTGATTTATTCCCACGGCCGCCTCGCATCTGGCGAGCAGTCCACATTAGGCATCAGGGGTCCCTGGCATGAAGGCGTTTTTCCACGACGATCAAAAGCTGCACCATCCGCAGACCTACTTCTCGCGCGGCAAGATGCGCACGCCGCAGGAGGTGCCGTCGCGCCTGGACGGCCTGGTGCAGGCGGCCCGCAAGCTGGGATTCGACGTGCAGGCCCCGGCCGACCACGGCGCCGGGGCGTTGGCGGCGGTGCACAGCCTGGACTACCTGCGCTTCCTGCAGGACGCCCACGAAGACTGGATGAAGCTCCCCGGAGACTGGGGCGGCGAAGTGGTGTCCAACGTCTTCGTGCGCGAACCCAACGCCCTGCGCGGCGTGCTGGCCAAGGCGGGGCGCTATCTGGCCGACGGCAGTTGCCCGGTCGGCCCGAAGACCTGGCATTCGGCATACTGGTCGGCGCAATGCGCCATCGCGGGCGCCGAGACGCTGCTGGCCGGCGACCGCCACGCCTACGCCATCTGCCGGCCGCCCGGCCACCACGCCCGGCGCGACGCCGCGGGCGGCTTCTGCTACCTGAACAACGCGGCCATCGCCGCGCAGCGCCTGACGGCCCGCTTTCCGCGCGTGGCCATCCTGGACACCGACATGCACCATGGCCAGGGCATCCAGGAGATCTTCTATCACCGCAGCGACGTGCTCTACGTGTCCATCCACGGCGATCCCGAAAACTTCTACCCGGTGGTGGCGGGCTTCGAGGACGAGCGCGGCGCCGGCGAGGGCCTGGGCTACAACATCAACCTGCCGATGCCGCACGGGTCGCCCGAATCGGTGTTCTTCGACCGGCTGGCGCAGGCCCGCCGGGCGATCGAACTGTTCCAGCCCGATGCCCTGGTGCTGTCGCTGGGCTTCGACATCTTCGAAAAGGATCCACAGGCCATGGTCAGTGTGAGCGAAGACGGCTTCGAGCGCCTGGGCCGCGAAGTCGGCGGCCTGGACCTGCCGACGCTGATCGTGCAGGAAGGCGGCTACTACATCGAAGGCCTGGAATCCAACGCCCGGCGATTCTTCACCGGCCTGGGCGCCGCCTGATCCGGCGCGGGCCGTCCCGCTACGCGCCGCGGCCGACCGGCAGGCGCATCGCCACGCGCCGCTGCGCGGGCAGGCCGTGGCGCGCCTCGGCCTGCAGCACCTCGTGCAATCGCGAGCCCGGCAACGCCGGGTCTGGCTGGAATCCCAGCCGCGCATACCAGGCCTCATTCCACGCGACATCGCGGAAGGTCGACAGGGTGACGGCGCGCATCCCCGCGCGCAGGGCATGCTGCAGCGCCGCCCGCACGAGCTGCCTGCCCACGCCCCGGCGCTGATGGCCGGCGTCGACGGCCAGCTCCCACACGTGCAGGTCGTCGCCGAAGGCTTCGGCGGCCAGAAATCCGCACAACTGCCCCGCGTCCGTGTGCGCCACCCAAGACGTTCCCTGCGCGATCAGCCGCTGGTGCGCGGCGTCGGACATCGCGTCATCGTCGGCGATCCATTCCAGGCCCGCAACGCCGCGAAACAGCGCGCCGGCCGACCGCTCGATGGCGGGCAGCAGGGCGGCGTCTTCAGGGCGGGCGGGGCGTATCGGCATGGGATGGCGGGCGGTCGAGTTCTGGCGGCCGTGATTCTACGCCGCCCCACGCCGCGCGGCAGGCGCGGGGCCATGCCGCCACGGCGCGCCATGTTGCAGTATTCACCGGCAATCCGGTGTTTAATCGGCGCTCCCTCGCGGGACACGCCGACCGGGCTACGGCGCCTGCCGCGCCCGGCGGCCTTCACAACAAGATCACCAGGATTTCGCACGTGTTTCATGTCATCACCGGCCTCATCGCGCTCTACGTCATCTGGCGCTTCGTCTGGCCCCTGAACTGGCCCGCCGCGGGCAGGATGCTGCTGGCCGCATTGGTGCTGCTGTCCGCCGAGCACCATCTCATCACCCGCAACTTCTTCGGGACCATGGCCTCGCCCGAAGTGCCCGCCGCCGTGCTGATGGCGCTGGGCGCGGCGTTCGGCGCGGTCATCCTGCTGGCCCTGTTCCTGTTCATCCAGGACGCGGCGGGGCTGGCCCTGTCCGTCTTTTCGCGCAGCCGGGGACGCGCCCTGCTCGCCTGCCCGCGCCTGCGCACGGGGCTGGCGTGCGCCGCGATGGCGCTGTCCGTGCTGGGCGTCTGGCAGGCGGTGCGCGTGCCGGAGGTCAAGACGATCGAAGTCGCCCTGCCCCACCTGCCGCGCGCGTATGACGGCTTTCGCATCGTGCACCTGACGGACCTGCACGCCAGCCGGCTGCTTCAGGCCGACTGGATGCGCGCGGTCGTCGCCCGCGCCAATGCGCTCGAGCCGGACCTGACGCTCATCACCGGCGACCTGGTCGATGGCACGCCCGCGGCGCGCGCCGCCGACGTGCAGCCGCTGGCCGACCTGCGCGCGCCGCATGGCGTGGTGGCGATCCCGGGCAACCACGAGTACTACGCCGAATACCTCGGCTGGCTGCAGGCCTTCGAGAAGCTTGGCCTGCGCATGCTGCTCAATGCGCACATGACCCTCGAACGCGACGGCCAGCCGCTCGTGCTGGCAGGCATCACCGACAGCATGGCGGCGCGCGTGGGCCAGCCGCTGCCCGATATCGATGCGGCCATGAAGGGCGTGCCGCCCGCGTCGGCGGTGATCCTCTTGAGCCATCGCCCGGTTGGCGCCGAGCGCCATGCCCAGGCCGGCGCCGGCCTGCAGCTGTCCGGCCATACGCACGGCGGACAGATCCTGGGTCCGCACCTGCTCACGCAGTTGGCCAACGAGGGCTACGTGTCGGGCATGTACCAGGTGGGCGGCATGCAGCTCTACGTGAGCAATGGGGCGGGCCTCTGGCCCGGCTTTCCCATCCGGCTGGGCCGCCCGTCCGAAATCACGCAGATCGTGCTGCGCGCCGGCCCGCCCGCCTGACGCCAACGCCGGGGTGGCGGCCGGCGGCGCGCCCATTCCTTGCAGGGGTTCAGGCCGTGGCGCGCTGCGCCTCCTGCAGCGCGCGCCACAGGATCTTGCCCGTGTTGGATTTGGGCAGCGCATCCACGAACTCGACGATGCGCGGCGCCTTGTAGGCCGCCATGCGCTCGCGGGCCCAGGCGATCACCTCGTCTTCCCGCGCCGTGTCGCGCGCCTCGGGCCGCAGCACCAGCAGCGCCTTCACGGTTTCGCCGCGGCAGGCATCCGGAACGCCGATGACACAGGCCTCGTGCACGGCCGGATGCTCGTACAGCGCATTTTCGACCTCGGCCGGCCAGACCTTGTAGCCGGAGGCGTTGATCATGCGCTTGAGGCGATCGGTGATGAAAAAATAGCCTTCGTCGTCCACGCACCCCAGGTCTCCGGTACGGAAATAGCGCGCGCCGTCCAGCATGAAAAACGCCTCGTCGTCCGCCGCCGGATTGTTCCAGTACCCCTGCATGATCTGCGCGCCGCGCGTCACCAGTTCGCCGGTCTCGCCGGGCGGCAGTTCTTTCAGCGTGGCCGGGTCCACCACCCGCGTGTCCACGCCGAAGGTCGGCACGCCGATGCACTGGCGCTTGTTGCGGTGCATGGGATTGCAGTGCAGGAACGAGGCGCTTTCGGTCAGGCCGTAGGCTTCGTTGAAGACGATACCGTAGCGGTTGGCCAGCATGCCCGCCACGGCCTCGGGCATGGGCGCCCCGCCGCCGCACAGCAGCGCCAGGGCGGACAGGTCGTAGTCGTCGATGCCCGGCTGCGCGAAGAAATCCACGATCATCGCCGGGGCAGCCGCCCACACGCTGACGCGATGCCGCGCCATCAGTTGCGCGGCCACCTTGCGGTCCCAGCGCGGCAGCAGCACCACCGTGGCGCCCAGCAGGATCGGCAGGTTCATGCAGTTCTGCATGCCCAGCAGGTGGAACATCGGCGCAACGCCCATGATGATGGCCTCGCAAGTCAGGCCCCGCCACAGTTGCGACCCGGTGGCCGCAGCCGCCAGCGTGCCATGCGTGTGCCGGCAGCCCTTGGGCCGGCCCGTGGTGCCGGACGTATACGGCAGCAGGCACAGGTCCTGCGCCCCGGCCCGGTGAGGCAGCGGCGGCGCATTGACCGCCATGGCGCCATACCAGGGCACGCCGCCCCGGATGTCCGGCATGCGCCGGGGCGCGGCGATCTCCGCCGGCGGCGCGACCGCGCCATCGCCCGGCCCCAGATAGTCCGAATAGGCATGCACGATCACGCGGTCCAGCCGGCCGTCCTGCGTAAAGTCCGCCAGCCGGTCCGCCAATTCCTGCGCCGCGAACGCGACCCGCGCGCCGCTGTCTTGAAGATAGTGCGCCAGTTCGTCCGGCGTGCTCATCGCATTGACCGGCACCACCACGGCGTCCGCGCGCAGGATGGCGTAGTAGGCAATGATGAACTGCGGACAATTCTGGCTGAACAACAGCACGCGGTCGCCCGCCTTCACGCCGGCCCCGTGCTGCAGATAGCCGGCCATGGCGTCGACCTCGCGCTTTAAGCGCGCATAGTCCAGCGTCGTGTCGTAGAACACGATGGCGGGCTTGGCGGGATAGCGCGTGGCGGACGCTTCCAGGTTGAAATACAGGCTGGACTGCGGCTGGCTGATGGCCAGCGGCAATCCCTTGGGCCAATACCGATGATGCGCTTGCTGCATGCCCTGGGTCTCCGGTTCCCGCGTCGTCGGCGCCGCCTCAGGCGACCAGGCCGCGCGCGATGATTTCTTTCATGATCTCGTTCGAGCCGCCATAGATCTTGCCCACGCGGGCATCGGCGTACATGCGGGCGATCGGATACTCCAGCATGTACCCGTAGCCGCCATGCAGCTGCAGGCATTCGTCGATGACCTGGCAGTTCATCTGCGTGGTCCACCATTTGGCCATCGCGGCGGTCGGCAGGTCCAGCGTGCCGTCCAGTTGCCGCGCGATGCAATCGTCGACGAAGCGCGCCGCGATCGTCGCCACCGTCTCGCATTCGGCCAGCTTGAAACGCGTGTTCTGCAGGTCGATCAGCGGCTGCCCGAACACCTGGCGCGTCCGGGTGTAGGCGACGGTCTCGTCGATGGCCCGGCGCATGGTGGCCACCGCGCCCACCGCGATTAGCAGGCGTTCGCGCGGCAGCTGCTGCATCAGTTGCGCAAAGCCGCGCCCCTCCTCCTCGCCCAGCAGGTTGCTGGCCGGCGCGCGCACCTCGTCGAAGAAGAGCTCGGCCGTGTCCAGGCTTTTCTGGCCCAGCTTCTCGAGCAGCCGCCCGCGGCGAAAGCCCGGCAGGTCGCGGGTTTCCAGCATGATCAGCGAGATGCCGCGCGAGCCGGCCGCGGGATCGGTCTTGACCACCACACAGATCAGATCGGCGTGCAGGCCATTGGTGATGAAGGTCTTGGCGCCATTGACGACATAGGCGTCGCCATCGCGCGTCGCCGTGGCGCGGATGCTCTTCAGGTCGGACCCCGCGCCCGGTTCGCTCATGGCGATGGCCCCGACGAGCTCGCCGGTGGCCATCTTCGGCAGCCAGCGCTGCTTCTGGGCCTCGGTGCCGTAGTTCAGGATGTAGTGCGCCAGGATCGCGCTGTGCACGTTGTTGCTGAAGCCATGGACCATCGCGCGCGCCTGCTCGGCCGCCACGATGGCCTCGTGCGCGAAGGTGCCGCCGCCGCCGCCATAGGCCTCGGGCATGCTGACGCACAGCAGCCCCATGCGCCCCGCCTTGCGCCAGATCTCGCGATCCGCGTGCTGTTGCTTGCGCCACTTCGCTTCGTCGGGCGCGAACTCCTTTTCGAACAGGCGCCGGGTCGAATCCTGGAACAGCGTCAGGTCGGCGTCCATCCAGCCTTTCTTCGGGGTATCCATGGGGGTCTCCCGCAGCGTCAGGGGCGGCCGCCGCCCACGACCAGCACCTGGCCGCTGACGTAGTTGGATTCAGGCAGGCAGAACAGGTACACCGCGCCCGCCGCCTCGGCAGGCGTACCCGCGCGGCCGATGGGAATCAGGCTTTCGGCGTTTTTGAGCACCTGCGGATTCACGCCCACCTTGATCTGCCGGCCCTGGATGTCCAGCGTTGCGTCGCCGTCGGCGGCGGCTTCGGTGAGCCGGGTCTTGATCAGCCCGAAGGCCACGCTGTTCACGTTGACCTTGTAGCGCCCCCATTCCTTGGCCAGCGCCCGCGTCAGGCCGTTCACGCCCGCCTTGGCGGCCGCGTAGTTGGCCTGGCCCGCATTGCCCATCACGCCCGAGGTGGACGAGATGTTCACGACCTTGCGAAAGACCTCGCGGCCCTCGGCAGCCTCGGCCTTGGCCGCTTCGCGGATGAAGCCGGACGCGGCCCGCAGAATGCGGAACGGCGCGGACAGGTGCACCGCCAGGATCTCGTCCCATTGTTCGTCGGTCATCTTCTGGATCACGTTGTCCCAGG
>Ga0182739_1005137_pt1 | contig 10487 bp, 11 predicted proteins | sample eDN5th30CBELigBY_FD_128873 | JGI IMG/M metagenome (GOLD analysis project Ga0182739, IMG submission 128873) | Enriched backyard soil microbial communities from Emeryville, California, USA - eDNA 5th pass 30_C BE-Lig BY (version 2) (version 2) | ecosystem: Environmental > Terrestrial > Soil >...
CAAGCTCCTTCTTCGTTTCAACAGGGCACCTGAATCGTCTTTTCATCGATTTTACTCCTTACTCATTTTAGTGTATATGAGGTGGAATGGAGTGTCCAATTGGATTAGGGGGCTATATAGAAATTACTGCTGGAGAAAAAAGACTAGGCTGATGGTTAGTGGACAATAGCCGTTACAAGAGTATGCAAGGTGAGTATTAGTGAACCATGTTAACAACAGGTAGTTCTTAGTTATACGGAAGACTCTTCTTGGATTTTAATTCCCAGTTTTTCTTTATAGCTATTAATGGGGAAAGGGAATCCTATGTATCCGTCAGAACCGTTTAATGAAATGATTGTTGCCGGGTTGCCGGCAGCGACGCCATAATCCGGACAGCGGCTTCCTACAGGGATTATGAATCGAATATGAATCGGGACCTTGCTTTTTTAATGGTGCAGTGATACGATTTGACATATAGCATTCCTTCGGGGTAGGGTGAAATTCCCAACCGGCGGTAATCAATTTCACGCATGCTTAAGCGGATATCCGCAGAGCTGGTGATATTGTCAGCCCGTGACCCGTATCCTGCTGCAGAGCTCAATAAGATAATCTGCGTGCAAGATCCGGCTGACCTGGTGCAACTCCAGGGCCGACAGTATAGTCTGGATGGGAGAAGGAGAGGCTTCGACAACTTGATTTTGCGCTAGTTTGCTTGTGCCTTTATTCACATTGTGGTGAAGGTTGGTTTACGCATGCTCGCATCATTATTTACTCTAATCTGCCGCCCTATACGCGGTTTATTTGTGAACGATTAGTTGCCGTTCGGAGTGAATAGGCTCGCTTTGTCGCGGTTTTCTCTATATTTCTCAATCATCACTCTCGTCGGATATGCGGATGGGGGTGTTTTTTGCGTATATGGAAGTTTTGAACGATGAGTATTATATGCGTCTCGCATTGGATATGGCTGCAAAAGCATCCGGTCAGACCGGGATAAATCCTGTGGTCGGCTGTGTCGTCGTTAAGGAGGGCAGAATTATCGGTCTAGGCTCGCACTTAAAACGCGGGACTGGGCATGCCGAAGTGCATGCGTTGCAAATGGCTGGCGAGGAAGCAAGCGGCGCGACGCTTTATGTAACTTTGGAGCCGTGCAGCCATTATGGAAAGACGCCGCCTTGCTGCGAACGAATCATTGAAGCTGGAGCCGCGCGGGTCGTCGTAGCTTGTGAGGACCCTAATCCTCAAGTGGCTGGCAGAGGATTGGCGAGATTGAAGGAAGCTGGCATCGAAGTAGTGACAGGCGTCCTAGGCGAGCAATCTGCCCTAATGAATGAGAAGTTTAATAAATATATTTTGACGAGACTTCCATTCATTACGTTGAAGACAGCAAGTACGTTGGACGGTAAAATTGCGACCCGCACTGGAGACAGCCGCTGGGTAACAGGAGCTGAAGCGCGCGAGCGGGTTCACACACTGCGGCATCAGCATGAGGCCATCATGGTCGGTATCGGAACCGTGCTGGCGGATGATCCTCTTCTGACGACAAGAGCGTCAGTACCGGCCGTTAATCCGATTCGTATTATTGTTGATTCGTCGCTGCGCATTCCGCTTGACAGCCGAGTTGTGAACGATCGCACGGTGAGGACGATTATTCTAACATCTGGCCAGGCTGATGAGAGCCGTCAGACTGCTCTTGAAGCTGCGGGCGTAGAAGTCATTCGATGCGGCAGCGGAAGCGGGGTTCAGGTTGATCTTGCTGATGCAATGAAGAAGCTTGGCGAGCTGGAAATTAGCTCTATTCTGCTGGAAGGCGGCGGCAAGCTGAATGGAGCAATGCTTCAAGCGGGCTTGATCGACAAGATTATTTTGCATTATGCTGCAAAAATAGTCGGGGGAGCCGATGCTCCGGGCACCTTTACCTTTGATGGCGTATCTAAAATGGAAGATGCGATTCAACTGGAGCGCTTGTCGGTTGAGATGGCCGGCAGCGATATTTCGATATCAGGCTATCCTGTATATAGAAGGTTGTGATATTTCGATGTTTACGGGATTAATTGAAGAAGTAGGCAAGATGAAGAACGTTTCCAAACAAGGCGAAGCTATGCGTTTAACCATTGGCGCGGCTATTGTAACGGACGGCGTTATGCTGGGGGACAGCATCGCGGTTAACGGCGTTTGCTTAACGGTAACGTCCTTTGATCGAAGCTCATTCACGGCGGACGTTATGCCGGAAACGTATAGAAAATCAAGCTTACATGAGCTTAAGCCGGGAAACCCTGTGAATCTGGAACGCGCCATGCAAGCCGGCGCTAGATTCGGCGGACATATCGTACAAGGTCATATCGATGGCACCGGACAAATCGTTAGCCGATCAACAGATGCAAATGCTGTTGTGTTCGAGATACAAGTGAATGATGCGGATATGCTCCGCTATATCATTCCTAAAGGCTCAATTACGATAGACGGCATTAGCTTAACGATTGTCTCGACTAAAAAACAAACTTTTAAGGTTTCGATTATTCCGCATACATTGAGTGAAACGGCATTATTACACAAGCAGGCTGGTGCAGTCGTCAATCTAGAATGCGATATTATCGGCAAATATGTAGATCATTTATTGCATTATCGATCCGCAGAAGCGACTGTCGAGCAGCCTAAATCAAGGCTGTCAACCGCTTTTTTAAGCGAAAATGGATTCATCTAGATCGTTACTGAAAGAAGGAGGAGCTGACAATGTCACAACAGGAACATATAGCTTTTGACACGATAGAAGCTGCACTGCAGGATTTAATAGATGGAAAACCGATTATCGTCGTGGATGACGAGGACCGCGAGAACGAAGGAGATTTGATCGCTTTGGCGGATCGAGCGACGCCAGAGGTGTTGAATTTCATGATTACAGAGGCCAGAGGCCTTGTATGCGTTCCTATAACTGCCGAGAGAGCGGAGGAGTTGGACCTGCCGCCGATGGTGACCCATAATACAGATTACCATGGAACGGCGTTTACTGTATCTGTCGATCATATATCCACATCGACGGGGATATCGGCATTTGAACGCGCCCAGACGGTAAAAGCATTAATTGATCCGAATACGAAGCCTTCAGATTTCCGCAGGCCTGGGCATATTTTCCCGCTCATTGCGAAGGACGGCGGCGTGCTGCGCCGAGCTGGCCATACAGAAGCAGCGATCGATCTAGCCAAAATGTGCAATGCTTATCCGGCCGGCTTTATTTGTGAAATTATTAAAGAAGACGGAACGATGGCACGTCTAGCCGATCTTCAGCAATTCAAACAAAAGCATGGCTTGAAGCTGATTACGATTCAAGAGATGATCCAATACCGCAATGCGAAGGAGAAGCTGGTAGAGCGCGTTGTCGATGCGAAGCTGCCTACCGATTTCGGGGAATTCCATGCAATTGCCTATACGAACATGGTTGATAACAAGGAGCATGTCGCTTTTGTAAAAGGCGATATTGACGGTTCTAAGCCTGTGCTTGTCCGCGTCCATTCGGAATGCTTGACAGGCGACGTATTTCATTCGCATCGTTGCGATTGCGGGCCTCAGCTGGAGGCGGCAATGAAACAGATCGACCAAGAGGGCTCCGGTGTGTTATTATATATGCGGCAAGAAGGACGAGGTATCGGGCTTATCAATAAACTGAAGGCCTATGTGCTGCAGGAGCAAGGACTGGATACTGTAGATGCAAATCTGAAGCTTGGCTTCGCGCCGGACCTTCGTGATTACGGCATTGGCGCTCAAATTTTGAAGGATCTTGGCATCACTCAAATGCGCCTGCTGACGAATAATCCACGCAAGATTAAAGGCTTGGAGGGCTATGGCCTTGAGGTGGTCGAGCGTGTGCCGATCCAGATGGAAGCCAATGAGGATAACAGCCGTTATCTGCGCACAAAGGAAGCAAAGCTTGGTCATATGCTTCGTTTTGATGATAAATAAGAATCTTTATTAAATAGATCGAGAGGATGAATATATATGGCACGTATCTATGAAGGTAATTTAGTATCTGAGGGTTTAAAATACGGCGTTGTTGTGGGACGCTTTAACGAGTTCATCTCGAGCAAACTGCTTGGCGGCGCGCTGGACGCGTTCAAGCGCCATGGCGCACAGGATGATGAGGTAGAAGTAGCTTGGGTGCCCGGCGCCTTTGAAATTCCATTAATCGCTCAAAAAATGGCGGAGAGCGGAAAATATGACGCGGTTATTACACTTGGAGCCGTTATAAGAGGGTCAACACCGCATTTTGATTTCGTATGTAATGAAGCGGCTAAAGGCGTTGCTGCAATAGCACTTAAGACAGGAGTTCCGACCATTTTTGGCGTATTAACGGTTGACTCTATTGAGCAAGCGATCGAACGTGCAGGAACAAAAGCTGGTAACAAAGGCTATGAAGCAGCGACAAGCGCTATTGAAATGGCGAATTTGACTAATCAATTGAAGGGCTAATTAAGCAGCTTCAATGAATCGGGGGGAACAGAGGTGTCAGTGCTTTATAAGCTGGAGTCGTTCGAGGGTCCGCTCGATTTGCTGCTTCACCTCATCGATAAAGCGGAGATTGATATCCATGAAATCGTAATCCACGAAATTACGGACCAATACATGGAGTATCTGCAAGCGATGAAGGAACTCGAACTGGATGTCACGAGCGAATTTCTAGTGATGGCGGCAACACTGCTTGCTATGAAAAGCAAGCAGCTGCTGCCTAAGCCTCCCGTATTCGAAGAGGAATATGACGATGACTGGCAGGACAATGAGCTCGATCCGAGGGATGAGCTCATTCAGAAGCTGATTGAGTATCGGAAGTTCAAGCAGATTGCAGAGCAGCTTAAGGAGAAGGAGCTGGAGCGCAGTCTCGTATTTTCGCGTGAGCCGGAAGATATGACGCCGTTCATGAAGGAAGTGAATGTCAACCCGATTGAAGGGCTTCATCTGTCCGATCTTGTGGCAGCTTTTCAAAAAGCGCTGCGGCGAGCGGCTCGACGAAACATTATATCGACCATCCAGCGCGATGAAATTTCTGTAAAGGATCGAATTAATGATATCGTTACAGTACTGAGGCAGTATGAAACGGTAAGATTCTCGAAGCTGATCCGTGAAAGCATGGGGCGCCACGAAATCGTCGTTACATTTCTCGCGATTCTTGAGCTCATGAAGATGAAGCATATTCGCTGCTATCAGCATCAATTGTTTGAGGATATCGTTATTCATTGGAGAGGAGAGTCTTCCGAAAGTGGATTACTCGAAATTGAAGACAATTATTGAGGGACTGCTCTTTATGGCTGGAGACGAAGGGCTGAACAAGCGGCAGCTCGGCGATATTTTACAGATTGATATTGAGCTTGCTGCTGATTTGGTCTATGACCTGCAGCGTGATTTAGAGCGTGAGATGCGAGGCGTGCAAATTGCGGAGATAGCATCCAGCTATCGATTGACTACTCACCCTGACCATGCTCCGTACTTCGAACGAATGGCTTACACGCCTACGCGCGCACAGCTTTCACAGGCTGCTCTTGAGACTTTGTCAATCGTAGCGTATCGTCAGCCAATTACGAGAATCGAGATTGAAGAAATAAGAGGCGTGAAGACGGACCGCGCTATCCATAGCTTAGTGTCTAAAGACTTGATCGAAGAGGTCGGTCGCGCGGACGCGATTGGCAGGCCGATTTTGTACGGCACAACGAAGGCTTTCTTAGATTATTTCGGCTTGCCGTCAATCAAAGAGCTTCCTGAGCCCGCTGCTGTTGATGTGGATGAAGCGCTTGAAGAACAAACTCAGCTGCTGTTCGAGCGGCTTGGCGAGAAGCAAATGACATTGGATGAGATTAATTAATGAAGAATGAGATTCCTATGCAGGGTCATACTATGTTCAGTTAGGTATAGAAAATGGAGGACGCAATCGCGATGCTCAATATTCTAAATAATTGGACAGGTTGGCTTATAGCGGGGAGTCTCTTTTTTTTGACATGCATCATCATAGTCGCTGCCTCAAGGATCTACATAAACGCTCATCTGCGCAAGGTGGGTAATAATGATGATATTGAGATCCATGTGAGAGCGTTGTTTGGACTCATTCGCTATCATCTGAAGGTGCCGATCATCCAAATCAATGGACAATCTATCCAATTTAAGAAGGAATCCTCCGCCAAAAGCGCAGGTATTTCAACAGCTGTCAAAGAGAATGAAGATGAGATTGATGTTGAGCGCGTAAAGCGGATGGTCGATTGGGTAAAAGCGTTAGTTCAGCTTACTTATGATCTGAAAGGCATCGTTCGTCATTCGTTAGCGAGGATTGAACTGAGAAGCTTAAAATGGTCCACAACAGCAGGCACAAGCGACGCCATGTGGACGGCTATGGCGACAGGACTCCTCTGGTCTGCTAAGACGACGATAACCGGTCTGCTTTCCCATATGGTCCAGCTTCAATCAACGCCGCAGCTAACGGTTGATCCAGCCTATAATCAAACCTGTTTTAAGACTGAGCTGATTTGCACTGCTCGAATTAGAGCAGGCTATGGCATGCTGGCAGCAGCTCAATTATTTTTCCGCATGAAAAAAAACAAGCAAACGTTCAAACTATGGCGTAATGTGCTGTTTAAGCCGGAAACTGGGTGAAGGTGAATGTCTGGTATATGTACATACTCCATTGCATTGATGAGCACACTATATAAAGCATGATGTAGTACTAATTTATCGTGTTCTCAAGGAGGAGATGTCATGACCGATCATCCTATTCAAGGTTTAATGCAGACAGCAATGGAAAACATCAAGGAAATGGTCGATGTCAATACAATCGTCGGCGACCCAGTCCAAACCCCTGACGGCAGTGTCATTATGCCAATAAGCAAGGTTGGCTTCGGTTTTGTTGCCGGAGGCAGCGATATTCGTATGGATCAAGAGGATGAACAGCATCAGCACCAGCCTAATCACACGGACGCGCATCGTGCATCCGTATCCTTGCCATTCGGCGGCGGCAGCGGGGGCGGCGTATCCATTACGCCAATCGCTTTTCTCGTAGTCGGGACGCAAGGTGTCAAGATCGTACCGCTTGATAATCAAACACATTTAATGGAGCGTATTATAGACTCGGCTCCTGCTGTATTTGATAAGATGCAGACGATGTTCAAAAAAAATTCGACTAATCAAGAAGCGGAATACCCAAGCTCAATAACAACCGTTATTACGAATGAAACGGAGCCTGGCGGTCAATATTCATAAGGCTGGCTGGAAAGCGGCGATCAGGATATCCTGAATCGCTGCTTTTTTTGATTAAGAACTCGTCTATATAAGAGCGTACAAGCATATACTACTTCATGAGTTAGTGAACTTCGACCACAATACAGCGAGAGGAGCAATTCAGAGCATGGTTGCAGTTAGATTGTATCGCATCGCAATACTTATGTTGACGGTGTTGCTGCTGTCGAGCATGACAGTCACTTATCCTGTTCAAGCAAACCGCCTTAGAACAAATGCGAAAGCGAGCGCCTTAATCGACGTAACATCAGGTCGTTTATTATCAAGTGAGAATGGCGACACGCCTATGAGAATAGCCAGCTTGACAAAAATAATGACGGCAATTGTGGCCATTGAGCATGGCCAGCTTAAGGAAAATGTAAAGACCGGAATTAGAGCGGCCGGGAAAGAGGGCTCTTCGATTTATTTGCAGGTTGGCGAAGAGATGAGCTTGGTAAATATGTTGTATGGACTAATGCTTCGTTCAGGCAACGATGCGGCAACCGCGATAGCGGAGCATGTTGGAGGCTCTGAGGAAGGCTTCGTTTATTTAATGAATCAAAAGGCAGCCTATTTAGGGCTAACTAACACGCAATTTAAAAATCCGCACGGTCTCGATGCAGAAGGACATTATTCAACAGCCAACGATCTAGCTAAGCTGACCGCTTATGCCTTGAAAAATAAAGTGTTCGCACAAATTGTAAGCACAGATATGAAAAAAGTGCCTAATCCTCATGAAAAATGGGACTATCGTTGGAAAAACAAAAATAAAATGCTGTCGATGTACGAAGGTGCGGACGGGGTGAAGACAGGCTATACGAAAAAAGCACTTCGCTGTCTTGTCAGCTCGGCTACTCGGAACGGACAACAGCTGGCGGCTGTAACGATAAATGACGGAGATGATTGGCGAGATCACTCGGCAATGCTTGACTGGGGCTTTAAGCACTTTCCATTAAAGCCGTTAGCGGCTAAAGGACAAGCCATTAGCGGACAGCCTTATGTGACTGGCAACGCTTTTCAATATCCGTTGACGGTCGATGAGGAGGGCAAGGTGCAATCGAAGCTTGTGCTGCTTCCAGCAGAAGGAATCCGTTATGCCATGGGGGAGAGAGGAGCTCTGGAATGGTATGTCGGCGAGAAGAAGATTGGACAAGTGCCTGTTTTTGAAAAAAATAGCATTAGACTAAAGCTTTCAAAAGAGTCCAAGCAAAAATTAAAGAATAGTTAAACGTCAATTCTATACCTCATGGGAGAGGGTTATAGCTTAATTGCCAATAGAGTACAGACAAGTCTGGGGAGGCTGTGTTATGGTCAATTGGATATGGTTGTTTATGATTGTTGTCAGTGTCGTTGTTGCAGCGTTCACGGGCAAAATGGATACGGTGACGCAGGCGGCCTTTGATGGCGCTAAGTCAGGGGTTACTGTGAGCTTCGGACTTATTAGCATTATGGTCTTTTGGCTCGGTATGATGCGCATCGCAGAGGATGCGGGTCTGCTCAAAACATTAGCGCGGCTGCTTGGTCCGCTGGTTAGAAAGCTGTTTCCCGATATCCCGCCGAATCATCCGGCCATTGGTTATATTATGAGTAATCTGAGCGCAAATTTATTTGGATTGGGAAATGCGGCAACGCCTATGGGAATTAAAGCGATGCAAGAGCTGCAGAAACTAAATCCTGATTCAACCACAGCAACCCCGGCTATGTGCACGCTTCTTGCGCTTAATACTTCTAGCATTACATTAGTTCCTACTACATTAATCGCCATTCGAATGAATTATAATTCGGCTAATCCCGCGGAAATTATCGGTACGACACTTGCGGCTACCTTCATCGCCACTAGCGCGGCTATATTAGCTGATCGTTGGTATCGTCGGAAAGCAGCTCCGCCCGCAAATTTTGATTCTAATTTTAAACTAAATAAAAAATCATTGAATAACTCAGCGACTGCTGCAGGGGGTGACAGCCTTGTATGAGCTGTTTACAATGATTTCAGCATGGATGATTCCTGCTATTATCGTTTTTATTCCGCTATATGCGGCTTTAAGACGCAAGGTGCCGGTCTATGAGACATTTGTGGAGGGAGCTAAAGACGGCTTCGGCACGGCCATTAACATTATTCCGCATTTGGTCGGCATGATGGTGGCCATTAGCATGTTCCGAGCTTCTGGAGCAATGGAGCTTATGCTTGCTGGCGTGCGTCCCTTATTCGATTTATTTTCTATTCCAAGCGAAGTGCTGCCGCTCGGCTTGCTGCGGCCGCTGACAGGCGCAGGCTCACTTGCTTTTACCGCAGATCTTATACAGACTTACGGACCAGACTCCATGATCGGCAGAATAGCGTCTACGATACAAGGAAGCACGGATACGACGCTTTATGTGCTGACCGTCTATTTCGGAGCTATTGGAATCAGACGCACTCGGTACGCGTTAAAAGTCGGCTTGTTCTCCGATTTAGTTGGATTTTTAGCAGCAATTTTTATTTGCCTGTACATATTTGGATAGCCTGCGCTTGTGCTTTAATGCTCTAATCGTTATGATGGAGATTGAGGTGAAAGCATTGGAACGTTTACAAAAAATATTAGCTCAGGCGGGAGTCGCTTCTCGTCGCAAATGTGAGGAAATGATTGCCGCTGGCATGGTTGAAGTTAACGGCGAGAAGGTGACGGAGCTCGGGGTTAAGGCAGATCCAGCAGCAGATGTCATTACGGTTAACGGCAAGCCGATTAAAAATGAGAAAAAAATTTACGTGATGCTGAACAAGTCGAAAGGCGTTATATCCAGCGCAAAAGATCCGCAGGGACGCAAAGTAGTTGGAGACTTTTTGCCTGGCATTAAGGAACGGGTATATCCAGTCGGACGATTGGATTATGATACGGAAGGATTGCTTATCCTGACGAATGACGGGGAATTTGCGAATATGCTGACGCATCCCAGCCATCATGTGCCGAAAACCTATCATGCGACAGTAAAGGGAGTACCGCACGGGACAGCGCTCGAGCGGCTGCAGAGCGGCATTAAGCTGGAGGATGGCATGACAGCTCCCGCCGAAGTTGAATATCATGATGTCGATACGGAGAAGAATGAAGCGACGATTACGATAACGATACATGAAGGACGTAATCGCCAGGTTCGTCGGATGTTCGAGGCCGTTGGCCATAAGGTGATTAAACTTAGGCGTATCCGCTTCGGAGAGCTTGGTCTTCAAGGGCTTCCTCGAGGCAAATATCGCCATTTGACACCGAAGGAAGTTGATGAGCTCTTAG
>Ga0182739_1005138_pt1 | contig 10484 bp, 11 predicted proteins | sample eDN5th30CBELigBY_FD_128873 | JGI IMG/M metagenome (GOLD analysis project Ga0182739, IMG submission 128873) | Enriched backyard soil microbial communities from Emeryville, California, USA - eDNA 5th pass 30_C BE-Lig BY (version 2) (version 2) | ecosystem: Environmental > Terrestrial > Soil >...
CCATGATCTGGCCATACCGTTCCACATCGTCCCTGACCTGTTTCGCAAAGGCTGCGGGCGGCTTGCCATCGGCGACATAGCCGGAGCCGTCGCCGCGTATCAAGTCGCGTATCCTGGGTTTATCCAGCATAGCCTTGAATTCCGTATAGATCTTGTCCACCACTGGATCCGGCGTGCCCGCCGGGGCAAACAGTCCGATCCAGGTGTCCTGGAAAGTCATGTCGATGCCCGATTCCCGCAGCGTGGGAACGTCGGGCATTTCAGGCAGGCGCTTGCTTCCGGTGAATGCCAGTACCTTTATTTTTCCCGCTTTGATGTTTTCCAAGGCGATGCCCGGAGGCAGGATTTCCGCATGGACCTCGCCTGCCAATAGCGCATTCAGCGCGGGTGCGCTGCCCTTATAGGGCACGTGCAGCAGTTTCGCCCCCGATTTCTGCTTGAAGAGTTCGGTTGCCAAATGCACGGTATTGCCAATGCCGGGGGAACTGTAGTTCATCTTCACACCCGGTTTCTTGGATAACTCCACCAGTTCCTGCACCGTATTCGCCGGCACGGACGGATGCACCGCGAGTATCAGCCCCAAACTGGTCGCCAGCGGGGTGATGGGAATAAAGTCATTGATGACGTGGTAAGGAATTTTCTTGTAGGCCTTCTGATTGATCGCAAAGGACGCGGTCACCAGCAGCAGGGTCTGTCCGTCGGGTGCCGCGCGCGCCACCGTTTCCGTACCGATGATCCCATTGGCCCCCGCGCGATTATCGATGACCACACTTTGGCCAAAGCGTTCGGCCAGCATGGGCGACAAATGGCGCGCCAGCGAATCTATGGTGCCGCCGGCGGGAAACGGCACGATGATGCGCACCGGACCCGTGGGGTAGTTGGCGGCCGGCGCGGCCATTGCGGCGAACGGCGCCCCCGCGCTCATGAACACGCCCAGCGCCGCCAGCCAACTGGGCCGCCACATCCGTGGAAGCGTCCGCAGACAGGCTCGTGATCTCCTTTTCGAAGCCCGTTCGCAGGCCGGCCCCATGGCGCTCTGCTCGTGAAGATCAATGCTCGACATCTTCGACTCCGATATTGAATTTCCAGCCGTGCTGTTTGAGCTTCTCCACCATTGCTTCACCGTGGCGTGCCGCGATCGCCTTCGCGGTTTCCGGGACGCGGTCGACGTCGTCGAATTCCTCCGGTTGTCCCTGAATGATGACCAACAGGTGGGCATCTCGATCCGACAGGTTGACGAAGCGCCGAGTCACCGCGGGCGGCACCGCCACAAGATCGAACGGTTCGAGCACGGTGGCCTCTTCCCCATGATCACCCCATTGGATCTCCCACTTTCCGGTCAACGCCATGAAGGTTTCGTGCGTGTGGTAATGCACATGCAACCCCGGGCCCTGGCCTTGCGGGCAAGTCACGATGCCCAGCCGGAAAACCCCCGCGTCCCCGCCTTCCACCGCCGGCTTGGGCGAAAGCTGCCCCGGCAACGGGCCAGGCGACATGATGTTGCGCGTTACCTTTGCGGTAATCATCTCCATGACATCCGGAGGAATGCCGATCTCGTCGAGTATTCGTTTCTTGGTCGACACCAGTTCATTGAAGCGCGCAGTGCGCTTCTTCATTTCGTCCTGCGTCGGGGTCCAGCGCTTCATACTTTCATCCCTCTTCGTATCGACACGTGGTTGTTCAACGAATCGGCGGCTTCCAGCCGGCAAATTCACCTATCGCCACACAAGCGTCCCGCAGGGCCGACGCAGCGGGTTCAAGCCATCCGCTCAACATGACAAAGCCATGCGGCAGCTTGGGGTATGCGGTCAAGCTGGCCGTGTTCCCCGCGGCGGCAAGCTGCGCCGCCAGCCGTTCGTTGTCGGACTTGAGCGGATCATCCTCACCGACTCCCAGCCAGGCGGGCGGCAAGCCGCTCAGATCGCCGCGAAAGGGAATCGCAGATCGCGCCTGCTCTGGACCCAGGTCGCCGAGATACTGTTGCCATACCCAGCGCGAGTACTCCCGCGCCGTGGGCTGGGGGCCGCCCGCATTGGAATAGAACAGCACCAATCCGGCCGCCGGCGGATAGCCGCGATCCCTCATGAACTGGGCGGCGGACAGGCAGAGCGTCGCGCCGGCCGACTCGCCGAACAGTACGAGCTTGTCGCCCAGCAGGCCCCTGGTCCGGTTTTTCGCCTGCTCCCTGAGCCAGTTGATCGTGGCGAGCACTTCGTCGACCTGTACCGGGTACCGATGCTCCGGCGTTCGCCGGAAATCCACGGCACACACGGCACAATCCGTCTGCATCGCGATGCGCCGCACCGTTGCGGCATGAGAGTCCAGGCTTCCCGCCCACCAGCCGGCGCCCCTGACGAACAGGACCATGGGCAGCGGCGCCTTCGTTACCCTGGGATAGACAATATCGAGGCCGATGGGGCCGTGCGGTCCATCCATACTCAGGCGGTCGGAACGTGGCACCGCCGGAGCTTGTCCGCCGGAAAGCCGGAAGTAGTTTTCCTGCTGTTCACGGGCCTGCGCCAGCGGCATGCTCAAAGGGTCGCCAGCCACCGCGCCGATTCCACGCAAGTATTCCCGTACCTGAGCATATTCCTTGAACATTCAGCTGCCTTTGTAGCTGGACATTCGGCCACTCTACGGAAGCGGAAAATTCCTGTCCATGATTCACCGCGTATTTAAAATATTCGGGAATTGATATATTGGTGCGCCGTTTTTCCTTTCCATGCAGCCAGCATCGTCCAGCCAGGACAAGCGGGAGCCAACGTATGAGTCAGGTCGAGATTCAGTTGTTGAAGATGCTTCCGGTGCTGGTTGCGGAGCGCAGTGTGTCGCGGGCCGCCGAGCGCATGGGCATCAGCCAGCCCGCCGCCAGCCGCGGCCTGGCGCGGCTGCGCATCCTGTTCGACGATCCCTTGCTGCTGCGTACCCGCAACGGCATGGTTCCCACCAACCGCGGCCACGAGGTGGACCGGGCGATACGAAAACTGCTGAGGGATCTGGATGCGCTGGTGACGCCGAGCGCCCCGTTCGATCCGAAGGTATCGCATCGCACCTTTCTGGTAACGGCCGCCGAATACGCGGAACACGTGCTCATGCCCATTGTGTTCCGCCGTCTGCGGGAGTCCGCGCCCAACGTGCGCATAGAAGTTCGCGCCATGAAGTCCGAGTACGCGTACGAATCCATGGAAAGCGGAGAGATCGACCTGAGGATCGCATGGCTGCTGGAGCCACCGCAGTCGCTGCGTTCCATGCCGCTGTTTCAAGACCGCATAGTCTGTATTGCCGACCGCCATCATCCCGGCATCGGGGATGCCTTGACGCTGGAGCAGTACTTTGCCCTGCCGCACGTGCGGGCCTACGGCACCGGCCGCACAACCACCGGCCAGGTGATCGATGACGCCGTCGCGGGATACGGGCGTAAGCTCATCGTGCCTTTCGTGGTCCGGCACTTCCTGACGATTCCGCACGCCATCGTAGGCAGCGACACGATAGCTACCTTGCCACGCGCACTGGCCAGGCAGTTCGCCGAAAAATACCCGCTGCGCATATTGGAGGCACCGCTGCGGCTGCCCCGGGTGAAGTATGCGGTGTATTGGCACGGACGCAGCCAGCACGACAAAGGCCACCGGTGGTTGCGGCAATTGGTGCGTAGTGCTGCGCTGGACATGGACGGCTCGATCTAAGCCGGCATGGCGCAGTGCGCCAATATCTTGATGTTTTGTTCTGTCTGAGACGGATCATTCCCCCGTTCCAGGGGATTTCGATCCGCGAACCTCGGTTGTCTTGATGAGTGGGGCGGGTGGCCCGATAAGTGGCCGCTCGCGCCGACCTGCCTCGTCGTTGGCGGCGTTGACAACCCATCTGAATGTGAATACAGCCTTCAAACCAACTGAATACAGTTTTCAGTATTTAATGGATCGGCCCTGCAGGGCAGGCTCTTCAAGCGAGGCAGGACTTGAAATCGACCGCTTTTTCCGCAGTTCCTGTCGCTGGCTTGCGCAACCGGCTCACCACCGCCGACCACATTGCGGAAGCGCTGCGTCATGCCATCCAGAGCGGCGACCTGGCCGACGGCATGGAGCTGTCGCAGGTCGGGCTGGCCCAGCACTTCGGTGTCTCGCGGGTGCCGGTGCGCGAGGCGTTGCGGGCGCTCGAGGCCGAAGGCTGGATCACGGCGCCGACCAATCTGCGTGCCTTCGTGCAGTCGCTGACGCTCGACGAAATAGACGAGATTTTCCGGATGCGCTTCCTGCTCGAACCCGACCTGATCGGCCGTTCGATCCACAACGTGGATGACGCGGTGATTGCCGACCTGCGCGCCCGCTGCGACGAAATGGATGCCATGCGGGATCACGCGAAATGGGTGGCCTGCAACCGCGAATTCCATCGTGCCCTGCTGGCGCCGTCGGGCGCGACGTTCACGTTGAAGCTGGTCGAGCAGTTGACTGCCCATGTGGAGCGCTATTTGCGGCTGCATTGTGCGAAGTCGGATCGCCAACAGGAAGCCGGCGTCGAACATCGGGCGCTGGTCGACGCGATCGCCCGGCGCGACGTGCGCAAGGCCAAGGCCATCTTGCGCGAGCACATCGACGATAGCCGGGTAGGAGTGCTTGCCGCGGTGCGTAATCGCTAGGGTGAACAGACCCTAGCCGCAGAGCTTGGCTGAATAGAGACGAGGCCGGCGCCCGGTGCGGCGCGCGGCTTTCATGCGCCTTTAGCTTCAGGAGTCCGAACGTGGTCAATCCCATCAAGCGGCCGGCCTTGCCGCCCGAAGTGCTGGCCCGGGAGGTCAGGCGCGACGCCGAAGTGTATGCGCCGATCGTCCGGCAGGCCAACATCAAGGCCGAGTGATTCGATATTCGCGCCGATCGCATCGGAGGAACCCGCATGTCCACCTATGGCCTTCAGAAGATGATTCGCGACGTCAATCGCGACCCGCAGTTGCGCGAACGTTATTTCTGTTCGCCTGAAGCGCTGTTCCAGCGCTACGACATGACGGCCGACGAGCGCCGGGCCGTGCTCGAGCGCGATTTCGGCGCGCTATACCGCCTTGGCGTCCATGGACTGCTGCTGCGGCCGTTTTCCATTCTGCACCAGGTCTCGGAACCCGACTATCTCAAGGCGATCCGCCAGGAGAAATGACACATGCCCATTTCATACGCCTGCGCCTTCAGCCATGCGCCCGGCATCCTGGCCTGGAGCGAGGCCGCGCCCGCGGCCCAGCGCGGCAACCTTCATGCGGGCATCGAGGTGCTGCGGCGCCGGCTGGATGACGCCGATCTCGATGCGCTGATCCTGTTCACGTCCGAGCACTGGACCAATTTCTTCCTGGACCACGTGAGCCCGTTCTGCGTCGGGCGATCGGAATCCTACGAAGGCCCGGTCGAACCCTGGCTCAAGCTGGCGAAGACGCGCGTACCGGGACATCCCGCCCTGGCGCGGGAACTGCTGGCCGAATGCTATGCGAACGATGTCGAGCCGGGTTTCGCCCACGAGATGCAATTCGACCACGGCACCATGATCCCGCTGCATTTTCTCGTGCCCGACATGCGGCTGCCCGTTGTCCCGATCATGGTCAACACGCTCGCCGCGCCCCAACCTTCGGCGCGGCGCTGCATGACCCTGGGCCGGATCGTGGGCGACTATGCCCGCCGTTCCGGCATGCGGCTGGGTATCGTGGCGACCGGCGGCATGTCGCACGATCCGGGCGAAGTCAACCACGGTATCATCGATCAGGCGTTCGACCGGCGGTTTCTCGAGCAGATGCGTGACGGCAGGCTCGACCAGCTGGCAGGCTATTCCACCGATGATCTCGCGGCCGCCGGCGCGGGCGCCATCGAGCTGCTGAGCTGGATCGCGCTTGCCGGGGCACTGCAGCGATATCGCGGCGAGGTGGTGGCCTATGAGGCAGTCTTTCCCTGGGCCACCGGTATGGGGCTGATGTCGATGACCCCCGAGGTCGTCTGACGCCAGGTTTTTTCATTGCCGCTACGCATGTGCGCGGCCGCACCTTTTCATCGATAGAGAAATGAACATGTCCGCATCCAACACCACTCTTTCCGAAGTCGGGGACGTGCCCACCGACTTATTCATTGGCGGTCAATGGCGAGCCGCCGCAGGCGGCAGGCGCATCGAGGTTTTCGATCCGTCGACCGAACAGGTGATCGCGAGCGTGGCCGACGCAACGGTAGAGGACGCCGCCGCCGCGGTGGATGCCGCGGCGGCGGCCGGCCCGGCCTTCGCACGGATGGCGCCGCGCCAGCGCGGCGAGATCCTGCGCAAATGCTTCGAGCTGATGATGCGCGACAAGGATCGCCTGGCGAAACTCATCTCGGTGGAGAATGGCAAGGCGTTGTCCGATGCCCAGGGCGAGGTGGCGTACGCGGCGGAATTCTTCCGGTGGTTCGCCGAAGAGGCGGTACGCATCAACGGCGACCTGGGCGTCGCGCCGGGCGGCGCGAACAGGATGCTGGTTCAGTACCAGCCGATCGGCGTGTCGGTGCTGGTGACGCCGTGGAACTTTCCGGCCGCGATGGCCACGCGGAAGATCGCGCCGGCGTTGGCGGCGGGCTGCACGTGCATCCTGAAGCCGGCTACCGAGACGCCGCTGACGGCGTACGCATTGGCGGCACTGTTCCACGAGGCCGGGGTGCCGGATGGGGCGGTGAACGTGCTGACGACGTCGACCTCGGGCAAGGTGGTCGATGCGATGCTGGGCGACGAGCGGGTGCGCAAGCTGTCGTTCACGGGGTCGACGGAGGTGGGCAGGGTGCTGCTGCGCAGCGCGGCGCAACGAATCGTGAATTGCTCGATGGAACTGGGAGGCAATGCGCCGTTCGTGGTATTCGACGACGCGGACGTCGATGCGGCGGTGGAAGGGGCGATGATCGCCAAGATGCGAAATGGCGGAGAGGCTTGCACGGCAGCCAACCGGTTCTATGTGCAGCGTGGCGTGCTCGAGGAGTTCTCACGCAAATTTGCGCAGAAGATGGAAGAGGTGAAAGTGGATGACGGACCCAAGGCGGGCACGGGCTGCGGTCCGCTGGTCAATGCGGCGGCGGTGGCCAAGGTTGCCGAGCTGGTCGAAGACGCCGTGTCGAAGGGCGCGAAGGTGTTGACCGGCGGCAAACGGCCGCAACGCACCGGCCACTTCTACCTGCCGACGGTACTGGTGGACGTGGCGCCGGAATCGAACGTGCTGGGAGAAGAGATTTTCGGCCCGGTGGCACCGATCGTGGCGTTCGACAGCGAGGCACAGGCCATCGAGCAGGCCAACTCGACCGAATACGGCCTGGTGGCTTACGTGTACACGAAGGATATGCAGCGCGGACTGCGGGTGTCCGAGCAGATCGAAAGCGGCATGGTGGCATTGAACCGCGGCCTGGTGTCGGATCCGGCCGCGCCGTTCGGCGGGGTCAAGCAAAGCGGCCTGGGGCGCGAGGGCGCGCACCACGGCGTACTGGAGTTCATGGAAGCCAAGTACATCGCCACCAGCTGGTAGTGCCGCACCGCGTCCGGAGGTGCGCCGGAACAAAATGGCATCGTGGGTTTCACGACCCACGATGCTTGCTTCAGGCCTGGGCAACCGGGCTCTCGTCGACCGCGGGCGGGGACACGCCAGGCATCAACGGCTGAAAGCGGGCGGCAAACGTGCCGTGCTCGATAGCGAGCTTCGCGCTGCACGACGTCAACTCCACGATCTTTTGACGGTTCGATTCATTGGGCCAGGAGCGCATCCGGAGGCTCCTGGTCCGGCATGTGACCGGTTGCGTCCTGGTCCGCGTCCTGCGTCGACCATCATTTTCAGGAACGCGTGTCCGGTGTCTTCCGAACTCATCTCTCACCAGGCTGTCGGTACGCTCTATCGCGATCATTGCGATTGGCTGGTCGGCCTGCTGCGGCGCCGGTTGGGAGGGAACGTGGACCATGCGGCCGACCTGGCCCATGACACCTTCGAGCGCGTGATGCGCAAGGGCGTGGCGCCAGGCATGCACGAGCCTCGAGCCTACCTCACCACCGTGGCGAGCCGGCTGGTCATCAGCCACTATCGCCGGGCTGCGCTGGAGACGGCCTACCTTGAAGCTCTGGCGCAGCGTCCCGAACCCACCGCACCGTCCGCGCAGGAGCGGGCCGAAGTCATTGAAGTCCTCGACCAGATCTGCGAAATGATAGACCGGCTCGATGCGCGCTCGCGCCGGATTTTCCTGCCTGCCCAGATCGACGGCCTGGCCTACGCCGAGGTGGCTGCCCGCATGCAGGTGTCGATAGACGTGGTCAAGCGGACGATGTCCAAGGCGCTGCAGAGCTGCTACATGGCGATGTACGCCTAGCGCGGCGCGGGGAGGGAGCTGCGACGTGGCCCAGGGGAACGTTTACGCCGACGAGGTCGCCGCCCGCGCGCTCGATCCTTCCGTGGTGGAGCAAGCGGCCGATTGGCTGGTGAGGCTCGAGCCCGACGGCGATGGCGCGGACCACGAAGCCTGCCGCCGCTGGCGCGGAAAAGCCCGAGCACGAACTGGCCTGGCAGCGCATGGTCGACCTGCACGCCGGCATGCGGCAGAGCGTCCAGCGCATCGACCGCCGCGCCGCTACCGTGGCCATCGGACAGGGCGTGGACCTGGCCGCCAAGCGCCGCCGCGCGCTGAAGTGGCTGGCGGGCATCGCCGGCGTCGGCACGGTGACCTGGGCCGGGCGCGATGCGTTGCCGTGGCGTTCTTGGACCGCGCAGCATCACACCGCGGCGGGCGAACGCCAGACCCTGGTGCTGGAAGACGGCACTTCGCTGCTGCTCAATACCCGCACCGCGGTCGATGTGCGCTACGACTCGCGCGAGCGCCGGGTGGTATTGATCGGCGGCGAGATCCAGGTCACCACCGGCCGCGACCGGCGGCCTTTTCATGTCGAGACCCGCACCGGCCGCATCCGTCCCATCGGCACGCGCTTTACCGTCCGCAACCTGGATGGCGCGCGGACGCAGGTGGTGGTGCTCGAAGGCAGCGCCATGCTCGAGCCGTCCGCCGGCTCCGCGCCACTGCTGGTGCGCGCCGGGCAGCAGGCGAGCTTCACCGCCACCTCCACGCACGGCCCGGCGTCGGCCGGTCCGACCGCCGGCGCATGGGTGGAGGGCGTGCTGGCGGCCCAGGCGATGCGGCTCGCGGATTTCCTGGTCGAGCTGGGACGCTATCGCGCCGGCGTCCTGTCCTGTGCGCCGGACATCGCCGACCTCCGCATTACCGGTGTCTTCCCCCTGGAGGACACCGATCAGGTGCTGCAATCGCTCGAACACATCTTCCGGGTGAAGGTAGTGCGGCGCACCCGCTATTGGGTGACCGTGGTCGGCGCCTGAGTTCGCGCCCGTGCCTCTGCGCGAGAAATTTGTAACCGCCGCACACCGCGGCGCGGCTCGTGCGTCAAGTCGGATAAGGGGCGGCCATTTCCGGATCGCGCCGGTTCGATTGTCTACGAGGAAGCTTCTATGGCTGGCCGCCATTGCGCAGAACCACGGCCTTCATCACTCGTGCCGCGAGGCATGCCGGCGTCCGCGCCGCGCGCGCGCCGCCTGATCGCGACGGCCGTGCTGGCCGTACTGTACATCGGCGCGGCAGGCGCGCTGGGCGCCGTCTCGGCAGCCAGGGCCGAAGAGCCGTCTCAGGCCGTCGATGCCGTTCATCTCTACGATATCCCGCCCGGCCCGTTGGAAGAGGCGCTGATCCGCTTCGGCCGCGTCTCGGGGCATCTGGTGGCCGCGGACCAGGCGCTGACGGAAGGGGCCCGCAGCCCCGGCCTGCGGGGCCGCTATGCCGTCGAGGCCGGCCTGGCTGCGCTGCTGGCGGGCAGCGGCCTGGAGGCGACGCGCATGCCCGACGGCGGCTGGCGCCTGCGGCGGGTAAACCGGCGCGCCGTGCAGCTCGGCAATCTGCCGGAGATCGAGGTCATCGCCGATGCGCTGCCTTCGGAACAGGTCTATCGCACGCCCGCCGGCGTGGCGGTGGTGACGCGCGAACAGATCGAGCGCCTGCCGCCGCGCAATGCCAGCGACCTGCTGCATGAAACGACCGGCGTGTTCACGTCGTCGGGCCGGGGCGACCCCGGCCTGTCGATCAACATCCGCGGCATGCAGGACTTCGGCCGCGTCAACGTCATGATCGACGGCGCCCGGCAGAACTACCAGGCCTCCGGCCACGGCTCGAACGGCCAGGTCTATCTCGATCCCGCGCTGGTCGGCGGCGTGGAGATCGCCAAGGGACCGGTATCGACGGTGGGCGGCGCGGGCATGATCGCCGGGTTGGTGAATTTCCGCACGCTGGATGTGGGCGACATCCTCGAAGACGGCCAGCAGCGCGGCGGCCGCATCAACCTGACCACCGGCGACAATGCCTATCACTTCGTCGGCAGCGCCGCCGCCGCCGCGCGCCTGGACGAGGAGGCCGACCTGCTGGTGGCGCTGAGCCGCAAGAACGTCGGCGAATTCCGCGTCGGCACCA
>Ga0182739_1005143_pt1 | contig 10477 bp, 9 predicted proteins | sample eDN5th30CBELigBY_FD_128873 | JGI IMG/M metagenome (GOLD analysis project Ga0182739, IMG submission 128873) | Enriched backyard soil microbial communities from Emeryville, California, USA - eDNA 5th pass 30_C BE-Lig BY (version 2) (version 2) | ecosystem: Environmental > Terrestrial > Soil >...
TGGGGACGCCCAGTTCACATGGAATCGATTATGGAAAATAAAACGATGTTGTTTTCATATGATGGAAAGGGACTTCATCGAAAGTATTTATAAGCGTAATGTTAAAAGGCTGTCTCGTAGTGGAAAAATCCACTTATGGGATGGCTTTTTGATGTTTGGGGAGGAACTCTTTTTTTATCAGTATTTTTATTAGTAAACAAGCGGCAAAATATTCGATATGTTTTTGTTTAAGCATATCGACGTTGATCTACATCATCTTGATAATTGCATTCGAAAACAATTTTGCGGTGCTTTTCCACTCATTTGTTTGTTAAGGTAAAAGGATGTATAGGTATATAGAAAAGGGGGAAAAGGCTTAATTTTATATAAAATTCATTGGCCCAGGAGTAATTCTATTAGGAGATTAATAAAAATTGCGTTTGCATGAGTCATTGTATCATTCGTTATTTCACTATTTGGTTCATTAATAGATTACATCCCATTATCTAAATGCGCACCTAATGTTTACTATCCTTCAATTGGAGAAAGTCTAATCTTCGGAATGGTGTACACCACACCCATTTTGCTCATGCTGAGTATAATAGTCTTTATTATCTATATGCTAATGGGCAATATTAAACATTTTTCCCATCTAATTAAGGTCATTTTAAGTATATTACTAGCAGGCTCTATTATATGGTTAACCCTCTTTATCATAGAAAAAAGTAATAAGACTGATGATATTTACTTAATACCTAAGGGGGGAAAAGGAGATGTTTTGGTTTTCTATAATATCAAAGGAGTACCGAGAGTTGAAATAGAAGATGGATATGAAGTGCATATTATTAATGAAAAAGGCTATTTCGTAACTTCAAAACCTGATATGGATTATGGCACAGTAACGGATAAATATTATTAGGTAGATAAAAAGGGTAATAGAAACCCTATAAGTAATAAATGTGTTAGTTTATTTGGAACGGGTGGATTCTCAACATCTTTGAAGGACGAAGAAGTAGATTTTTATGATACAGGACATTAGAAGATTTTCAAATAAATTAATAAAAATCAATCTCAAACGAATCATGACCATATTAAAGGAAAAAGAGTAAAAAAGAATAGAGAAAAAGGCGACTTTCCATTCAAAATCGAGCGGAAAGTCGCCTTTTATTTGTGATAACCGTTTAACAAAATTAAAAACGTCAGTTTCTCAGTGTCCTCCCCGTAAGCTGGGTATTGATGATGGCCATTCGTTTGATTCCTTTTGCGTTATGGTGCATTTGAAGCCGGATTTAATCTTTGGCACCTGTAATTAAACTATGCAAAAAGAGTAATCAGGAAGTTCAGGTAAATGAGAAATCTGAATTTATATTAATGGTATCGTATGTTGTAAAAAAAAGTGTTCAGAAAATTCGTTTTATATTGACAAATAAATTACATGGATTTAAACTAAAAATACATATTCCAATATGTGGAATACGTTCCACATCGTGGAATGATTAATATTTTAATTAGTTAGGATGGTGATTTCATTTATGCACTGGGATATCGAGGTGGACATTGTTGTAGTTGGCGGCGGGGGATGTGGTTTAACTGCCGCACTTTCAGCAGCAGAAAGTGGGCTGGAAGTAGCTATTTTGGAAAAAACAGAATTTATTTTGGGAAATACAGCAGCAAGCGGAGGGATGATACCAGCGGCAGGCACACGCTTTCAATTGGAGAAGGGTATTATTGATAATCCAGAACAAATGGCAAAAGAGATATTAGAAAAAAATAAATATACAGGTGACCCTGATCAAACCTTAAGAGTGAGTAAAGAATCAGCAAGTTTAATTGAATGGTTGGTTGATAGACATGACATTAAGCTGTCATTAGTGACAGAGTTTTTACTACCAGGTCACAAAACATATCGTATGCATGCTCCACCATCAAGATCTGGATTAGAATTAATGAAAATGTTACGAAGTGCTGTAAGGAAGATGGATAACATTTACCTGATGCTGAAATCACCAGTAACGAAATTGGTATTAAGCGACAACAATGAAGTAATCGGTGTAGAAACTAATACGCCAAACGGAAAGCAGCGGATAGGGGCGAAAAAGGTAATCCTAGCCGATGGCGGTTACGGCGGAAACAAGGAGATAGTGAATAAATTTATTCCGGAGATTGCGGACGCACTATATTTTGGCTATGAAGCTAACACTGGAGATGCCATATCTATGAGTGCTGAGGCAAATGCCGAACTGAAAAATATGAGTGCATACCAAGGACATGCGTCTGTTTCGGAAGCACATGGAATTCTTGTTACATGGGGAGCCGTGATGTTGGGGGGATTTATTGTTAACAATCGAGGTTTTAGATTTGGCAATGAATCGCAGGGATATTCGGAATATGCTAGAGAAGTGTTAAATCAACCGGAAAAGCATGCTTATATGATCTTTGATCAAGAGATTTACAGTCAATTACAAGGGATTGAGGATTTTAAAAATTTGGCTGATTTCAAGGCATTCCATTATTCAGACTCCATTGAAGGTTTAGCGGAAAAATTAGAATTGGATCCAGAAATCCTTAAAACTACACTGGAGAAATATAATGCGTCAGTTACGTTAGGGGAGGATGAATTCGGAAGGCGAGTGCTGCCAAAGAAGCTTACAGATTCTTATTATGGAATTAAAATTGTTCCTGCCTTGTTTCATACGCAGGGAGGACTGCGAATAAATGAAAATGCCCAAGTATTAGGAAAAAACGGTGTTCCTATTCCTAATTTATACGCCGGGGGTGGAAGTTCTGTTGGTATTTCCGGTACCTTAGCTGAGGGGTATGTAGCGGGGAATGGATTGTTGTGTGCATTGGGTTTTGGAAAAATTGCAGGAAATCATGCAGCAAAATCAATAAATCAAGTGGAGGTAAGATAACTTATGTCTCATGTTTGGGAAAGTGCATTAACAGATGTTGATAAGATTGTAATTGACAAAGGCGGTTATGGGAAAAGAAGAGGACTTGGAAAAAAGCCAGTCTTCATAATTATTGATGCCCAGTACAATTATGTCGGAGCAGATAAGCCAATTGAAGAGCAGTTAGAACAATGGCCTAGCGGAGGAGGAACTGCTGCTTGGGCAAGTATAAGAAAAATTAAAGTGTTAAAAGATCATGTTAAAGAAGCTGGTATCCCAGTCATCTATACAAGAAATGTACAAAAGAAAACGATAGATTTCGACTCTTTCGGTTTAAAAGCTGCGAGAGACAATTCTAAATATATTGATGGTCGTCCAGAGGCAGAAATCGTGGATGAATTAAAGCCGGAAGCTCAGGATATCGTTGTTGATAAAAGTTATGCAAGCGCTTTTTTTGGTACTCCACTAATTAGTTATTTAGTCAAGCTCGGTGTGGATTCTATTATCATTGTCGGCGGTTCTACGAGTGGTTGCGTGCGTGCAACGGCTGTTGATGCGGTTACACACAACTTTAATGTAGCTGTGATAGAAGATTGTGTATATGATCGTATACAATTATCCCACCAAGCCGGCCTTCTGGATCTATGGATGAAATATTGCGATGTTATCACGGCCGAAGAGGTCGTAACGTATGTACAAAACTTACAATACAAGGAGGTTTACTAAGGGATGTTGGATTTATTAATTAGAAACGGAGAAGTTGTCTTCCCTAAAAGAGGAGTTTTGCGTGCAGATTTAGGAATAAAAGATGAAAAGATTGTTGGAATTTATGATCGGAATCAAGAAGTTGATGCGAAGAAAGTTATTGATGCGGAGGGACTTCACATCTTCCCGGGACTAATCGATGCGCATGAACATTTGGGGATTTATAACTCCGTTGAAGATGATTTTAGAGATACGAAGCAGCATGCGGTTGGCGGCGTAACAACGATAGTCAATTATGATAGAATACCTAAAAGTTATTTGGAAGCTTTCCCAAGATTGAAAGAAATAGGTGAGCAAAACAGTTATATTGATTTCGGTTATAGTTTAGGAATTTTATTGGAAGACCATATTGATGAACTTGAAGAAGTAATTGAACGATTTGGTGTTACGTCCTTTAAGTTTTTCAGGAATTACGAAAGACAACTAAATGATAAGTTTAAGGTAAACAATGCAATCAATCTTACTTCTATGGACTTAATCAGAATACTTGAGCGTTTTAAAAGTATCTCTCCTAAACTACTTTTGGGGATGCATTCTGAAAACATGGATATCAATCGGTACCTAACCCAAAAGCTGCAACAAGAAACTGTAGAAGACCATTTGAGCACATGGTCCAAAACGAGCCCGGGATATGCAGAAGCTGAGTCTATGCTAAGCACCCTTTATTTAAATCAAATTGTTGGTGGAAACGTATTTATTGTTCATTTATCTTCTGGAACGAGTGTTGATCTGCTGGAGAAAGCTCCATGGTTAGTAGAAAATGGAGCAAAAGTCGAAACCTGCGTTCATTATCTGACACTAACTAATGAATCTGCCGCGGGTCTTCATGCCAAGGTCGGTCCGCCAATTCAAGGACAATGGGATCAAGATCGCCTGTGGGACGGGATTAAAAATGGGCTTATTAATGCAATCGGTACAGATCATGTTCCATGCAGCAAAGACGTGAAATACAAAAGTGGTACCGGAGTATTCGAAACACAGTACGGTTTTCCGGGTGTAGGGGCTTTGTTGCCGCTCATGATTACTGAAGGATATGTAAAAAGAGGAGTTCCGCTCGAAAGAATTGCAGATATTTGTTCTACGCAAGTGGCTGACTCTTTTAACTTGCCACAAAAGGGACGTATTGAAGTGGGGGCGGATGCTGATTTTGCTATTGTAGATTTAAAGGAGAACAAAACTATTACTCACCAGCTTCTTCAAAGCGCTTCAGACTATACTGTGTACGAGGGAATGGATGCAGTTGGCTGGCCGGTGTACACTATTAGCCGCGGTGAAGTGATATTAGAAAAAGGTAAAATTACTGCAAAACCAGGCAGAGGGAAATATCTTCATCGCCATATTTAGTTTTAATAGAAGGGAGTGGAAGTTCATATGGGATATACTTTAGCGCAAAAGATTATTGCAAAAGCGAGTAATAAGAGTCAAGTTCAAGTAAATGAAATTGTTGAGGTTGATATTGATTTTGCCATGATTCATGACTCGAGTGGACCGCGAAGATTCGGCTCCACTCTGGAGAAGTTAGGAGCAACCGTTTGGAATCCTGAGAAAGTTGCTCTGATATCTGACCATTTTGTTTCATCGAGTGATTCTACCGAAGCTTCCATTCTAAAATTGACCAGGGAGTGGGCGAAAAAGTACGGTATTACAAAGTTCCATGAGAGGGAAGGTATCGGCCACATCGTACCTGTTGAACGAGGATACATCACTCCAGGAATGATGTATGTCGGAGCCGATTCTCATTCGACAACTGCCGGAGCTCTAGGGTGTTTTGCGATCGCACTAGGATCAACAGATATGTTAGGTGTTATGGCAACTGGAAAGACTTGGGTTAAAGTACCGGATTCAATGGGGATTATTTGGAATGGGAAACTTTCCAAAGGGGTAATGGCCAAAGATATGATGCTGAAATCAATACAGAGAACGGGGATTGATGGTGCAACTTATAAATCCGTTGAGTTTATGGGAAGTGCAATTGCTACATTACCGATGGATGAAAGATTAGTTTTGTCTAACATGGCAATTGAAATGGGAGCAAAAGCCGGACTGATTGAAGCTAATGATATTGTTATCGACTACCTTAATGATAGAAATGTTGATAATTTTGAAATAGTTACAGCGGATAGAGATGCTTACTATTGTGAAACATTAGAGTTTGATGCGAATCAGTTAGAACCAATGGTTGCACTTCCGCATTCTCCTGATAATGTAAAGCCTGTCACAGAAATCAATCATTTTGAGCCCTTAGATCAGGCTTATATAGGGGCTTGTACGGGAGCTAAGTATTATGATTTGGAAATAGCTGCTGAAGTCCTTAAAGGTAGAAAAGTTTCTGAAAACACACGTCTGTTGATTGCACCAGCATCATCGGAAGTCATGCGCAGGGCTACAAAAAGCGGCATCGTTGAAATTTTGCTCGATGCGGGAGCCACATTCCTGCCGACTGGATGCGGGGCATGCGCTGGACTTGGCAATGGTGTGCTTGCTCCTGGAGAAAGATGCATATCATCGACAAACCGCAATTTCCCTGGCCGGATGGGAGAGGGATCGGAAGTTTATCTCGCTTCTCCTGCTACAGTTGCCGCATCCGCTATTACAGGCAGAATAACTGACCCAAGGGAGTTTTTATAGCAGTACCGTTTGCAAAATAAATTTTAGCTTTCTTAGGAGGAGAGAAATGCAAAAGATTAAAGGGAAGACATGGGTGTTTCCAGATAATGTAGATACGGATATGATTAACCCCGGACGATATTTAAAATTATCGGCTGATCAAGCAGCAAAACATATATTCGAGGGAATTGACCCCGAGTTTCCTTCTAAATTTAAGGAAGGGGACATTATCGTTGCCGGTAAGAACTTTGGATGTGGATCAAGTCGAGAGTCAGCCCCGGCTGCAATTAAATTCGCTGGTATTAGTGCCATAATTTCCGTATTCTTTGCAAGGATATTTTTTAGAAACGCGATAAACCTGGGCATACCTGTAATTGAATGTAATGAAGCAACAAGAATTGAAGAAGGAAATGAGATTGAAATTGATTTTGAGAACGGGGTAATTTATAACCTAACGAAAAATGAGTCTTATTCAACAACGATTTATCCGCCGTACATACAAGAAATTATCAATCACGGCGGCCTGGTGAATATGCTGGAACAAAAGTTGGGTAACAAGGAAATCAAATTATAAGATGGTCTAGAGATAGGGACCATCAGTTGACTTAACGTTTGAGTTTTTCTCTTAGTCGTCGCCATATACCCATGACCATAATCAATATTTCAAAACATCACGGTTTGGTGAACTATTTGAAGGAACCTTACAGGTATAGAATCTTATGTCTCAAATTTCTATTGACATTTTCACCAATTTTTCCGAAAAAAGAAAACATAGCGTGTTGATAGGCAGGAATTTGTAATCTGTTTCTTATCAAAATTTTTTAAGAAATCCATGTAATGTTCTTAAGGTGATTGTGTTGATTCACCACTATAACTTTGGATAAAGGGGGCGGTCGGGTATATGAAAGGTAAGTTCCGCTGGGCGATAGTAAGTATTATTGCACTTACTGTTTTAATAAATTACTTGGATAGATCTACTCTAGGTTTTGCCAATGAAGCAATTACTAAAGAATTTAATATTAACAATGCGCAGTGGGGATTAATTGGCAGTGCCTTTTCCATTGGTTACTTGGTTCTTTCCTTTATAGGCAGCCCCATTATAGACAAAATTGGAGTAAAGAAAGCATTGTCTCTTTCTGCAGGGCTCTGGTCAGCATTTACCATTTTGACCGCTTTCATGGGTTCTTTTATCAGCCTCTTCTTTGTTCGAGTGTTACTCGGTGCAGCTGAGGGACCAGCTTTTCCGGCAGTAAGCAGGGCGATTAGTCGTTGGTTGCCAGGAAAGGAAAGAGGAAAGGCCTTAGGGATGATTGTAGGATTCGGGGTTCCTTTTAGCCTCATGATAGGCGGGCCAATTATTACGCAACTAATGGGAACTCTAGGATGGAAATCGCCTTTCATTATTTTAGGGATATTAGGAGTGATATTGGTGGTAGTTTGGTGTTTCCTGTTTAAGGATTCTCCTATTGGCTACCATCGAGTTAGTCTTCAAGAACAAGAGTACATTAAAAGCGGTTTAGTGGAAGAAGAGACAACGGAACATGTAGAAAAGGTGAAATGGAAGAAGATCTTTACCAATAAGAATCTTTTAATTTCTGCATTTGGATATTTTTCATGGGGATTCATGTTCTGGGGATTCATGTACTGGCTTCCAGGGATCCTCAGTCAAGCCTATAATCTAGACATTGTTAAGGTTGGATTTTTCACTGTTTTACCATGGGCCGTTGGGACTGTAGCCACTATTATGGGTGGACTTATTGCAGACAAACTATATAAACGTAAACCAGGTATACGAAGCCGATTTAATTTGATAGGAGTATGTTTATTGCTATCTGGGGCCTCCCTTCTTCCAATCATGTTTAATCCTTCCTTATATGGTGCCATTACGTTTATCTCCCTTGGGGTAGGATTTGGGATGGCTACAGGTTCAATTTGGTGGATTGTTGCCATTGATTCTGCTCCAGACCAGCCCGCAGCTGCATCAGGGTTTTTGAATGCTGCGTTTGCTCTTGCTGGAATTGTTGCTCCTACTGCAATGGGATTTGCCATTCAGATAACAGGCAGTTTCAATGCAGGTTTTGGGATTATGATTGTTCTTGCTTTACTTAGCTCTATCGGATTTTTATTCTCTAGAAAAGATAAACGAGGTTCAATTTCAGAGGAACAAGAGGTTAGAACTATAGTACGTTAAAAATTACTTTGATTAACCTGCCATAGATTAAGAAATCATTAATCGAGGTGGGTTGGTCAACTTGTTAGTAGAAAAGCTGGGCAAATAAGGGGGAGTGATATATGATGAATTCAATTAGAAAAAAATTTAAAGAACGAGTATCGCAGACTGGAATTATTATTGCACCGGGGGCGTATGACAGTTTAACATCAGTACTTATCGAACAGGCTGGTTTTGAATCACTTTATATGACAGGTGGCGGCATTTCGTACACTTCATTAGGAAAACCTGACATAGGATTAATGACGGCAAGTGAAATGGCAACTAGAGCATCATATATATGCGATGCCGTCCAAATTCCAGTGATTGCGGATGCTGATACGGGATATGGCAACTACTTGAACGTGATGAGGACTGTAAGAGATTTTGAGAGAGCGGGCGTTTCGGCAATACAACTGGAGGACCAGGATTTCCCGAAAAGGTGTGGTCATTTAAGGGATAAGAATGTTATACCTTCGTCTGAGATGATCGGGAAAATCAAAGCGGCCGTCGACACAAGAGTGGATGAAAACTTGCTAATCATTGCACGTACCGATTCTAGAGCGATTAATGGTTTACATGAAGCGATTGAACGGGCACAAAGTTATGCAGAAGCCGGCGCGGATATTATTTTTATGGAGGCTTTGCAAGACGAAGAGGAGTTTTCAACTGTAACAAAGCATATTCAAAAGCCTATGTTGGCAAATATGGTAGAGGGCGGGAAATCCCCATTAATGTCTGCTCATGAACTGGAGAACATGGGGTATAAAATTGTCATCTTTCCAAACAGTGTTACACGTGTAGTCGCAAAGGCGGCACAAGATTTATTTAGTGAATTGAAAGAAAAAGGAACTACGGCTGGGATGAAAGATCAGATGTTGAATTTTAGTCAGCTAAATCAACTACTTGGCATTCAGCGGTATCATGAACTGGAAAATAAATATGTCATCAGATAACAGTTCCCAAATGCTTTAAAAAGTGCTGTCTATTGAAAGGAACAAATACGTTATGGTTGCGAGTATTGAGAAATTATTTAAAATTTTAATGTTATTTTCATTTGAACGAAACACTCTTTCAATCGCCGAGATACATGCAGAACTTAAATACCCTAAAAGCACAATTGTCAGGTTATTAGCTACGCTAGAGGGCATGGATTTTATTAAACAGGATCCTGACACGCGCAGGTATTCTTTAGGATTTCCGTTTTTTAGGCTAGGTAATATTGTGCTGAATGACTTTGATTTACGTAAAGTTGCAAAGCCAATTATGGCTGAGTTGGTAAAGGAAACAGGGATGACAGTTGATTTAAACATTAGAGTTGGGACTTCCCGTGTTTGCATTGATAAGATTGACGGACCTGAGATAGTAATTAATTTTATGCGCATTGGTGAACATACGCCGCTTTACACAGGAGCATCAGGAAAAGTTCTACTTGCGTATTCGAAAGATAAAGATGAAATTTTACAAAAAATTGTTGAGGATGCTGATGTAAACATTACTCAATTAAAAGAAGAATTAAACGAAATTCTTGATGTGGGATTCAAAATAACTACAGGTGAAAGAAGACCCGGGAGCTTTGGGATTGCGGTACCGATTTTTGATCATTCCAATGAAATTACGGCTAACCTTACAATTGCAGGCTTAATTCAAATGTTAACAGAAGAAAACCAAATGTTTCTAGTGAACAAGGCTAAAGATTGTGCGAATTTAATAAGTGAGAGATTAGGACATAGGTTTGAAAAATAGCTTTATGTAACTGTCTCTAATAAGTATTACCGTAAAGTAGAAAGGGAGCTTTCAATGGGTGTAATCATTGAAAGAGCATGCGCGGTATAGATGTCCATAAAGACCACATAACCGAATCTAAAAAGTGTTACCATACATTTATCAGCTTTGGGGACGTCCAGTTCACATGGAATCGATTATGGAAAATAAAACGATGTTGTTTTCATATGATGGAAAGGGACTTCATCGAAAGTATTTATAAGCGTAATGTTAAAAGGCTGTCTCGTAGTGGGAAAACCCA
>Ga0182739_1005144_pt1 | contig 10477 bp, 8 predicted proteins | sample eDN5th30CBELigBY_FD_128873 | JGI IMG/M metagenome (GOLD analysis project Ga0182739, IMG submission 128873) | Enriched backyard soil microbial communities from Emeryville, California, USA - eDNA 5th pass 30_C BE-Lig BY (version 2) (version 2) | ecosystem: Environmental > Terrestrial > Soil >...
CGACTTCGTGCGCGAGCGCATCTTCCGGCCGCTCGGCATGAACGATTCATACTTCCGGCTGCCGACCGAGGCGAAGTCGCGCCAGCCGGCGGAATACGTGTGGCGCGAAGGCAAGCTCGCGAAGAACCCGAGCCCGCTCGCGCAGAGCTACGGCGACATCGCGCTCGGCGGGTTCAGCATCTCGACCACCGCACAGGACTACGCGAAATTCGCGCAGATGCTGCTGAACCAGGGTGCGCTGAACGGAACGCGTCTGCTGTCGCGCAAGACGGTGGAACTGATGGCCCAGAACCACCTGACGCCGACCGCGATGGCCGCGGGCGGCGTGAGCCCCGGCACGGGCTGGGGTCTCGGCGTCGCGGTGCTCGTCGACCCGGTGCGCAAGGCGAACATCGGCTCCGCGGGCGAGTTCGGCTGGTCGGGCGCCGCCTCGACGCACGTGCTCATCGATCCGAAGGAAGACCTCGTCGCGATCTACTGCACGCAGCTCTTCGGCGGCGACCTGGCGCTGCGCGCGGAGTTCGCGACGATGGTCTACCAGGCCATCGTCGACTGACCGCGCGCAGCGCGGGTGCTTCAGACCAGCGCGGTCTTGAACAGCGCGAGCATCCGGCCCCAGGCCTTCTCCGCCTGGTCGTGGTCGTACACGCGGCCATCCGGCGGGCACCAGCCGTGCTGCGCGGGATACACCTCGATCTCGGCCTTGAGGTTGGCCTTGGCGAAGGTGTCCTTCAGCACGGTCTTCGCTTCCGGCTGCTGCTGATCGTCGTTCTGCGCGATGGCGAAGAGGTACTGCGCCTTCATCTTCGGCACCAGCAGGTGCGGGCTGTCGGGCTTGTCGGTGACGAGCCCGCCGCCGTGGAACGACGCGCCCGCGCCGATGCGGTTCGGCAGCGCCGCCGCCGTGCGCATCGTGATCGGGCCGCCCATGCAGTAGCCGGTGGTGCCGGCCTTCTTGCGGGCGTCCACCGACGCCTGCTGGTCGAGCCAGGCGAAGAACGCCGTGGCGTCGGTCACCTGCGTCTGCGGCGTCATCGCGTTCATCATCCCGAACAGCTTGTCGCGCGTCGCGGGGTCGGAGATGTTCGCGCCGGCGGGCGCGGTCGGCGCCTTCTGCGCGCGGTAGAACGGATTGACCGTGAGCACCGCGTAGCCGGATTCGGCCAGGCGCTTGCCCATGGTCTTGAACGCCGGGCGCAGGCCGAAGATGTCGGGCCACACGAGCACGGCGGGCGCCTTGCCCGATGCCGGATGCGCGAAGTGCGCGTCGCAGGTGCCGTCCGGCGTCTTGATCGTCACGTCCTGGTCGTGGATCTCCACTGCGCCCGCGGCGCGCGGCAGCAGCGACGCGGCCCCGATGCCGGCCGCGAGCGCCGCGAACCGGCGGCGCGACAGCTCGGCCGACTTCAGGTCGTACTGCATCATGTCATCGAGCGAATCCTGGTCGCACATGGTCGCCTCCATCTGGCGCTTGTCGTTATTGAGGCGATCCTACCCCCACGCGGGCGCGGACGGGCAACTCCGGATCAGCCCTGGGCCTCGAACAGCCGGCGGACGGCATCCATCGTGTCCGCGTCCGCAGCCCGTTTGTCGTCGCGGAACCGCTTGACGCGCGCGAGCCGCAACGCGATGCCGCCGGGATAGCGGGGGCTCGCCTGCAGGTCGCTGAACGCGATCTCCGCGACGATCTCCGGACGAACGAACACCGTGATGCCCTCGCGACGGGTCTCGCGCGCCAGCAGCTCCCGCGTCTGCCACTCGAGCATGGCGTCCGTGAGGCCCTTGAACGTCTTGCCGAGCATCACGTAGTCGCCGCTCGCCGGATCGAACGCGCCCAGGTGCAGGTTCGACAGCTTGCCGGTGCGGCGGCCGTGGCCCCACTCCGCGGCGAGCACGACGAGGTCGAGCGTGTGCGCGCGCTTGATCTTGAACCAGCTCGCGCCGCGGTTGCCCGCCTCGTAGGGCGAATCGAGCGCCTTCGCCATCACGCCTTCGTGGCCCGCGGCGAGCGCCGCGTCGTAGAACGCATCGGCCTCCGCGACCGAGGCCGTGACCCGCCGCGGGATGCGCATCGACGCCGGGACCGCCGTCTCCAGCGCGGCGAGGCGGTCGCGCAGCGGCAAGTCGGTGATGCTGCGATCCCCGACCCTCAGGCAGTCGAAGAAGTACGCGCGCAGCGGCAGCTCGAGCAACATTTTCTCGACCTCGAGCTTGCGACCGAAACGGCGCATCGTCACCGGGAAGGCCTGCGGACGACCCGATGGCGTGAACGCGATGGCTTCGCCGTCGAGGATCAGCACGGGCTCGGCGAGGTCGCGAACGGCCTCGACGATCTCCGGGATCGCGGCCGTCACTTCGTTCAACGTGCGCGTGTAGATGCGCACCTCGCCGCCGCGCTTGTGCACCTGGATGCGCGCGCCATCCATCTTCCATTCGAAGTCGGCCTCGCCGCCGAACGCCGTGATCGCCTCCGCCGGGTCCGCCGCGGTCTGCGCGAGCATCGGCGCGACGGGCGCGAAGAGCCGCAACTGGAAGCGCTCGAGGGCCGCGACGCCGCCGGTGAGCGCCGCCTCGGCGAGCGTGCCCAGGTCGCCCGAGAACATCGCCGCGCGACGCAGGGGCGCGAGCGGCACCTCGGCCGCCGCGGCGATCGCATCCACCATCACGCCCTCGAGCGCGCCCTGGCGCAGCTCGCCCACGATCAGCCGGACGAGGAAACGCTGCTCCTCGCGCGTGGCGCGGCCGAACAGCTCGCGCAACGCGGCGGTGCGGCGCGCGGCGGATCCCGCACCGCGGATGTCCGCCAGTGCGGCGATGTGCCGATCGGTCGCGGCCAGCGTGAGCGTGGAATCGGGCGCGGCCTGCTCGTCCGCCGCGGATTGCAGCGCGCGGTACGCGATGCCGATGCGGCCCTGCGGGAGCGCTCCCGAGAGATAGTGCACGGCGATGGCGATCTCTTCGGGGGCCACCGAACGAAGCAACGTCGCGAGCGCGCGCACCTTGGCCAGCCGCGAGCGCGTCGCGGCGAGGGCGTCGGACGTCGACACGAGGTCGCCGAGCAAGGTCATGCGCCGACTCTACGCGGCTGTCGGTCGACTGCCCATGCGTGACTTGCGGCGGCTCGCGGCGGACGCTCCGCCGCGAAGGCTCATTCGAACAGGCCGAGCAGCGTCTGGTACTTCTCGATGTAGCCGCGGTTCTCGCGGTTGTATTTCGGAATCGATACCGCGACGACGTCCTCGCCATCCTGCCGCCAGATGCACGGGCAGGCCACCGGCTTCGCGGCCAGCTGCACGCCCGGGCGACGCAGATCCTCGATGCGCACCTTCATCTTCTTGAGCGAGTTGTACAGCTTCGTCACGTTGCGCGGTCCACCGTTGTACGCGGCGACCGGGAAGATGCCCAGCACGGCGCGGTTGTCCCAGTACGCGAGGCGGATGTCGCTGCGCATCTGGGCGAGCTCGATGTCGAAGAGGCAGATCGCGGCCTTCATCGCGTTGGCGATGTTCGTCGCGCCGCGCTCGAAGCTCGGATCGAGATTCGCACCCCGGCACCGGCGCACGACGAGCGAATACGTGCCGTTGCCGCGCCGGTCGGTGAATTGCATCGGCCCGATGGCGTTCGCGCTCGACACGCTGTAGCGGTAGGACTCCTCGCGCTTGAGGCCGTACTGGCTCATCACTTCCTCGAAGGCCTCGATGCCCTTCTCCGCGAAATCCATGTCGTCGGTCTGCTCGATGACGGCGAGCGTCGTGATGACCTCGGCGGGCACCACGTCGGCGAGCAGCTCGCCGGGGAACGCGGCACTCGGCACGCGCGCCTCGCGCAGCTCCTCGATCGCGCGGCGGGCCGTCGACAGCAGGAACTCGCGCCCGCTGCTGACGAACTCGGGATCGAGGGTGTCGTCGGTGTACGGGAGGTACACCAGCGGCTTCGCGGTTTCCGCCACCGCGCGCCAGCTCTTGCGCTTGATGAGGGCGTTGTCGAACACGGGGAACTTGCGCCCATAGACGCGAAGATCCTCCCCGTCCTGCGAGAACGAGAACATCAGGCGTTCGGCGCCCGTGCCCTTGACGTGACGCGCCTTGATGCCCGGGGTGCGCATGACGAAGGGCAGCGGCTTGCGGCCCGGCTTCCACCGCACCGGCGGGCGCGGGATCTCCAGGTGCGCCATCGTCCATTCCTGGCGCCTGTCGCTCCACAGCGCGAAGACGACCGGGCGGCCGCGGAGCGTCTGCTTCTTGCCCTTGCCGGTGAAGAAATATTCGAGCTCCACGTCGCGCAGCAGGCGCTGCCCCTCGGCGACGAGGTCGCGGATGATCTGGTCCCGCGTCCGGACACCGCCGACGACGACCTCCTCGATCACGTCCGTCGGCCCGCCGGCCTCGGGTCGTTCGCTCTCGGCCACGGCGATGGCCACTTCCGCGGTTCCCTCCTCGGTGGAGGTTTCGTTCGCGGGGGTGTCGGGCACCGTCAGCTCCAGCGCCTGGCTATCGGCGGCCGGCAGCACCGCGGCCATCTCCGACGGATCGGGCCCCTCGAACCGGGCGGTGGTCGTGCAGCCGGCACCGGCGGCCAGGGCGAGGTCGAGCAGCAGACGGGCGGCGGATGGCGCGAGGCGGTTCATGACATAAATAGTACCGACCGCCGCGCGCGGTGCACGAGCGCAACGCCGAGACTAAGACGCAGCTAACGAAATGCGCCCGGCCGGGCGCGCCGACGGCCGACTCAGCGGCGGTGCAGCTTCCAGTAGACGTCGCCGTAGTCGTAGAAGAGCTCTTCGCCGGCGGCGATGTCGCGCGTCGCGACCATGTAACGACGCTCGCCCCGCTCCGGCGGCCAGATCATGTCGGTGTTGCGGCAGGCCGGGTCGAAATGGTGGTTCATGTAACGGACCATCACCTCGGGGCGAAACCGCGCATCCACGCAGATGACCGGATCGCGGGTGGTCGCGACGTAGCTCCAGTCCTTCACGCGCAGCCGGTGGAGCATCGTGTCGACGGTGTCGCCGCAGTATTCCCCGATGAGCGTGCCCGCCGCGATCGGTGCGGTGGCGAAGAGACCCTTTCCGGCGCCGGGGACGCTGGAGGGCCGCACTTCGGTGGGCACCATCGTTGCCGCCTGCCCGGGCGAGAGCTCGACGTGCGTCGGCCGCGCCGGCGCGAGGGTGGACACGACGCCGTGGAGGCGCCGCAGCCAGCGGATCCCGGCGTCGCTGCGGATCAGCCGCCAGTACACGCGCAGCAACAGCCGGTCCAGGAGGCTCAACTTCCGCATACCGCGCCCTTGGGATGGAATCGCGACAGCATAAGACACGGCCTCGGCGGCGTGCTGCCGCCTGGGTCACGCTATCCTCCGGGGCATGGGAGCGACGCTGAACCTCGAGGACGAGGTCCGCGAGCTGGCGATGACGGGCGGGGTGGATGCCGCCGCGGCCACGCTCGCGATGCGGATGGAGTCGCGCGCGGTATTCAGCGTGCGCGGCGAGCTTCTCGTCGTGCTCTATGCCGCCGTCGCGATGATCACCGGCGGCGTCGGATGGCTGGTCCGCGTCCATCACGAGCGCATCGGCCCGGCGGGGCTGACGATCGCCCTGTTCGTCGCCGCCGCGCTCTGCCTCGCCCTGCCCGTCAGGACGCGACTCGCCGGGCGCGAGCGCGGTCTCGCGCTCGATTACGTCCTGCTGCTCGGGGCGCTGCTCGCCAGCAGCGCGGTGGGCTTCGCCGAATCCCGGTTCCACTGGCTCGGCGACGGCTGGGCGCTGCATCTGCTGCTGCTCGCCGCGGTGCACGCTCTGATCGCCTACGCGCTCGATTCGCGGCTCGTGCTCTCCGTCGCGCTGACCAGCTTCGCGGCGTGGCTCGGGCTCGATCCGCGGTTCGGCCTCCTCGACGGCGCGACGCCGTGGCTCGGTCTCGGCCCGCGCGCCATCGGCTGCGCGGCGGTGTTCGCGGTCGGCGCGCTCGCTCACGCGCGCGGCGCGCGTCTCGTGGCATTCCGCGACGTCTACGAGGCCTTCGCCGCGAACTTCGCGCTCGCGGGCGCGCTCGCGCTCGGATTCGGCGACGGCACGCTGTGGCTGGGCGCGGCGTTGCTGGTCGCCTTCGCCGTCGCCATCGGCCGCTACGGCCTCGCGCGGCGACGCGAGAGCCTCGTGCTGTTCGCGGTGGGCTACGGCACGGTGGGCGTCATCGGCCTCGAGGCGAAGGTCGTCGGATCCGTGCTGCTCGCCTCGAACCTGGGTCTGCTCACGGTCGCAGGTTCAGTGCTGCTGATGCTGAAGCTGCACGCCCGGCTGCGGCAGGCGGACGGCTGATGGCTGCGCGACCCACGGCGCAGCAGGAACGCTGGCTCGCGGTGGCGCGCCGATATCCCGCGTTGCGCGCGGCCGCGGAAGCGCGCGCGGGTGGCTGGCGATCGCCGGGCCTGCTCAACCGCGTGCTGATGTTCCTGCTGGGACTGCTCGCGGCGGCACTCATCGCCGGCAGCCTCCTCTGGCTGCCCGGGCGCGGCCTCTTCGCCGGGCTCGCGATGATCGCCGCGGGCGAACTCCTCATCCGTCGCCGGCAACTCTTCGCGGGCGGCATCGAGGAGGCGCTCATCGGCGCGGGCGGCATCGCCATCGTCGCCGAGCTTCTCTTCGACGCCTCCGGCGCCCAGGAGTCGCTGCTCGCGCCCGCATTCAGCCTCGCGCTGCTCGCCGCGGGCCTGCGGCTCGGCAATGCGCTCTTCACGACGCTCGCGGCGCTGGGCTTCTCCGTCTCCATCGCCATCGCCGGCGGGAGCGACGGGCTCGGCGATGACCGCGCCTCCCTCGCCGCGTACGCCGCGTGCGGGCTGGCGACGTTCGCTGCGCTCCGGCTCGGTGCGCGTCGCTGGCCCCGCCCCTCGCACGAACGGATGGTGCAGGGGCTCGTCGTCGCGATGCCGTCGGGTGCGTTCGCCTGGGCGCTCGACCGCTGGCCGGGAACGCTGACGACGGCCGCGCTCGCGCAAGGTCGCCTGAGCGTGCTGCTCCCGGCGCTCACGGCGCTCGCGCTCGCGCTGCTGCTGCTCGCCACCGGTATCCGGCGCCGGGATCACGCGCCGCTCGTCGGCGCGTTGCTGCAGCTCGCCTGCCTGGGCTATGCGCTGCGCGCGATCACCGGCCTGCCGCTGCACGGCCGCCTGCTCCTCGGGGGGATCGCGCTGCTGGCGGCGGGCGTGGCGATCGATCGGGCCCTGCATCGCCCGCGCCGCGGCGTGACGTCGGCCGCCCTGGGTCCCGACTCCGTCGTCCAGGACCTCGCCGGGCTGGCCGGCGCCGCGCACGCGACGCCCGCGGTGCCGGCCCCCGTGACCGGCAATTTCGAGGGTCACGGCGGAGGATTCGCCGGCGGCGGCGCATCGGGTCGATACTGAGGGCATCCAGCCCGGGGGTGGTCATGCCTTCTCGACGCGACTTCCACAAGCTCTCCCTCGCCGCCGCCGTGGCCGCCCTGCCCGGCGCCGCGTCGGCGCAGCGCGCATCGACGTCCACGGAGGCACCGCGCCCGCGCCCGGAGGACATGCCGACGCTGCGCCCGGAGCTGCTGGGCACGCACGGCATCGTCGCCGCCGGGCGCCATCACACCGTCGAGGCCGGGATGCGCATGCTCGCCGCGGGCGGCAATGCCTTCGACGCGGGCGTCGCGTCGGTGTTCGCCGCGGCGGTCAACGAGATCTCGCACTTTGGCCTGGGCGGCGAGGCGCCCGCCATCGTCTACGAGGCGAAGTCGGCCAAGGTCACCGTCATCAGCGGCCAGGGCACGGCGCCGAAGGCCGCGACCGCGGAGTTCTTCCGGCCCGCCGGCATCATCCCGGGCAACGGCCCGAACGGCGGCACCGTGCCCGCGGTGGTCGACTCGATGGCCTCGACGCTGCAGCACTTCGGCACGATGTCGCTCGCGCAGGTGCTCGCGCCGGCCATCGGGCTCACCGACGGCTTTCCGGTGTACGGCATCCTGCGCCACTCGCTGATCGGCAACCACGACGAGACGGTGAAGTGGGAATGGGCGCGCCGCACCTACTATCCCGAGGGCCGCGTGCCGGAGATCGGCGAGCTCTTCCGGCAGCCGAACCTGGGCGCGACGTTGCGCGCCATCGTCGCCGCCGAGCAGCGTGCGCTCGCGAAGGGCGCGGACCGCGCGAAGGCGATCGAGGCCGGACGCGACGCGTTCTACAAGGGCGATATCGCGCGGCGCATCGCCGCGGCCGTGCAGGCCGACGGCGGCCTGCTCGACTACGACGATCTCGCGACGTATCGCGGCCGTCGCGAGCCCGCGATGACGACGCGCTTCCTCGGCTACGACGTGCACAAGGCCGGGTTCTGGAGCCAGGGCCCCGCGCTGCTGATGACGTTGAACATCCTCGAGGCCGCGGGCATCGAGAAGATGCGTTACGGCAGCGAGCAGTACCTCCACACGCTGGTCGAGGCGATCAAGCTCGCCTTCGACGACCGCAACGCGTGGTTCGGCGATCCGCTGTTCGCCTCCGTTCCCGCCGAGGGGCTGCTGTCGAAGAGCTACGCCGCGGAGCGTGCCGCGCTCATCGGCAACCAGGCCTCGCTACAGCATCGCTACGGCAACCCGTGGACGCACCAGCGCGAGCGTCGGCCGGCCGGCCCGGTGTTCATGCCGCATCGCCTGCTCGTGCAGGGCAAGCCCGCGAGCGACACCACGGCGATCCAGGTGGTCGATGCCGCCGGCAACCTCTTCAGCTGCACGCCGAGCTCGGGCTGGCTCGCCGGCGGCGCCTACATCGCCGGCGACACCGGCGTGCCGATGAGCAATCGCCTCACGGTGTTCGATCTCGATCCCGCGAGTCCCAACGTCATCGTCGGCGGCAAGCGGCCGCGCACCACGCTGACGCCGACGATCGTCACGCGCGATGGCAAGCCCTTCCTCGCGGTCGGCACGCCGGGCGGCGACTCGCAGGACCAGCACATCTGCCAGACGCTGCTGAACGTCATCGTGGGCAAGCAGAACCTGCAGCAGGCGCTCGAGTCCCCGCGCGTGGAGTCCACGCATTTCCACCAGTCCTTCGACGACAAGGTGGACGCCCCGGGCCAGCTCGCGGTGGAGCGGCGCATCTCCGCCGCCATCATCGCCGCGCTGTCGGGACGCGGGCATCGCATCGACCTGCTGTCGAGCTACGGCGTCGGCACGGCCGGCGTGGCCGCCGGCGTCGATCCCCGGTCCGGCACGCTGCGCGGCGGCGCCGACGTGCGCGGCGAGCGCCACGTGTTCGGCTGGTGAGCGCGCGAGCGTCGTTCCGGCCTACACTCGCGCCCTCGGCGAATTTCGGGGGGATCCGATGAAGCGAATGATGACCTGCGTTGCCCTGGTGTTCCTGGCGTCCTGCTCGCGCGCGCCCGCGCCCGACACGAGCGCCGCCACACGGCCGTCGACCGAGGCCGAGGACCGCGCTGCCATCCTCGAGCTGCAGGCCCGCTACGTGTACGCCATGGATTACTTCGACGCCGACGGTTACGCGGCCGTGTTCACCGAGGACGGCGTGCTCGACTGGGCGCGCGGCGAGGTCAAGGGCCGCGACGCGATCCGCGCGTTCATGGCCGACGGCACCTACGACCTGCGCAAGATGAACTTCCAGCCTGCCAAGACGCCCGACGGGCGCGAGTGGCCCTCGACGGTGCGCCATCTGGTCACGAACCAGGTGATCGAGATCGACGGCGACACCGCGCGCGGGTTCTCGTACTGGATGAACTACGCGAACAACGCCGACCGCCGCAAGATCGAGTGGCTGAGCTTCGGCAGCTGGGACGACCAGTACGTGAAGGTCGACGGCAAGTGGTACTTCAAGCGCCACACGATCTACAACGAAGGCAATCCGAACCGCTTCACGGCGGACAAGCCGAATCCGCTGAAGCACTGAGCGCGAGGGAGTCCGGCGGTCCAGCGATGACCGCCGGCGCGAGGGGGGGCGAATGAAGAAGAAGAATGAGAACGGCGCCGCGACGCGGCGGGCGATCGGTTTCCTTGCCATTCTGGCGGCACTCGCGGCGCCTGCGGCGCACGCGCAGTCCGCCGCGCGGGTGGACATGAAGCGCCTGCTGAACGCCGATCGCGAGGCCGGCCAGTGGATGAGCCACAGCCGCACCTTCGACGAGCAGTACTACAGCCCGCTCGCGAAGATCACCGAGAAGAACGTCGATCGCCTCGGCCTCGCCTGGTACGTCGACCTGCCGACGAACCAGAACATCGAGACGACGCCGCTGATGGTCGACGGCGTGCTCTATCTCACTCTGCCGTGGAGCATGGTGATGGCGGTCGATGCGAAGACCGGCAGGCAACTGTGGCTGCACGATCCGAAAGTGCCGAAGGCGTGGAACATCAACGCCTGCTGCGGCATGGACAACCGCGGGGCGGCCGCGTGGAACGGCAAGATCGTCTTCGGCACGCTCGACGGCCGCCTCATCGCGCTCGATGCCAAGACCGGC